>ERZ809146.671-NODE-671-length-16736-cov-8.218692_pt1 | contig 16736 bp, 15 predicted proteins | sample MGYA00520794_ERZ809146 | MGnify/ENA primary metagenome ERZ809146 (study PRJEB31570, sample SAMEA3212995) | Homo sapiens | biome: human-gut; feature: human gut; material: fecal | place: Sweden | collected 2011 ... | reverse complement strand
GAAAAACTTACCGTTTCTCAGAGGGCATTCTCATGTCTCTCTTTATGAATAATCGTCCGATAGTATCAAAGCAGTATCAAGGAGCCTTTCGGCTCTCAAAATATTGCATTGCATCAATACTTTTCAGGGTTTGCAGATTACTCGAGCTCGATCGTGGCCGGCGGCTTACCGGTGCAGTCGTAGAACACGCGGTTGACGTGCTTGACCTCATTGACGATGCGGCTGGTGACAGTACCCAGCACGTCCCAGGGCATATTGTAGCTCTCGGCGGTCATGAAGTCAGTGGTGGTGACAGCGCGTAGCGCCACGGCGTAGTCGTAGGTGCGCTCGTCGCCCATAACGCCGACGCTGTGCATATTGGTCAGAGCCGCATAATACTGGCTGATCTCCTTATCAAGGCCGGCCTTGGCGATCTCCTCACGCCAGATGGCGTCGGCATCCTGCACGATAGCGACCTTCTCGGGGGTCACTTCGCCGATGATGCGGATGCCCAGACCGGGGCCGGGGAACGGCTGGCGGCTGACCAGATACTCGGGCAGACCCAGCTCACGGCCAGCCTGACGGACTTCGTCCTTGAACAGGTTGCGCAGCGGCTCGACCAGCTCCTTGAAGTCCACGGTGTCGGGCAGGCCGCCGACGTTGTGGTGGCTCTTGATGACGGTGGACTCACCGCCCAGACCGCTCTCGACGACATCGGGGTAAATGGTACCCTGTGCAAGGAAATCGACCTTGCCGATCTGCTTTGCCTGTTCCTCAAAGACGCGGATGAACTCCTCGCCGATGATCTTGCGCTTGCGCTCCGGCTCGGTGACGCCGGCCAGCTTTGCAAAGTAGCGGTCACGGGCATCCACGCAGATGAAGTTGATGTCAAAGCCGTTGGCGTTGCCGGGGCCGAAGACAGAGCAGACCTCTTCCTTCTCGTTCTTGCGCAGCAGGCCGTGGTCAACAAAGACGCAGGTCAGCTGCTTGCCGATGGCCTTGGCCAGCATAGCAGCCAGCACGGAGGAATCGACGCCGCCGGACAGGGCGCAGAGCACCTTGCCGCTGCCGATGCGCTTCCGCAGGGCCTCGACGTTGTTTTCCACGAAGGAGTCCATCTTCCAGTCGCCGGTGCAGCCGCAGACGTTGTACACGAAGTTGTGCAGCATCTTCTTGCCCTCAGCGGTGTGGAGCACCTCGGGATGGAACTGGACGGCGTACAGCCCCTTTTCCTCGTTCTCAGCTGCGGCCACCGGGCAGTTGACGGTGTGGGCAGTGATTTTGAAGCCGGGCGCAGCCTGCTCGATATAGTCGTTGTGGCTCATCCAGCAGACGGTGGAGGGCTGCACATCGGTGAACATCTTGCTGCTGTTGTCCACGAAGACCTCGGTCTTGCCGTACTCACGCTCGGGGGCGCGGCAGACGTGGCCGCCCAGCAGGTGCATCATGAGCTGGCTGCCGTAGCAGATGCCCAGCACAGGCACGCCCCAGCTGAAGATCTCGGGGTCGACGGTGGGCGAATCCTCCAGATAGACGCTGTTGGGGCCGCCGGTGAAGATGATGCCCTTGGGGTTCTTTGCCTTGATGACGGACAGGTCCGTCTTATAGGAATAGATCTCACAGTAGACATTATTCTCGCGGACGCGGCGCGCGATGAGCTGATTGTACTGGCCGCCAAAGTCCAGCACGATCACGGTTTCATGCTGCATGATGTTCTCCTCTCTATATATCACTGGTGTGCTTCTTATAGCTAAGATTTAGTATAGCACATTTCACAACCAAAAGCGACATCTTTTGTGTATTTTTCTGTTTTGTTTTTCGTTTTAAATTGTAAACCCTTTCGCAAATCAAAAGTTGACGCAGCGTTTGCAATCTGCCATACTGGGAGCATGGCCGCTTTGGGCCAGAATGTATAGGAGGAACAATTCTTATGAGTCAGAACACCCGGGCCGCTGCGGCCACCAAGTCCAAGTTCTCTGTGCGGGACATCTGCTATGCAGGTCTGTTCGCCGCCGTTATCGCTGTCATGGCCCAGATCTCCATCCCGATGCCTCTGGGCGTCCCCATGACCATGCAGACCTTCGCCATCACGCTGGCTGCTGTGGTGCTGGGTTCCAAGCTTTCCGCCATCGCTTCGCTGGTGTACCTGGCACTGGGCGCTGTGGGCGTGCCGGTGCTGGCAAACTTCTCCGGCGGTTTCGATAAGTTCGTCGGCCCCACCGGCGGCTTCCTCATTTCTTTCCCCCTGATGGCCTACATCATCGGCCTCGGCGTGGAGCACCGTGACGCCTTCAAGGGTGCTTTCGTCACCGCTGTCATCGTCGGCACGGTGGTCAACTATGTGGTGGGCGTTGCAATGTTCGTGGTCGTCGCCCACAGCACTGTCGCCGTGGGTATCACCGCCTGCGTCCTGCCCTTCATCCCCACTGCCATCATCAAGGCAGTTCTGGCCTGCGCCATCGGCCTGAATCTGCGGAAGCGCATTCCGGGGCTGAAAGCATGAGCATCGTACTTCGTCCCCATCATCTGCTCTGCACGCAGGGCTATTCCGGCAAAGGCTATGACAACGGTTTCGTGACCCACATGACCGACGTGGTGCATCAGCTGCGGGATGTTCCCGGCACCACCATCCGCCTCACCTTCTCCACTGACACCCTCTGCTCCTGCTGCCCCAACAAGCTGGGGACTGACCTCTGCGACACGCAGGAAAAGGTCAAGCGCTACGATGCAAAGACGGTGGAATACTTCGGTCTCGAGGAAAAGGATTACGTCTACCAGGACCTCATTCGCGAGATCGACGCCAAGGCCACGCCGGAGATCCTCGCCGACATCTGCCGCGACTGCTGCTGGTTTCCCATCAGCGCCTGCTGCAAGAATATCTGCGAAGGCCGGTATGTGAAATAAAGCGATAAAAAATACGGGATGCTGCAAAATGCAGCATCCCGTATTTTTGTTTTATCAGGCGATGAACTTATCGTACAGGCCGAACACGAAGATGAACAGGACAATGAGGGGCAGGCCATAGGTCAGGTAGCCGCGCATCCAGTCGTGCATCTTGAGGCCGTCGCCGGTGTTGACTTCCTTCTTGTAGTTGTCCCAGCCCCAGCCGTAGCGGGTGACGCAGAACAGCAGGTAGACGAGGGAGCCCAGCGGCAGGAAGAGGTTGCTGACGAGGAAATCCTCCACATCCAGCACCGCGCCGCCGAAGATGGCGAAGCCGTCCCAGGCCCAGACGTTGTAGCCCAGCACACAGGGCAGAGAGAGGGCGATGATGAGGAAGAAGTTGACGAGGCTGGACTTCTGACGGTTCCAGCCGGTCAGCTCCATGCCGCAGCAGATGATGTTCTCGAAGACGGCCAGCACGGTGGAAAGTGCCGCAAAGGCCATGAACAGAAAGAACAGGCTGCCCCACAGACGGCCCATCGCCATATTTGCGAAGATGTTGGGCAGGGTGATGAAGATAAGGCTGGGGCCGCTGGTCTGGTCCACACCGTAAGTGAAGCAGGCCGGGAAGATGATGAGGCCGGCGGTGATGGCGACGAAGGTATCCAGCACCACGACGCGGACGCTCTCGCCCAGCAGGGCGTGCTCTTTGCCGATGTAGCTGCCGAAGATGGCCATTGCACCGATGCCGAGGCTCAGGGTGAAGAACGCCTGATTCATGGCCCCCACCAGCGTATTGACGATGCCCACTTCCTTCATCCGCTCAAAGTCGGGTACGAGGAAGAAGGTCAGGCCCTCCTTTGCGCCGGGCATGAACATGCTGTTGACTGCCAGCACCACCATGATGACCAGCAGAGCGATCATCATGACTTTCGTGACTTTCTCGAGGCCGTTCTGCAAACCGCGGGCGCAGACGAAGATGCCGATGGCCACAACGACCACCATCCAGAAGCCCATGGTCAGCGGGCTTGCCAGCATCTCGGTGAACTTGCCGGCCACCTGGTCGGCGTCAAGGCCCACCAGCTTACCGGCAGCGGTCATGTAGAAGTAGTGGAGCATCCAGCCGGCCACCGTGGTGTAGAACATCATCAACAGGTAGCAGCCGACGAGGGTGAAGTAGCCGTGGATGTGCCACTTCTGGCCGGGCTTTTCGAGGGCCTGATAGGCGCGCACCGGGCTCTTGTGGCTGGCACGGCCCACGGCGAACTCCATGGTCATGATGGGCAGGCCCAGAATGACGAGGAACAGCAGGTAGAACAGCACGAAAGCGCCGCCGCCGCCCTGACCTGCCATGTAGGGGAACTTCCACACATTTCCGATGCCGATCGCGCAGCCAGCGGAAAGGAGGATGAACCCGAGTCTCGATTTGAGTTTTTCGCGTTCCATTGATTGTCTCCTTTATTGCACCTTGCAAAAATCTGCGCCCGTCGTTTCGTCCACGACGGGCGCACAGTATATTGATTATATCACAGCTTATGGCAAATTTCCCAGAAGCCTCGCTTGAATCTTTTTCATGTTTTTCTCAGGAGAGTTTGCTGTATTTTCATGTTTCGAGCAGTTCCGACTGCATTTCGTCCAGCTGCTCGTAGCTGTAAAGGCGGTTCAGGGCTTCCACCAGCTCTTTTTTCGAGAGCCGGGGCGGCAGACCGAGAGCGCAGAGCAGCTTTGTTTTCCGCTCAGCCGAACCCGCCGTACCCGAAAGCCCCCACTCATAGAGGTCGGTATAAGTAATTTGCCGCCCCTCCGGCTTTGCAGGGGCAATGCCAGCTTCTTCGCCCAGAGCGTCCCGGAGCGCCTGCAAAACGAGGGCATCGTCCACGCCCTCGACCCCCAGAAGCCCCTCTTTGCCGGGCTGAGCCTTCCGCTTTTCCTTGCCGTGGATGGCCGGAACGTAGGCTTGCACCACGTTCTTCTCCCCCACCAGATTTGTGATGTAGGTGCGGATACGGAAGCCCGCTGCATCGGAGTCCGTCAGGAGGATAAGGCCGTTTTTGTGGGCCAGCTGTTTGAAGAGCTGCTGACGCTTCTTATCCTTATAGATGCCGAAGCCGTCCGTCAGCAGGATCATGGCGTCGGTCAGGTGAGAAAGACGGGCCGCATCGTATTTGCCCTCCACGATGAGCACACGGTCGGTGTGCAGCAGTTCCAGTTTCTCGCTCATCTTCTTCCTCCCGCCATTGCCAGGCGGCAGAGCGCCGTTTCCAGCAGGGTCTGCGCGCTCACGGGCTGGCTTTTCAGACTCTTGTCCAGCTCAAGCAAAATCTGCATACAGGCTTCCAGCTGGGGCAGCGTGTAGTGGCTGGCCGTCTCGGCAGAGCGCTTGAGCCGGTAGTCGCTGCCCTTGTAACCGAAATCCTTGAACACGGTGCTGTAGCTCTTCCGCTTGGCTGCGCCCAGTTTGACCCGATAGAGATCCACATAGCTGCCGATCATGGCCGCCGTGATGGGAATGGGATCCTGCTGCAGGCGGAGAAGCGTTTGCAGCTTTTTGCAGGCACCGGTGGCGTTTTTCGCCGTTATCATCCGTATCATCTCGAAGACGTCGGCCTCGAGGCTCACAGTCCCCATCTCGGCCACCATGGCCGTGGTCACGGTCTGGTAGCCGGAGAGGGCGCAGAGCTTGTCCACCTCGTTCTCGAGAAGGAACGGGTCTTCGCCGCAGCGTTCCAGCAGGGCCGTCGCCGTACCCTCGGAGAGGGTGGTGTCCTGCGCCTTGGCGCGGTCCATCACCATGACTTTCAGCTCGTAGGGCTTGGGCTTGGCCAGCTCTTCGGCAAAGCCGACCTTAGTACACTGGGCGATGAGCTTCTGCGCCCGCTTGCCCAGCTTGAGCTTATTGCGCTCCATCTCGAACACGCTGCCCAGCACCACCACGGCATTCTCGAGGCTGGCCAGCGTGGCGCACAGCTCGTCGAGGTCTTTGTCGCTGTAGGCGGCGGGGTCCACCTCGGGCAGAAGCACCACGCGCCGCGCCCCGAAGAAGGAGATGGTGCCTGCCGCCATGATGAGCTGCTCGATTTCGGGCGCTGCACCGTCCAGAACGGTCGTCTCTTCGTCCTCACCCTCGGCCAGAAGCTTTGCCGCCCGGGCCACAGCCTGCCGGACAAGATAGCGCTCGCTGGAATAAAAATAGTAGACCGGACAGCCTCCCTGGGCCAGCTGCCGGAGTTTCGTTTCCGTTGCCAAATGATCGGCTCCTTTGTATTAGGATTATTTTATTCTATCATACTCTGCCCGCTTTGAAAAGCGTTCCCCCCTCGAGACGGAGGCGCAGACGTGAGACAGGCTCTGCGTCTCCCTCCATCCAGCGGTATTTGCTGCTCAGGGTCAGGCAGTCGGTGTACCGGATATTGTCCGGCCTTGCCATCGAGGCCAGCAGCCACTCGGCCCGGATGGGCTTTGCAGGCCGGACCGTGCCGCTGAGGGTGATGAACCTCTGCCCGCCGACACGCATCCGCAGAATGCAGCCCTGCCGGGTGCGGAAAAGTTCCAGATCCACTTCGCCGCAGGAAGCACAGCGGGTGGTATTCTCGGCCAAAGCAGCGGCATTGATGCGCTTTTGGGCCTCGATACGGCAGGGTTCTTCCGGCTGCACCCGCAGGTCAACCAGAAGTTCCACCGTCCTCACGCCCCGCTTTTCCAGCTGATTTTCCACCGCCCGCTGGGTGATGCTGCTGCCCCGGAAGAGGACGATGGCTTTTTCTCTCTGGGTGATGACGACGGCAGGCGCAGCCCGGGTCCCCACGAGTTCGATGTTCACCACGTTCCAGCTCAGAGCCGTTTCCAGCCCGATAGCCAGCGCCGCCAGCAGAATGACCGTCGGCAGAGCTACCCGGAGTCGGATGTGCCGCCGCATTGCCATTACGCAGAGTAGGATCAGCACAAGACACACCAGTGCGGCATAGGTCCCATCAAACCAGAGGGACGCTCCCGGCAGAACGGACACCCGGAAAGCCCACTCGTTCATCAGCCATGCCAGCCCTTCGGCACAGAAGGCCACCGGGCGGCGGATGATCTCAAACAAAGGCAAGCCCTCCGCGGCCAGACCCAGCAGAGCTGCACCGAGGCCGAAGCTCAGCATCGGCCCCACCAGCCAGAGGACGGCCACGCCCGACGCCACAGCCCAGACTGTCGTGCTCATCCCCCGCAGCACCAGCACCGGGAAGGTCGCCGCCGATGCATAAAGGGAGACGCAGAGCGAGTCCCACACGCCGCCCGCAAAGCGCCGGAAGAGGAGCACTGCGCGGGATGGTTTCTCCCGGCGGCTTTTCCGTTTCTTCTTTCTGTCGTAATAGCGCTCCCGCCCACGCCCTGCGCACTCAGCACCGGCCAGTGTTCCCATCACTGCCGCAAACGACAGCTCGAAGCCCACGTCATAGACCGCATACCCGTTGCCCAGACACATAAGGACGCCTGCCACGCCCAGCGAGGTGAGCGTATCCGCCGGGCCTCCCACCCAGACGCCGAGGGAGCTGACCCAGACCGCCACCGCTGCCCGGAGGACAGAGGGCGTCGCGCCGGTGATGCCCACCAGCAGAAGAGCCGTTCCGGCCCGGAGCAGCGACCTCGCCCGCCGGTAAGCCCGGCTCCGTTCCCGCTCCTTGTGGGGCAGAGCATCCAGCAGGCCGCAGAAGATGGTGACGTGGAGACCGCTCACCACCAGCACATGGGAAAGCCCCGCGCCCCGGTAGGCACTGCGGAGAGTCGAAGTCAGATGGCTCCGGTCGCCCACCACCATCGCGGCCAGAACGCCGCCGGTGTTTTCGGCCATGCCTTTTCGCAGGGCGCGGCTCAGCGCCGCCTGGAGCCGAGCCGTCCGGGCGCGGAAACTCTCGCTCTGCCCAAGACGAAGCATCCCGGACAGATATTCCGCGCTGAGGACAATGCCGTCGGCGTAGTCGTCCAGACGCTGGGTGGCATCCGGCACATCCAGCGAAAAGCGGCCCCGGATGCGGCCTCCGGCCTCACATTTGGGCAGACTGGCGCACTCCACCCGGAAGTGGACAGCTTCCCCGTCCACTTTTTCCACCATCAGCACGGCGCTCACCCGGCCCGCTGTGTAAGCGCGGCCTGTGCTCTCCACTTCGGCGGTGAGGGCCACTTCTTTTCCGGCGTAGGTGTCCTGTATCTTTGCCAGCCGCGCGCCGGTCGTTTTCATGATGCCGACGCCCAGCACTGCGCCCAGAAGCAGGCAGACCGCATACCCTCTCGCGGCCCCGCCTTTCCACCAGACCAGCAGGCAGAAGACAACAAAAATTGCCGCAGACGGCAGCAAAAGCCCCATCTGCGGCAAAAATGAGCATAACGCTAACACACCCAGCGCACTCAGGCAGAACGCGCAGAGCGGGCGTCGCATATCGGTTTAGTGGAGGAACAGAGGCAGCGGCTCGAGGAAGATGATGTCCTTGCGCTGGGCAGCATCACCCTCGGCCAGAACGGCGGCCTGACCCACGATGGTACACTGGGTCTGCTCGGCCAGCTCGTCCAGAGCCTTGAGAGAGCCGCCGGTGGAGATGACATCATCCACGACCAGCACCCGCTTGCCGCTCATCTTGTCCAGCTCCTTACGGTCGATGACCAGCTTCTGCTTGCCAGCAGTAGTGATGGACTGGTCCTCGACGACAACAGGGTCGGGCATATACAGCTTGACGCCCTTGCGTGCGCAGACGTAGGGCTTGCCGCTCTGGCGGCTCATCTCGTGAGCCAGCGGGATGCCCTTGGCCTCAGCGGTCAGCAGGATATCAAACTCGGGGCACTTTTTCAGCAGCTCGGTGGCAGCAGCCACGGTCAGCTCTGCATCGCCCAGCATGATGAAGGCCGCAATGTCCATGTGGTCGTTCACCTTGCAGATGGTCAGCTCACGGGTCAGGCCCGCGACATTCAGCGTATAAGTCTTAGCCATATTCAACGATCTCCCTTACTTTTTCGGAATCAGACAGGCAGCTTCTCGCCGCCCAGAACATGGAAGTGCAGATGCTTGACGGTCTGGCCGGCGTCCTCGCCCACATTGGAGATGACGCGGTAGCCGTTGTCGAGGCCCTGCTCCCTGGCGAGCTTTGCGATGACCGCAAACACATGGCCCAGCAGAGCGCCGTCTTCCTCGGTCAGCGCAGCGGCCGAGGGGATGTGCTTTTTGGGGATGACCAGGAAATGCACCTTGGCCTGCGGGGCGATGTCATAGAATGCCACCACCTGCTCGTCCTCATAGATCTTCTTCGAGGGGATGTCCCCCGCTGCAATTTTGCAAAACAGACAATCTTCCATGGGAATCGCTCCTTCCAGATTTTTTATCATTCTGCCTGTCCGTCAGGCGTGACGGAGAGGTTTGTTCCAGAATCAGCCCAGCTGCTTCTCCACGATGCTCTTGACAGCGGCCAGAGCCTCGTCGATCTTGGTCTCATCCTTCAGACCAGCCATAGCGAAGTCGGGCTTGCCGCCGCCCTTGCCGCCTGCGATGGCAGAGATCTCCTTGACGAGATTGCCGGCCTTCAGACCCTTTGCCTGAGCGTCCTTGGTCACGGTAACGGCCATGGTGATCTTGTCGTCAGACTTGCCCACCAGAACAGCCACAGCAGCAGCCTTGGCATTGTCACGGATGGTGTCGCACATGCCGCGCAGGGTGTCGCCGGAGGTGCCGGTGAAGTAAGCGGAAGCGATCTTGACGTCGCCGACGGTCTCAGCGTTGTCGAACAGGCTGGTGACCTTGGAGGCGGCGACCTTTGCCTTGATGTCCTCCAGCTCCTTGCTCATGGCCTTGTTCTCAGCCATGACAGCCTCCGCACGAGCGGGCAGAGCGGCGACGTTGTTTGCCTTCAGGGTGTTCGCCACAGTGTGCAGCATCGCTTCCTGCATATTGGCACGAATCAGCAGATTGCGGCCGGTGACAGCCTCGATACGGCGGATACCAGCAGCAACAGAGGACTCGCTGACGATCTTGAAGCCGCCGATCTGAGCGGTGTTCTTGACGTGGGTGCCGCCGCAGAACTCGGTGGACCAGCCCTCAATATCAACAACACGGACGACCTTGCCGTACTTCTCGCCGAACAGAGCCATAGCGCCCAGCTTCTTGGCCTCTTCGATGGGCATCTCCTTGACGGTGACGTTCATCGACTCGAAGATCTTGTCGTTGACGATCTTCTGCACACGGATCAGCTCCTCGGGAGTGACAGCGCTGAAGTGGGTGAAGTCGAAGTGGGTGATGGAAGCGTCCTGATAGGAGCCTGCCTGATGGACGTGGTCACCCAGGACCTCGCGCAGAGCTGCCTGCAGCAGGTGGGTAGCGGTGTGGTTGCGGGCGATGGCCATGCGGTATTCCTTATCCACGCGGGCGGTCAGATGGTCGCCGACATGGACGATGCCGCTCTCGAGGGTGCAGGTGTGGACATAGTAGCCCTTGGGGGTCTTCTTGACGTCCTGCACGCGCAGCACGCACTCAGCGCCGGTGATGACGCCGTGGTCTGCGGCCTGACCGCCCATCTCAGCGTAGAACGGGGTCTTATCGAGAACGACCAGCACGCCTTCCTTGGCCTGTTCGTCGGTGGCGATGGCGTCGGTCAGAGCCTCCTCGTCGCTCAGAGCCACAACGACGCTGTCGCTCTTGAGGCTGTCGTAGCCGACGAACTCGGTGGGCTCAGCGGTCAGAGTGCCGAACAGGTCTTCGCTCCAGCCGGAGATGTTCTTCTTGAGGCGCTCTGCACGGGCGCGCTCCTTCTGCTTGGTCATCTCGGCGTGGAAGCCCTCCTCGTCGATCTCGATGCCCTGCTCCGCAGCGATCTCCTTGGTCAGGTCGAGGGGGAAGCCGAAGGTATCGTTCAGCTTGAACACGTCCAGACCCTTCAGCAGGTGCTGGTGTGCCTTTTCCAGGCCGTCGATCATGTTGTTCAGGATGTTCATGCCGGCGTCGATGGTGCGGGCAAAGTTTGCCTCCTCGGTGCCGATGACCTTCTTGATATAGGCGTCGTGCTCACGCAGCTCGGGGTAAGCGGACTCGCTGGACTGGATGACCGTCTCCACCAGCTCCACGAGGAAGGGGCGGCTGATGCCCAGCATACGGCCATGGCGGGCAGCGCGGCGGAGCAGACGGCGCAGCACGTAGCCGCGGCCTTCGTTGGAGGGCAGGATGCCGTCAGACACCATGAAGGTGCAGCTGCGGATGTGGTCGGTGATGACGCGGATAGAGATGTCCTCCTTGGGGTTGGCACCGTAGGTCTTGCCGGCGATGTGCTCCACATGGTGCAGCACGCTCTGGACGGTATCGACCTCGAACAGGTTGCCCACGCCCTGCATCACGCAGGCCAGACGCTCCAGACCCATGCCGGTATCAATGTTGGGGCGTGCCAGACGCTCGTAATGGCCCTTGCCGTCGGCGTCGAACTGGCTGAACACCAGGTTCCAGATCTCCATATAGCGGTCGCAGTCACAGCCCACGCCGCAGGTCGGCTTGCCGCAGCCATACTCAGGGCCGCGGTCGAAGTAGATCTCAGAGCAGGGGCCGCACGGGCCGGAGCCGTGCTCCCAGAAGTTGTCTTCCTTGCCCAGACGGACCATGTGGTCGGGGGCAACGCCCACCTTCTTGGTCCAGATATCGTAAGCCTCATCGTCCTCTTTGTAGACGGAGATGTGCAGCTTATCCTTCGGGATAGCCATCCACTCGTCGGAAGTCAGGAACTCCCATGCCCAGGGAATGACCTCTTCCTTGAAGTAATCCTGGAAGGAGAAGTTGCCCAGCATCTCGAAGAAGGTGCCGTGGCGGGCGGTGATGCCCACGCGCTCGATGTCAGGGGTGCGGATGCACTTCTGGCAGGTGGTCACGCGATGACGGGGCGGCTCCTCCTGAGCGAGGAACCACTTCTTCATGGGTGCCATGCCGCTGTTGATGAGCAGCAGGCTGGGGTCGTTCTTCGGGACGAGCGGGAAGCTGTCCAGACGCAGGTGGCCCTTGCCCTCAAAGAAGGTAAGGTACTTGTCACGCAGTTCATTCAAACCGGTCCATTGCATAGTTTTAATCTCTCCTCGTGTATCGGCGTCCTCCTCCGGACGCAGTTTTTATGGCAGTCGGGCAAAAAACAAAAAACAGCCCTCATCCCGAAAAGGGACGAAGGCTGTCTGAAAAGCTCCGTGGTACCACCCAAATTGCAGAAATGCCGCCGGGGCACTCCTGCCGCTTTGTGCGCTGTAACGCTGCGCAGCGTCCGGTTTGTTTCGCCGGAAGCTCCGGGGTGGCGTAAAAAATGCTCTGCCGGAACGCCTTTCAGCCAAGGGCGTTCTCTCTGAGCGGCGGCACACATCCTTCTGGCCCCATCCTTGCCATTTGCCATAATTACCATTCACGCGCAAAGGGCATACTGCTCCTTTGCGTTCATTTCAGATTATAGCATAGTCAGGCCATTTGTCAACGGGTTTTCCCAAAAATCGCGCGTCACGGCACCCAGATGCGGAGGATATTGCTGACGACGCCGTCCTTCGTGAAGACGGTGGTGTTGTAAGGCGTCCAGTTGTCCTTGTCCTCCGAGACGACCTTGCCTACCTCGATGGCGCCGTTCGTCTCCACCGGCACAGCGTCCACGCTGGCGGAGCTGTCGCTGAGGGTCACACTGTCGTCCACGGGCAGCACGAGTTCCCCCATCATGTAGTAGACCGGGTAGTCGTCGTAGGTGACGGTGCGGTAGGTGTCGCCGCTGCGCCAGAGGTCTACGCCGCCCTCTTCGATGCCGCCGTTGATGGAGACGGTGCCGTTGTCCTCATTCTTTTCGATTTTCTCCACTGTCACGTTCTGTGCTTCCACAGCGCCGTCCAGATGGGTACTGAAAACGCTGCCCACATCCAGTGCGTCCACGTCCTCGGCGCGGTAAGCGTCGTAGCCGTAGACCGTCAGGGTCATCTGGCGCTTCTTGGCGTCCACGCTCGAGATGTTCGCGGCGAACTTGTAGGAGCCGGTCTTCATCTCCTCGAGGCTGCCCTGATTGATGGGCATCATGACGCCCTCTTCGCCGGGCAGGACGCGCACTTCGCTGCTCACCTCTTCCACTTCACTGGCGGCGGGCATCGAACCGGCCATGCCGCTGGCGGCACTGGCAGCGCTGGCAGAGCTGCATCCGGCCAGCATCCCCAGAGCCAGAACGCCTGCAAGGAGCATCAGTTTCTTGTCGTTCGTCATATCAATACCTTCTTCCCTCTTCAATCATGTAAGGCTCTCATTATACCATAAATGGAGATTTGATGATGAAACCATCGTTAAATTCCGATGAATTCTTTTTGCACCGGCACAGTATACTCTTGTTTTTTGAAAAAGTAAACAACCAACTTGACGTAAGAAGGCGGATTCGCTACAATAAAAGCAAATCTTAACCTATTCTTAATTTAGAGAGGAAACTTCCGTGAAAATATTGAAAGTCAAATGTCTCGCCCCCACCCGGCTGGACAACTATCTGATGCAGCAATTCCCCGCGCTGAACCCGGGCCGTCTGAACAAGGCCCTGCGCGAAAATAAAATCAAACTGAACGGCAAAAAGCAGCCGCTCTCCACCCGCGTGATGGCAGGCGATGAGATCAAGCTGTTCATCCTTGACGATGTTCTGGACGCCGACAAGCGTGTGGACGGCCCGGCGTGGAAGAACGCCCGCGGCCCGGCGCAGGTGGTGTACGACTGCCCGCAGATCCTCATCGTCAACAAGCCCGCCGGCCTCGCCGTGGACGGTCCCGACGACGACACCCTGCTGAACCGTGCTCTGCTCTACCTCAACCAGCAGGGCGAGTACAAGGAGAATGACGTCTACACCCCCGCCCTCTGCCACCGCCTCGACACCGGCACCAGCGGCCTTGTCATCATCGCAAAAACGCCGGAGGCCGAGGAGCTGTTCCTCGCCGCCATCAAGAGCCGTGAGGTGAAAAAGACTTACCTCTGCGTCACCTTCGGCCGTCCCACGCCCCCGGACGCCACCCTCGGCGGCTACTTGCTCAAGGACGCCGACCGCGGCATCGTGAAGATCGTGGAGGACAAGCAGCCGGGTGCCAAGGACGTGGAGACCCGCTACGAGACCATCGCCGTCTCCGGCCGTCTGGCTCTGCTCAAGGTTCAGCTCATCACCGGCCGCACCCACCAGATCCGCGCCCACATGGCAAGCATCGGCTGTCCCATCCTTGGCGACAGCAAGTACGGCAACAACACCGCCAACCGCGAACTGAAACTCAAGTATCAGGCCCTCTGTGCGTGGGAGCTGACCATGCCCCACTTCAACCAGCCCGATTTCGAGTTTCTCAGCGGCAAGACCTTCCACGCCCCGAAGCCGTGGTACTATCAGCAGGTCCTGGATGGGACGCTGAAATAATAATGTAAAGCCATTTGGCAGGGAGTGATCGTTTCATGGCGATTCCAAAATACAATGAGCTTTATCGCCCTCTCTTAACCGTCCTTCAAGATGGAGCGCCGCACTCTATGAAAGATGTGCGGAGTTCTATTGCGCAGATGCTCCATCTGACAGAACAGGATCTCGGTGAAACGCTTTCCAATGGTTCATCTGTTTATACCGGGCGTGTGGGCTGGGCGAAGACCTATCTCAAAAAAGCAGAATTGATAGATTCTCCCCAACGTGGTTATATCAATATCACGCCTTCCGGGCGAAAAGTTCTGGCCAGCAAGGAGCCTATCACAAACCTCATTCTCGCTCAGCAATGCCCTACATTTGTTGAATTCTATCAGCGCAAAAATATTGATGGCGTTTCAGTCGTTCCTGCTCCGACAGTGGTTCATGATGATACGCCCGAAACGCCGCAGGAAACTTTTGACCGCGTTTACTCGCTCATCAATGACCAGCTGGCAGATGACCTGCTGACAGCTGTTTTAGAGCAAAGCCCGGCTTTCTTTGAACAGCTCGTGGTCGATTTGATGAAGGCAATGGATTATGGTGACGGCTTCGTCACCAAATACAGCGGCGATGACGGCATCGACGGTATCATCCACGAAGACAAGCTTGGCTTCAACCTTATCTACATACAGGCCAAGCGCTGGAAGACGGACATTACCATCGGAAAGCCGGAGCTCCAGAAATTTGCCGGTGCCATGATGGGGCCGCCTAAAGTGGAAAAGGGGCTCTTTATCACCACCGCCAAATTCTCACCGAAAGCCAAAGAGTATGCGACCGCACAGCATATCATTCTGGTAGATGGCAAAAAGCTCACTGAGCTGATGATAGAATACGGTGTGGGCGTCTCGACCCAGAAAGCCTATCTCATCAAGCGCATCGACAGCGATTATTTCTCCGATAACGACTGATACACAAAAAGGGGCTGTTGCAAAATAAAAATGCGATAGCAACTTGCACAAAGAAATAGTGCAAAAACAGAAACCCGGAACCCATTTTGAGCCGTTTTGGCCCTGAAAAGGTTCCGGGTTTTGTGCATATTTTTTTCAGAGAGCTATTTTGCAACAGCCCCTTTTCTTCTTTATTACATCAGACCCGCACCATATCCGGCGTGATCTCCTCGATGGAGTGTGCGCCGCACATCTGCATGGTGTCGGCCAGCTCACCGGCCAGCTTATCGATGTAGCACTTGACGCCTTCCTCACCGCCGCCGTAGACAGCCGTGACGAAGGGGCGGCAGATGAGCACGCCGTCCGCGCCCAGTGCCAGTGCCTTGAAAACGTCCACACCGGTGCGGATGCCGCCGTCCACCAGGACCTTGACGCCGGTACCCTTGAGGGCCGCGGCGATCTCAGGCAGGACTTCGGCGGTAGCAGGACACTGGTCGAGGACGCGGCCGCCGTGGTTGGATACCACGATGGCGGCGGCACCGGCCTCCTTGGCCTTGAGAGCACCCTTGACGGTCATGACGCCCTTGACGATGAATGGACGCTCGGCCAGCTTGACGATCTCAGCCAGCTCGGCCACGCTCTTGCTGCCGGCCGGAGGCGTCATATTCTTGAGGAAGGGCAGGCCGGCGGCATCCACGTCCATTGCCACGGCGAAGCAGCCGCTGGCCTTGGCCTGTGCCATCTTCTCTTTAATAGTGTCGATGTTCCAGGGCTTGATGGTCGGCACGCCGCAGCCATCGGCATTGCCGATGGCCTTGGTGGCCATGGTCATAACGTCAGGATTGGTGCCGTCGCCGGTGAAGGCGGCGATGCCGCTCTCGGCGCAGGCGCGCACCAGCACGTCGTTGTAGGTCATGTCGGTATAGACGTCGGAGTAGTGGAGGTTCACCGCGCCCACAGGACCAGCAAAGAAGGGGTACTTGAAGCTGCGACCGAACAGCTCCACGTGGGTGTCGGGAGTGCTGTTCTCGCAGAGGGTATCCATGTTCACGCGGATGTCGGCCCACTTATTATAATTGCGGATAGCGGTGTCGCCCACGCCCTTTGCGCCGGGGCCGGGGATCTGATTCTTGCAGGCCACGCCGTTGCACACCGGGCAGGCCTTGCAGTATTTGCCGATGCACTCGCGGGCATTGGCCAAAACATCTGAATAATTCATCTGTTTTTCCTCCTGAATTCCTTTTGTTTTCCGCAGAGTTTCCCGCTCTGCATACTCTCTGCCCTCATCATAGCCCCGTTTGCCGCCTGCGTCAAGGGGGGCTTCATCTCCTTTTCATTTTTAGCCATCGAAGCTGCGTCATTTTTGAAAAAATTCAAACTTTTTTGAAAAAATGCTTGACAAAAGACCTTCTTTCAGGTATTATAGTGGAGCGCTGAGGGCCACGGCCCGAAGCACTGAGAACTGAAGATGTGGAAAGATGGCTGAGTTGGTCTAAGGCGCACGACTGGAAATCGTGTAACGTGTCAAAAGCGTTCTGGGGTTCGAATCCCCATCTTTCCGCCA
>ERZ809146.654-NODE-654-length-17199-cov-8.977776_pt1 | contig 17199 bp, 16 predicted proteins | sample MGYA00520794_ERZ809146 | MGnify/ENA primary metagenome ERZ809146 (study PRJEB31570, sample SAMEA3212995) | Homo sapiens | biome: human-gut; feature: human gut; material: fecal | place: Sweden | collected 2011 ... | reverse complement strand
TTTCGCTATCCGCGAAGGCGGCCGTACCGTTGGCGCAGGCGTTGTAGCTAAGATTGCAAAATAATCTTTCGCCAATAGAAAGGAGCTCCTGAAAAGGGGCTCCTTTTTTGTGCGTGAAACTGTTTGCGAATAGTTTCCTGTCCGGCATGGAATCATTGTGTATCACTTCCATAGGAAACCTTTCGCCAGTAGTTTCCTGTTCGGCATGAAACCAATGTGTCCCACCACCAGCCGACAGCTGACAGCGGGCAGCGGATAGCTTCGCCCCGCTGTCCCACTATTCCACTGTCCCACTTTCCCACTGTTCCACTAAATCCCATAGTCATGAACTGTGGTAAAATGCTATAATATCTCTAATAACTCCTGATTCATTCATGAAAGGTGAAGATAGATATGAAAATGAAAAAATGGCTGGCAGTTTCCATGACTGCCCTGGCAGTGACGGCTGGAAGCATGGTGGTATCCGCCGATTCTTTAACCTTATCCGGCGGGGAAGTGCTGGACATGGGCTCTTCCGTGTCCGTGTATCCCGGCGAGCGGTCATTCTTTGGAAGCCAGCTCCACGACTGGCTCATGGAACCTAATGCGGCGGTTACGGTGGAGAAGGCGCTGGAAGGGGCTTCCGTTTTCCCGAAGGATAAGGACTATTCCAAAGAATTTTCAGAAATGGCCGTTTCCATTCTCCGCACAGGTAAAGTGTACCAGGTGAGAGCAGCGGCTAATGATACCTATTACCAGGGGATGATGGTGTCCCTTTCCGTTTCTGACAGCGATATGTTAAAGCTGGCCATGTACGGCCATACGGCACTTTCAGAAGAGGAAAAATCGAAAGCTGCTGAGACTGCAAAGGACAATTCCGGGAAGGTTCCTGCTGCCAAGACAGGTTCTTCTGAAAAAGTTCCGGCTGCAGAGGATTCCATGGATGAGGCCATTGTCCTTTTCCGTGGAGCAGTGAAGGTGGAAAACCATTCCGCCTGGGAAGACAGAAAATCGGACAAGGGCCTTTCCTACCGCACGGGAGATGCCCGGCTGGTGCTCAATAAAAACGGATTTATGATTCCCCTCTATGTGAAAGGGGTCATTACCAGAGGCGAGGGGAAGACGGTGTATACCGTATTTGCAGCGGACCAGGCGTCGGGCCGCTATTTCCAGCCCCTTCTGGATAAGGCGCTGAAGGAAGCAAAGAAATGAAAATCAGGAAATTAGCAGCTGTGCTGGCGGTCCCGCTCCTTATGGCAGCGGGGACGGCCATGGCGGAGGGGCCCATGCCCCCGGCCCAGGGATATGGTATCAGTGACCGGACGCCTCTGTTTCCAGGGGTAGGGCCGGTTTTGGGCGATGGAACCGGTACGGCGGCACCCCTTGGGGAAGCTCTTTCAAAAGCCGGGGCGGTTCCTGTTTCGGAAATGGGCGAAGTCTTCCTGAACCATGCAGCTTTGCCGAAGGATGTCCACTATGAGCCCCTAGCCAGGGGAGACTCTGTCTTTGCCCGTCACATGGGCACCATGACGGTGAAGGGGAAAAGATATACTGCCGGCGCCCTGGTCGTGGGTGCCGACTTTAAAGGAAAGGCGTCCGATGACTTCTTCGGCGGTATGTTCCTTCCCAAAGGCCACAGCCCGGAGGCGGGGGCACGGATGCTTGCCTTCAATGTGGCCCTCCTGAAGCTGGAGAGTACCATGAACGAAGTATTTCTTCATGCAGTGGATGAAGTGAGAAGGGATACGGGAGAAAAACTGCCCTATGATTTCCTTACTGTGGACATGGTACATGTGGAACAGCTCCACAGTCTGCAGGGAAATCCCAAAACCTACAGCTTTTCCATCCGGCCCGTATTCTCCGCCGATGGATGGATGGTACCTCTTTTCATTCGCGGCTTTGCAGCCAAAGTGGATGGCAGTTACCGCTTCCTCTTCCTGGCAGCGCCGGACAGCGAAAGGGACATGGTTGAAAGAGCAGGCCTCGATCTTATCCGCCGGCCAATGATGAAAGAGGTAAAGAAATAATGAAAAAAGCTGTGAAAAATGGGAACATTTTTTGCAGCTTTTTTTATGCTGCCAATAGGAGAACTATGGTGATAAACCGGCTGCCTTTTCATCACAATGGAACCGGTACCTGTTCTTTATTACTTTTGAGGGAGATTTCTCCACTTTTTTCGAAATGGCAGTGGTGCGATGTTATAATAAATCAAATAATTCCTTATGACTAAGACCATGTACAGGAGGCATGACCATGATTTTTTCCATTTTTCTTCTTACGATTCTATTTCTTCTTCTGCCTGCATGGGCAGTGAGGGCGGAAGAAAGGAAACCTTCTGTCCATCTTCTGGCCACCGGCGGCACCATTGCAGGGAAGGCCTCTTCCGAAACGGCTACCACCGGCTATGAAGCCGGCGCACTGGGGGTGGAAGACCTTCTTTCCGCCCTGCCGGAGGTGAAGGACTATGCCCATGTGACAGGGGAGGAAATATGCGGTATTGACAGCAAGGATATGACCGATACCATCTGGCTCACCCTTGCAGAAAGGGTGAACGAACTGGCAGGTAAAAAGGACGGGCTTGTCATCATCCACGGCACCGATACCATGGAAGAAACGGCCTGGTTCCTCCAGCTCACGGTGAATCCTTCCATCCCCCTGGTGCTCACCGGAGCCATGCGTCCTGCCACCGCCCTCAGCGCCGACGGCCCCATGAATCTTTTAAATGCCGTCCGTCTGGCCGGCGACCCGTCGGCTAAAGGAAAAGGGGCGCTGGTGATGATGAATGACACCATCTTCGCCGCAAGGAATGTGACGAAGGGCAATACCCTGTCCCTGGACACCTTCCGCTCTCCTGACGGCCCTCTGGGATATATGAATGACGGACATCCCTGCTGGTGCGCCCTGCCGGTGCGTCTGCCCAAGGGAGAGGCACCTTTTGATGTGAAGGGGCTCCATCGCCTTCCCCGGGTTTATATCATCTACGGCCACGCCGGCGCTGATGGTGCCATGGTGCGGGCGGCTGTGTCCGCCGGCGCCGAAGGCCTTGTTTATGCAGGCTGCGGAAACGGCAGCATTCACAGGGAAGATGAAAAGGCGCTGGCAAAGGCGGCAGCCCAGGGCATTCCGGTGGTGAGAAGCTCCCATGCCGGCAGCGGCTCCGTCATTTCCGCCGAACCCTCCTATGACAGAGAAGGCTTCATCCACGGCGGCTCCCTCTCCCCCCAGAAAGCCAGAATCCTTTTGCAGCTGGCCCTGACAAGGACAAAGAATTTTGGGGAAATCGGAGAGATGTTTGAGAGGTACTAAGAAGGTAGTGGGCTGGTGTGCTAGTGTACTAGTTTGCTAGTGAGCTGGTGGGCTGGTGTGACAGTGAAGGCTACTGTCAAACCTGAGAAGCCTTGGGCCGTTAGGCCCATTAAGGAAGCGCTGATTAAATCGTTATCGGATTTCATTGCAAGGAATAAGTTGACGCGAATAGCGAGCTATTTAAGGAGGCTTATGACGCAGCATTGGATAAAAATACATGTGAAATTCGATTCTGCGAATGAATCAGTGCTTCCTTAAACTTCGGCCCGAAGGGCCGTCCACCTTCCCCTTTGAACTCTCACGCCGCAGGCGGGGGACAATAGGGAAGGCGGCGCCCAAAGGGCGCAAATCCATTACAAATTCTATTTGACATCCGCTATCAATAGTGATATTATAATGACAACCGAATACGAAAAGACAGGTGCCCGAAGGGCTTAATAGGGAAGACCGGTGAAATACCGGCACGGTCCCGCCACTGTAATGCGGAGCGAATCCAGAAATGTCACTGAGAAATCGGGAAGACGGATAAGCGAGGAAGCAGAGTCAGGAGAACTGCCTGCCTTGTATCACCGTTTGAACCCACGAGCGATGGGAAGGGGATGTCTTAGATGTCTCTTTGCGCTTGTGTAAAGAGCTTTTTTCATGGTTTGAACATTCGGTTACTGAGGAGAATAACTTCATAAGTAAAACAGGTGCCCCTGGGGGCTTAATAGGGAAGACCGGTGAAATGCCGGCACGGTCCCGCCACTGTAATGCGGAGCGAATCCAACAAAAGTCACTGAGGATATTGGGAAGGCTGGAGGAGCGAGGAAGCAGAGTCAGGAGAACTGCCTGTTTTTGTCATACCGTTTGACCTACGAGCGATGGGAAGGTGTGTGTTCATAGCCCTTTTTTGGCATTCTATGAATCCGCCTTGTCTTCGCGAAAGGTGGATTTTCTTATGCAGCAGTAAGCCAGGGAAATGATGACAGGGAACATCAGGATTCCCCCACTTCCGCCCCAGGTGTGACGATGAGACTTCTCCGGTTCACCTTCCTTATGGAGCCGGGGATGGCGGTAAAAGGGAAATACCACTATCCCCCCTCCCATCCGTTTTACCAAAGCTTCTTTATGAAGTTCCTATACATCGGGTGCTCTGCACCACTCTGATACAGGGGCTGCCCCCTGAGGTTCATCTCCCTTTGGCGATGGTCATACAAGGGAAATATGATCATCGCCGCCCTTTTCCAATCACTCCCCTGCGGGAGTTTCCATATATGACAGATATTCTGTCATGGGAGAAAGCGTCATAAGCCTTCTCCTCCCCATGATGGCGGCAGCAGGGAATGCCATCATCATGCTGATCCACGGGTAATAGCATCCTTGAGGGATGTTATTATACAGGTTCTCATAGGAGCATGTGCTCCAACCCCTTTTGAAGCGGCCAGTGACCGCTTCTTCTTTTTTACTTGCAAATTTCGATGAAATTCGATATAATAAAGACATCAAATAGAGAATTATCGTTTTACTTATATCTGCTGCACGATTTTATTTCAGGGAGGTACCATATGAACGTTTATGATTTCAAAGCGGTGAATGGAAAGGGACAGGAAGTCTCCCTGTCCGACTATAAAGGCAAAGTCCTTCTCATTGTGAATACAGCCAGCAAGTGCGGCTTCACGCCCCAGTTCGAAGGACTGGAAAAGCTGTACAATGCCTACAAGGACAAAGGATTCGTAGTGCTGGGTTTCCCCTGCAACCAGTTTGCAGAGCAGGATCCGGGAAGCGACGGAGAAATCCAGGAATTCTGCCGCCTGAACTACGGCGTCACATTCCCCATGTTCCGCAAGGGCGATGTAAGGGGAGACAGCGCACAGCCCCTTTTCAAATACCTGACAAAGGAAAAGGGATTCAAAGGCCTGGACATGGACCATCCCAATGCCAAAGTCCTTCTGGATTTCATCAAAAAGAACTATCCCCATTTCCTGGATGACGATTCCATTAAGTGGAACTTCACCAAGTTCCTCATCGACAGAGAAGGAAACGTGGTGGAACGCTTCGAACCGACCAAGACACCGGAAGCCATGGCTTCGGAAATCGAAAAACTGCTGTAACAGTCATTGAAAAAGGACAGTGAAGAATTTTCTTCACTGCCCTTTTTTGCTGGTGACCGAAGAGAGCCGCTGCCTTAAGACGCCGAACACCGCAGGACTCTTCATTTTGCGAACCCTTCACGCCTTAAAGAGCGCGCCCCTTTGAACACTCTTCCTCTTATGGTACTATAAGAAAGGAAATGAAAAGCAAAGGAGGCAGAGGATGAAGAAATATTTCTTTTTTGATATTGATGGTACATTGACTACGCCGCTCACCGCCGATTATCCGGACAGCACCAGGGAAGCGGTGAAGGAACTCATCCGCCGGGGCCATTTCGTTTCCCTGGCCACGGGCCGCATGCAGTCTGATGCACAAGAAGTGGCAAAGACCCTTGGCATCCCTGCCCTGGTCTCCGACGGCGGCAATGCGGTTACCATCGACGGGAAAATCCTATATGACGAGGGACTTCCCCTGAACGCCTGCATCCAAACCCTTTCGGAAATCGATGAAGAAAAGCATCCCTGGGCGGCGGCTCCCTACAATAGGAAATACCGCATTACCCGGACACCCCTCTACCTGGAAAAGGTGAAGGACAGGTACTATGAAACGGAAGTGAATCCGTCCTTCGATTTCCGAAAAGTTTCTGCCATTCACAAAATCTTCGTGGCCTGCACCAAGAAAGAAAAGGATGACATCCCTCTCTACACCCTGCCCCATGTGTGGTTCAGCGCCGACACCATGCTCATCGAACCGGTGCATAAGGAAAGGGGCATTATGGAGCTGCAGAAGCGGTTCCACATTCCCGATGGGGACATCGTGGTTTTCGGAGACGGCATGAACGACCGCACCATGTTCCGCAAAGAATGGTTCCGCATCGCCATGGGCAACGCCAAACCGGAGCTGAAGGCCCTTGCCAGCTACATCACCGACCGGGCTGACGAAGACGGTATCTACAACGCCTGCCGTCACTTCGGGTGGATCTGAGGTTCCTTGGTAATAGATGAGGGAGACTGTTTTCCATGGCAAAGTTTGAGAATTTCAATAAAACGCTGAGAAATCTGGAAGAAATGAATCGTGTGAACCCTCCCTATGATGTGGTCGTTACCGCCGGGCTTTGCTCCCTTTTCGCCCAGTGCTTTGAACAGGCATGGCGCGCCATGAAGGAGTATCTCACGCAGAAGGGATGGAAAGAGGCGGAAACCGCTTCTCCCAGGCAGACATTAAAGATTGCCTCTGAAGCGGGCCTGATTCGGGATGAAGCGAACTGGCTGAAGGCCATGAAAGATAGAAGTCTTGAGCTTTATGTTTTCCGTCAGGAAGTGGCGGACACACTGATTGCAGACACACGCAATATTTTCCTTCCCCTTTTCTGCGGTCTAAGGAAGCACTGATTAATTCATAGAGTTTTCTTTTATAAGAATTTTTATGCACTGTTTCGTCATGGGCTTCCTTAAATAGCTCGCTATTCGCGTCAGCCCATTCCTCGCATTGCATAAAAATTCAAGAATAAAAGCAAACAATGATTTAATCAGCGCTTCCCTAAAGGAGGAGCTGGAAAAGAGATATGGAAATTGAAATGCAAAGGGATGATGCAGGGAGGCGCCTCCCTGCATCATCCCTTTCTTTTTTGCGCGCACTTCCCCGGATTCAAGAAGCAAGAAACGGTTTCCTCCATTTGACCATATCCACATGATTGTAAACAGGTGAAACCGCATAAATTGACAAAAGGGCTGCCGCTGATTATTATATAAAAGACAGTCCTTTTTGATTGACGAAGAAAGGACTTGTCTGCTATCATAAAGTATCGTTGTTTATTTGATTTCTGATATAAAAGAGGAAATATGGAGAAAGAAAGTATGAAGGATGGAAAGAATGGGGACATTCTTTTTGACATCCGTCATTTAAGCCATACCTTTGAAACGGAGGAGGGGAAGAAGTTTGATGCCCTTTCCGACGTGACCGCTTCCATCAGGAAGGGATCCTTTACTGCCATCATCGGTACCAACGGCAGCGGAAAGTCTACCCTGGCCCGACACCTGAATGCGCTGCTCATCCCCACGGACGGGGAAATTTATGTGGAAGGCATGAAGACCTCCGATTTTTCCCATATCTGGGATATCCGCCAGAAGGTGGGCATGGTGTTCCAGAATCCCGATAACCAGCTGGTAGCGGCTATCGTGGAGGAGGATGTGGCCTTTGGCCCGGAGAATCTGGGCATTGCGCCGGAGGAAATCAGGAAGCGGGTGGACGTGGCTTTGGAGAAGGTGGGTATGACGGCCTACCGTACCCATTCGCCGGCCATGCTGTCTGGCGGACAGAAGCAGCGGGTGGCCATTGCAGGCATTCTGGCCATGCATCCCGACTGCATCGTGCTGGATGAACCTACTGCCATGCTGGATCCCCAGGGGCGCAGGGAGGTCATGGATACGGTGCATGAGCTGAATGAAAAGGAAGGCATTACCATCGTGCTCATTACCCATTTCATGGAAGAGGCTGTGACTGCGGACCATGTGATGGTGATTGACAAGGGCCATCTGAAAATGGAAGGCACTGCCCGGGAGGTTTTCTCCCAGGCAGAGAAGCTGACGGCCCTGGGGCTTGATGTGCCGGTGGCGGCGGATCTGGCCCATGGCCTTCGGAAGAATGGATTTCATGTACCGGAAGATTGTTTGACAGATGAGGAGCTGGGAGAGGCATTATGTCCATATGTGTCGAAAATGTAAGCTGCGTGTACAGCAAGGGCTCTCCTTTTGAAAAGGTGGCGCTGGAAAATATCAGCCTCACCATCGAGCCGGGAGAGTTTATCGGTATTATCGGTCATACAGGCAGCGGCAAATCTACCCTCATCCAGCACCTGAACGGCCTCATCCATCCTACCTCCGGCAAGGTGACCATTGACGGCGTGGATCTGGCAGCCAAGGCGAAGGAAGCAGTGGCCAAGCGCCATTCCGTAGGCATGGTTTTCCAGTATCCGGAGCACCAGCTCTTTGAGGAAACTGTGGCCAAGGATATTGCCTTTGGCCCCAAAAATCTGGGCTGCAGCGAAGAGGAAACGGAAAAAAGGGTAAAGAGTGCCATGAAATTTGCGGGCCTGGACTATGACACCTTCGGCGGCCGTTCGCCCTTCCGCCTTTCCGGCGGCCAGCAGCGGCGCGTGGCCATTGCAGGGGTCATTGCCATGCATCCCGATTTCCTGATTCTGGATGAACCGTCTGCAGGCCTTGACCCCATCGGGCGGCGTGAAATCTTTTCCCGTATCCAGAGCTGGTACAAAAAAGGCGTATTCTCCGTCATCCTGGTATCCCATAACATGGACGACATTGCCCGGCTGGCTACCCGTCTCCTGGTCATGCACAAGGGCCATCTGGTGATGGACGGAAAGCCTATGGATATTTTCCTCAACCGCAGGAAGGAACTCAGGGAATGCGGCGTAGATGCGCCACCTCTGACCCAGACCCTTCTGTACCTGAAGGAAAAGGGCATTCCTGTGCCGGAGGACGCAAAAACCGTGGAAGAAGCGGTGGATAGAATGAGCAAAATGCTGGGAGGTGGCGTATCATGCTGACAGACATTACCCTCGGCCAGTATTATCCGGGAGATTCCTTCCTGCACCGCATGGATCCCAGAGCGAAAATCCTCTGCACCATGATTTTCATTGTGGCCATTTTCCTGGCCAATAACCTCTGGTCTTACCTGCTGGTGGCAGGCTTTACCTTCCTGGCCATCGCCATGTCCGGGGTGCCCGCATCTCTCATCTGGAAGGCCATCAAGCCCCTGTGGATTATTCTTGTTTTCACCATGGGCATCCATGTGCTCACCACGCCGGGAAATGAACTTTTTACCTGGAAATTTATCCATATCAGTGAGGAAGGCATACGGAACGGCCTCATTATGACACTGCGCCTGGTATTCCTCATCGCCTTTTCTTCCCTTTTGACCTACACCACCAGTCCTATTGTCCTCACCGACGGCATTGAAGCGCTGCTTATGCCCTTCAAGCGGTTCGGTGTGCCGGCCCATGAACTGGCTATGATGATGACCATTGCCCTGCGCTTCATTCCCACCCTTCTGGAAGAAACGGACCGTATCATGAAGGCCCAGTCCTCCAGAGGCGCTGATTTCGTAAACGGCAATCTCTGGCAGCGGGCGAAGAATATGGTGCCCCTGCTGGTACCCCTCTTCATTTCCGCCTTCCGAAGGGCCGACGATCTGGCTACCGCCATGGAAGCCAGGTGCTACCGCGGCGGCGAAGGACGCACCAAAATGCACCAGCTGGCCTATACCTGGAGAGACAGGAACGCCTTCCTGGCAGTCATCCTTGTGACCGCTCTTCTTCTGGGGCTTTATATCTATTTCAAATAAAAGAAACAGCGTGGCTTAAGCTGCGCTGTTTTTGTATTGTATAATAATAGAAAAAATGATTTTTAAGAAATGGAGGCATACCAATGAGCAGATGGGAAAAAGGCACCTGGCAGATGGTACTTCGGAATATGTCAAAGGAAGATATGTGGGGATTGCTTTTTGAAATGGCGGAGAAAGATTCGGCCCTGCAGGAGAAAATCAGGAGTGACTTTTCCGTAGGCAAATATACCGATGCTGCCGTGGATTCACACAATCAGTTTGTGAAAACGGCTTTCAAAGACTGTTACCCCGGATGTCCCCTCAATCGCAGGGAAGGCGAAAGACTGGAAAAGTGCATCGCAGATTTTATGCGTCAGCATGTATCGTTTTTCCTGAAAAGGTCCGGCCCCCTGGAAGCTTTTTCTATTTTTCGGGGGCTGATTTCCCCGCTCTATTTCGTTTCTTTTGACAGCCTGGAGCAGGAGGCCTCTATTTTGGATAAAATGATTGATTTTTTGGAGGGGATTCTGCAAAAGGCGGGACCGGAGGAAAAAGAGGTGATGCATCGATGGTTTTTATCTCAGCGAAAACTTCTGGACCAGGATTCCACAGTGGCTGCCGTTTTTGACCGGGTGCTGGTTGAGAAAATGGGCGACAAATCTACCCTTCCCGGACGATTGGACTGGGTGCTTAGAGAAATCAGGACATCCAAGCGCAGATATCATGTGGATCTCCCTGAATATTCCGAAAATCTGCTGGAAGCGGTGAGGCTCATGTGCATGTTGGACTATCCCATGGAGACAATGACAGAGTTTATAGAGCAGCACAGCGACAATTCCTGTATGCACCGTTTACTGCCTTCCGAGAACCGGTGGGAAAACAGGCAGCAGCTTCTGGAGGAAGCGGGTCATCTTTCCGTGGAGCTGTGGGAATCCCAGGATGAGAATCGGATGGAAGAGGAAGTGATTCATGCTGTGCTTGACGACCTTCTGGATGGCTTACGGGCAGGAGAGGAAAAAGAAGAAAAAGAAAGGGAGAAAAAACAGAAGAGCAGAAGGAGGCCCCGGAAATCAAAGGAAGAGAGAGCGAATGATGGAAAACTCCTGCGTGAGGCAGCAGCCTATAAAGAACACGCCAGTCCCGGTGAATGGAGAAAATACATAAGGAACATGGTGGGGGCTTTGGCAGACGAAGATGAGGCCTGTCGTCTGATGGTGTCAGAGCATATGTATGACGATCTTTTTACCTATATCAAAAACCATGAGCTCACCGACCTGATGATAGAATATGAACCCCGGCTCAAAAAGAAATATCTCCGGGAAATCAGGGATTATTACTGCGCTTATGCGGAAGAAAAAATGCCCCGCTTTCGGTCAGAGGCATCCCTGAAGGAGTGTGCTTCCTGCCTGAAGCGTGTTCTTTCCTTTCCCAAGGGGAAAGTAATGGCCATGGAAACAGCAAAAAGATTGAGACAGAAATATCCCGGAAAGAAGACCATGCTTAAAGCACTGGAAGAGGAAGGATTCTAATAAACCGGCCGGAATCAGTGCTTCCCTGCCCAGGGACCACGAAAAAGGGCTGTGAAGAATAAAAATTGATTTCTTCACGGCCCTTTTTCAATTATATTTATGTCTTTGAAGAAGGTATGACGTAAGCTGCCTGCCGATTCGTCATTTCGAGCGGAGCTCCATATCGATGTGGTGATGGATGTTTCCTGCACTATTAGGGCTCTGAGTCGAGAAACCTCCCGCGACAATGGGGGGATTGCGGAGAATTCATTATTGAGAAGACTCAGGCTGCCCCATGCACCAGGGATACAGGGGAAGGTTCATGGTTTCCTCTATCCCTTCCTTTGTAATGGGCTGGAAATAGACCTTCAGCAGGCAGAGCCCTTCGGCAGGGGCGGTCATGCCAAGCTGCCTTCTGTCTCTGGATGCGAGTATGGAAAGGAGTCTGTCCTTAGTCATGTCTCCGGTGCCTGCATCCACCAGGGCGCCGGCAATATTTCTTACCATGTGATATAGGAATCCTTCGCCGGTTACGTAGATGCGGTAAAGGGGGCCTTCCTTTTTGATGGTAATATCGTACAGGTTTCTTACCGGATCAGAGGGAACGGAGTTATTGCCCCTGAAAGAGGTGAAGTCATGCTTTCCGGTGAGGAGACCTGCTATTTCATTCATCCTTTGAATGTCCAGTTTCTTTCCTGTGCGCCATAGATAGCGCACCAGGAAAGGGGAGGTTTCCCGTTCTTCCGAAAGAAGATAGCAGTAGGTCTTTCCGAAATTCCGCCGGCGTACGGAAAAGTCTTCTTCCATTTCGCGGCTTTGAGTGACTCTGATGTCTCGGGGAAGCATGCGGTTCAGAGCAAAAATAAATCGGTCTCCCGGAATGGAGGATTCAGTGTAAAAAGTGCATTCCTGGCCGTAGGCATGAACCCCTGCATCGGTTCTGGCCACGAAGTAAAGGGTGGTTTTCATGCCGGTCAATTCCTGCAGCGCATTTTCCACCATTTCCTGCACGGTCATCCTGTTTTCCTGCCGCTGGAATCCGGCATAGTTCGACCCTTCATAGGAAAGGGTAATCCAGATATTTCTCATATTTTACTCCTTGGGAAGTGTTTGATGTGCTTCTTTACATTTTTTCTATTATAAAGGGAATGGAAGGGAAAAGAAAGATGTCTGTCCCTAGGGAAGCACTGATTAATTCATAGAGCCTGCTTTTATAAGAATTTTTATGCACTGCTTCGTCATGGGACTCCTTAAATAGCTTGCTATTCGCGTCGTCCCATTCCTTGCATTGCATAAAAATTCAAGAATAAAAGCAGGCAGTGTTTTAATCAGCGCTTCCCTAGAGGATGAGGGGAGAATTTTGAACACTTGAAGCCCCCTCCTGCCGACAGGTATTGATTGACAAATGAGATACTATCGACCTGTACCGAGATCCTTCGCTAACGCTCAGTATGACAGAGGAAGGCAGGAAGGGGGCGCGATACACTTCCCGCTGGGTAAAGTTCTGCAAATCTTTCCACTCTGAACTCTTTGAATACTTTACACTATTGAACACAAGCTGCTGAACGGTTCAATCATTCTATCCCGGTGTTCCAATCGGAGGAAAAATCATATATAATAGAGAAAATAACCGGTATATGGTTGGATTTCAGGGGGCATAAACAATGGGAGCAGGGAAGAAGGAAGCGATTGAGAAGGCGGCGCGCCGTCTTTTCAAAGAGAAGGGGTATCATGACACCTCCCTTCGGGACATCAGCCGGCAGGCGGGGGTGAGCGTGTCTTCCATATCCTATTATTTCGGCACGAAGGAGGACTTATACCAATGCCTTTTCCCGGAGGAGGAGAAGGAAAAGGCGCCGGATAAGAGGGAGCAGATTGAAAATGCGGCTATCCGCCTCTTTGCGCTGAAGGGATATTCCGATGTGTCCATCCGGGACATAGGGAAGGAAGCGGGGGTGAACAGCGCCGCCATTTCCTACTATTTCGGCGGCAAGAAGGAGCTCTATGCCGCCATTCTGGAGCGGGGGAGCGCCCTTCTGGTGGACTTCGTGGAAATGGCGGCGGACAGCACGAGGACGCCTATGGAAATCATGGAGCTTTACTCCCGTTTCTTTTTCCGCCTCATGAAGGAACATCCCTACATTCTCCGCATTTTTTCCTGGGAAATGATTCATCCCACCGATGTGTTTGCGTCCATCGGGAAGGAAAGGTTTGCCATGGTGCTGGTGGTGCTTCGGGCGGCGCTGACGGAGGGCATGGAGGAAGGCACTTTCCGGGGCAATCTGAAGCCTACGGAGGTCTGTATCTCCTGGGCCGGCATGGTGGCCTACTATTATCTCATGAGTGAAATCAAGAAAAGGTTTGCGGTGAAGGAGGAAATTTCAGAAGCCTCCTACATGGATCAGGCCTTTGATGTGCTCATGAACGGTATCAGGGAAAAGCCCGGCTCTTCCGACGGAGACATTTTTCATAAATAAAATCAATGATTAGCGAAAGTAATGAATGGTGGATAATATATAGGCAAAAAATATATACCTTAAGGAATTAAAAACGGCTCATATGGTCGAAAAAGTATGGAAATAGCGAATTTCTGCCTTGATGTAGAGGGTATCAGCGTTTAAAATAAAAAACGTAGTACTTTTCTCCGGATTCATTCCCTGAAAGGGTACGGATCCGGAGTTTTTTGTCAGATTTGGGAGTTTCATATGACAGAACAGAATCAGGAAATGCATGAGAACCTTGAGAGAGGACTGAAGAATCGGCACATCCAGCTGATCGGCCTTGGCGGGGCCATCGGGGTAGGCCTGTTCCTCGGGTCCGCCACGGCCATCGAGCTGGCAGGTCCTTCGGTGCTCCTCACCTACATCATCGGCGGCATCGCTATTTATTTCATTATGCGGGCCCTGGGTGAGCTCTCCGTGGCTTACCCTGTATCCGGCGCCTTCAGCGCCCACGCCGCCCGTTTCATGGGGCCGAAGTGGGGCTACCTTACCGGCTGGACGTACTGGTACATGTGGATGGTTACCTGTATGGCAGAGCTTACGGCGGTGGGGATATATATGAATTTCTGGTACCCCGACCTGCCCCAGTGGGTGTCGGCTCTCTGCGCGCTCCTCTTGATGACGGTGGTCAATTTCATTGCCGTTTCTGCTTACGGGGAGTTTGAATTCTGGTTTGCCCTGATTAAGATCTGCACCATTATCTTCATGATTATCGGCGGTGCCGGCATGATTCTTTTCGGCATCGGCAACGGCTGGGAGCCTGTGGGGATTACAAACCTCTGGACCCATGGCGGCTTCTTCCCCAACGGCATCGGCGGCACCCTTATGGCGCTGGTGATGGTGATGTACTCCTACCTGGGCATTGAAATCATCGGCGTCACCGCCGGCGAAGCCCATGACCCCCGGTCCACCATTAAGAAAGCCATTGATGAAGTATTCTGGCGTATCCTGATTTTCTATGTGCTGTCCCTCGGTGTCATCATGGCCATTTATCCCTGGGATGAAATCGGACATCTGGGCAGCCCCTTCGTCATTACCTTTGAAAGACTGGGCATTGCAGGAGCCGCTGACATTATCAACATCGTAGTCATTACGGCAGTCCTTTCTTCCTGCAACAGCGGCATCTTCAGTTCCGGCCGTATGCTTTACAACCTGTCCCTGCAGGGAAATGCACCTTCCTGCTTCCAGCGGCTGAACCGCCACCGCCTGCCCTGGGTAGGCATCGTCTTCTCCGCCGCTGTGCTTCTTTTCTCCGTACTCATGAATTACATCATGCCGGCAAGGGTATTCGTCTATGTCACCAGTGTAGGCTCCTTCGGCGCCCTCTTCACCTGGTTCGTCATCCTCCGTACTCAGCAGAAGTTCCGCGCTTCCCTCTCCCAGGAAGAAAAGAAACTCCTTACCTATAAAATGCCCTTCGCTCCCTGGTCCGGCTACCTGACCATGCTCTTCCTCTTAGGGGTGGTTGTGGCCTTTGCCTTCCGCGATGATACAAGGGTGGCCCTCTATGTCACTCCCGTATGGTTTGCTATCCTTCTCATCGGCTACCATTTCATTGAAAAGAACAAGAGAAAACATGAACGGAAATCCGGTGGCTTCAGGGAAGAACCGGAAACGGCAGAGAGTTTTGCCGCTTCTCCTGCAGATGTGAGAATGAAATAAGCAGCAAACAGCTCCTTTCTGAGGAGCTGTTTTTGTGGAAGGTTAAGAGTATATGACTGCTGGTCTTTCTGCAAAACTTTATCATTTATCGCTATTGAATTTTTCAATTTATATTGGAAACATTTGCCAAATTCTGTTATAATAAACCGACAGTCAATTTAATAGGCATTGGGCAAAGCAGGCGAAAGCCTGTGACGCAAAACTATAGGGCCTGTAACATGGCAGCCAGCTGCACCGGAGTAGTAATTTCAGCAGGCACTGATTCTGTAGGGGAATCAGCGCTTTCCTTGGGGCGCAGCGTTTGCTGCGCCCTTTGCCGTAATGTGTTAGGAATGGAAGCTTTGGATGAAAGAAGACAAATTTATACCGGATCTGGATATGAATGTGCCGGTAGCCTATGCTGCTTTTGAAGTGGTGATGGACGAAGACAACCAAAAAGCAGTGGATACCATCTATGTGTATGTCAATAAGGCCTACTGCGAAATGGTGGGGAGACGGAAGGAAGAACTGATTGGCCGCTCTTTCCGCTCCGTTTATGACAATGCCGATGAAAGATGGTTTGACTACTGCTATGAAGCAGCAAAGGGCAGACAGGTGCGAAGCCGCATGTACAGCCGGGAAGTGGGCCACTGGCTGGAATTTGAAGTGGAACCGGCAGGGGAAGGCCGGGCTGCCTTCATCTTTATGAATGTGGACATGGACCATGTGGAAAAGATGAAACTCCGCCAGTCCAGCAATACCGACGACATTATCATCCGCCTTGCCAAAATCATGAACGGCGGAGAAAGCTTTGAAAAAGCGGTGAACCATATGCTGGCCGAACTGGGCACCATTATCCATGCCGACCGCCTTTACATCCTGGAAACCGACGGAATAAAGGTAAGCAATACCTTTGAATGGCGCAGGGAAGGGGTAACGCCGGAAATCCAAACCCTCCAGGATTTGGACTATGATGACTATATCGGCGGATGGGAAAAATTTCTTGTTGACAATACCAGTCTGGTATTGGAAGATATTGAAGTCCTCAGGGAAGACGACCCTGTGGATTATGAAAACCTGAAACGCCAGGGCATAAAGAGTATTATGGATTCTCCCATTTACGACGGAGGGAGCCTCATCGGCTACATCGGTGCTGACAACTATGAAATCAGCGATGCAGTGAATACCCAGAAAGTACTGGAAACCATTTCCTATATCCTGGGCGCCCGCATGGTAAACCAGAAACTCCTGAAAAGGCTGGACTACCTGAGCCACAGGGACATGCTCACCGGCGCAAGAAACAGGAACGGGTTCATGGAAAAACTGGAAGAGCTGGAAAAACTGGATCATCCGGCGGGCATCGTGTTCGGCGATGTGAACGGACTGAAAAGAGCCAACGATGAAGAAGGCCACGTGGCAGGGGACAGGCTGCTCCACCGCACCGCCAGGGTTATGCAGCAGTTCTGGGGCGATGAATACGTGTACCGCGCCGGCGGCGATGAATTCGTAGTTCTCCTGCCGGGCATTTCCGAATGCACCTTTTACAGGAAATTCCAGGAATTCTATGACATGATGAACGCCAGGGACGACATGTCCGTAGCCTACGGCGCCCAGTGGGCCGAAACCGGCAGCACCCTCTCCTCCGCCTTCAACCAGGCAGACCGGAAAATGTATAAGGATAAAAGAAAACACTACCACTGCTTCACAGGAGAACTTCACCCGGAAAATATGCAATAGTGGACTAGTGTACTAGTGTACTAGTGTACTAGTGTTCTAGTGTTCTAGTGTGCTGGTGTTCTAGGGAAGCGCTGATTAAATCACTGTCTGCTTTTATTCTTGGATTTTTATGC
>ERZ809146.649-NODE-649-length-17277-cov-9.501626_pt1 | contig 17277 bp, 18 predicted proteins | sample MGYA00520794_ERZ809146 | MGnify/ENA primary metagenome ERZ809146 (study PRJEB31570, sample SAMEA3212995) | Homo sapiens | biome: human-gut; feature: human gut; material: fecal | place: Sweden | collected 2011 ... | reverse complement strand
GCATTGTGAAACTGGACGGCCGTCTCGGCGATAACGCTCCTGAAGTGATCATCGCTCTGGTTGACTGAAGTGAATAACTCAAAGCACCCCTTTAACGAGGTGCTTTTTTTTTGAAATGATTTAATCAGAAGGAAAATTTGTAAGTGTTAAGATAGAGAAGAAAAATTATTTTTACTATTACAGATCAGGAAATAAGAAAGAGTGTTATGACTTCAAATTTGATTTGCTGGGAGGTAGTAGTGGTTATTAGGCAATCCGTATCTTTATGCGGATGGGCTTTGTGGACAGAGGGTGAAAAAAGGCATCAGCTATGAAGAAACTCTGAAAATGAAACCGGGCAGCTATTTATTATGAAGAAGGCCGAAGAAGAAAATAAAAACAGACCCATCGCAGGGCGCGGTCATGTGTGGAGCGGATGAAGGGAGTCGAACCCTCCTGTCCAGCTTGGGAAGCTGGTGTTCTACTGATGAACTACGCCTGCATTTATGTATGTATGTATGTATGTATTTATTTATGTTTGTATGTATCATATTTTAGTGTCTTTTCCCATTGGACTTTTAAAAACGCTTCGCAGTTTAGAAGTTAGGAGATAAAAGGGACAACCGGGCACAACTATATGGCCGCTATAGGGGACAAGCCCCTATGTGCAAAAATCATGATGCAGGTCTAGCTCCTAAGTATTTGGGTAAAGGAATTAATCGAAATAGCAGCATAGGACATACCGGTGTTAACTTTACTGGCGGGAGAATTTGCAAAAATATAACGCTTAGATTATGATAAATAGAAAACAAATCCTTTTGGGCTTGCATGCCAAGTTAACTGACGCCTTCGCTGCTAGGAAAGCTGTTGAAGAACAGTACTTTCGTTTGAACCAGAAAAAGTAGATTCTATTAAGCAGAAAACCAAAAGGGGAGAGTGAATGAGTTCCCAAAGAAGTTTGCTATCAATGACATAAGGCTTCCGGAAACACGCTCTGGTGAAAAAGGAACATTTTTGAAAAAATTATTTTGCATGATAGGAACTGAAAAAATCTGGAAAACATTCGAAAGCGTTATCTAGAAAAGCTGTAAAAACTGCTGGAATACTAAGTCATGTCCTCACCGGATAGGGTGAGCAGAATCATTTGCAAGAAAGTAGCTACCAAGGTACAGAGCTAGGAAGCCAAAGAACATATGAGGTAAACTATGGACCAAGATTCTAAACATCCCTCTTCACAGGATGAGCAGAAGGGGAAGGACAACACTCAAAATTTCCAAAGCATTGCTATTATTGTAGAGGCAGCGGCGAAAGAGTATGCTCGTCAGACGGAAACGTACGATAAGGTCTACCAGCGGGCCAGTTTTGCTTTGGCTGCTTGCGGCATTTTTATGGCTGCGATGGCAAGGTTTGTAAACGCAAATACTGTGTTGAGTGCATTGAGATCAGTTTTTGTAATTGGTGTACTTGGTAGGACTTTCTTTTTAGCGACCAGCTTTCTTATGCTTCTTGTCTCTATGATGCTGTTTCTTTGGCTCTTACGTGGTAAGCGTATGGAAGCTTTAGGCGTTGAACTAGTGGAGAATTTGGATGTAGAAAAGCGGGGAACTATTGAATCCTACAGATGGCTTAAAGATGGGTATATTAAAGCTATCAAATCCATAAAGATTAACTCGTCTTTAAAGCAGAAGCAGTACAATAGGGCCTTGAGTGTTCTCCTTATATCTTTAGTTTTGTTTGCAATCAGTTTTCTTTTACAGGAGGTATAAAATGAATTTCTTTATGCGTTCAGATGAGGATAACGATAGAAATACTGCTTCTGGCACTCCAGGCTATCCCAGTCAAAGTACGGTTACCGAAACACGTAGTGGTGACAAAAGCAGAAACTGCACCAGAAACAGATAATGAGTTATTGTCATAGACGGCAAAATTAGGAATCTAAGGATGCTCTAACTTGCAGAGCGGATTTCACCATGCGCCGTAACAGGGGCTTAAGCATCCTGGCAATTTTCATCATTGTCATTATTGCTCCGATAATTTTCCACCATTTTGAAGAATAGAAACAGAAAATGCAGCTTTTGTATGGCCAGTGGAAAAGGGAGAACTCGGAGGGCTTGAAAAGATAAATAGCACGCTGGAGAGCGCGTGGAAGGAGAGGGAAATACTAAAAATCAGACGTACGTCAAGTAAGATTCATGAAGAGTGTAGTGGATGTGCTTTCCTATCTTCTGCGTTATGCCCCAATTTATTATGCCGATTGGCTCACCAGAAATGGTGGGCTTTTTTTTATGTCTATAAATAGTTGAGCATTTGGTAGACTAGTAAGTAGGAGGTAAATACTTATGAACGATGCACAGAAGAAAATGCTTAGTGGGTTAAGGGAACAGGGCCTGGGGTATATCAAGATTGCCAAGGCTATGGGCATATCAGTGAATACCGTAAAATCTTACTGTAAACGCCATGCAATCCAGGATAAGAATGGTTATTGCCTTTATTGTGGAAAGCCACTGCATCAGGTAAAACCAGGTCGGAAGAGAAAGTTTTGCAGTGATGAATGCCGGATGAACTGGTGGAATACACACAGGGAACTGGTGAATCACCGGAATGTCAGGAAAATGATTTGTCCTAATTGCCATAAGTTATTTACAGTAACTGGTTCGAAGCCGAGAAAATACTGCTGCCATGAATGCTATGTGGAAGCAAGGTTTGGTCATCATGAACCTTGCCAAAAAAATATTCCTGCCATAAATGCTATGGAAAAGCAAGATTTGGATGTCATGAGCCTTAAAGATGAGGGAACTTATCTTGCTACTATGAATCTAGCGAAGAAAATTTTAGTCCAAGGGCTTATTACTCGAAAAGAATATCGTCGGTTCAAGGAGCGGATGGAAGAAAAATACAAACCGAAGATAAGTACGATATTTATCGATAAATGACTTGCTATTATGTACCTTTAGAGTGATATATATACACAAGAAAAGGGGGGACGCCCCGAAGAAAGAGAGGTACACAAAATGAAAAAGATGGAAATGATTGCAAGGTTCTACGAAAAAAACCTGGACCTGGAAAAGAAATTCAACGAAGCCGAAAAGGCAAGTGACGAAAAGGGCATGGAAGCCTGCCGAGAGGGTTACCAGGAACTGCTTCAGGAGGTTCGGGCCGATGGGGAAGACTTCAGCAGCATGATGCGGCTTTACAGCGAAATGAAGCAGCGCGACAACAAGCTCCTGGACGTAAGCGGCTCCTACACGGAACCAGAAAGAATCATCCAGATGTTCAAAGAGTTTGGGGTAAAAGAATTCACCTTCTCCTCCAACTGGACCAACGCCAAGGACACCGCCTGGGTCTTCACGAAAATGGGCTGCAACCTGAAAGGTATGGTTGAAATCTACAGCGATAACAAAAAGCTCATGAACAACGAATATGAAAAAAGACCAGCCTTCCTTTTCACACTTTAATAAAAAGAGAGCCTTTGGTAGGCTCTTTTTTGTACCTTAAAAAACTGAATATTTCGTGGACTAGTAAGTAAGAAATACTCAAAAGAAGACTGTCAAAATGACGAGTCTCTTTTTTAATGTCCTAAAAGTACTTAACGATAGGCTTTTTGTCCTGTTACTCCTGAAGGGCAAAATTCAGGAGGTGCCAAGAATGAATGACGAACAGAAACAAAAGATTATTTCGCTGCGCCGGGATGGAGCAGGGTATGGCAGCATAGCTACCGAGCTTGGAATTTCTATCAACACAGTAAAATCTTTCTGCAGGAGGAATAGCCTTACAGCGCCAAAGACGGGAACTGTCTGTGAAGAGTGTGGCAAACCGATCACACAGAATCCTGGCCGGAAGAGGAAACGCTTCTGCTCGGACGCTTGCCGCAATAAGTGGTGGAATAACCATCTGGACCTGGTGCGGAGGAAAGCAAACTATACTTTTACCTGCCCTGCCTGTGGAAAAGAGTTCATGGTCTACGGGGATAGCCACAGAAAGTTCTGCTCCCATGACTGTTATATTGCTTACCGGTTTAGAGGTGTTCGCCATGGATAAGAAGACGTTTCAACAAGAAGCAGCATTCCAGGTGACCCTGCATTTGGCTCGGAAGATGCTGGCCAAGAAGCTCATCACAGAAAAGGAATATCATGACTTTGAGCGCGACATGCTTCGACGATACCAGCCGTTTTCTGGGGACTTATTTACTTGCTAATTGTATCAAACAGAGTGATATATGGTGTTGGAAGGAGTTGATACTATGCGGACAATTTGTAAAATCGAGCAAAGCGTTCCTAATCTCAGGCCACGTAAAAAAGTGGCTGCATATGCCCGAGTATCCATGGAATCGGAACGAATGCACCATTCCCTTTCAGCCCAGATTAGCTATTACAGCAGTCTGATACAGAAGAACCCGGAATGGGAATACGCCGGGGTCTACGCTGACTACGGGATTTCCGGGACGGGGATAAAAAAGCGACAGGAATTCCGGCGGATGCTGGAAGATGCGAAAGCAGGGAAGATTGATATTATTCTTACAAAATCCATCCAGCGCTTTGCCCGTAACACGGTAGACCTACTGCGTACTGTTCGACACCTGAAAAAACTGGGTATCGAGGTATGGTTTGAAAAGGAAAATATCCATACCATGAGTGGTGATGGCGAATTGATGCTGACAATCTTAGCATCCTTTGCTCAGGAGGAAAGCCGCTCCATCAGTACGAATGTGAAATGGGGAACCCGGAAGCGTTTTGCAAAAGGGATTCCCAACGGACGTTTTAGAATCTATGGATACCGTTGGAAAGGTGACCAGCTTGTTATTGAACCGAAAGAAGCGGCTGTGATAAAGCTCATTTATGATAATTTCTGGAATGGGCTATCCGCTGAGGCTACAGAAAAGCAACTGGCTGAACGGGGAGTGAAATCCTCCAATGGAAAACATTTTAGTAATACGTCCATTCGGGCGATATTAAAGAATATTGCTTACACCGGCAACCTGCTATTTCAGGAAGAATATGTTACGGACCCCATTACAGGAAAGACAAAAATCAACCGTGGGGAGTTACCTCAATATTTCGTGGGAAATACCCATGAAGCCATCATCCCTATGGAAGTCTATCAAAAGGTACAGGCGGAGCAGGAACGGTGCAGGAAACTAGGGGCTTTGGCAAACTGGTCCATTAACACCTGTTGCTTTACCAGCAAAATTAAGTGCGGTATCTGTGGAAAAAGTTATGTGCATTATATCCGTAAGAAGGGAAAGCAGAAACAAGACTACTGGTCTTGTAGTTCCCATAAAGTCAAAGGACGGACTTGCCAATCGAAAGGCAGCATTCCGCAAAAAGTCCTTATCCAGGAATGCAAGAAGGTCCTAGGGATTGAAAAATTCGATGAGAAAACCTTTCTGGACCATGTGGATAAAATTGTGGTGCCAGAACAGCATGTAATGGTGTTTCATATAAAAAATGGAGAGAAGATTACCCGGCAATGGGTATCAACTGCACGGGCTGACTGGTGGACTCCTGAACGGAGAAAAGCATGGGGAGAAAGACATAAACTGAAAAGCACGAACCCTAATAAAAAGGCATTTAATGAGTTTACCGGATTCATTAAATGCGGAAACTGCGGGGAGAATTATAGGAGCCAGCAAACTACGTATCTTGATGGTGGAAAGGAAAGGTACTGGCGCTGCGCCGGCAAATGTGGCAATGGCTCCATCAAGGATAGCACTATGAAAAATTTGACAGCTTCTGTATTGGGAATGGCTTCCTTTGATGAAGGAAGAATGGATGAACTTCTGGAAAAGGCTGTCATCCAAAACGGCGAAGTAGTCTTTTATTTCAAGGATGGCCATACAGAGACCAGGCAATATAAAGAAAAAATACATAGGTGCCGCCACAGTGCAGCATACCGGAGATATATGCATGACCTTATGAAATTGGCAAGAAGCAAGGACCTAGAAGCAAAAGTGAAAATAATGGAGTTAAAAAAGGAATGGAGGAGAGATGATAACCGATGGAAAGAATAGTAAGAGCAATTCCGGCGACAATCAGCCGTTATACAGCGGCTCCGATTAACAGCCGGAAGAAACGGAAAGTGGCAGGTTATGCCCGTGTTTCTACGGACCATGATGATCAGCTTACCAGTTATGCGGCTCAGGTTGATTATTATACAAACTATATTAAAGGCCGGGATGACTGGGAATTTGTGGGTATTTATACCGATGAAGGAATTTCCGCTACCAACACTCGTCACCGTGATGGATTTAAGCGGATGGTCAAAGATGCCCTGGATGGGAAAATCGATCTGATTATCACAAAGTCGGTCAGTCGCTTTGCCAGAAATACGGTAGACAGCTTGACGACGGTACGCAAACTCAAAGACAAGGGCATTGAGATATATTTTGAGAAAGAAAATATCTGGACACTGGATGCCAAAGGCGAACTTCTCATTACTATTATGAGTTCTTTGGCTCAGGAAGAAAGCAGGAGCATTTCAGAAAACGTTACCTGGGGCCATCGAAAGCGGTTTGCCGATGGGAAGGTAAGTGTCCCATTTGGTCGTTTCCTTGGATATGACCGGGGTTCTAATGGAAATCTGGTAGTTAACCAGGAGCAAGCAAAGACAGTGAAGCTGATTTACCGATTGTTTCTGGATGGTTTGACCTTCCATTCCATTGCGCGGGAACTGACTGCCAGCAGAGTTCTCACCCCAGGTGGTAAGAAACGCTGGTCCCAGAAATCAGTAGAAAGCATCCTGACTAACGAGAAATACAAAGGAGATGCCTTACTCCAGAAAAGCTTTACTGTCAATTTTCTGACCAAGGAAAAGAAGCAGAATGAAGGAGAAGTACCTCAGTACTATGTGGAAAATGACCATGAAGCCATCATCAGTCCGCAAGTATTTGACTGGGTGCAGGAAGAAATTAAGCGGAGGCATGAAGGGGAAAAACGCTACAGTGGGGTATCCATTTTCTCCAGTAAAATCAAGTGTGGCCAGTGCGGCAGCTGGTATGGGTCCAAGGTCTGGCATTCCACTGATAGATATCGCCGGACCATCTTCCGCTGTAATGATAAGTTCAAGAATCATTGTACGACACCACATATTACAGAAGAGAAAATCAAATCCATCTTTGTGAAGGCAGTCAATCAGGTTATTGAACGAAAAGAGGAAATTCTGGACAGCGTAAACTATCTGAAAGAAAAGTTGACAAATACAGAAGCTCTAGAAAAGGAGCGAGACAAGCTCGGAATGGACCTCAACCTGCTGACTGATAAGGTGCAACAGCTAATTGCCGAGAACGCCAGGGTCGCACAGAACCAGGATGAATATGCTCGGAATTATGATGAGCTGGTCGGCCGGTATGAAGCAATAAAAAAGCAATATGACAAGACCTGCGAGGCCATTAAGTACCGCAAGGCCCGGAGCAAACAGCTGGAGGGTTTCATCGATGACCTCCGCAACCAGGAACCCATCCAGGAATTCGACGTCCGGCTTTGGAGCAGCCTGGTAGACTTCATCACAGTTTACAGTAAGGATGATATCCGAGTGACCTTCAAGGATGGGACGGAGGTAAGAGCATAAAAAATCAGGGCAGTTAATCAACTGAATGGTGACTGCCCTGATTTTTTGTGCTTTTAATCGCACACCCATTCCGGCTTCTCCTTTTCAATGTTCCGCATTAGTTAAAAGATGCCAGATATGCGCTGATGGATTCGAATTGTTACTGCACACGGGGTGTTCAAAATCCCGGCTATCGTTGGATTGTATCAAATACCTGAACTTTTGAGAGCAAAGATGCTTGGGATTGATACAATTTAAAGAAAGGTACGCATAGCCTAAAAGTCCATATTTAGCGAGGTTTTAACGTATTCCGGCAAAAGGCCGTTTTTTTATGCCCGAAAATAGAGGGGGTTGGCTATGAGTAATGAAAGCTGATGGAGGAGAGAAATGAATACGGCAGTAACGATAGCTTTTTATCGTTACTGCCGTTATTTTATGCTGGATCCATTTATTCTGGCATTTTGATTTTTATATCATACATGGTTTACTTCCCTCCAAAAACAAATTTATTCATTCGCTGTACAGTAGCTTGGATAATTGGGCCTGATATCAAAACTGTAATAATCGTACAAATACCGAAGCTACCTCCCAACAAAACCCCGATAACGACCATCGCCGCATCCAATATCATACGGACAATTTTGACAGGCCATCCATTTTTCCCTGCCAGAGAAAATGTCACTGCCTCATAAGAACCACGTCCAAGATTTGCTGATGCATAGATGCCAGTTCCTATTGCAAAGAGAATAATACCGATGCACATCAGCAGGAAATTTATCCAGACAATATCGCTGTATCTTTGTATCCTACTGAATATCTCTACAAACCCACTGTATTCCACCTGATACAGAACAGTTCCAATATGGATCTGTGAACGGTCATAAAACCATACAAATACGATCATGACCACTGCTATCACAAAAGAAGTCATTCCGATACTCATCCCAGTAACTTTGGAGACTCCCTGCCATAATACAGCCAAAGTTGCACTGCCAAATCCAGCATACATAGCAAGCGTAATTCCATAAGCAGAAATAATTGAACCAACAAGAATTACTATAATTTTAGTAAGCCAGTTTTTTTCTCTCATAACGCCCCTCCTGTAGATTCCTGTACAGACGAAATGATTTCTTCTTGAAGGGCGAGAAAGTGCTTAGAAGCCCTCTGAAGTAATTCATGACTAATCTCATCAGCATATGCACTTTTCTGCCATTCGTCAATGCGTAGCAATCGCCCCTTTTTAACAACAATCTCTCCGTTGACAATAACAGTATCCACCATACGGGCATCACCACTACGTACGATACAGTCAGCAGGATCATTTCGGCCTCCTGCATAGGAAAGTGAACTCCAGTCAAGCAGAGTCAAATCTGCTGCTTTACTCGGCACTAAGGTACCTATATCATTCCTTCCCAACGCTTTTGCTCCACCAGCTGTAGCCATGTATAAAATATTCTCAGATGCACAGGCATTCTCTTCATGGGTTAATCGATTCAATAAATAAGCAACCCGCATTTCCTCCATCATATTAGATGAATTGCTGCTGGCAGCTCCATAAACCCCAAGACCAATGCGCTCAACACCCGCATCCATCATGTTACGAACTTGGCAGGAGCCGGAACTGAGATACATATTTGAAATGGGACAGCTAACAACGCCGGTTCCAGTCTCTGCTAATACTTTTATATCCTGTTCATCCAAATGAATACAATGGGCATAATAAAACCGATCTCCAAGCAGATTATTCCTCCGGAACCATTCTACCGGCGAACACCCAAATTGTTCCATCGTAAAGTCATACTCACTCTTACTCTCCGCAAGATGCCCGTGTACCATTACATCATATTTTTCTGCAAATTCAATCGTTGAGCGTAACACTTCTTCTGCGTCAAATTGTGCAATACTAGGCCCTATTTCAACCCTGTACGATAGTGTAAAATCATTTGTGTAAACTCAAAAGTGGGTATAGAAAAAGGAACCATTTTCCTTTATAGTGTTAAGTGCCGAAACAAAACACAAAGAAAGAAGATTCCTTTATGTCTCATCTTACCACAGGACTCCTCACATCGCTACTTCAAAGTGGGTGCTGCTGCCAATGAATTTCTTCGCAGCAAGATCGAAGAAGGTATCAATGCCGTCCTCAAGGAGGAATAGGGGGCGCCTGACGGTGCGGCAGCTGGTGGCTGGTGGCTAGTGGCTAGTGGCTGGGAGCGCCTACGGTGCGGGATCGAGGATCGAGGATCGGGATCGGAGGGCGGGGCTCCATGGCCCCGAGCCAGATTTCAGCCACCACCGCGCCGCAAGGCACTGGGCGTGGAATAGGGGAGTGGAAAGTGTATACGAAAAAGGCAGTGAGGAAATAGAAAATCATTTCTTCATTGCCTTTTTGAGTTGTTCACAGGAAGTGGTCATTGGGTAAAAATAGGGAAGACAGAGGCTGGCCGTTTATCCCCAAAATGAGAAACTTACGACTTTAAGGGGGTGCATTTCGGGTCATATCCCAGCCGTTTCAGTGTCTCAATGAGTTCAGGTATTTCTAAGGCGTACCAGATCCTGCAGATATTTATATGGAAGGTATCGGAGATGTCCTTCCACTGGGCGGCCACATCAGTCACATAGCTGGAATATATGGAAGAATTAAATTCCTGCGCTGTTTCGATATCGACTTTTTGACCGTTGCCGGTTTCCCGATAAATAAATAATAAATCTCCCTGGCTGGCGATATTGATTTCCGCTTTCTCCAGGGTGTCCTTCAGCAGGCGGCGGAAATCCAGAATGGCCTTCAACCGGTCCATTTCATCATGGTTCTTTTTGACATTATCAATGAAATCTATAATCATTTTCCTGCATAAATTCCCCAATGCAAATCCTCTTCTGTCATTCCGTTCATATGTCTGTCCCCGGTATTCATATTTTGTCGTTACACGGGTGTACTGCTTTGAAACACTGGAGGGGGCAGGCTGCAGGCTTACGGCCGTGTCGGATGAATAACTGATTACTTCTATGATATCTTTCCAGATTTCATCGTTTTTATCTTTATTTGTAATTCCCAATATGTCATAGAGGGTGCTGATGAAATACGCAAATTTCTCTTTGCAGTCCTGGAATTTTTCCTTTTGGCTGTCCTTGACCTTGAATAAATCATAGAATTCAGAGTCAATCTGATCCAATGTCAAAAGGTCATCAATCATGTCATCGTCGTCCCGTTTCTGTATAAGGTACTGATAAAAGGGATAGAAACCGGAGGTATTCTGCATGCATTGCAGTGCAAAAAGAAGAATCTGTTTCTTTTCATCCTTATAATAACTTTCTTCACCGAGTATGTTTTCCAGTAAGAGAAAAGCGTTGAAAAGCCGTTTGATGGCCCTTGGATTATTTCCGATGGAATGTTTCACCAGGCTGGTGTAGTTTTTGACATTCCCTATGCCATCTTTCGCGGCAGAAGGAGGAATGATGCCCGTTTCATTCATGCAGGATTTTATGAAATTGTTGATATCATATCGTTCTACCGGTACCTGGAACGGCACTTGGATGATTTTATCAAAGAAAGCACGGCCTTTTTCTTCGTCAAAATCTTTTCCGTACTTTGCTTTTACGCCGCGTATGACTACGGAGTAGTCAATGGCCAATACGTAAACGCAGTGCGGGCAGTCCAGAAACAGCTTCAGCACTTCCAGAAGCTCAACCGCCGTAGACGGTTCCAAACGGTCTAAGTTATCAATAAAGAAAACCACTCTTTTCCTGTCATCCGCAGATTGTGCCCTTTCGGGAGAGTCTGCGCTTTCTTTGCCGCCATTGTGGTGGATATCCAGGATATCCTCAATCAGGTCCTTATATTTATCACCTAACTTGGCAAATTCTTTGATGGAGTTGCCTTCAAATAAACGTTTAACGATATTGATATCGCCCTGGACGAATGTGCCGCCAATCAAATCACCAATGGTTGCCATGACCCGCTTCAGGGCATCGATGGATTCATCACTCCTGAAGTTTGATAAATGGGTGTCCTTGTACTGCAGCATGCTGATTAATCTTTCAAGCATAATCAGCGGAAGGCCTTTGTCCATGTTGAATTGGGAGAACTGCCATGTGTTAAAGTTGATAATCTTGATATTGGATGCTTCCTGACTTATTTCATTGACACTGCCGCTCTCTGAAGGTGCCGCATTTTCTTCATCTATCTTTTTCTGTACCATTTTCATGATACTCGTCTTGCCCGTTCCCCAATCGCCCTGAATGGCAATGGTCATGGGCGTTTTGCAGTTTTCGATAAAATGAGCCAGGCCGTTGATATACCTGCCGATTTCAAATTTGTCTACCACCGCCGCCTGATCCGGAAGAGACTGCCCGGAAGGAGCCATCATACGGGACGCGTATCTTTCCGAAGTATCTTTAAAATTTTTCAAAAACATAGGCATATGGATTGACCTTCTTCCTTCATACAATGCGGATTTCACCAGATGTTAGAATGTCAAAAATAATATGATCTACCTTTATGATAAGTAGCTGCAGAGGCATTGTCAATGTGGCAGGGGGCTTTTGAGGGACACTCCTGGCGAATCGGTCGGACGATTCATAGGGAACCTCTTTTATGTGCAGGCTAAGGACCAACTTCGCCTGACTTGGAGACTCTCTGCAGGATGTGCACAGTAATCCCTATGGACGCGGTGCATTGTACCACCTGACTCTAAGGAAGCACTGATTAATTCATAGAGTCTGCTTTTATAAGAATTTTTATGCACTGCTTCGTCATGGGACTCCTTAAATAGCTCGCTATTCGCGTCGTCCCATTCCTTGCATTGCATAAAAATTCAAGAATAAAAGCAGACAGTGATTTAATCAGCGCTTCCCTAAGGAGAAGTGTAGAGAGAGCTATTCTGCCCCCTGCATAGGGGTGGCAAGGGAACACGAGTCACACCAGCGAACATATTTTGTACTATGCGAACTGGATTTGTAAGGGAGCATCAGCGACCCGAAAATCCAGTGAGTCAGTGACAGCAGTGGATGAAGGAACGCAGTGACGCGCAAAATATTGTGAGTCGGTGATAGCCGTGCTGTAAGGAAGCAAAGCGACCTGAGAATCGTGTGACACGCTTTCCCGTGGAGAAGTCCCGCGAAGCGGGATAGGGGGGTGCGCCCGGCATGGGTGTAATCTAATGGGTGAAAGTCCCTAGTGCGGTATGACCATGAAGTTGGTAAACTAAAATTGGACACAGAGAGGGGTAATCTTTAGACATACAGTGTACACTGCATAGGCAGTGCAAAATAAGCACTGGACAGAGTGCTCTCTTATTGGACAGGAGGTTTGCCATGAAGTACGCGAAAGAACAAAGATTGGACATTGGTCGACGAATCTACTGCGGCGAAATAAGTCGGTATGAAGCTGCAGAAGAATATGGCATCAGTGAGCAGACTGCACGAAGTTACATGAGATTGTATCGGGATGTCAATCGGCTGCCGCCCAAACATGGACAAAGATCCATCAGTGCTCTCTCCTTCAGAAAAGAGCCGGCAAAGCTGGATGAATTGAAATCTATGACAAAGGAGGAATTGATTCTGGAGCTGATCAAGGCCAGGATCACAGAAGCAAGGTTAAAAAAAGGATACGAGGTGAAGGGAGATGGTACGGTCATTCTATACGACAGCAAGACTACCAAGTGATCAAGGAGCTGGCAGGAGAAATCTCAGTGAAGATCCTATGTAAAGCAATGGGCATCCAGCGGAGCAGTTTCTACGCATGGAAGAAGCATCTCTCCTATCCTTCGGAAAGAGAGAAGGACCCTGCAGGCAATGGCAGGCTGTTTTAAGAATACAACAAAAGACCGGCCGGTACTTTGGGCTGCCTGACACTTACCCGCGCCGACAGGGCGTGTCAAAAAATCTAGACAAAAGGCCCAAGATACTGTATGATTATAGGGTAATGGAAGAGAGTGATCTTTTTGATTGATAAACAAATGATTTCCGAATCCCTGTCCAAATGGGGCGTAGACGGCCTGTTTGTGCAGAAGGATGAGAATTTACGGTACATCAGTGGATTCACCGGTTCTGACAGTTATCTTTTTGTGACGCCGGAGTCTTTTTATCTTCTGACTGATTCCCGGTATGTGGAGCAGGCGAAGGAGGAAGCGAAGGGGTTCACTGTGGTGGATTACAGGGGGAAGCTGGCGGAGACGCTGGCCCGTCTCTCCACTTCCTGCCATGTGAAGCGTCTGGGCATTGAGTCGGTTTTGTCTTACAGGATGTATCTTTCTTTTGATGAGACCATGCCGGATGTGGATTTTGAGTTCTGTCCGGTAGATGATTGGCGGCGCATCAAGTCGGATGAGGAGCTTTCTCTTTTGAAGAGGGCCTGTGAAATTTCCGATGAGGGATTTAAAAATACGATTCCCTATATCCGCGCCGGCGTGACGGAACGGTATCTGCAGGCGGTGCTGGAGTGCGAGATGCTGAAGGCGGGGTCTGAGGGAAAGTCCTTTGATACCATCGTGGCATCCGGCGAGCGGGGGGCTTATCCCCACGGCACGGCTACAGAGAAGGTCATCGAGAATGGGGACCTCATTACTTTTGATTTCGGCGCCATTTATAAGGGATATCATTCCGATATTACAAGGACCGTGGCAGTGGGAGATATTTCCAGCCGCCAGCGTTTCCTTTACGATAAGGTCCTTGGCTGCAATGAGCATGTGGAAGGCCTTCTGAAGGCTGGCATCAGGGCCGATGAAGCCGATACGGCAGCCAGAGAGTATTTCAAGAAATGGGATCTGGATGCTTATTTCACCCATGCCCTGGGTCACAGTGTGGGCCTTGAGATTCATGAAGCCCCGGTGCTGGCCCAGAGGGACCATTCGGTTCTGGAAGTGAATATGACGGAAACTGTTGAACCGGGGGTCTATATCCCCGGCACCGGTGGAGTCCGTATCGAAGATACGGTTGTTATAAAGCAGGATGGCATTTCCATTCTGACTCAATTTCCCAAAAAATTTTTGCAAGTGTAGCAGGAGGAAGATTTAAATGATTTCTAGTAATGATTTACGTCCCGGTATTACCGTTGAACTGGATGGCCAGGTTTGGCAGTGCGTTGAATTTCTGCATGTAAAACCCGGCAAAGGCGCTGCTTTCGTACGTGCCAAGCTGAAAAACCTGCAGAATGGTTCCGTAGTGGAACGTAAATTCAATGCAGGCATTAAGCTGCAGCCCGCAACAGTAGAACGCAAACCTATGCAGTATCTTTACGAAGCTGATGGTTCCTACTGCTTTATGGATACAGAAACTTATGAACAGATCATGTTGAACAAGGAACAGCTGGGTGACAAGATCAACTTCCTGAAGGAAGAAATGGAATGCACCGTCATGTTCTTCAACGGCAACATTATCGGCGTAGATATTCCGAATTCCGTAGAACTGAAGGTCGTTGAAACTGAACCCGGCATCCGCGGCGATACAGCAACCGGCGGCTCCAAACCGGCTAAACTGGAAACGGGCTATACCGTATCTGTTCCGCTGTTCATCAATGAAGGGGAAGTTCTCCGTATCGATACCCGTACAGGCGCATACATTGAACGTGTAAAATAATGGGTGATTCCCATGGAAACGGTAAAAGTGGAAAATGAGCTGGGGCGTCTCCGCTTTTCTGACCGGGTCATTGCCATAGTGGCCAGGGCGGCGGCGGTCAGTGTTCCGGGCATTGCAGGCATGGGGGAGACTTTCCTCCAGAGCCTGTCCTCCGTCATGTCGGACAGGGATACGGACGGGGTCCATGTAGGCATCAGGGATGGCGCAGTCATCCTTGATCTTTACGTGTGCGTGTGCCACGGCCTTCGAATCCCTGCGGTGGCTCTGAAGCTGCAGGAGACGGTGAAGGAAGCGGTGTCCGATGCCCTTGGCATCCGTGTCAGTGCGGTGAATGTCAATGTGTCCCAGATTGTTTTTGAGAAGGACCAGGCAAAATGAGTCAGGATGAAACCATTACCATCGTGCCGGAGGAGGAAGTGTACGAGAAAATCGAGAGGGCTGTGCTTGCGGTTCCCGAAGTTTCCCATTTCACCGCCGACGGTTTCCAGGATATGATTTCCGGCCTTTCCCAGGCCTTCGGCTTTCATGGCCACAAGGGGCTCCTTGTGCGGAGAAGCCGGAAGAAGGGGATCAAGGTGGATGTCTCCCTGGCGCTCCGTAAGGGGTGCCGGCCGGTGGAAACGGCCCGCTACGTGCAGATGGTGGTGAGGAACCTTCTCCTTTCCCTTACCGATGAAACCATTTATGGCATAGATATAACCATTACTGATATTGTGAATTGAAAGAGGTCATCATGAGCAGAAGAAGCGCAAGAGAATATGCTCTCCAGGTTTTATACTCCAGGGAGCTGAATCCGGATACGGAAGCCATTACGTCGGATGGATTGGAATTATCCGAAAGCGACAGGGCCTTCGCTGATGCTCTGGTGGAGGCGGCTCTGGGTCATAGGGAAATCGATGAAACCATCACCGCCCACCTGAAAAACTGGTCTCTTTCCCAGCTCAATGTGGTGGATAAGAACATCCTCCGCCTGGCGCTGGCAGAATTCTATTTCATGGGTGACAGGGCAGCCGACAGGAAGCTCATCATCAATGAAGCTGTGGAAATGGCCAAGGTGTACGGCGGGGAAAACTCCTACCGTTTCATCAACGGCGTTCTCGATCAGGCAATGAAAGGATAATCATGGCCAGGTTTCTTGGAATAGATACCAGCTGCTACACCACGTCAGCCGCTGTCTGTGACTCTTCCGGGGAGCTTGCGGGGGAAGAAAGGATCGTTCTTTCCGTCAGGGAAGGAAACCGGGGGCTCTCCCAGTCCCAGATGGTTTTCCAGCACACGAAGAACCTTCCTCTCATTCTGCAGAAACTTTCTCCTTTCCTGCAGGATATCAAAGGAATCGGAGTATCTTCTTTTCCACGGAGGCGGGCAGATTCGTACATGCCCGCCTTTCTTGTTGGCAAAGGCTGCGCCTTTTCCCTTGCCGCCGCTCTCCACGTACCGGTATATGAATTCAGCCACCAGGAAAACCACGCCCTGGCGGCCATCAGGAAATACCCCGCCCTTTGGGGCAAGCCCTTCTACATGATGCACATGTCAGGAGGCACCATGGACGTCCTCTCCTGCATCTGGCAGGGGGAATGCATGGAAATTACAACCCTCATGGACTCCAAAGACATCACCGCCGGCCAGCTCATCGACCGCGTGGGCGTCTCCCTGGGCCTTCACTTCCCCTGCGGGAAAGAACTGGAGAAACTGGCGGAAAAAGGCAGCCACACCTACCACATCCCCCGCTCCTCGGTGAAAGGAGCCTTCTCCTTCTCCGGCCCCGAAACCAGGGTGCAGAAAGACATCGCCTCCGGAAAATACAGCAGGGAAGACATCGCCCAGGGCGTGCTGGAGCACATAGGAAAAGCCCTGGATAAAGAACTCTCTGCCTGTCCCTTCGATACCACCCGCCCCTTCATCGCCGTAGGCGGCGTCATGGCCAATCAGTACCTTCGGCATAAAGTGGAAGAAATCATGGATAGAAAAGGTATGAAAACCTATTTCGCCGATATCAGCGCCAGCAGCGACAACGCCACAGGAAACGCCTTCGGCGCTTTTATGAGACACGGCCTTTAACCGCGCGCGGGGGAAAGGCTCCACATCGTCATTTCGACCGCAGCGGAGAAATCTCCCGGCTATACTGTGGCTGGGGTGCTTTCCTGTATTCCCGAAGGGGCCTGCCGCTGCGCGGCAGAGGGG
>ERZ809146.646-NODE-646-length-17347-cov-4.881043_pt1 | contig 17347 bp, 22 predicted proteins | sample MGYA00520794_ERZ809146 | MGnify/ENA primary metagenome ERZ809146 (study PRJEB31570, sample SAMEA3212995) | Homo sapiens | biome: human-gut; feature: human gut; material: fecal | place: Sweden | collected 2011 ... | reverse complement strand
CTGTAGATTCTTTTTGCTTCATATATGCTTCTATCGTATTTATGAACTTTTCCGCAAATATCTTTAATTATTATTTCACTCATTGTTCTTTTCATTTCAAAAGCTCTAATATTTGAATGTGTTTTCTTTCCGTGCTTTCTTACTACTACTGTAAATTCTCTATCTAACATTTTATTTCCCTCCTAGGTGTTTACTGATTTATTTGTTAATTCTATTATACCACATCATTTGAAAAAGTAAATAGGAAATTGCAAATTTATTAAAAAGTTTTTAAGTCATTATTTGACACATATTGACATTTTAATGATTGGATGATTATTTTACCATTGAATAAGTTAAAATTATTTCTGAGGCATTCTATGACTTTGTGGCAATATAAAAAGGACGGTATATTTCAACCGTCCCTTACTTTACTTATACATTTGCTGCATCATCATTATACATATCACCATCAGTAACGTTGTTAATATTTGCATTATCACCACTTGTATTCATATCAGTAGTTGTAGTCGTTGTTGTCGTAGTTTCAAATTGGCTTTCATACCAAAAGAAACCTGCCGTCATACAACATATAATACATGCAAAACAAATAACAACAACTAAAAGCATTTTCCTAAATTGTTTAATCAATTTTTCTTTGCTCTTAGCAGTATCAAGAAGAATTGAATTTAAAGCTGACAATCTCTCGTTTTCTCTTTCTAACTGTTCATCACTCATGTTTGTTAAACACCACCTTTTCTACATTCTTCATTCTTGTTTGTAAGTTCTCAATTGCAATTGCATGCTCAGAAATAATATCATCTTGATGGTCGTTGCGTTGCTTTTGATCCTTCTTTTGTTCATCAAATCCTCTTACAAGATAATCAACTTTTTCCATTAAAGCACCATCTTGTTTTGCTTTCGATAATTGTGCCGATACAAATGTTGCAACACCAATTACACAGCCGATTATACCTACACAACATGTAATTATAGAAATAGGATTCATATACTCACCACCAATCTACTTATGACAAAAACATTTGTATGATTGGTAAATGTATTTCTTCGTATGCTTGTAACAAAATCTGTCCTGTCGGTGCTGCAACTTTGATACTTACTGCATCTCCATTCATTTCACCACTTACAGCTACGACTGTTGCGCTTCCAGAAACGGAAAGTATTTCACTATTTACAAATGCATTTTGAAAGCCCACAGAAGATAATCCTGTTATTCGTAATACTTCTCTAGCACTAGAGAGATATACATTACCTGACGGTCTAAAAGATGCACCTATCAAATATATTCTGCTGGCAAGCCTCAATGCTAAACCTCTACTCATTGTTTGTAAATCCGGATCATTGCCTTCTTCAGAGCCCAACTCCGGCAACTTAAACACTTCACCGCCAATTGCATCAATTGCTGAACTAAGGGCAGTATATTTATCCGATAACGAAGATGTTTGGTTTTTCAACGAAAATACGTCATTTGTAATGGAACCAATATTCTGACTATTGTAATTTACAGTATGTTGCAAACCTGAAAAATCATCTCGTAAGTATTGAACACTAATATTAGTCAACTGAATATTGTTTTCGGCTTTCCCTATTCTACTAGAATTTGCTGTAATCTTTGAAGTATTCGAATCAATCTTATCAGAATATTGTTTAAGTAAACCATTTACTTTTTCTTGAAATGCCTTATTGTCAATATCGTTATTCTTTAACATTTTACTAATTTGATCAACAAATCTGTACCCTTCGCTTTTAAATAATGCATTAAAATCTGCTTTAGGTTCTGAACCAACTGCTTTTTGCGAAACTTTTGTTGTCTGAAATCTATCAGTTACAACATCAATTGTTGCCATTTATCTCACCACCTTTTTTATATCTATCATAATTATAACATATTTTACTTATTTTGTACAACAATTATTTTTCAATTTCTTTTTCGACTTGATCTCTCCACTTTTCTGGTACATCATCAAGTTTAAGTTTTTTATCTACCGTAATTCTTCGTACGTAAAACTTTATCAATCTATTAAAAGTTTCCATCATTCATCACCTCCTGCTATCATATCTGCAAGATCTTGAATTGCTCCAGCATTGGACTCATGTCCTGCTTTCAGCTCGTCTATTACTTTTTCAATTTCCGTCTTTATCCGCAATCGAATAGTAACAGTGTATGTTCCATCTTCCTTGCCGACCTCGTCCGTATTCAGTGCGTATGTAAACCCATCGGATTTCAGATCGGTGTACTTTCCTGATGCCTCATTATTATGTTTGAATGTTACTTCCTTAAGGTTGTCTTCTGTGAAAGCATCTGTGATCGTCTTGATAGCATCAAAGTTCTCAGCCTGGATCTTGATGTTTCCCAGACTAGCTCCGTCAGCAATCTCAAATTCAGTTTTGTTAACTAAAATAATCTTATCCATAATATCTTCCTTTCTTTAAACATTTTGAAATACAACTGGCATAAAGTTTATTGTCGTACTAATATAGCCAGAAGGTAGCTGGATTCTGGTATGCAATGTATCTTTTCTTACAGCATTGGTTGTATTTACCATCAAATTGCTTGCACCTTGAATGCTGATGCTTTCTCCATTAAGTGTTGAAACAAGTATATATACTACACTATTAGCTGGAACATTCGCACATACACTCATTGCCAACAAACCACCATTTGTGGTCTTGCTAACAGAAACCCGATAGCCGCCGTTGTCTGGGTCCCAAACTGTTTCTGGTGTTAGAATATTGGAAGATCCAACATCAAGTATCATGCCGCCATTCATTGTCATTATATCAGCGATATGTGTATTTGGCATTTTCCTATCATTTATCGCTTTGATCTGTGCCCCAAGACTTCCTTTTATGTTTGGATTCGCCTGGCGTGCATCAAGTGCGAAGCCTTTTACTGTTGTAGTTTGGTTGTTTACAATATCATCTTTATCAAGCTTATTTTTTGATGCATCAAGAATCGCAGCTCCGCTTTCACTTTTCGCATATGTTACTTTTACATTTCCTGGCGAAATAATATTAGTTACACCGTCAAATGACTTAAGACCAAGTAAAGGAAATTCTGTCGATGGGTCAATATGGACTGATGACTCAACATATTTAACCCAATTTGAAAATTCTTTATCTTCACCATTAAATATTGAAATTTTATAAGATCCTCCAAGGTAAGCATAACCTTTCCTAATTACAACCGTAATTTCTGCAATTTTATTTCCAAAATCTGAACAATTAAATACGTTTGATACATACTTATTTGCACTTGATTCAAAACTTGTAGCAGATAATGTTGAAAACTCTTTTTTGCCTTTCGTTTTAATTATAACATAACTTTTATTAGGATCATTAATAGTTTCACCAATGCTTTCAACAACAGCTCTAAATGTGCCAAAAGCAGAAATATCAACGTCAGAATATAACCTTAAATAAGCATCGTCAGTTGCAGCGCTTTTAGCTGGGAATGTAATAACTCCATCTTTGACAGTTGGAGAATTAAAGTTGCTTGGATTACCAACTACGTTCTTTCCACAGCTCTTAATATCATATCCGGAATATGGTACGAATGGATCATCAGCGTTGGTTACTATTCTAATATTAGAAACTGTCCCATGAATATCACCGGATGTTTTATGATACTGAATTACATAACTACATTTATAGTTTGCCCAGTCATAATCATTTTTTGACAAAGTCTCAACGTTAGTTACCCAAGAGCCATCATTTTTTTTAAAAATTTGAAAAAACGAGTGTAAACTTCCTTTAATTGTCGTATCATACTTAGAATACAGCGTATTTATAGCACCATTAAATAACTTCTCGACATTCTCATATAATGCAAAACCAGGTTGTATATTATTTCCTGTTATGGTGCCATCTAATGATATTGTCCCTTCATTAGTATATGTCATAGTCACACCATGTGAAATGCTTCCACTAGCTTTAGCATATGGATAAGGTAATAAATTCCTCGTAGCATTTGATAATACCAAATGTGCTTCAATACTGTCATTAAGTGATTTACTCGTCGACGTAGAAAAATCAACATTCATGCTATACTGTTTTGCATCTTTCCATTCACTTCCTTCTTTATATTGCAATGAACCATTTCTGAATCTTATGTTATGAACACCATTTTCATCTGTAACATTTTGTTCTACATGCAATTGAATAGCTTCTGCTGCATTACTTCCTGTCGTAACTGGTAGCTTACCTCCTCCATAAGAAAGCAATTCAGACAATTGACTTTGTTCTTCATCGGTAAGTTTCGAAACAACGTAATCACTTAACTTATAAAGCACCTGTTTTCCTTTGTCTAAAGTTCCTGTTGGTGTTTTATAAATACTTCCTACGCTCTCAGAGTTATATGACAAAATACTGCCAACTCTTTTAATGCAATACCAATAACCATCTACAGAAAGTTCTATGCTATCGCACAACCAATATTTACCATTTGCATCTGTATAATTTGCAACAGCTACATCATCAATAATAAATCCTCTCAAAGGCATTCCAGTTGTTAACTTAGCGCTACTTACATTCTCATTTGTTGCGTCAACTGAATCAAATTCAAGTGCACCAGATTCACCAACGCTAATAAATGCATCATTCACCAGCTCAGACTTACCATATATCTGCTTCAAGAATACATATGCATTCTGCGCATTTTCGGTAAATACAGAACCATCATTTGATGCCAATTCAAACAGATCTGTTTTTAACCCTCTTAATGCAAGCAATTGAAACTGCTTTTTTAACTCTGAAATCTGATTTGCAAGTTTAACTGCTTCCTCATCACTAAGCATTGCTTGAATAGTTTCGTACCATGTATCAAAATCACCCTTTGTATCGGTCATCCACTTTCCAAAGTTAGTTTCTGCAAGAACTGCATAATCATTATATTTCTTTGCAAGATCAGAACTAAACTTATCTAAAGCCATTACTTGCTTTTCATAATATTGTTCAAATGCATCTGTAAACTGTGCAAAAAGATTCGTTGTATCAATTTGATTTACAACTCCTGCAACATATCCACAATAAGTTCTATCTGGTCTAAGGTCTGTTATATTTGAATCCGAAATAGACAAAACACCTCTTTCAATGTATACATCTGCAAGACCGAGTTCCCATGTATCAGCATTTCTAGTAAGGTTCTTTGCACTTGGTGTAGCTGCCGGATTACCTTGCAATATTGCAAGATTGATATATCTTGTCAATGAGTCCCATCGTAATACAACTCTGTCAATCCTCGGCAAAGAACCATTTGCTTGTGCAAGTTGCAATTCAAAGTTCTCATCATTCTTATACCAATAACCGTTTATGAATGCATCACCAACCGCCACATTTAACTTCAATTCACCTTTTGATGTTACTTTTAATTGTGTGGCAGGATTGATGTAAACACCGTTTGAAATGAACTTGCTAAAATAATAAGCAAATTGATCTGCATAGTATATTCTATCGTATGTTGTCGAGCCATCGCCTTCAACCATCTCAGCGTTAAAAAATCCACTTGTTTCTGCCATTACTATCACCACCTATATTATTCGTTTTATTTTTTTTAGTATCGTTGGAACACTATTCCCAAAAGTTGGTATATAATCGTAACCATTAGCATCATAAACAATTTGCATCTCCGTAATCTGTACATTTAGCATTATTCCTAAGCTTTTGTCAATTACAGTAACATAATCACCATATGTATAATCTTTTCCAAACTGATATATTGTCCTCGCATCTGTTCTTATTTGAGACTCATATGACTCCTCAACTAAAGTTTCTCCCATCTTTTCAAAACCACGATTCGACAATGTTGCATTATACTCCTGCTCAGTCATTTTCTTCTGAACTGTTTCTGTAATATCATTTCCTTCATCATCTTTTGTGGTTGCTTCTTCTGAGTATTCAGACTGTAAGTCTCTTGCATCAATGTAAAGCTCTTTTCTGTAAAAGCTAGACACATTCTCACTTCCTATTTGATCTACAACTAAAAATGTCCTTGCTGCATTCTCGTTGTTAGATCCGTCAGTAGTTTCTCCGGCAACTAAAGCTATATTGCGAAAACTATCATCATTGTATTCATAACTACCTGATATGATATTTTCGAAATCCCTTGAAAAAACAACTGGTTTATTTCCATCTTTGTTTCCAATTGTCCTATCTTTTCCTTCCAACATAACAAACTTAAATGGATTTACATTTCTTGGATTAAAATATATTTCAAAACCAAGATTGTTTGCCGTTGAAATATTTTGAACAGAAGCAAGAACTGTATCTCCTGTTTTTTGATACGTTATATGTGGCTTATTGATAACATATCCTGCATTTCCAATTACAAGCCCTCTCATTTTACGCTTAGGCTCAGAAGGATTCACACAATGAATATTAACGATGCCCTCTGCTAATGCAGCAGGCTCTCCTGTCTTTACAAAACATGGATAGACCCACCGCCAATTCAACATTTCTTTTGCAAGCTTCCCCTTTACGGTTATAGTACCATCATCTGTAGACGAACTTATGTATTGAATAATACCACACACTTCATTTTCTATCCATAAAAAACGATTTTTCTGAATAAGTTTAACATTCTGCTCGTTTATTGCACACTTTAACTCGAAGCTACCTACATCAATGAATTTAAGTGTATAATTTATCGAAGAATAAATCTCTATAAGACCTAACCGATTCAATTCAAAATCAAATACTTCCAACCTCATATTTTACTCCTCCGGTATATTATATCTTGCAGACTTGTACTCAATGATAACCTCTGCCCTTTTATAAGATTCATCTCGTATGTTACCACTTGAATATGATCTAAACGTCAATGTATTTATCCCTGTTTGCAACTGGAGCCATTCCGAATCGTAATCAAAATATTGAATATAATCTTGCTCAATTCCATTAACAAAACCATAAACATGTCTATTACCTGCATTGGTATCAATTTCAACAACTTCTCCACTATTTAGCACTTTGTTTATTCTTATCTTTTTTCCACTATTTACATCAATAATTTCAATATTATTTACTGTTCCATGCGCATATATCTTAATCTTAATACCTACACTAATACTTCCTTGATTATTTATTGTTGCAAATATACTTCTTTGCCTATATCCCATTATCAAACCCTTATTTTTAGGAATTGTAAGTGGAAACATAAATCCACCAAATATTTTACCAATTTCAGGTGTTAATGGATTTGTCAAAATAAACATTGGATAATCACATAATATTTGTATCAAGAATTTGCAACATACATCGTTATTTTCTGCATATTCTTTACCATACGTAACGTTGCTACTAGGTTTACCAGAAATTGAATATTTGCCAACGTAAATAGTGACTTGTTCAACCGGATTGATAAGCCTTGACAACGAGTTTTTCTTTTCCTCTATCTCGTCTAACGTTTCACCAATTATCCAACCATTGATAGATATATCTCTAGTGCCAATTACTGTATTTGTAATATATGCACCTATTTGAGTTGGATATGAAAATGTATTATGATTAACTGCAACCGTACCCCAATCAATAGCACCTTCATAAATCAAATAATCTGCTTCCGACATATCAAAACTTTTCACAACATTTGTAGCCAAGTTTTTTATCTTTATACTTTCAACCATTTATCTCACCACCTTATCACCACCTTTACAAATTATCAATAATCCATTGCCAACTGCTTTTTAGCTAACTTCATTTGTCTAGCAGCCTCCCTTTCATCAATTGCTTTTGGACTATTGAATATAAATGTATCACCACCAGATGTTTGATTCTTTGCTTCTTCTTTTGTAAGAACCCTTTCACCTTCGTGCAATGTTGCTTGATACCCGTCATATGGAACATACGTCAAACCTTGCCTATGTGAATGACTTACGCTATTTGCCTTTGAATTATAATCCGCAACCTTCGCATTCATCTTGCTCATATACGAACTTACAGTATCTAATATACCACCCAATGTCTTTTCAAGTTTATTTTTACTTTTGTTAATTCCATCAACCAATCCTTTAACTGTTTTTTTACCAGCAATATTTGCACTATCATAAGCATTATTTTTCATCTTCTTTAGCTTCTTTTCATACTGCGTAGCAAGTTTGTCAAGCTTTTTGTATGCTGCCGATTGAGCTTTTGCAATATCGCCTTGTAGTTTATCGTATGCCTCTTTATTTTCACGATCAGCTTCTTCTTTTGCAAGTTTATTTCTTTGTTTCCACAAATCGGCATATTGCTTCAATTGATCAGAAGTCATGGCATTCAACGTTGTCAATTCACCTGTAGCCGCAACACCTTGCTCCCTCAATTCTGTAATCAGACTTTTTGGTAAGATTTTTCTTCCTTCCAATTTTTCCATTTGACCATTGAACTGCTGCAAAGCATCAACCTGAGATTGTAAGTTATCAGTCAAATCTTTTCCAGATTTATCTGTACTAATCTCATACTTGTCGAATAATTTAAACGAAGATAACAGTGCCTCTTTCCTACTTGCAACCTGATCTTTATATGCCTTAGTAAGATCCGTAACTTCATTTTTCAAATCAGAATATACAGTAGTAACTTTTTCTTTGTACTCGCTTTCCATATTCTTAATTTCTTCATTGTACTTTTGCTTTGCTTCTTTGTAGCTCTTATATGCTTCAAGATATGCACTAGATCCTTTTTTTAAATGACCCAATAATGATTGCCAATAAAGAATTTCACCTTCCTCGGAGATTTTGTTATATGTCTGTAAAACATCCAACTTAGTCTTAGCTGCATCCACAATATCTTGTGACACCTCAGAAGCTGCTTTCTTTGCTTCTCCCTTCTTAGCTTTAACACCAGCTATGAGACCATTAACAATGTTATATCCAATTTTCTCCTTCATAACTTTTGACGGAGAATGAATTTGAAAAGCACTCTTAAATCCATCAACGACTCCTCCTGCGAAATCAGATACAGCCTTTTTTGCACTTCCCCATGCATTTTTAATGCCTTTAACGATACCATCAATTATATTCTTACCAATACTAAGCATCTTTCCTGGCAAACTTTTTAAACCATTTATGAGCATATTACCAAAATTCTTTGCTGCTTCTTTTGCCTTTTCCGGAAACTCCTTAGCAAACTTAATCGCATTTGTAACTACATTCTTCAAAAATGTCGCTACGTTTTTAGGCAAATTTTTGAAGAATTTTACAACATTCTCTACAAATTTTTTACCAGCTTCAGCTCCTTTCTTTGCTATATTGACAGCAAAACTAGCAATTGAACCAGCTACTTTACCAATAATTAGTCCTACATTCCTTGGCAAATTTTTCATAAAGTTCACAAAATTCTCAGGAAAATTCTTGATAAAAGTTTCAGCTTTCTTCAATGCATCCGGAAGTGTTTTTGTAAAAAACTTCGCTATAGCATCAATAATTGTCTTTGTTGTGCTCTTTAACTTGTTCCAAAGATTTATCCAAAAATTTCTAAAAGCCTCTGACTTATTCCATAATACGACAAATGCTGCAACTAAAGCTGCAATTGCTGCAATTACAACTCCTACTGGACCTGTTAATATTGCTAATTTAGATGCTACTCCGACGATACCTTTTGAAAAACCTTCCAAAACAAGCTCCGCTCCTGTGAATCCTGCCTTCAACATACCTATTGCCTTTATGCACGGAACTACTGTTGTAGTAAAAAATGTAACAACATTAACTATTGTAGATATAAGTTTTACAACCTTACCTCCGATTATTAACAATGGACCTATTGCTGTAACTATGGCTGCTATCCTAATCAACGTTCTCTTCTGTCCATCATCAAGACCATTTAACCACTCAACAAGTGACTGCAACCATGCAACGAATGATTTAATGTATGGCAATAACATATCACCAATTGAAATTGCTAATGATTCCAAAGTTGACTTCAAAATAGTAACTTGTCCATCTAAGTTATCCAACATAGTCTGCGCCATACCAGCTGCTGTACCTTGACCGTTATATGCATCTGAAGCTCCATCAATAGATGTTTTTAACTTTTTATAGTCTTCATCAGAAGTATTCAATATAGCAAGCAATCCAGCCATTCCTTCTTTGCCTGCTAAAGTAGCGGCATACTTGGCTCTCTCCGCTCCTTCTACTCCATAAGCAGAAGCCATCAAATCTTTCAAAGATTCATTGTAATCTTCATCTTTTATTTTGCCATCAGCCCAGGCATTATTCAACTTAAATAACTGTTTTGTAAATTCATCAGAACTAATGACACCATTTGAAAAATGATCTCTTAATTCATCCATCAATTGTCCTAATGGTTTTACTTTACCAGAGCTATCTGAGAGACTTATTCCCAATGCATCCATAGCTGCTGCCATATCATCTGTTGGCTTTGCCATATTAGTAAGTAATGTTCTTAAAGAAGTACCAGCAGCAGATGCTTTAATACCACTATTTGCCATCAAGCCTAATGCTGTAGAAACATCTTCAACAGAATATCCCATAGCACCTGCAACTGGACCTACATATTTAAACGATTCACCTAACATTGACACATTTGTATTTGCATTACTTGACGCAGCTGCTAATACATCTGCAAAATGCGTAGAATCTTTGGCTGACAATCCAAATGCCGTAATAGCATCTGTTACAATATCAGACGTAGTTGCTAAATCCAAACCATCTGCAGCTGAAAGATTCATGATACCATCGATACCATCCATCATGTCTTTCGTCTTCCAGCCGGCCATTGCCATATATGTAAAAGCATCCGCCGCTTCAGAAGCTGAGAATTTTGTCTTGGCACCCATTTCAATTGCTTTGTCTTTAAGCATAACCATATCACTGGATGTTGCACCAGAAATAGCCTTAACTTTAGACAACCCTTTTTCCAAAGATGATGAGGCTTTAACAGCGGCAGCACCTACGGCAACAAGCGGAGCACTAACTTTTAACGTCATATCTTTTCCGACAGACGTCATAGCTGATCCTACTCCTTTAAGTGCACTACTTACTCCACTAGAACCATTTTTGAATTCATTCACAGACGTTAATGCACTTTTAAAACCTTTTTGAAATTTAGAAGTATCTAAATCCAAATAACCAACTGCTGTACCAAGATTTACTGCCACTCTTTATCACCTCACTTATACCTTTCATATATTTCACTCGGTAACATTCTTTGATTCTTTTTTATTCTTTTTTTACTTTTTTTATCATTACTTTTATCATTACAAATCTTATTAAAGACTGGCTTTTCTTCGTTGTCTATGCGAATTTGAATATATGCACAAGCTTCATCAAAACAATACGCTATGTAAGTATCTTCAATTCCTGCAATTTTACTCGGTCGTATCTGATAAAGCTTGCTCAATTGTATCATCGACAATATCTCTTTGCTCCTGACGAAAGGAATCAAGAGCTTTCACCCCATTCTGCGAATAATCAAAAATGAAAATCAACTGTTCATCTGTAAGTTTGATTCCAGCTTCTTTCATTTCATCATATGATGGTTCTACGAATGTGGCTTCACAAAGCTTATCCATAACATCATACAATTTTGACATATTATCTTTGTCAGATACAAACGAACTTGTACCTTCCGCAAACAAATCAGATGCTGAGGAAAGAAGTTCGTTTGGAATCTGCCCCGTTCTCATCATATCCAGTAACGAAGGTCTTTTCAGTCTTGCAACGAAATCCTGGCCATCTCCAAAACTTGGCAACTTTACAAGAGATCCTTTCATGTAACCTTTCAAGGTATTTATCGATGTAACTTTTAATTGATCTTTTGCCATTTTTTATTTCTCCTTTTACTACTCTGCAATTGCAGGAAGTTCTTTAACAGTCATAATAGAATATGGTGCCTTTCCTTTTGGTGGAGCACTATCAATTGTGATTGCATTAACATTAAATGTATCATCCTGAGCACCAACACCAAATGGCTGTCCCGTACAATTCGGATAAGAAATCTTCTCATACTGAACAATATCACCAGATGTATCATATACTGCCGAATAAAGATCAAGGTCAAATACTTCACCTTTTTCTGCGCTTCCTGCAACAGGTGGTTCATACCCTGCAATTCCAAGCTCTGTCTTTGTTGTCTGTGTAGAAGTATGATCGTTATCTACCCAATAGTACAACGTACCACCCTGAATGATTTTCGCCTGCTCAAAGTTAAATACATTATCTGTTAATGTTAATGTATTACCAGTAACAGTAGTTACAGCTTTCTTCTGGGCAATCAACTTGCCCTTAACAATAAGTTTTACCGCGTCCGTTGTTTCTGTAGCAATTGCAACTTCAACTTGAGACGCTGTATCGAGTGCAAGTTGCTGTTCAGTTTCTCCTTTTGTCCTCATAACAACAAGGCATGCATCAATCATAGCAACTTCTGTACCTCTTTTTGGTTCTGCCATTTTATTGTCCTCCTTATCTTAAACTTCTATTTCTAACTGTATAACGATATTCAACAGATTTCATCCACCCATTTATTGAATCATCGTAATACGCTTGTGTTTCATTTCCTGTTGGTATCAACAGTGGAAATAATTTATTTTTTGCCACATTCTTTACTTTATCAGCAAGAATATCTAAATCTGTAAAACGATTTCCTGGAACATAGCATAGCACGTCAATCAAAACTGTTTGCGATGAAAAATTACCAGTCCGTGTTCTACCACCATCCAACAAAACAATATATTGCTCCGTTACGTCACCTTTGTGGGTATTTGGTACATATGTTTTAAGTCCTGCCTCTTTAAAGCTATCATATGCTTTTTCGTATACTGACATCTAACATACCTCCTTAATATCCCATCTTATTAAGTAAGTTTGCATAGCCCTTCAATACATCATTGCCTTTAAGCTCAATTGTAGGCTTTACGATAGCAAACCTTTTCTCATGTGCCAACTCTAACCACAAACCATAATCAACACCATGTGCTAATGTTATCCTTATTCCATTTTCTTTTTTTTCTGTCGTTGCATTCAATGACTTCCTAGCCATTCCTGTTCTATCCGTCCAAGGTGCTTTTTGCTTAGCATACGATTCAAGCATTTTGGCCTGATTTTTTGCATACATTTCTACAGCAGCTTGTGCTTTTTTATCAACTGCTACAATACCATTTTTTAAATTTTCAATGTTCATATCCCATTCAAATTCTGGCATTATTCAAGCACCTCCTCTAGCGATATATCTGCTGCAATATGATAATTTTGAACATCCAAAACACCAGAAACCTTATATGTTTTTTCGTTTATAACTATCCTATCACCTTGCTTAATTTTATCGCCATCTGTGAACAAACACAAAATCATTGGACTTTTTCTTGTGCGTATTACTGTTGCATTTCCACCTGTCGTCTGAATGTAAGAATTGGATTCATGATAAATGCCTACAATAACATTTTCATCATCATCACCCTCAATTGGCTGCCCAAACTTATCTAGTGCTTGTCTACTGAATACATACTCAATACCTCTCATATTAAGCTGTACTTGTAAACGATGTAAAAGGAAGTTTGATGCTTTCATATACATCAACCTCCTTTCAATTGCCCTGAATTGTTCTGTCTGTATCTTTGCGCAAGCCTTCTAAAATATTTTGAAGTATCTGCGCAATTCAATCCTGATACACTTAATGTTGTATCTTCTGCCTTTATCAAAAACATTTGGTACAATGTCTTGTTAACATTGCCACCATTTTCTGACAAATAGAACTCTATGTCTCCATCTGCAAAAAATGGACATTCCTCTTCTCTAAGAAGTTTTTTGATACGATCCTGCTTGGAAAGTTCTGCCATATGGCCACCTCCTTACATTACCGCTTTAATAGCTTTCTTTAAAGCACCTACAGTCTTCAGCTCTTTCGTATTGATTCCTTTAGATTCGGCAAACTTCTTAAGCTCACTCATATCCATTTCATCGATTGACTTTTCCATCTCAAGCTCTTCATCAGCCGCATCCCATTCATCCTTTGACTCAAATACCTTCTTGGATTCACCATTAACCTCAGAAGAGGCTTTTGCCTCTCCTTTGGTATTTTCCTTAGACAACTTATGAAGCTTACTTTTTGAAGCACCTGAGATCCTCCAGCCAACCTTTTCAAAACTGTTCTTAAATGAACCATACGAAACCTTTGCTTGCTTTCCGTCTCTTTCAATAATTACCATTGCCATGTTATACTACCTCCAAATTAAGCACCAGTAACATCAATGATACCAACATGATCTGCTGTCTCGAACGAAGGCAAATAAATCATAGACACTTTAGTATCAACGTTAACCGGATCAGTTTTCTTTGATGTAGTAACTGCAACACCTGTATCTGTAATTGATACATTAGCAGCAGAACCTGCCATGAGATCTGATTGTTCTGGCGTTGTACCAAACCATCCAGTTCCTAACTTACCCTGTGGAAAGATAACAAATGTATCATCTGCAACATACTGGAACTCGTTTCCTTTCTCGTCCTTTGCTTTCTTGTTGTATACTACAACATCCAACTTTAACTCGTCCATAATGTAATCCATGATCTTCGTATCAGATACTGGTGCTGTAGCATCACTTCCAAGAATTGCCTGACGAATCTCATTATTTTTTCTGATATAACCGAATGTCTTTCTTGAACATACAGCCCTTTCAGGTCGAACGCCAGTCTCGTCTTCAATCAGATCCATAAGATCACGAATATCATCAATGATTGTAGCCGTTGGATCAGACCATGCTTTTGTAGAATCAACCATGTGATTGCTAGGAATACCATAATCATAATCGTAATTCTGGCCATTTGCCTTAATACTGATCTTACCAGTTGTTAGAGCCATCATTCTCATACGCTCACGCTGTGCAGCAGCACCGTCCAAAAGATTGGTTGTATCATTAAATACCTGATTCATAATTGAATCAATATAAGCTTGATTCCCTGTCTCAAGTACCTTATTTAACTCCTGCCGAAGTTCCTCGTCAATATACGTAGATTCTTTGAAAAATGGCATATCCATGTTTAACTTGTCGAATCCGATTCGGTCTCTCTTCTTTGCAGCCACATCATATGCCGATGGTTTTAACACAACCGGTAACCCCTGAGACCCTTTGATCCATTTAATGCTCAAACCTAACTTTTGCTGCGATGGGAATAACTCCTCACCAAGATAAGGTTTTCTGTTTTGAGCTTGCGACTCCCAATAAGCCGTAATTTGATCTGACGTTACTAATTCAAAAATTGTCATCTTTTTACCCCTCCTTTACTACTTGCAGAATGTAATCTTTGTTAGCTTATCTCTAAGTTTTGTTGAATCTGTATTTGCAGTATCAAGCAATGCAACTACATCTGTATCAAGCTTACTCTCATCAATAAAGCCAAATACAATGATACCTCCATTTGCCGTTCCTGCAGTAACATCTACATCGTGTTCTGCAATGCCAACAACAGCATCATCCTTTACTCCTACTGTAAAGGCTTCATCTCTGCTAAGTAATGAGCCCTTAAGCGGTGTTCCTGCTTTTACGATCTTCTTACCATCTGATCCGGCTTCAACTCCAGTTGCTGCAATCATACATGGTAATGCGAAAAATAATTGAGTGTCAATAAGAATTGTCTTTCTCGCAAGACCACTCGTTTTTGTGATACCTGATTGATTTAACATTTTTCAATCCTCCTTCTTAACATTAACTTCTGAAATAACTACTTTTCTTTGTAGCACCATTTCTATTAACCTGTGCTTGACCAAGTCTTTTCCCTATTCCATCTTCATCCTTCTTAGACGATTTATGACGAACACTTGTACCAGTGCCACTTTTTCTATCGTCACCGTCGTCTGAACCATCGAAAAAACCCTTGTATCGTGGCTTAGTTTTCATCTCGCCAAGAACATCCTCTAATGATTTACCATCTTCAACCTTCATCATTGCGATGGCAACAGCATCATCAACAGCATCCTTCTTTACACCTGCTTGAATAGCTGCTAACTTATTTTCTGCAGCTTCTGCTCTCTTCTCAGCATCTGACTTATCATCATTTGCCTGTTGAATCTGTGCCGCAGTTTTCTGTTCCGGAGTTAACTGTGATTCCTGATACTTTCTAAAAGCTTCCAACTGAGCTTTTGCTTCTTTCTCAGACTTAAAACCCATCTCACGGAATGCCGCCGCACGTCCTTGCTTTTTCTCTTTAGCTGCAGTTGCTGTCATGTCAGCTTGTGTAAACTTCTTTTCATTGTCTTTGCTGTCTTTGTCGCCTTCGTCTGAATCATCGTCATGGTCGTCACCATCTGAATCATCATCTCCATTGTCATTGTGATCATCACCGTCATCATCACGATCCTGATCTCCACTTGATGCAAAAAACTGTAAGTTAGTTGCCATTCGTGGTAACGTGTTTCCTAACATGTTTTCAATTGTTCTGTTTTTCATTTAGCTTTTCTCCTTTTCTTCCAGTTATTGTCTTGGTGACAAAATCCACATTTAATCATCTTCAAAAACCTCACGTGGTATAAGATTTTTGTATCTATCTCTAAGCTGCATTTCGTAGCTTATAAGATCATCTTTTAATTCTATAGCTTCTTTCAATCTTCCCTCAGAAACTTTAATACCGTATTTTCGTTTTCTGTTTATACTCCTCATAATCAGATCATACTTTTCTTTTTTCTTGCAAACTGTATAATTCTCAACAGTAATCAAATACGGTTTGTTACACATTGGACATTTAAAATACCGAATGCCTATTTTGCTACCTGCAATTTTTACCTCTTTGTTTTTGAACTCAATTTTTGCTTTCGATATTTCACAATGGCAATTATCGCAAATGATTTTGTTAGCCGTCATTACTCTACCTCCTCAAATACTTCAACTGGAATCTTATCCTTATATTGATTCAAAAGCATTTGCTGATATTCTGTATTTTCTGACTTTAATTTTTCAAGCTTATCTTTTCTTTTTTTATAAATAACCGGGCGTAGCATATGATCTCCAGTTGCTTCCATTTTTCTAACAGAATCATAAGCTGCAAAATATGAATCTCTAATTCGTTTTGCTCGATAATTTAACATCCCTACTAATTGAATTGCTCCACATTCAGGACATTTGTAATAAATTATCGCAAAGGTGTCATTACCAATCTTTACTTTTTCTTTCTGTTTGATTTTCACAGTATCAAATACTCGCTCTTACACTCTTCGCATATTACTTCAACTTTTTTTTTCATCTTTTTTTCTCCTTTAAACAAGAATAAGCCGGTATTTCTACCAGCTTGATCCTCTTAATCATTTTTTATTTTTTTAACATTTAATAGCACATTGCTTTTACTTCTTTAAATCTTGCATTTGCTTCGTCACAATTATTAAACCAGTCATTTGATACACAAGCATCTGCTACATCTTCTATTTT
>ERZ809146.628-NODE-628-length-17760-cov-4.512002_pt1 | contig 17760 bp, 16 predicted proteins | sample MGYA00520794_ERZ809146 | MGnify/ENA primary metagenome ERZ809146 (study PRJEB31570, sample SAMEA3212995) | Homo sapiens | biome: human-gut; feature: human gut; material: fecal | place: Sweden | collected 2011 ... | reverse complement strand
ATCGTACAAGAACCGAACACCAAAAGCGTTTTGCAGGTCTTCAATCAAATCTTCCATTTCTACATCAGGAAAATTCTGATTGGTGGCAAAAACATTCACCGCACTATAAGAAAAGTTCTGGGTAAGGAATGTCGCAATTGTTTTGTATGAATTAGCACCTAGAATTACATTATACTTTAAGTCATAATGAAGAGAAAATGATGAACCCATAAAATTATTCATCATAATATCTGTCCATGATACAGAAAACGAATCTCCCTTTTCTTCCGTATGACACTGCGTGCTGAAAAATGCCAGACGGCACATGTCTTCCATTGTGGACAAATCGTTCTTTTGTACACCGATATTCAGATATTTGAAGAAACAATCAAGAAGATACATTACGTAGAAGCATACACCGCTGTACGGTCTTCTGGGCTCCAATATATTATAGCTTCCTGCATCGTTTGGCGTACATACCCTTACATTGCAATATGGCTTTATAGGATAAGGGTCTGATTCGTTGCTCTCGGTGTAGTTCATTACTCCATCGTTAAGGTATATGGTTATAAATAAATTATCACCCTTAGAAGAATATTGTGTGGAAGCTGATTTTACCCTATACCCCAGTTTTATCTCCCTGTCGAGCGGAATATCCCTTGCATTTATTCCCTCTATACGGTCCATAAAATCACTGTTACCGGAAATGAATGTGACCGGAAGTGTATCTTCGAACTCCACTTCATCGTCGGTTTCTATCACACCACGGTATATCATCACGCCGTCCACCCAAAGCTCTGCGGGCATACGGTCAATGTCCTTCAGGTTAATGTCTCCCCACGGATCGGCAATGTTCTTGAAAATTTCGCGGTTGGGTTCCAGCGGAATTTCGAAAGGGAACGAGAATGTTCCCTGGTCATTGAAAAGTGGGTTCGACTGCTCCAGTGTAATGGAAAAATCTTCCGACAGCTTTACCCACTGGCTGTTAATCTTTATCTGTAGTCCTTTCATCGTGTCATTATTTTATCAGTCCGCGTTTAGTCATGAAATTGCTGGCTTTGTTCAACTGGTTTACCGCACCCTTGCTCCCGTATGGGTCTACGGCGGCGCGAATCGGCTTGCTCAGACGCTCGTTCAGTGTGGAAAGCGCTTCGGCCACACTCCCGAGCATTTGTGTCATCTGCTCGTTCTGCATGGTCATATCCGTAGCTCCGGATGCAACCTGGGTAATCTGTGCCGGCATGGAAGGATAGCTTCCGTTGGCAAATGTCGGAATGGCTGCAGATTTTAGCTGTCCGTGACGCGCAATGGTGAGGATGCTTTCGTAGATGTGTGGATAGTTCAGAATAAGTTTCTGTGTAGTATCGCCGTCCACAATCATTTCAGGCTTCTTTTCAGAGAAAATACCGAAATGCGCACCTCCTCCGTACACTCCCGTTTTAAGCTCCTTCTGGTAGCGTGCGTTGTATATCTGTCCGTCGTTTCCCAGTACCGGATAGTCACCCTCTGCGTAGGTAAGCATCCCGGCTGCTACACGACCTTTGCTGCTGCTTACTCCGGTGGCAGCTGCCACTTCCTGCTTGGATTTGTTGAGCTTACCCATGGCCAGTCCCATCAGTGCGGAAAGTGCAGCGCTGATAACCGCAATCAGCGGAATACCCCACCAGCCTAGTTCTCCGATTATCTTTGCAGCTCCGGAAGCCGTACCTGTCGAAACATCTGCCGTGGTTTTGGCTCCCTGTACTGTCAGATCCGTAATGGCCTGTGACCCATGAATAGCTGTAACAGTAGCACTTGTAGCCGCTTCCTGTGCTACTTCCTGGGCTCCAAGAGTCTTCTTCATCAACAACTCGGTTATTTTTTGCATGATCAAGTCTTTGGTGAGTTTCATCGCTGTTTGGAGCAACATTTTTGCAGCTTGCTTACGGTCGTCCACTTCGGCAAATGCAGCTTCTCCCATCTGTTCGCTAAAATCTACTACTGCATCGGTGTAGTTTTTCAATGTGCCCAACTTGCTTTCTGTTATTTCCAGTTCCTTGGAAGATTGCTCCTCCCTTGCGGCTATGTAGTTGTCGTAAGCCTCCTTTTGCGCCATGAGGAAAGATTCTTCTGCCTGCTGTTGCGTAGCGCCGGAAGCAATGGCCTGCTGTATCAGTTCTTTCTTACGGCTTTCAAACTGCTCATAATACTGCGCCGCCGCTTCCAATTTTATTCGCAAGGCTTCAAGCTCTGCATTATCCGTTTCGGAAGTACCAAGGAAGGAACTTTGTGTGGATGCCAGTCCAAGATTACCTGCAGCACCTATAAGTTCAGTTCGTTCGTCCGTACCTTTTATACGGTCTTCCCAAAGTTTCTGGTTTCCGCTGGTTTCCCACTGCACGTCTATCATTTCCTTGATGTCCTTTGCATACTTCTCGGCAGCGGCCTTGGAATCCTGATAGAAATCACGCAGCTTTTTCAGCATGAGCGACATCTGCTCCGGGCTCATGCTTTCGGCCCATACCGCGTCAATGTTGCTAAGATAAGTGCGCAACTGGTCTTCGTTAAGGCTGTAAGCATCTTCCGACAGAGAAACAAGTGCATTAATTCTTTCCTTCACTGCACTCTCGTCAATCACTCCGCTAAATCCTAAACTCATACGAAACTCTTTCTCCGCATCGGTATTCAGCAGACGAAGTTTGTCGAGCGACTCCTCAAACTGGTTGACAAGGCTTTCAAACGGGTTGTATTTAAGCAGCTCCTTCTCGATAGTCTGATGGTATTTCACTGCCATGTTCTGTACTTCGAGCAGGTCTTTTTCAAGGTTCTTACGTAACCCGTCGGTCTGACGTTCGCCCAGTTTTTTAATCAATGCAGCAGTAGATTCCAGGTTCTTACCTTCCATCCCGTATAAATTCTGATTGAAGGTGTTCTCCTCGCCCAACAGCTTTTTACGAAGCTCCACACGTGCCAGCAGATGTTCTTCCTCGGTCGCGTCAATCTGACGGTTCATCTCCTCAGTAGTTATCTGTTCATCGAGATATGCCTGACGGATAGCCTGCTGACGGCGGAGGAAGTAAGCTTCGAGCGCAGACATGGCCGCACTGATTTCATCATTCATTTCCTTCTGCTCACCACGTGTGCCTGACTTACGTACTTTTAGCCAGTTACCGCTTGTGTCGCGTCCCCATTTCTCAGCCAGCACCTTCGCCACATCCTGCTCCATCTTTTTCAGCGCCTCGTATTCTTCCTTGGCCGACTTGAATCCACGGGCAGCGAAGGTGTCTGCATAGTCCTTGTCCTCATTAATGCTCTTCATCATGGCCTCCAGCTTTTTGTAGGTAGCTACCAGCTTGTCTACTCCGGCTGTTTCCAGCGATACTCCCTGTCCCCATACAGATTCCAGTCCGATGGCCTTAATACGTTTTTCCACCTGATCTATGTTGTACTGATATACACCTAACAGGCGGTTCTTCTCTTTCAGTTCCTTCAGTTCTGAATCGGTAAGATTCTCTCCCTTCCTACGCTTATCGTTCAATTCTTCCAGTCTGGATTCCTCGAGCTTATTCAGCATTATCCCTTTTTCTTTCCTTTCATTCAGCCTTTCAAGCTCTGCAGTTTCAAGCTCAGTCAATTTCTTTCCTTTCTCACGTTTTGCATTCAAATATTCAACATCTGAACGCAGACGTTGCACGTAGGTAGTCGCCTGCTGCAAATAGGTATTCAGTTCCGGTATGTCTGAAGAAGAAAGAATGCCCTGGTTGGACTTACGGAGGTCTTGCAGCATAAGCTCTTCGGTCTTGCTCTCGGCAGCACGCTGCGTACTTTCAAGGAAAGTCTGAGTCTGTCCGGCTTCCTTCCGGATGTTTTTCAGGATGTTCATCAGTTTTAAAGCGTCGGAACTGAACGGGAGCTGCTTTATGTTCTTGTCATATTTCTCCATAAAGCCATCCAGCGCGTCGTACAGATTACCGCCTTCCTCCACTACCTTATTCATCCCGTCCATGATACGGGCCATGGCATCGCCGGCATTCGTTTCTCCGACGTTTTCCATTTTGTTCAGCGAAGCAATAATCTTCGACTGAAGTTCCTGAATCTGGTCGGTGTATTTGTCGGCAATATTTTCCATCATCTTGTCGCGCATCTTCAGCGCCAGCGTTTCACGCAGACGGGCATTAATCAGGCTGTAAATGTATTCCTGCTTCTCGGCATAGTTGTTTTCAGTGACCATAAATCCCAGGTAGGCACCATACTTGTCATTCAGCTGCTTAATCAGTGCCGCACGCTCTCCGTTCGATACATTTGCCTTGTCAATCGCATATTTCAGGTTGGAAAGTTCAAATGTTTCCTTCTGTATGGCTGCTTCAAATTCCGCCTGTGCCTTCGCTGCCTCATTTACTGATTTCTTGAAATAAGTAATAGCAGAGGTCAGCGCAGTAAATCCTAATACAACCCATCCTAATGGATTTGACATCATAGCCTTTGAAAGCGACTGCCAGGCTATTTTGAATATATTCACAGATGCTGTTCCTGCTTTTACCATTTTCGTAAACAGCACAATGTTTGCACTTGCTTTCTGCACAGCAGAAGACGTGGCTATCATTACTCCTACCAAAGCCTGAACTGTTACTGCCATCAGTCGGATAGACTTTTCTCCGCGTTCAAACCGGTTGGGAATGCTCGAAATATAGCGAAGCACATCCGTAAGCCATTCCACAAATCCGCTGTTGATAAACGATTCCTTGATGGCGTTCCCCATACGCTGCATGATGGCCATGGCGTTTTCGTTCTTGATGTTGTATTCATCCGTCACGCTGGTAGCTTCCTTAAACGCACGGGAAGAAGTAAATACCTGTGCCTTCAGTTCGTCTACGCCGGAAGAAAGGGTAACGAGCACCTGCTTGATACGCTCGCCATCGCTACCGAGGTCTTTCATAATCGGAGCCAGCACATCCAGTCCGCCCATCGCATTCATTTTCTCGAATACCGCGATTACGGCCTGAATGGTTTTACCCTGTTCAATCAGGTTTTTCAAATATTCATCGCTCAGTCCCACAGCCTGCGCCACCTCGGTGGTGTTACTGGTAAGTGTAGAGATAAAGGTGTTCAAAGCCGTACCACCCATTTCGGCGTGCTGACCAAGCGCGTCGAGCGTGCCGGCCAGCGCAATCAGGTCGGACATGGAAAGTCCTGCCGCTTCTCCGATAGCACCGATACGGTTTACCACATCGACAATCGGACCGGCAGAAGCACGGCTGGTCTGAGATATTTCGTTGATAGCAGAACCGGTGGCGAGCAAGGCTTTTTCCACTCCGAGCTTCTGTGTCTCACCTAAAATGGCATTTACCTTCATCAGCTGACGTACCGCTTCAGCTCCTCCCAAGTCTTCTCCCAATGCTACGAGCAACTGATTACCTGCCTTCACGAATCCCAACACATCTTCTTTGGCAGAGATACCCAACTTACCGGCTTCGTATGCCAGGTCGTGAAGTTCCTGCTGTGCGGTACGGGTGTCGATACTGTCAATTTCACGGCTCAACTCGGCTACTGACTCAGTGGAAAGCCCGGTGGTCTTCTCGATGTCGGCCAGACTGTCACTCAACTGCAAGTTAGCCTGATACAACTGATTGATACGTCCTACCACCTCATTGAATCCGGCATATACCAGGACATAACTTGTCAAACGCTTGATGGTAGCTACAATCTGGCTATCGTGTTCCTGCCAGCTTCGTTTCACCTCATTAATCTGCTCGTTTACCCGGCGCAGATTCATTGAAGTTTCCATGTATTCGCGCGTGTCACGCTCAGCTTCCGAAAGTTCTTCCTGAAGCTGTGCGGCGGCCTTCTGTAAATCTTCAAGAGAAGCCGTTTTCAGAGAAAGAAGAACTTTATCAAGTTCCTTTGCGCTTAACACAGAATTTTTCTGTTTTTTCTCAATCGTGCTCAGCGCATCTTCAATTTTTTTCAAGCCTTTTGTATCGCTTACTTCAAGCTTCTTTTTATACTCTTCTAGCGATTTTTTCAGCTTCTCAAGGTCTTCGTATGTACCGTCGAACGTACCTTGACCAACCGTTTCAGCTTTATCAAGCGCATCTTCTAGTGAAGTAAATTCGGCAGATGATTGTTTCAGTTTCTCATTAAGTGAATTGATGGCCGATTCCACCTCCTTTACTCCCTTTGTGTCGCTTGTCTTTAGCTGCTGCTTGTATTGTTCAAGCAACTTGATGGCTTCTTTTGTCTGTGATATTGTGCCATCGAATGTGCCGGTCTGGACTTGTCCTAGTGTAGTTTGAGCACGATTGGAAATGCGGTTCTGCTCTTCCTTGATAACCGCTTCCAAGTTTTGCTGGTATTGCTGTAGTTTCTGTGAAGAAAGTTCTGCCCCATCCACCTGCTCCTGCCAGAACTTTTTCAGTTCAGCCAGTGAGGATGTGCTGGCATTCCCAATATTCTTCATGCGTTCTGCAATAGCCGCATTTTTACTTGTATTCTCAAAATCAGAAAGATACTTCTTAGCTCGCTCAATGTACTGATTATATATATCCCATTGCTTTGAACCAAGTTCTGTCGCATCACGAAGTTGTGTTGTTGCCTTAATTGCATCCTGAATCTCAGTAAGGCTACTTCCACTTAAATTACTGAATACACTGACTGCACTTTTAGCCGAGCGTTTCTTCTCTTCATCCAAAACCTGTTTAAGCTTTGATTCGTATTCAGCAAGTTCCTGACTTCCACGCTGCGCACCGTTTACCTGCTCCTGCCAGTATTTTTTCAGCTCGGACAGGGATGATTCACTGGCTTTCCCCAATTCTTTCATCCTATCGGACATGGCAATCTGCTTTGTCAGGTTGTTGAAATCCGACAAATACTTCTGCGCACGCTGTATTTCATCATTGTAAATCTCCCACTCCTGTCCACCAAGCTTCTGAGCGTCACGAAGCTTTGTTGTCACATTAATAGCTTCCTGGATTTCCGCCACACTGCTGCCATCCAGATTACCCATTACACGACCAGCCTTTGAACTGATACGACGTTGTTCCTCGTCCTCCACCTTTTTCAGCTGTTCACGGTAGGTCTGAATCTCTTTTGTATTTTTCTGAGTGGTAGAAATAAGTTCCTGCAATCGCTGTTTGGCCATGCCAAGCGACTTGTCGCTCACATTGCCTATGTCGCCTATTATGTCGGAAAACTCTACAAGGTTCCCTTTCCGGCGCTGTGCTTCATCGGCTATCTGTTTGATGTAATCGCGAACTGTATTAAGCGTTTGAAGGTCTTTCGGGTTTACCCCAAGCAACATCTGTTTCAAACCCTTCTGAGCGTTATTTAGATTACGTAGAGTCTGTCCGGAAATATCTGTAAGGTATTTCTGCACAGTATTAATATTCCGTTCAGATTCAGTTATTGACTTCTGAAGTTGTTTTTGCTGCTTTAAAGCATCTTCATATATCTTTTTATTATTGTCGTAAGCAACCGTACCCACAGTAGCCTGCATGTTTTTCTGGGCTTCCTGTGCCTGTTTACCAAGCTTCTTCCATTCTTCACGCATCTGTTCAACCTGCTTACTAGCCTGTTCCGCTCCGCCAATAAGCACGTCGATTCTAGCCAGTCTGGTACCTAAACTATTTGCCATGTCTTTGTGTTTGTTTTCCTCAAAGTTAGGCACCCGGAATGTGGAAATGAAGGACAAAAAAAAGCTATATATGTGCCGTCTAATACTACTTTTTTAAAAGGGAATCCAATTAAAATTGTCGCATATTTTATATTTTACACCGTTTTTCAGCACTTTTTTCATTTAATCAGAAATTGTGAAACTCAAACACAACCAAATCAATATTTTTGCAATAAACAAACTACTTATTATTATGAAAAAAAACTTATTTTTTACATTGACTTTGATTTTAATTATGTGCTTGTTTACTTCTTGCGGAAGTACATATATGGCTGGTTACGATTTAGGTCTTTCTTCTGTTGAAAGCCCATCAGACTCAAAAGATCCATTTGGTAATTCGGAAATAGTAAAGATTTCTGATGAAGTCCCTTCAAAAAATAAAAAGGCTCAGATTGTAAACAAATACAGATACACAGATAAATACATTGACATAGTGTGGTGGTACTCTACCACTCAGTTTGAATTTGAGCTGAAAAATGTTTCAGAAAAAACACTGAAAATAAATTGGGATGATGTAACCTTTATGGACTATACAGGTAATATAAGCCGGATTATGCACAAAGGAGTAAAATACATAGACAAAGATAAAAGTCAGGGAAGCATAAGCATACCCAAAAACGGAAAGCTAAACGATATTATAGTCCCTACGTCAAATGTTTATTTCAGTCAGGGGTTTGGCGTTTATGTTCCTTCTGAATGGAAACAAAAATCAATCATTCCATGCTTCTACAAGAGTAAAAAAGAAATGCAGAATGATATTGACAATAAAATTTGGATAGGTAAAAAAGTACAAATACTTTTCCCGATAGAGATTGAAGGAAAGAAAAATGACTACAATTTTGAGTTTACAGTTAACGGTACATACTGATAATTAAAAAACAATGCAGCCGGGGAAGAAACGACAAAACCCAGGCTGCATTTTCATTCATATAGGGTGGAAAGACAAACTACATCATCTTTTTCTCATAATTATATCGCCCACCACATTTGCCAACACATTAGAGCCAAATCCTCTTATCCCGTCAAGTTGAGCTACCATACGGATAAGGAGGTCCAGCTTTTCTTCTATGCGGCTGTTACATGGCTGCCGGCTCTCCGTACATGCGCTTCTTGAAGTAACGGCGCACCTGAAAGTTCTTGTCCTTGTCTTTCAGGTAGGCCACAGCTTTCTTGTAGCATGAAAGGGCCATCTTTTCGTTTGGTACCTCTGCAGGTGTCTTGTATCCCATGTCTTCAGCGATGCTGTATGCCATGTCGCTGTAAATCATGTTGGCTGTGACACAAAGTGCATACGAGTTGTACGAAGGTTTTTCTTCGGGAACTCCTCCGAGTTGTTTCACGGCAGCCACGAAAGTGTCATGCCCCCAGTGGAATCCTTTCAACCCATCTTCGTTGACCATGGTCTTACCGATATTCACGGCCTCTGTTTCCGACAAAAAGTTATCCCAGCACATTGCTTCGAGGTGGCTCAACCAGCTCATAGCCATTTCTGGGTGCATCTTTGCCATTTCCTTGAAATAATAGGTAGCAGCTTCGCCGAATATTTTCATATTCTTCACGTCCTTGCTGTCCTTCATCTTATCATACAGCTCCTCGTAACGGGAGATCATTTGTTCTCTATCCATATCTCGATATTTTTAAATTAGTTTCTTCAAAACTTCCCGCCCTCGCGGACGGGAAGCCACTCAAACATTTTTCCTTTTCCTTCGCTTTTTTACGGGTTCATCGGCAGATGCCAGACTGAAAGCGCTAAACGCGGCTGCCTGAACTTCGTTAAGCGGGAAAGGTAGCAGTAATCGTGACCGGAGTAGCAAGACTCACTGCATACGCACGGTTGCAGCATTTCACGTTCTCAGGACTGATCTGCGTGTTCAGCGTGGTAATGGCGATGGTAGGAACAGCGTTTGCCGCACCGACAAATGCCACTTTGAACTGCTCTGTGAACTGCTTTACCACGGAGCGGCAGGAGTTCTTGGGCTGGTAAACCACTTTAACAGCTGCGTTGATGGTGACAGTAGTTACCGTGTCGTTGGTGTTCTGTTCAACGACCGTGTAGTTTACACCACCCGTAGGCTGTATGGAACCTGTGGAGCAGAATGGCTGGCACAAGTTTTCGACTACATTGGCCAGGTATTGCTGGCTGGTAGCCGCGATTGCAATCGGAGTTAATTGAATCATAGCTTTTGGTTGTGTTTGTGTTGTGTTATGACAGGACTACGTGCCGCCTGCCTTCGGCCTTATTTCTCTTCTTTTTCTCGTGTTTCATTCTTTGGTGCCGGCTGCGGTTGTGGCTGCGACGGCTGTGCCTGCGGAATCTTTACCACATATTCTTCCGGCTTCTGATACGGAAGGTTGCAGTCCAGGTATTTCTTCAGTTCCACCAGGTCGTCGCGGTCAAAAGTGAAGAATCCGTCGATAACAGATAGCTTCCCCTTCTGGATGGCAGAGTCAACATACCCGTGAGCCAGTTCCGGGATAATGTCGTCCGGAATGCGGGACACAAATTTTTCGAGGAACGGGCGGATCAGCTTTGTGCCGCCTACGGCTGCCAGCGAATTGATTTCATTGGAAATCTGCCATCCGGGGCCTGCGAGTCCGATTGACTTGAATAACTTTTCTACCGGGAGCATGCCGGCGGAAATACCGTTGAGCGTATTGCCCATCATAACCGGAATGACCGGCTCACCCCATTTCAGGATGACAGCGGTCAGAATCTGTGCGTTTGTCATTGTGCTGCGTGTTTGAGTTTTTTCTACAGTGCTTGAAAATCAAAAGGAAGGGGAAGACCGGACGGTCCTCCCCCGGATTTCAGCAGTTGATTACTGAGCAGATACACATCCGCAGCAGTCAGACTGACATACGTTGCTTGACGGAATGTATGTCTTAGTGATAGCCTGCAAAGCGGCGATGCTGTTCTGCATACACTGCAGAGTAGCGGTGTTGGTACCGTTGTAAACGGCCTGCTGCATGTTGACAGCTGTCTGAGCGTCTTTGTTGGAACGAACTTCCACTGCAAGTTCCTTGATCTGACCCTGCAAGTCCTTGTAGGCTTCCACGATCTTCTGGTCAGTGTACTTGTCAGCTCTCAGCAAAGCGTTTTCAGCTTTCAGAGAATCGTTTTCGCGAGCCATGCCAAGCTCATAACGGCTTACCGGCATGTTGTCTGAACATACGCCTTCTGCGCTCCATCCCCAGCCGTTACGGCCCAGAATGTTACCACCGTTGATACCCAAAAATGATGCGATACCTGCTGCTGCCATTCATTCAGTCAAGTTCGTTACTCTTGACCCGTCTACGGAAGACTGCTGCATATTACTATGCAGATTTGACTATATCTTCATCCCTTTCGGGAGCCTCCCATTTCCACTCACTTGAGTGTACTCTACTTGCTTTCGCTTTCGATAGTCGATGAACCTTCTGTTTGATGCTGATTATACCATTCCCATCTGTATCCTCGTGCCGACTTTATCTTTACACCTTTTGAATTTACATATCCCTTACAGCATTTGGATATGTCGACAGAAGCCTTGATATTTCCGCATACGCTTATTGCAGCTTCGTTAAGAGACTGATAGACTGCTATTATACGTCCTGTGTTTTTATCTATCTGGGCAACAGGTTTTCCGAATTTCTGACGATAAATGTTTTTCACTTCTTCTGTGTGGTGGCGTCCGTAGAAAGGATTCTTTTCTCCGGTGCGCTGTCTGGAAAGAACCGCCAGCCTTTCTAAGAGTTCTCGTGAAGGCTTCCAGCCGTAATTCGGATTTTCCTCTCCGAACTTCTTTCTGGTGTTCTTTCTCATTTTTTCTATGCTTTCAGGAGTATGTCCTTTACCGGAAAGCGGATGACCTTTTTCCCTTATCCACTCTTTCGTGTTCCTGGAAATAATCATTCTTGATTCTTCCGGCATAAAGAATCCCACATTTCCTGCGCCACCTTCATTCATGTTGTAACCATTCCGGAATGAATCAAAGTATGCTATATAATACCGCTCCTTCTCATTGAGCACACGTTCCATTTCTTTTTCGTTCTGGAATGTGCCTCTGAAAAGAACTTCATACGAAAAGTTTTCCGGCCCGTACTTCAATCTTGCCTTATCCATACGATGACCTCCATAAGACTGTGACAATCTTCCGAACTCCATTCTTCTTCTGTGCTCGTTGGATGTCTGCCCTATATAAACCTTTCCGCTTGGAGATGTGTATTTGTAAACAACTCCTTCCATTCAAACCGATATGTATGTCATGCAAATATCGGAATTATAATCAACATTTCAAAGAGCTTGGCTGCTGATTGTCCTTAGCATTACCTATTAGGATTTCCCAGCAATTAAAGAGGTTTTAAGTGAGCACAACTTTAAGGTTTACCCACAGTGTTGAAATTACCTTGTCCCTGGCCGGTTACGTTGTAACTCTGGCCGTCCATACCTTTGATAGTCATACTTTTTTGTGTTTGTGTTGTGCCGTGAACTATTTCCCGACATGACAAAGGTACGGACGAAGCATTACTCTGGGAATGAATTATTTCCTAACCTCTTCCTGATTCTTTCGCAACTTATTCTGAATATTTTCTGTGTGCTGAGACGCTGGTCGAAATTGGTATGAATCTGATTGACGGCACGCTCCGTCTTTCCGATTCTTGCAGCGATATACGACGGATTCAATCCGCTCTGAAAAAGGAAATGCACCAGCAGATAGCGTGCATCTACCGTCTCTGTGTCCTTCCTTCCGGAAAGAATCTGTGCGGACGGTATTTCCGTCTCCTCCGATACCATGCGGAGGATGGTGTTAAAAATCTCACTCTTGCTCATCGTTTCTTTGTTTATCGGGCACGTCTGCCCTGTGTTTTTCTCTTGTGTTTAAAGAAACAACCTGCCGCTACCATTGCAGCAGGTTGTAATTAAGCGTAACGCCCAGAAACGGTTCTGTCTTCCCTGAAAGCCCAATTCCGTATCCGGCGCTAAGTCCTATCCCCCACCTCTTTTTTTTCGGTGCCGGTGCATTTACCACCCCCGTCTGTGTGCGTCGGTAAAACTCTGCCGACACCAGCTGCGGGCGGTACCCTGAAATGACTATCCGGTAGTCGTCCGTGCGGTATTCCTTCTCTGTGAGAGGAATAATCACGTCCACGCTGTCGGTCCCTGTAGAAAGCGAATCAGAAACAACTGTAACCGTGTCCGCTATGCTGTCCGGGATGGAAGCTGGCCCGGACGGTTTCTGCGGACGATATACCGGAAGGCGTGCGGTGTCTGTTCCTGCAGGACGCTCTGACACGGGAGGAGAAACTGCCGTGTCGCGTATCGTATCTACCCTGACGGGAAGCCATACGGTATCACCCTGCCAAGACTGCGGCGACGCGCATCCACGGAAGAAAAGCGAAAAGAGGAGCGCGGCCGACAGCAAGCCTACCAGTATCCACGGGAGCTGTTTCATACGTCCAGATATTTACAGATTCCCTGCACATGCAGCGTGACAATCTTCTGGTGGCCTTCATCCGACAGAAGGAAGTCCACATCTTCGCGATTGTCCTGGAAAAGGTTTTCCGTCAGCACGGCCGGACATGCAGTGTGTTTCAGAATATAGAAACCGCTTTCCTTGTCGCTGTCGCCGTCGGCGGTGTCCTTGCGAATCTTCATGCCTTTCAGCACCTGCTCCGCACTCTGATACAGACATTCGGCCAGTTTGTCGGCCTTGGTCTGACCTACGATGGTCCATGCCTCCCATCCGCGTGCGGTCATCCACTGCGTGCCGCTTCCGGCAGCGTTGCAATGGACGGATACCAGGATGCTGTCTTTCACCCGGTTGGCGCGTGCGCACCGTTCCTGAAGCGAAATGTCTTCCTCTTCCGGAACGAGCAGCTGCGCGTCGAGCCCTTTCTTTTTTAGCGCATCCACCACGCGGCGTGCAATGTCGCGTGCATAGGCATATTCGCGCAACCGTCCGTCGGGCGACTGCTTCCCTTTGGTGTCTGCACCATGACCGTTATCAATCCAGATTTTCATGTCGTGTCTAGTTTAGTTTTTGTGTTGTGACTGTGGTTATGCAGAAGCCAGAACTCCGGCCTTTTCAAGCTCGTCAATCAGCTTGTTCAGTACGGTATGTGCATCTTCCGAACCTGTAGCATCTGTTACATGGGCACCCTGTTTTACCAAACCTGGCGTTCCTGATGTGGCATTTGTATAAGTCGTATCGGTCCAGTTTACTGTTACATAGGCTTTCCCGCTGCCATCTACTCTTACAGCATAATTCTTGCCGCTTTCAGAATAGCCGGTCTGGATTCCTCCCAAAGCAGAATCGGTTGCTTTCGGGAGCACATAGCTTTCACCTCCGCCGCCACCTCCGGCTGCTGTAGTATCCTTGATGACCAATGCCTTGACTTTTTTCACCTCTACATCGCTCAGAAGCCGTACCTTCATGCCGGCAGGTACATTGAATTCAATTACTGAATTTGTGAAATTCACCGTATTCATTGAAACGGGTTCCATGGTGTCAATAAACTGGTAGATTGAAAGCCTTCCGCTTTTCACACCCTGAATCTGCACCATTGTACGTCCTTCGGAAGTATATTCGGCCACATAGCCTTCCGCTCCCTTCTTAAAACTGATTTCGTCCATTGTTTGTGTTGTGTTTTTGGTTTGTAACTCTATTTATAGGGATTCTCCCGGTATTCCGGAAGAATGAACTGTATGTTCACCGCTGCATCGTGCAGCACCTTGTGGGCTTGTTCCTCACTTGCCTCCATTTCGTCGGTAAACTCGCAGAAGATGTTTCCTACCCAGTCGGAAGCGCTGTTCAGCCTCTTTATGGCCACGGCGCGACAGCCATTGGTTATAAACAGGGATTTGGCCATCTTGTCCTTCACTTGAGAATCTATATCCGTATAGCAGAGAAACAGGTTTTCGGCCAGTCCTCTGCTGAATACTGCCATTTCGCTCATAGGGAGCCGCTGCACGTTGTCTTTCATGCCCGACACCCCCTTGCGTTTCACTTCGAAATAGATGGAAAGGAAGGCTGCGTTACCCAGCGGGTGCGGCTGTACGATGTACACCCTGTCGGCCTTTGTCTCGTAGAGCACCTTCCACAGTTCGCCGAATACCTTTGCCGTGTTCTCGCTTCGCTTGAAGCTAAGACGTTCGGTTTCCTGCTTGTACCGTTCCAACTTCATATCGTTCATCTTGTCACGATACTTCTGCGTCATTTTGTTGTACTGAGTAAAAATCAAGTTACCCACGGAAACTACAACTGCGCTTATGGCCGTCACCATTTCTGCGTCCATTCCGTGCCTCCTTCCGATTTCCCATTATTCCATTTCAGGCGTATTTTTTTCAAAAAGAGCGGCAATAGCTTTTACCACATCGTAGAAACCGCATCCACTAAGGCCGGCAGCCAGTCCGTAAATAAGCGTTCCCCACCATTGGTATCCTTCGAGCAGAGGAGTAAGCTGAAGCGCCCATGCCAGCACGCAAACCACCATACCTACCGCCACGCTCACACCGATTTTTGCGAGCTTGCTTCCTGAAATGGCAGGAATTACTTTCAGAATCTGCGTCACGATAGCCGAGATAAGTGCTACGATTCCGGTAAACGTGCCCAGGTCGATTACGAATCCGGCTGTAGAAGGTTCAGAGTTTACAGCGCCCTGTGCGAAAACGGTCACTGCAGAGATCAGCATTGCAAACATTAAAATCATCTTTTTCATTTTGTCGTCGTTTTTAGTTAAACATTTGGTTTTTGTTGCAATACAAAGTTACGAAGAGCACATTGGAGAATGAAGGACAAAAAAACGACGGTTTCTCGGAGGACAAAAACAAAAAAGGAGACAATCGCTTGTCTCCTTTCTGTGTGTTGATAAAACTCTCATCGAAGAAGGGAATCCCTGTTTTCCCTATCACGCCGCTAAATTACAAAAAATATTTATATCCGAATAAAACGGATATGTTTTTTTGACAATTGAATGCTTATTCACACTTTAAAACAATAAAAAGAAGGACGGATGTGCAACACTTTGCTCCGCCCTTCAAGCCAATTTTAAATACATGTAAATGTATTCCATTACAAACATAATACTTTTTATTGCCAATCTCAAATATTTTTCCTATTTTAGGGGAGCCAATTTTAAAAATACATGTTATGTTAACCTCTGCCAGTACAAAGCAAAGGTGTCAGGAATTTTCTGACTTCCTTCGAAGTTCCGCGTCCGGTTTTGAGCTGGATTTGTCGGGCTGCTCATTGATTGAATGTATTGAACAAATGATCCGCGTGAAGAATCGTCTTTCTGAAGGATACGGAAAACATTTCTCATGTCTTCTTTTCAACCTGAACTACATCCAGAAACTTTTTGGATGTACAATTTCCCCTTCACAGGTAAATGAACTTTTCTGGACTTATTTTATTTCCTTCCTTACGAAAGAAAGAAAGCTTTCCCTCTCTACCGTAAAAACCGTGTGCAGCCAGCTAAAGACCTCTGTGGAATGGTCGGCCAGACACAGGGCCCGCATATCAGACACCTACGATATGCTGAAAATTCCAAGCTACTGCCATGAGCAGATTGCGCTTACCGCCGATGAAATAAGCCACATATATCATTTTGACGTAAGCTCCATTTCAAGGAGAAAGCAATATGTTTCTCACATGCAGCGTGTAAAGGATATGTTTGTGCTTAGCTGCAATCTAGGACAGCGCTTTTCGGATATGGTAAGGATAGAAAGGAAATGTTTTGACAGAAACATTTTCAGACAGATTCAGCAGAAGACCGGAATGATGGCATACGTGGACATAGAGAAAATGTCAATAGACAGGAATACCACTTACCGCATTCTTGAAAAATATGATTATTCAGCCCCGGTAAAGACCGACATATCATGTTATGACAAATACCTGAAACAACTGTTACGACACATAGGAGGAGAGTTCTGTGAGGAGATTAAGAGGGAGACAAAGGTAAACGGACTGATTGAAACGGCATTCTTCCCGAAATGGAAGCTTGTATCCTCACACACAAGCAGACGCTCGTTTATCACTATAAACGTGCTGCGCGGATTCAGACCTCTCGAAATCATGCGTGCTTCAGGTCATAAGAGCTATACCAGCTTTGAAAAATATCTATGTTATTTCGATGATTGAAAAAGAATGAGAGACTGTATATGAAATGCAGTCTCTCATTCTTTTCACGTGTGGGAACTTACTTAAAAAGATACCTTATCCATCCGAAATAGCCGGCATTCTCCAGGTAATTGTCATCATACTGGTTTTCGTAAGCTTCCTTTTCAAAACTGATCCGGTTGTATGCCTCACTTCCAAAAAACATGAGTTTTACGAGATATTCCAGCACATAAAGTGCGTAAAACATGAGGAAGGAAATGCAGAACCACCAGGAAGATATTCCGGAAAAAATCACCAGTGCCCAGATGATTACTCCGCTGGCTATCATGCACTCCACCCATTGACGTGCGTGGGTGCATTCATGATTCCTGATTCTCTGTGGCATCTCCTCCTTATTCTTGTATTTCGTACAGACCCATGCGGCCAGCGTAATGGTGTCGTAATCACCCCAGAGGAATGTGCGGGCTATCCAGTTGTCATATAAAATCTTTTTCATCTATGAATACTGTTTTTTTATAATGCGAGCTACAGACATCCGATTGCAATACCTATTGCATCCGCTATCCAATTGCATGGGGTTTTCATTATATGATCGAGTATAAAAATGTAGATACACACATATTAGGGTTGGCAAACCTATGACCATTACAGCTAGTCCACATCCTAATAAAATATAACTGAAAATAGTATTAGTTGTTATTAAGGTAAATGATATTAAAACCACGCCTAATAAAAAGACAGCAATAATAGATAATTTTAATCCGTTTAGAATGTTACTTTTTTCATTTTGTACGGAAGCTTTATTCATTATAGATGCAAAATTCTCGAACATATTTTTAGCTTTTATACAAAAGTAGTGATATATTCTTATCATAACAATATCTGTAACTTAAATTATATTGGTTCGTTTAATTATCCATTGGTTTACAAATCTATTGTCTTAATTAATGCTTTTTAGAAACTTACCGAGTTATTCTACTGATCCGGTTTGTTCGTCAGATTCCTGACAACTTCTTTCTACCAGTGAAAAAG
>ERZ809146.621-NODE-621-length-17838-cov-3.539279_pt1 | contig 17838 bp, 28 predicted proteins | sample MGYA00520794_ERZ809146 | MGnify/ENA primary metagenome ERZ809146 (study PRJEB31570, sample SAMEA3212995) | Homo sapiens | biome: human-gut; feature: human gut; material: fecal | place: Sweden | collected 2011 ... | reverse complement strand
TTATGACATCCCGCCCCCGCGTGGTGATGATGTAGCCATTTTTTTTCAATAATTTTCTAATGTCTCTCAACAGCGAAAAGGTTACGCCCGGATCATCCGAGTACACATTGACGTTATATAGATACGCAGCTCTCTTTGTTTCGTTATCATATGCAGCCGCTTCTGATTCGTCCGCATTCCAGAATGTTATAAACGTATCCGGATATGCTTCATCTTCCAAAAAACCGCCTTGTCGTCGTACCTTATAGCCGAATGTTTCTAATAATTCGATCAGGTTGTCTTCCATCACTTCATAGCCCTTTCCAGCATTTTATTTAATGCCTCCTGCTGAATTTTTTTGATCTCTTTTTTTGTCTTACTGCCGTAAATATCGTCATATAGCTTTTGTGCCGGCTTCATCTTCGGCGTGCCGTACATCAGTACGATACTTTCCAGCCCTGTCCGGTCGAAGTCATATCCGATATTGATCTTCGCCGTTGTTCCTTCCCATTTGACGCTGTAATCTGTATCTATACTTTGTGCGAGCCTGCCAGTCGAATATTTACCTTGTGCCGGGTAATTGCCCGACACGGTGTCACTGATTAATTTATCAGTTATTACCTTTTTTGATGCTTTTAGCATACTCTCCGTTGCTTTTTTCGCGTTAGCCCCGGCGCGTTCAAGGCTTGCATATGTGTCTTCCATGTCGATAAATAGTTGTACTTTATTTTTCGCCATTATGCGCCGCCTTTCACGGCGCGAACCTTGAATTGTAGATATTGATTCATCATGTTAATGTTTTCCGGTGTGCCTAAAATGTCATATTCTAAGCCGCCGATTTTCAAACGGCTTCCGGCTTTTATGTCTGGTCTATACCACGTCTGCACCGTTGCCGTGTTCTCGACGACAAGAATGTCATTTTTCACCGTTTCAGTGCCGCCGAACGTCCGAAAGCTGATATAGATATCATCAATCTTGATATATGACTTTTTTACGCTCCCTTTTTCCGTCTTTTCCTGCGGATTTAATAACTCCGCGAACACGGAATAAGGCAGATCTGGCATGAACTGTTTCATTCCGTTTCACCTCGCATTGCAAGCTGTATAACTCTGTGCATAAAATATGAGCTTAACTGTTTATAGTTGTATAAATCGTCAGTGCCTTTGTAAATGACGCCGATTGTTTTTTCTGCATTCACAACTTTATCCGGCACACCCGCAGCGATCATATATTCTTTTACATCATTTAAAATCGTTTCAAGCTGTCCGTCTTGCGCCGTTCCTGTGATGCCCATTGTCTTTTTTATATTTGCGAGCTGTTCTTCCTGCGTCATTTACCAGCACCTCCTTCTTTATGATCCGCTTACTGCTGCGCTTGCCGCATCTTCGCCCTTCTTGATGATGAGAACGCCGTTTGCATCCACAAGTTTACCATCGACGATCATGATACATTTGTTTTTAACCTCGTTTGTATCGTTGTCTGTCCACTTAACTGCTGTCATTTGCATGTTAGAATTGATAGCGTAATCCTGAAGGTTTGCGAATACTGCGACTACATCGCCCTTCTTCGCATCATCCCATGATGCAATCAGATCATCTTCTACTGTTTCAACAGTCTTGCCAAGGAAGCGATATGTCTCCTCGCCGTTGATTCCGTAATTTGTTCGACCGATTGGCTGACCGTTCTTATCAACCATTCCGTCGATGTATCCGTCAAATGTTGCCTGATTCATAATGAAATCGCCATTTCTGTATGCCTTTTTCATCTTTGCTTTTACCTTCTTGTGCCAGCCTTCCCATGAAGTGAATTCTGACGGTGTGATCGTGATAACATTTGCCGCCGGTACCCTTGAATCCTTCAAGATTCCAAGCGGCTGTGATGTTCCGTTTCCGTTCATGATCGCAATTTCCAACGCCTTTACAATCGCTTCAGCTGCAAGCGGAACAAATAAAGCCTGAAATGCTTCGATTGTCGCTACATTCACAAGTAATGTCTGTGCAATCTTGCACTCAACGCCGAAGTATGAGAATGTGATCTTGCTGTTTGCTTCGATCTTCTGTGCATCAGAGCTGTTTTCTCCAACCCATTTCGCTTCTGGTTTTAAGGATACGATAGGGATTGCAACTCCGCCCTGTACGTTTAACTTGCGCACTTTTGCGTAAATGTTTCCGTAAGTGTCCAGCTTCGTGATGATCTCATTCATGAGCGTGGTCGGGATCGCTGCTCCGGCATCTGCCGCCGCTGTTGTTGCTGCTGCTCGCATCTCTGCCGGAATTGGCACGTTTCGACAAACGTAATTCATAAACGCTGCCCGGTACTCTGCCGTGTCGTGCGGATCTGTTTTCTCTCTTTCCTGCAGCGCTCTCAATGTTTTGAATGTAGCAAGTGGAGAAAGCTCTGCGTTTCTAACCTGTGGGCCAGCTGGAATCGCCGATCTCCCTTCGTCTCCGCTGTTATCTCCGTTGTTATCTCCGCTGTTATCTCCTTCGTTTTCTTCGTCTAACTCGTCTAATGCTTTTTTTGCGTCCTGCAATTCTTCCAGCACAGCGTTTAATGTATCGCCGAGTGATCTTACTTCGTCAGCGGTTGATGCTGCCTGAATAAGCTTTCTTAACTCTTTCGCTCTTTCTTCCTTCTTTTTGATGAAATCGTTTAAATATTTTTTCATTTTTAATTTCCTCCATATAAATATTTTGCTTTTAACTTTTCCAACTCCAATTCTGCGTTATCAGCGTCCGCTGACCGAGCTTTCGCATTCTCCAATGCGCCTTTTGCGTTCTCCAACGCTTCTTTTGCTCTTGCTGTTACTTCTGTGTCTTCGTAAGCTGGAAATGTTACTATTGATACCTCCAAGACACTACTTATTTTTTCAATATGTCTCTTCGGGTAATCGCTGTCTAAATCTTCCCATCTGTCTTTTTCTACCACGAACAGAAAAGACATTCCGTCCATATCTCCGCGTTCTACTGCGGAGTACGCGTTCTTTGCATCGCTGTTTTTTTCTGTGTCGATATTGGCCCGGATCTTTAAGCCTTTATCGTCCACGGTCAACTGCATTGTCGAATTTTTATTATTGCGCCGTGATCTTGCGAGTGGGATCATCGTAGTATCATGATTCACTAACAATCTGACGTCTCGCAGATCTGCGCCGTCAAGTGCTCCCGGTTCAATCACTTCTTCAAACATGCCGCCGATGTCCGTCTTTGATCCGTATACGATCGGGCGACCTTCGATATAGTCGCCGTGTGCTTCGTCATTTTTTGCCCGGATTTCAAAATTGTAATATCTTGTCACTGTTTTACTCTGCATCTTCTTTATCCTTTCCTGTTTGATACTTTTTTGCTTCTGCTGCATCTATATAATTTAAGCTCTGCATTCTCTTTCCCGCCAGCTCTGCAAGCGGTGTCAATCCAAACGCCGTTCTTTTTTCATTTTCGTACAGGTCGCCTGCATCACCGAGCAGGCGCACCATTTCTATCGTTTGATCCATCGTCATAAATGCCAAATTTTTTGTATAAAACTGGATCATGTTGTTTCTATCTTTCTGACCTTGTGTAAACAGCGTTCTTGTGAAAGCGTTGCTGTAATGCACTACAATCGGTTCAATCGTCTTCTGATAGAATGCTTCATACTGTTCTTTTGTATAGTCGCCGGTAAGTATCGCCAGCGGCACTCCAAAATTTCTTAGTATTTTTTCATCAACAAACTTCAAAGTATCTGCATCTACTAACTTGACTTGCGGAGAAATTGGCGTATATTCCGCTTTTAAATCAAGCGGCAAGAAGCCGCTGCTATTTGTCTTTAGCTTTGCTTCCATTTCTTTGATGTTTTTTTCAACCGTTCCGTCGTCCATTAATGTGTTATATTTGACTACACCATTTACGGCATATCCGGCTTTCATCGCTTTGCTGACACCCTCTAGCAAATCCTTGTTTAACTGTAAAGTCTGTAACAAGCTGTAGTTGTCCGGCTGTCCGGATTCGTTACCGCCCATAAATTCGTTTACAGAAAAATGGTGCTTAATATGTATCACATCGCTGTACGGTATAGTCGTTTCGAATCCGTTTGCAAAATTCATCTTTACATACAGTGTTCCAGCCGTGTCCTGCTGAAATTCTACCTGAATCGGCTGCACCGGGTATAATCCATCGTAATGCCGCACTTCTTTTCCTTTGTCATCTTTCCAAACGTGATATACCGGGATGATCCATGAATTGTAATTAAAAAAGAGATTCCATGTTATTTTTTCTATAAATTCCGAAGTTGTCATATTCGGGTTAGGCTGATTGAGTACAGCCTGAATCGAACTATTGACCGGAATTACATCTGTCTCGATTTTTCTAACATGTTTCGGGATCAGTTTTAAGCATTCGGACACGATGCAGTTAAGAGCCTGCTGTACAACGTCACTTGCATAGATATCTTTTCCGAACTGTGAAAAGATCGGCGCGTATCCGCTTAACATATCCGCGTATTTAGCACTTTCTTTTCCTTTTTTTCTGAGTTTGTCAAACCATCCCATTTTTATCCTCCTGCTTTACCATTTTATTTACAATCTGTGCAAATTCATTCTTGTGCCGCCGGTACATTTCATATACACCGATTAGCGTAACCGCACCGTCTATTTTATTTTCGTTATTTGCTTTTACGCATAACGCCTGTCTTTTTTCATTCGTCTTCACGCAAGCGTTTTTAAAACAAAACCTGTCAACCGGGTTTTCGTTATAGTTAATCAGTTCAGCCTTCAGATCTGATTCTGCAAGACGTAATGCATTGTTTAACGTCTCCGCATTCTGTAGCACCATTTCAAGCTCTTTTCCTTCTCGCGTCCAGCCGTATTCTGTCATTCGTGTGATCCAATCGCGGGAAAAGCGTTGATCGTATCCGCAGTACAGCATTTTTATATCATTCTCTTTGTAAAGCTTATAAAACCAATCTGCCACGATTGCCAGATCAACCTCGTTGTCGTCGCATATCGTGATATATCCGGCGCTGGCCCATTCTTTATATTTTGCCCCGGCGTTATGATCGTCTTTGTCCGGTTCTAATTTCGATGCCGGTATGAAATATTGCGTATGAATGTACTTTATTCGTTCGCCCGGCTTCATCATTAGCACCTTCGCATTGCACAAATCTGTTGTCTCTGCAAGATCCACCATGCCAAGCGCAAACGATCCGCGAAAATCCTCTAAGTCATATGTTGCGTTATATGTATAATCTTCTTCATTTAACCAGCTTTCTGCTCCGTTTTGTTTTATATTAAAATCTTTGCTAAGTACAAAGATTCTGTCTGCCTTTGATTCTTTTGCAAGCTCTACCTGTTGCTCTAAATAATCCCACTTTTTTACTATTCCTAATGTCGGGTTGCTTTTCTGCCAGCTTTTTTTATTCGTCCATATTTCTATTTCTGAATCTTGCGTATATAGCCAGTCTAACCGCCTAACGCTTGCGAGCGTATCGTCTTCTTTATAAATCGCTTTGCGGGCTTTCTTTAATTCGCCATCCAGAAATCCTTCATAAACAAATCCTTCCGTTGTGATTATGAATAACTTCGGGTTATCTTTTAAGCTCTGCGACTGCTCGATTGATTTCACGATTACGTTATCTTTCATTTCGTGAACCTCGTCCACAATCGCATAGTCTATATTTCTTCCTTCTTTATTCCTTGTTCTGTCTGACAGCTTAAACACATGCGTATTATTTGCTTTGTTCCTTATGCCTTTTTGATTTTTCCAAGTGTCTTTGCTGTCAGGATCAATCAATAGCCGCATTGTATTTATAGCTTGATATGTAATATCTGCCTGCGCGTCGTCATTTGACGAACATACAAGATCCGCGCCCGGAGAGCCGACAATCAACTCCGCAAGAGCCAACGCCGAACATGTCTCTGATTTCGTGTTTTTTCTCGCAATCTCTAGCAAAATTCTTTGAAACCGGTCGAATCCGGTTTCCGGCATTTTAAAGCTATATGTAGCTTCGATCAGTGCCTTTTGCCAGTCCATTAAAACCATTGGCTTGTTGTAAAACGGTGATTTTGTCAATCTAACGCAATTCTGCATGAAATCCATTCTAAGATTTGCCGCATCCGTGTTATATAAATATTCGCCGCTGTTGATATCTTCGTTTAGGTTGTCAAGCTGTTGCCGCAGATCATTGCCTATGATGTATGTACCGTCTTCGCAGAGTGCCTTGTATCTTAAAAGGCAACTATTGTCCGGCGTCCATATCTTTTTTTCTTGAATTAACATATTATTTTCTTAAATTCACGGTTTCGCTCTTGCCTGCCCTCGAAGTCCTGCGTTTTCCGCCAAGCAACCTTTCCTTCTTGCTTCCTGCCTGCGCTTATGTTTTTTCAATATGTTCTTTCATCCAAATTCGGAGCGGTGAATCTTCTTCGCTTTCCACGGTGTCCGTAATTCTTGCGATCAACCGGATCTTGCTGTCATGCATCTGTGACAGATCTTTGTATCTCCGTTCTGCGTCTCGGTCAGGTTTCTTCAAATTCGGATTGTTTTTATTATATTTATAAAAACCTCCTTCACGCTCTGCCCGCTCCTGCATTTCTTTAATCTGATTTTCAATGAATACAATTTCATCGACAACCGGTATTAATAACGCACTATCTCCGATTATGTTCAAGAGTTCTTCTTTTCTCGTCATACCTTTTCTCCGATAACTAATACGTCAAGAATTACGTCTGTGGTCACGCTCGAATTGTTAAATACTTTTATCATAATCAACGGATCATCATCGCTGTCATAATTTATATTAGTCGTCGCTGTTATCTCTCGCATATCAGGCGTGTTTGGGTGTGCGCTTACAAATGTTTTCACGCCCGCCGCATTTTTGTAATAACTGTTGAGCTTTTTAAACATAGATACCGATTTTGAACCATTTGCCGGTACTTCTACCGTATCCCTGTATATTGATATATCCATTTTGTTTGGTAAATTCAATCTCATGCTACCATTGCCATCTGTTGTAACCTCAAACATTTTCGTATCTGGCACTTCAACCATATTTTTCTTTTCATCAAAACCGTATGTAGCCATTTTTTTCAAACCTCCTATTCTATCATGCTATCATCAAGCTCGATTGCCCATTTCATGGGTATTCCACCATCACTTGTAATATACTTTTTCCCATTTAGATCAAACACATAATGCTCATCTGTGTATTTATTTATGTCGCATCTATAAAGTCCGTCAACGATTGCATTTTTATCTTTTAATGTAATCGCACTCATAAGAACCATATTGTCAGCATATCCATAATAGTTATCCAAATTATAAATTATTGATGTGCTGTCCGATAATGAGAGCATATAGCTCCCACCTGAAATATATCCATATACAGCTATTTTTTCATCTGTGCCAACAACGGATGCCTCACATATACAATATTGTAAGATTGTGTTTTCCTCTGTTCCAAATTTAAAAAGTGATGCTCCATCCTTTCCTTTTGAATAACGCAATGACAGATTCTTTAAGATCGCTGAATTTGTTAGTAAAATACGGCACTGCATATTATTTCCGGCTACATTCGTTGATGTTGCCTGACCATTCAGGTATCTTCTTACCTCGAAATAATTTGACACGATCTGGCACAACCAACCATTATCTGTATTGGTGCCTTTGTATAACAACCACTTACTACCACTTACCATGACCTGCACATTACAACCTAATGCTGTAGCTATTTCTGTGAGCTTTGCATCCGTTATATCAGCCTCATATTCTTCTGCACTTGATCCAAGTGCGGGTTTTACTTTATACAGTTTTATTACCTTATATCCTAAGACACTCATTAACTCGCCTCCTGTTCTTCCACGGTATACAATCCGTAAATTGCAAATATTTCACCACTTGTTTCTATTGTCGTATCAATATAACCGCTCACTCCGTAACCGGCTGTCTGGATCTGTTTTATTTTTCCAGCCATGTTTGATAAAGAATCTTTGCTTGTCGTTTCTATCCCTTTCGATGTTATCGCGTCAGCGATTTCTTCTTTTCCTTTTGTAATTTCAATATTTCCAGCTTTTACCTGTTCCGATACGGCTTCTATGTTTGCATTTTCTGATATATCCGCGCCTGATTTATTAAGCGATTCGATCATATCTTTTCTATATTCGTTCAAATCCTTGTAGCATTCTTTTATCTTTCCGTCCGTGCCCTCGCTTATGATCTGCGCCAGCTTTTCAATATCTGTATTCAGATCTTTAGCAGCTACCGCTATATCGTTTACCGTTGAGTTTGTTTGCAAATTTGTACCCGCTGAATTTAATGATATGATCAGCGCATTTCTGTACTCATTCAAATCCTTGTAGCAATTCTCTGACGTTCTCTTTGTGTGATTGCTTATAATCCCAGCAAGTGCTATTTCGTAATCTGTTATATGATCGTCCGCATCTCCTGTTATCTTTGCCACACATCCGGACACCTGCTTCACCATTAGATTTTTATATTCGCTTCCGTTTCCTGTTAAATGCAGAAAGCATGTAGTTACCCCATTTTCATACCTAAGATGCGTCAGCCCCGCATCCATATATGCTTGATCTGGTACTGTTATCATTCCGTTTTCATCGACCTGTATCTCTGTGTGATACAGGTCACCGTGATAAATTTCACAACGTCCTGTATTTGAATGATTTTTGAATTTGACCATTATTGAATTTGTTCCGTCGTTTACAGATTTGACTGTGAAATAGTATGCATTTTTTACATCAATCTCAATAATGTTCTTCATTTTCTTACCTTTTTCCTTTTCATCTTTCTTTCAAATTTCAATTTGAAAAATCTCAATTTTCCCGGTTCTGTGAAAAATAAGATCCCCTCAACAGTACCCTTTGAGGTGTTTAATCGCTCGAAGTGGGGCGGGTGAATCGATCAAACCATTCTTCGATGAACTGATTCCATTCTTTTTTATCTCTGTCGTCGCACGTTTCTAATCGTCTTGTGCATTCTTCTTTGTCGCATTCAACAAATATTTCTTCTGCGCCAAGCTCCCGGCACAGTCGTTCTCTGTCTGCTGCAAGCGGATAACCGCCTACGATATAAGCGTTCGCCCATTTTCCGCGCCTATATCTTACACAATCTAGTAGTGTATCTCTAACCGCGAATACTACGCTTTTGAGCCTATTCGGCTTTATGTACCGTTTGCATCCGCTCACGCATTGCCATATATCATCAATATCAATAATAAGATCTCCGTCGCTTTTCGCGTCAAGGACATAGCTTGTCTTTCCCGCTAACGGTGACCCATACACAAGGTAAACCTTTCTCTCTCTCGTTGATAATTTATCATGTATAATATTATGACATTTATGATGCACCAACATTATATTTTCCGGGTTTAAAGATATCTTGTAGTCATTAACATTTTCCTCCGTTAATGCCTGTATGTGATGCCCGATACAATCATATTCTTTCGTGATCGGCTTGCCACAGTATTCGCATATCGTTTTTCCCTGACTGTCTGTTCTTTCGTCTCTTATCTGTCTTACAAGTGTCTGCCATTTCTTTGATCTGTAAAATGTGAATAAACTATACATACCTTTACCATTCTTCAAATTGTCCTTGTGCCTTTGCCAAAAGCTCCGACGCTCGTAGCTTATCTCTATTCAACGCCGCTGGGTTGCGGATCATGTCTGACCAGAATTTTTGAACCTCTTTCACGCTCATAATGCTTTTGTCAATCTCGTTCAATTCCTGTACATACCGCATATATTCTTTCACATCCTCGCGTGCCAATAATTTATAGGCTTGCTTTTCTGCGTATGATTTTGAATATCCCGCGGATATTGCTGACTTTTTTACATTACCTTCGCAAGTTCCCAAATAATTTAAAACCAATAATTTTAGTTGCGGTTTTAATTTCGGCTCTGTCATTCAATCACCGTCCTAAATCTTTACACCTTCTTTGTGTATTTAAGACATATCCAGCCTTTGCCGTTGATGTAGCCCCATCCGTCTTTTTCTTTTGTCACTGTTTCCTCCGCGCCATACACCAGCGCACCTGCCTTTGCCGTGCTGGTCGATGATCCTTTTCTAATGTATAAGCCTTTCGGCGTTGTGACTTTGACCTTATAGCCTGCTGCCTTTGCTGCTTCATCTGTCTTTGCTGTCTCTGTCTTTGCTGTGTTTGTCTTTGTTACTTTTTTGTTAAACAGCTCCTGCTCTGCTTTTCTCCGCTTCACCAAGCCCGGTAACTGCTTACCTGCTGCCTTGTTATACAGCAGCATCTTCTTGCTGATTTCTTCTAATGACCTTGTGCCTTTTGCTGTCAACTGATCTATAGATCCGATATTGTACGCAAATGACACCAGAGCTGAAAACTGATTTGTGTTGAAATGATAGATGGAATCATATGCGCTAACCTTTTTCTCAAACGCTATAAGATCAGCTTTTAACAGCTTTTCTGCCTGTGCCTTTGTGATAATCATGTCTTCCTTTACGTCTGTTCCGGTGTGTCCGTATCCGATCGTAAGCACACCAGCCGGGCATCTGTACGCTGTAAGCACACAGCCCTCATATCTCTTTATCAAATTAATTCCCGCCGTGTTTGTCTTCATATTCCAGATCCTCCAATCTGTGATTGATAACCTTTATTTGTTCTTCGACTACCGGCATTCGCCTTGCAAAGTTGTTATGCTCCCTTACCTCTCTTGTAAGCTCATCCACCTTGCAATCCGTGACTGCCTGTGCCGTCTTGATCTTACCCTCGATTTTTTTGTTGCTGTTATTGTTGCTCAAAATCACACCTATCAGCGTTATCCCTGACGTTATCAATGCAACGATTATATCTATCATTTCTACGCCTCCGGCTCTTTATCTTCGATCACGTCGCCTGTTGCCGAACTGTCAGCCAGTCCTTCACCGATCACATAGCCGATCACTGTTGCCCCTGCCATTATTAACGCCGCAACCTGTGTTGCTGTATTTTCTGTATATCCAAAAAAAACAAGCAGATTCATTACAAACGACGCCAGCGACATCCATAATTTTCTACTTGTTAATTTTCTAACAATATTCTTTTTCATATCAAACCCTCCGATCTTTTTAATTAGATTTTATTTCCTTTTTTATATATATACCATAGTACGCATGTGTGCATATGTGTGCCTTGCGACTGCTGCCACGAAAAAGGACTACTGCGCTTATACAGTAGCCCTTGTCTTTACTCTAATATCAGATACAGCCCTAAACAGATTCTTTTTTTATTCCGCGTGATCGTTGACGTGTCAACATCCATTTCGGCAGCTATATCTTCGATCGTGCGTCCGTCTCTGTAGTACATTTGTATAACGTCCTTGTATGCGTCGTCTTTAAATTCATGTAGTGCATGTTCCAGCTCTGCATCTTTCCCTGTTCGATAATATGTATACAGCCTCTTTGATATCTCGCTATATACTGCATCTTTTTCATCTTTCAGCAGATTTGATTTTTTCAATTCTTTAACAACCACTTTTACTATGTCTTTAATCTCTTTTTTCTGCGGTTCGTCCACGTTCCACCTCTTTTCTGTTGCACCGGTGCAACTTTACTCGTTTTCTTCTTCATCTTCCTTTCCTTTGAAGAAATTGCATTTTTCATTTTTGCAAAATATCAGCTTTAATGCTGTACATTCGTCTCTTCTCTCATCGTAATATTTGCATGTCTTTTTTGTATCATCCATCAGCCTACATCCTCCGTCAGATCTATTTTTGTCATTTCTTCAAGTATTCTTTCATGCTGCATATCCTGCCGGAATCTTACATATAACGCGCCTGCGTTATTCTTCCATTTCACGCCGGATTCGTTATAGAACGGCTTGCCCGGAAATACTTCTCCTTCTTCCAATTCTGTTACCTTTGTCATGTCTATAAATACATCATTTATTAAATACGTCTTACCGTTTTCGTCCTGTAAGACGCGCTGGTATATATCCCATGCCGATTTTATTGATACATTTGTTACTTCCAGTCGTTTTCCATCAAATTCTTTTTCGATTTCCAAAGCCCCGACTTCATACTGCCAGCCGTCTTTATTTGCAATCACGCGCTCGCCTGCTTCCGGAATCCAGCCGGTCAATTCTATGATCTTCGCCATGATCTCCTTCGGAAGGAAGTCTCTTTTTATGTCTATCATCCAGTGCGTTCCTTCAAGGTGTATATGTTCTTTCGTTGCAGCTATTACCAGCCCGGTTTTAAATGCTTCTTTTATGAGCTTGTTTACTATTTTTGTATTTAAAAACATATCTTTATACCTCCACTTCGTCATTCTCCGGAAACTCAAATATTTTTGGCGGTTCAAAGTAAAACACCTTTTGGTACCCTTCTGCTATCATGTAATACTCATATAGTTCTCTCATGTCCTTCAATACTTTTCTTGCCTTGTATTCCGAATCATATGCCGCTATCACTATCTGCAGCCTGTCGTTTACTATGTATACAACCATTGTCCTTTTTTCTTCGTTTCTTAAAAATACAATGCCTTTTTCATATTCAACGTCTATATATCCTATACTCTTTTGACTTATCAGTCGCATGATCTTATATCTCCTTTCTTTTCTTCACTATCTCCTGCGCAGATTCGTATATCCCTAACTTTTCAAGCAAAAATCAGGAATCAGCAGCAACGCAACGATGCAGGCTATATCTGTCGCTATTCTCATAAGCTTACTCCTTTCAAATACTTTTTCTTTAACTGTTCTTTTATGTCTGCTGCCTTTTTTAATATTTTTCTCCTTTTTATTCGCAATCCTTTCATTCTATAATCCATCTGCATCGCACTGTAAAAATCATCTATAGCCTTTATCCGTGCGTCTGCTATCAATCTTTTTACTTCGTCGCTATTTGCGTCTAAATTAATTGTTATGCACTGTTTATCTTTGTAGTATTTCAATTCTTCAAGCCATTTTGCTTTTTGTTCGCATTCTTCTGCCAACTCCATGTATATTGCTTTGTTTTCAATTTTCCCGAACTGAATTACCTTGTTTCTCCATGTTTCTGCTCTTGTTGTCTCTTTTTTTATCGCTTCGTCAATCGTCATTCTGTCGTACCTCCCATTTTCACCAGTTTTCTTTGTTGATTTTTTCTTTCACATCTTCCGCTATGGTCCTTACATAACCAAATTGTATGATTTCCTGTCGCATAGTCCATCCAACCGGTTTAGCATATTCCGATGCCGTGCGTAACTTTTCGCAAAAGTCGTCAATAGCCTTTTTCTTCGCTTCCCGGATTAGCTTTTTAACTTCTTCCCTTTCCGCTACATTCACTGTTTCTATCCGGTCTATTTCTTCAAGCGTTATGTCTTCTGCGTAATTATTATCTCTTTCCTCCTGCGTATCTTTAAACCCTAAGCATTCGATCAGGTCGTCTACATCAATCAATCTTCCCATCGTCTACACCTCCCAGCTCTATTAATTTGCTTTCATACCACTCTGCCTTTTCTATATCTTCCGCTCCGTTCTTCATTCCTGCCCGGAAACGATATTTATATGCATTGCACATGCAGAAATGCCTTACCGCCTCCACTCCAAACATTGCCATCATCACATCGATGCACTCATTTTTCCCCTGATAGTGCGCCGGATGATTTACATTGTTCTGTGTTTCCTTTTCTTCATCGTCTCCAAATACGATTCTATAATTGTTCTCAATCTCTTCCGGAAACGTTTCGTCGTAACAGGTTTTATTTTTTACATTGACCAATTTACAGTCACTGCACCCTGTCATGCTTTTACAGTACGCTTTTATTTTTTCCGCCTTTTCTTCTATCGTCATTTTCATTTCTCCTTTACCTTATATCTTCTTTCCGGATCATCTCTTTGATATCCGTATTCGTGAAGCTTTCACGATATCCTCTACAGCTCATCAGTACATGATGCTTGTATCTTTTTATCACTGTCCACTTCTTCCATCGTATGATGAAATTCCGGCCGCCTGTTATTTCTTTTGTCCGTATCTGTATGATTCTGCCCGGCTTACATAGCATATTCATTTTTGCTTCTACTTCAAATTCTGACATGTCACACCTCCTACTTGAATGGTAAGTCATCCTCTATTCCATCAGGAATGCTCATAAATCCCTGCGGATCACAGGATGCTGGCTGTTCATTCTCTCCTGAAGCTGCTGCCTTGCTCTCTGCAAATTCCTGTTCCTCGATAACAACATCCGTTGTATATACCTTCTGACCGTCTCTGTTTGTGTAGGAGCCTGTCTGTATTCTTCCTGTAGCTGCAATCTTTGTTCCCTTCTTCAGATACTTCTCGGTGAACTCTGCTGCCTTTCCGAAAGCGACACAGCTTATAAAATCTGCAGTCTGCTCTCCTTCTCTCTTGAATCTCCGATCTACAGCAAGTGTGTATCTGGCGATCGCCATCTGATCATTTCCCTGTGAATATCTAATCTCCGGATCTCTCGTTAAACGTCCAAGTAAATTTACCTTATTCATCCTTGACCTCCTGTTCTACATCTATAACCGTCATGCCTGCTGCCAGCGCATATCCATATTCCCTGTTACATCCACGGCTATCTCTCCATCCCGGCAAGAGATATATAGTGTCACAGTGTTTTAACAGCATAATATCAAGTTCAAGAAATTCTTCATCTGTCAAACCTTTTGGCAACATGTCCATAAGTCTGATCGGGTTTACAACCTCATGTCCTTCTCCTTTTAACATTTTCTCGGATTCAAAGAAATCCTCTGCATAATCGACCTTCCCTCGTACCGGTCCGCTTATGTATATCTTCATCGCCTACCTCCATTTCTTGTATACCAGATTATCTTCATTCCAATCCGGATATATACCCTGCATGTATTCTTTATACAGAGCAAGCATCTCCTTGCGCCTGCCCTGAAAACCGTTATCCATCATATCGTGATGCGTGAGACATCCCAGTGCTCCGTTCTCTTCGATTCCTAACCCGCCGGCGGAACGTGGAATGTAATGCATGATTGATGTCATCTGCTGGGAAAATGCTGTTACCTTTTCGGTATGGTATCCCATCTTGCAGAAGATACAAATTTGGTCACGCTCCTTGATTCGCTTTCTTACCTTTGGTGAGAACTCTTTTTCTCTTGTCTGCTTACTTGCCATACTCTGCTGCCTCCAGTTGTTCTAATCTCCACTTTAAATCGGACGCAAGCTCAATCAGCCTTTTATACTCCGGTCTGTCATCAAATTTCTGTTCATTCCATGTGTAGCTTATTTGGTTGATCGTGTTCGATACACCACTTTTATATCCTGCTATCTGTCTATACGTCATATTCTGTTGCACCGGTGCAACTTCTGTTTTTTCGTCTTCAAAATCCTGCCGGATACTGTTGTCAACAGTATTTTGCGGGATTTCAGGTGCCGTTTTTTCCGGTTCAATCTCCTGTTTTTCTTCCTGTTTGATACTTTCCGGCTGTATTTCTGTCTTTTCAGTCTCTTTTTCTTCCGGTACCGGTGCAGTTTCAGCCAGATTTGATGCTTTTTCCGTCTGATCCTTGACCGGTTCTGATAAGGCTTCTGTACCTGTTGTTTCCTTATGTTCCGGCTTCTTTACAGGCTCCTGCTTCTTTACCGGCTTCGGTTTGACTGCTGCCTTCTGCACCTTGCCGACCTTTTCAGTGCTCTGGTTCGATGAAAAGATCTTGTTGTATACATTCTCATATGCTTCCTGCACCGTCTTTCCGACCATGTATGTCTTGATATATGCTACAAGCTCATCTGTGATATATTCCTCTTTCTCTCCGGAGCGGATATTAACAAGGCTCACGGTAGCCTGTCCTTTTGTTATGATCAGACCAAAGCGGCCAAGTCCCTGCACCCTAACTGAAATATAATTCTCACCAGTCGGTGCAAGTATTTCTATAATGTTCTCGTCTTTGTTTACCGCCCGATAGAGCTGTTCATACAAGGATGTGTCCTCTTCTAGCAACTGATGTATGACTTTTTCCAGGTTGTTCTTCAGATCTTCGTTCTTCTCACCTTCCAGATATACCTCCATGTCGCTGATCTTCTTTTCTTCGTCTACTTCGTCCTTGATCGCCTGTATCTCCGCCTTTGAGTATGCCGGCGACAGATCTTCATTCACTGAATCCGGAAGCTGTAACATGATCGCAAGCTTCGCATACCCATATCCTCTGTACTGCTCTTTGAGTACATTTGAGTAACCGCCTTCGGAGAATCGGTCATTGATATGTATCCACTTACTTACTACTGTCTTATCGATGCCGTACTCACCTTTTGCAAATTCAACCACATTCGCATACGGTGAGCTCTTTAATATGTCTGTATCCCTTGCTATCTTTAACAGATAGCCGATCCGCACGAAGCTCTCTGCTGAACGCTGCAGCTCACTATCTACCTCATGCTTATATTCTTCATAACTGTTTATCGTTATATCAGGCTGATTCATTCGTTATATCCTCCTCTAATCCTAAAAAGTCCGCTTCCAGTACATCTGCAAGAAGCTTTCCGGCACATTTACCATGCCATACGGTCTTATGTTCCTCACGGATCTTTTTATAATTTTCTTTTCGCTTTTTCTCTGACTCCTTCGCCAGCTTCTTATCCTCGTCTGACAAGATCTTCTGAAGCCATTTCTGCCATTTCTTCAAGAATGGAACTGCTGCCGTAAGATCAGGTCCCTGGTTGTCACCTGTCGTCCGCTTCTGTCGGATATTGCCATTTGGCTCAACCTCTAATGTGTACCAAGGTTGCTTCGGATCTGACTGTTTCCGAAGGAACATCAAGAAAGATTCCTTCGTCTGGATCCGGTCGTAGTAGAAATCGCAGGTATGGATACAGTGATGGAGCAAGGTTCCCTCTCTTATGATGTCTTCTATTCCGGTCGGTGCTACGATCTTATACTTGCCATCCTCATACTCATATTTTTTCAGTGTCTTGCATACCTTATCTACTTTCGGGAATTTCTTTCTTGTCGTTTTTGCCTGCTTCTTCCATCCGTCTTTTTGCAAGAAATCGATCACATCACTGTGCGCCGCTTTAAGGTCTTTCGGTTTGTAGATCTGTTCTGTATTCGTGTTATATCCTGCCCTTTTCGCCATGTTCATGTAATCGGCATATGTGCTCAATGTATGCCTGATCGTACTGTCTACTGCCGTCTGCTTCACCAGATAGTTGTAGGCTTTCACAACCGACATATTTGTAAGCATACTTGCAGTTGTCAGATCTCCTTTTGATATCTTGTGTTTGGCCATATCAATCATCACTTCGTCCGGATAGATTGTGTTATCCTTTTTTTCATCCTGAAGCCATATGAGATACTCTGGTGAATCAACTGCAAGCAGCCTTTTCAAACGAGCCTTATCAATCTGTAGTGCCTTTGTAAGCTCTGTGTATCGATCATCGATTATGTGATTCCCCTCGACTATGCTGTTCGCTATTCTGTAAAGCCCTATCTTCATGCACTGTTCAACTGCCAGGTTTTCATTCCGCATCCATCTTTCAACATTTATCTTGTCATTTCTTTTGATTGCTTCCTGCACAACTGAATTTCCAAAATCAACATATCTCAGATTGTTCGGATATACCTTTGCTGCTGATGTCCACATGTAGCTATAAATGTATGACTCACACCATCTTACTGTGTCATTTTTGTAAACTGTGTAGTAGTATCTGTTCCATTTGTCACCTCTTATCAGCGTCCTTTCGCTTTCACTTACGCTTATCTTCGGTGTCAGAATCGTTGCTGTGCTGCACCATGCTGCATTATATGTTCGATTCAATTCAAAGTGTCGGATCACAATGCCATCTTTGATATTCTGAATGACTACAGCATGTCCTTCTTTTGTCGTCAATCTTTTGACCTTACCGTCTGATTTATAAGTGATCGGATGCTTACACTTCGGACAGGTAGATTTTTTGTT
>ERZ809146.619-NODE-619-length-17864-cov-7.587680_pt1 | contig 17864 bp, 13 predicted proteins | sample MGYA00520794_ERZ809146 | MGnify/ENA primary metagenome ERZ809146 (study PRJEB31570, sample SAMEA3212995) | Homo sapiens | biome: human-gut; feature: human gut; material: fecal | place: Sweden | collected 2011 ... | reverse complement strand
TGCATAAAAATTCAAGAATAAAATCAGACAACGATTTAATCAGCGCTTCCCTAAAAGCTGACTGCCATCGCCTCTACGCTGCAAGACAATAACGGCATTTATCTTTTACCACTTCCAAAGCATCCTTATGCCTTCTTGAAAGGGTCATCCTCCGGGTTCCTGTTGTTCAGGATCTCATCCAGTGTCTTCATGGGGCACATGGAGCCGCACATGGTACAGGTGAATTCATCCTCCGGCTGGCTGCTTTCCCGGTAGCGGCGGGCCTTGGCAGGGTCGATGGCCAGGGGGATCATTTCCTTGAAGTCCACCTTTCTTCTGGCCCAGGACATTTTTTCATCCCACAGGGCAGCCCCCTTCACTCCTTTCGCCAGGTCTGCCGCATGGCAGGCGATTTTGGAAGCCACGATGCCTTCATGCACATCGTCCAGATCCGGGAGACGGAGATGTTCCGCCGGCGTCACGTAGCAGAGGAAATCGGCGCCGCAGGCCGCGGACAGGGTACCTCCGATGGCGGCGGTAATGTGGTCATAGCCCGGTGCCACGTCGGTGACAATGGGCCCCAGCACGTAGAGAGGGGCGCCATGGGTGAGTTTCTTGGCAATTTCCACATTCATGCGGATATCGGACACCGGCATATGGCCCGGTCCTTCCACCATCACCTGCACCCCCGCCTTCCGGGCGCGAATCACCAGTTCACCCAGATTGATGAGTTCGGAAATCTGGATGGCGTCGGTGGAGTCATGGCCGCTTCCGCTGCGGCAGCCATCCCCCAGAGACAGGGTGACATCATATTTCTTCAGGAGTTCCAGCAGCCGGTCATACTGCTCATAGAAAGGATTCTCCTTTCCATGCATGTACATCCAGGCAAAAAGAATGGAGCCGCCCCGGGAAACGAGATTTGTGATTCTCTTATTTCTCATAATATGCTTTGCCGTCTCCCGGTTTAGTCCTGCATGAATGGTCATGAAATCCACGCCGTCCTTCGCATGCTGCTCCACCACGGAGAAAAGGTCATCGGCAGTCATATCCTTGAGGCCCTTATGAAGCACGCCTTTCACATCGTACATGGGCACCGTGCCGATGGCAGCAGGACTGTTCTTCACCAGCCACTGCCGGAAAGGCGCCGTCTCCCCGTAGCAGGACAGGTCCATAATGGCCTCCGCCTTCATCTCCCAGGCCATCTTCGCCTTCGCCTGCTCCGTTTCATAATTGCACACATCCTCAGAAATCCCCAGATTCACATTCATCTTCGTGCGAAGTCCCTTACCGATGGCATAGGGATGAAGGGATGTATGATATATATTGGCAGGAATGACGATGGTGCCCTCCGCGATCCCCTGACGGATAAACTCCGCAGAAACGCCTTCCTCCCGCGCCGCTGTCTCCATTTCCTTCGTAATGATACCCTGCTTGGCCGCTTCCAGCTGTGTCATATGTGCCTCCCATTTCATGCATAATAAAAAGCCCGCCATGGCGGGCTTTGAACAAACAGATTTCCTGCTTCCTTACGTCGGTATAAACCGCATCAAGTTCAAAGGGTCGGATCCATCCTCTCAGTCTTTCGACTCCCCCAGCATGAACTTATTATACCATATGGCGTCTATCTGGAAGCCAAAAGACTCACAGCCTTCATATTTTAAATTCATTGAACTGGTCAAAAAAGTAGTGGAGGAATCATCCGATGAAAACGATTGATTATTACATGCATCTCCCTTACCAACTGGAAATCGTGCCGGATCCGGATGCATAATCACCGGCGATACCTTAAAAAGTGTTGTCGAAAACGCGGAAGACGCCAAAAAGGAATGGCTCACCGCAGCTCTGGATATGGGAGCCCCCATTGCTGAACCAACACCGGCAACGGAGCCGAGAAATCCCCCCTGCCGCTCTATTCAAATGGCCTCAAAGCATAGCACGTAACACAGGCTCCTTCCCCAGGAAGAAGCTGGGCGAAGCCCTGAGGAATACCGAAATCTGATGTCTGACCGTCTAATCCCTCAAACCTCAAATCTCTCTTTCCCAACAAAAAAGCCGGAACCTGAAGTTCCGACTACATCATCATTGGTGCCGAGGACCGGAATCGAACCGGTACGAATCTCACGATTCGAGGGATTTTAAGTCCCTTGCGTCTGCCAGTTCCGCCACCCCGGCAGGTAAACACTATGATGTTCATAATTAATATGGAGGCGGCACCCAGAATCGAACTGGGGATAAAGGTTTTGCAGACCTCTGCCTTACCGCTTGGCTATGCCGCCATATGGAGCGGAAAACGGGACTCGAACCCGCGACCCCAACCTTGGCAAGGTTGTGCTCTACCACTGAGCTACTTCCGCGCTGGCGACCCGGATCAGATTTGAACTGACGATCTCCGCCGTGACAGGGCGGCATGTTAGACCACTACACCACCGGGCCGCACGTAAGTTACTTAATAAGTATACCCATCCTGCCCCTTTTTGTCAAGGGAATGGATGGATTTGTCATTTTATGGTAAAAGCGGGAGAAAAAGCGAGAAAATCATAGTATAGGTCACATTTCCCAAAATCTTCTGAAAAAATTTTTTCATTTTTATGAAAAGAAATTGGGTCTCTGCCCCTATGCCCCCCATCTGTCTCATGACGAACAGGAAACCTTTCGCAAATAGTTTCCTACTGGTATGAATCGCAGAAGCGTCAAGTCGAGTAGGAAACTTTTCGCATACCGTTTCCTGCCCCTATGACTCATCTCATCATCTGACGTCTGCCCCTTCTACTCCAGCTGCTCCACTGCCCATTCCACTTCCTCCGAAGGAATCCGTTCCTGTTCCAGACGCCAGCCATGGTCGTGCACTTCTTTCCAGGCCATTTTCTCGCTCACCGTCAGTCTGTCAGGGATAACGGCGGTGTTTCCGGTATCTTTGATTTCCTTATCCACGTAGGCAAGAAGGGTGTCTCTATCCATGAGGAAGGAGTGAACATTGGGCAGGATGTGGCGGAGGGAGGATAGGATGTTAAAGCCGTCGGAATCCAGATCTCCCCAGTAGTACACTTCTTTATCTGCCAGCCATTTGGCCTGTCTGGCCAGTTCCAGCACGCCGTAGCCCATGCCGAAGAGGATGAGGCTGCCCCTGCAGTCGGGGAAGGTGTAGCCGTTGACCTTGTTTTCCGTAATGAATATCCGTTTATGAGGCGGGTTGAAACGGGCCACATCGTCGTTGGAGAGGAAGAATTTCCGCACGCCGTAGAAGAGCATGGACGCATCCAGACTTCTGGCACAGATGGAGGGGGTAGGCACGTCTTTGACGAAAAGTTTTTCCTTCATTTCTTCATTGCTGTCCACCTGATTATCCGGAAAAAGGGCATTCCACAGGGTGCGCACCAGGAAGGCATGTCTTTCCAGAAATTTGGTATCCACGCCGGGAATGGAGATTTCCCGAAGGTATCCCTCCTTCTCTTCCTGTTTTTGGAAGAAATCGGCGATATTAAAGAAAAGGGGATAAAATTCTTCGCTGCGGATGCGGGGATAGTAATGGATGAACCAATCCTTCAAAGCGCCGTTTTTCTCGTCCACTTCCTTCAGGGAGGAGAGAAACTCCCTTTTCTCTCCGTTCATGCCAAGGAGGGCAAAGGCGTCCTCCGGGCGGTCCACGAAGACTCGTACCGGCAGTGTCTGACGGCCGAAAGTTTTCGTGTTCTTTCCCTTTTCATCAATATGCCACAGAGGCTTTCCGCTGCCGTCTTTCACCGGATGGCGCCAGTAGTCGGACCAGGAAAGGAGGAGGCTCCAGTCCTCTTCCGTTTCCTCCGGCCTTTTCAGTACCATGCGGAAATAGGGCTCTTCCCGCTCTTTGGTCAGGGCTTCGTAGAGAATGCCCTTCTCTTCCTGTTTTTTCAGTTTTTTCAGAAGCTCTTCATCATACCGTCTTCTTCTCATGGGCCAGGAATTCCTTTCTGTATTCGCCGATGGTCATATTTCTCAGCTCCGACTGCCTGTTTTCGTTCTGGCTCACGTAGCCCAGATGGGAAATGAAGGGTTCGATAGTGGGAATCTTGGCAAGCGGCGTCACCACCAGAAGCTGCAGTCCCATGCGGCGGAAAAGGGAGAGGCCGAATCTTGCCGATTCGTCGGAGCTCTTCAGGAAGGCTTCGTCGATGACGGTGAACCGGAAGGTGGGCAGCCTGCCGCTTCCTGCAATGCCGAAGCTGTACACGAAGCTGGCCGCCAGAATGGTATAGGCCAGTTTTTCCTTCTGGCCGCCGGATTTGCCGGAGGAGTCGGTGTAATGTTCGAATTCTTCTCCTCGGGAGCCGTCGGGCTTTCTGATCCTTTCGGAAACGGCAAAGGTGAACCAGTTCCGCACGTCCGTCACCAGACGGGTCCATTTCCTGTCTTCCTCCGCCTGTCCCGGCCGGCTGGAGCTGAAACGGTCCAGAATTTTTTCGATTTCCAGGAATTTTTCCTCATTATAAAGGTCGTCACTGCCGGAAAGGCTGCTGTCGGTGCATTTTTTCAGCTGCTGCCGGAATTTTTTGATTTCCATGTTCAGCGTTTCCACGCATTCGATTTCGATATAATGACCCTTATTGTAGTCGATATCATAGAGGGAATGGTTGATTTCCTCGATTTTCTCCCGGATCCGGTCCCGGGCGGTGAAAAGCTTGGACTGGAAAATGGCCATATCCTGGATGGTATTTTCCCGGAGACGCTTCTGGAATTTCGGAAGCAGCCGGGGCAGGTCGTCTTCCTTGATACGGCGGAAGATTTCCTTGTATTCATTGCGGTTGGCCCTGTTCATGTCGGTGGTAAGGTTCGGGTCCGACTCGTTGTGAAGAGTCAGGTACTGCAAGTAATGGGTCATGCCTTTGGCCATTTCTCCCGATGATTTTTCCTTCTTTTCATCGTTAGCCTCCCGGGCCTTCCGGATCCACCGGTTGTAGTCGGCGTTCTTGTCCTGCATGGATTTCAGGGTGAAAAGGCCCTTCTTGCCGATAATGTCCGCCCGGTGAGCTTCCAGAAAGTCGAAGGCCTTTGTACGGATCTGGTCGGATGCCCTTTCCAGAGTATTTTCATCGGCCCGCTTCTTTTCCTCGTGCATATCCATCAGAGCCTGCAGTTTCCCCTTCTCGCTGCGGAGGCTGCTCATATCGTCCTGATTGTCCTGCCAGTCTGCTTTCAGCTTTTTGATTTCCGCTTCCAGCCGGGAAAGGATATTGTCGTGGCCGGTGAGACTCTGGATGAGTTTCTTCTGCCGGCGCACCCGGTCTTCGAAGGATTTCCTGTCGATATCCTTGAAATTGTGGATGGTGAGAAGCCTTGCTGCCGCATTTCTCTGTTCATTGTACCGGTCACGTTCTGCCTTCACCTGCCGGATATGCTTTCTTGCTTCTTCCCTGTCTTTGGCCAGCTGGTCCAGTTCTTTGGAAATGAGAACAATCTTTTCCTTGTTCGAAAAGCCCAGCACATAATGACGGCGGTCGTCGATACGGTAGCGGTCATCCTTCTTGTGCCATTTCCCCTGGGCTTTGATCTGCCCCTCCGGAGAGAGGGCGAAGGATGCCTTTTTGAAATCGGCGGCGCTTTCTGCGCAGATATGGTCAAAGCGGTGATACAGCTCCCCTGCCAGCCAGGAGGCAAAGGGAGAGTCCTTCTTGATATTCAGCTTCCGGGCAGCCGCTTTGGCAGGAAGGTCCGTCATGCGCACAGGCTGGGTGTATTCTTCCACCCGGTAGTACACAATGCGCTGATGGAGAAAATGGTGCTCCATCCAGCCGATGACCTTTTCGTAGAGGGACTCCGGCACCAGCATGGACACGCCGAATTCCGACAGCAGTCGTTCTAGGGCACCTTCCCATTTCTGCTCCTCCGGCTTCACTTCCATGATTTCACCGGCAAAGGGCATATCGCTTTCCGGCACCACCAGGTCCGAAGCCAGCTGCTTTCGGATGGCCACGAACCTTTCAGGAATATTGGAATCCCGCTTCTTCAAAGATTCCAGTTCCATGCGGTCCTGGCCGATTTTTTCAACGATTTCTCTTTCTTTGCTGTCCGCAGCCGATTTCTCTGCATCCAGACGGTCATACTCCTTCTCCAGCTTATCCGCCAGGTCCAACAGCTCCTGCCGTCTTTTGATGAATTCATCCAGCGAAGACGGCAGCGCAAGGCCCAGGGCATCTGCCAGCACCTTGTATTCCTCCGCCTTCTGGGAAACGATTTTCAGGTCCTTCTCGTAGCCTGCCAGGTCCTTTCTGGCTCCTTCCAGACGGGCGCCGCCGTTTTCCCACATTTCCTTCTTCTTGTTGTCGATTTCATCGGACAGATGGCTGGACTCATCCTGCAGCGTTGCCAGCCGGCTGTCCAGATCCCCCATCTGGCGGCCGCATTTTTCCAGCTCCTCCGACAGGATTTTGATTTCCTCTCTGGCCAGGTAGGGTCCCACACCGTCGGCCATAAGCGAAAGCTCCGACTCCTTTGTCAGACACTCATCATAGCTGTCCGACGCCGCTGCCAGAGGCTCCAGGATTTCCATCTTCTCCCGGTCCCTGACGATGGCATCGTGAATGCTCTTTAAATCATGGAAACGGGACAGAAGGTGCTGGATATTTTCCTCCATGCTGCTCATATCCATTTCCCCCAGCATGTTCCGGCGCACGAAGTCCGTAATGCCGTTCACCTTCTTCATGGACACGGTCTGCTGGAAAAGGTCTAGCGCATTGTCCTGGGTAATGCCGAAGAGGGATTTAAACTTCACCGCATATTCGCCGTAATCATTGAAAATGTGCACATAGGGCAGGCGCTTCAGCTTTTTCTTCAGGTCCCCAATGTTGGTGCCGAAGTTTCCGAAGTCCTGGCGGATGGACATATCCCTTTCCCCCACCACGAAAAAGCGGGCAGGCTTTTCACTGCCCGGGGTGAAATAGAAGACCTGGGCGAGGCTCACATAGTTTTCGCTGATCTCATCGAAAAAGACGCCGAGGATGACGGAGTACTGATTCTTGTCCCGGAGGGCCACCGGCTCCTCCTCCCCCTCCGCATTGCTCCTCTTGGCATAGTAGCCGCAGACGTAGGAGTTGAGGCTTCTTTCCTTGCTGCCGGAGTCGGCGGCTTTATTGTAGTTGATTTTCTGCTGTGAAATGAGCAGGGTGAGGATGGCATCTACCAGGGTGGATTTTCCTGAGCCGATTTCACCGGTGAGGAGGGAGGTGTCGCCGCCCAGTTCAAAGGGCCACACCGCCTGGTCGAAGGTACCCCAGTTATAGACCTCCAGCCGCCGGAGCCGGTACCCCGGCCGGGCCATGGAGCTTTCATCAAACAGATTCATCTTCCTTCGCCTCCTCTTCCTTCTTCACGGTCAGTCCGTTTTCTTCCATATATTTATCCAGCTGCCTGTTGAACTCCGACAGCCACTCCGCATCCATGAAACGGCGGAGCACCGGCTGCACTTCATATTCGTACTCATTGTCCTTCACCGGCACCAGGATTTTCATTTCCAAAGCCTTGGAGAAACAGCGGTCGATGGAGTTGATAAACTTGACCTCATCCGATACATCGGGGAAATAGGGCTTCATGCGCCGTACCATTTCCTCTTCACGAATCACCAGGGCCCCTTCGCCGCTTCCGCTGTCATACTCATTGATTTCATTTCTGAGAAGGGCCAGAAAAAGGCTCATGCGGAAGGTCAGAGGCTGCTTCTTCACCAGATGGGGCAGCACATCATCGTCCCGCTGCTTCAGGAAGGCAAAGCCTCCTTCATCATCAATGACCAGCGACAGGCCGATTTTCTCCATATATTCGTCGATGCGGAACTGCTGGCTCCGGATGGTGTTCCAGATTTCCGCATTGTCTTCCTTCCGCACCACCCCCTGCAGCAGGTTGATAAGCGTCGTGGAAAATAGTATGTCTGCCTTATCCATTCCTGTCCCTCTTTTCAAATACGATACGGTCCATGTCCACATACCGGTTTCGTCCGTCAATGCCCTGGAAGACAATGCGGTCCTTCACCGGCAGGAACCGGTGATGCTCGCTTTTGGCGATTTCCATGTAGGCCAGAAGCTCAAACAGTCCCTTTTCCAGGGGATACATGTCCAGCACATCCTTCAGCGTCACCGTGTCCCAGGTCTCCAGCATTTCATCGATATGATTCTTCAGTACCTTCTTATCCACATACACCTGGTTGAAAATGGCATCCAGACTGCCATGGTGGGTCCCCAGCTCCAGACTGTGGGTCTCAAGCTCCATCTTCGCCGGCGGCATGCGGGGCACCCGCTCCAGCGGCAGGGAAACGCTAGGCGAAAGCTCGCTCACTTCCATGAAATCCTTCGCCTTTGGCTCCGAGCCCTTTATGGAAAGGGCCTTCTTTTCGATTTCCTTGATCTGGAAATAAATATTCTTCTTCTCCTGCAGATTGTTCTCATTCACATACCAACTGATCTGTTCCGACAGCTTGGCAATGGTCTGCTGCACATCTTCTGCGCCGTCCACCCAGGCCTGCTTGATATGGAGGGCATCGTAGCGGTCCATATCCTTCGACAGGGCGGAAAGCTTTAAAATCTTCCTCATGGTCTCATCGAAATCCCGCTGCTGGGAAAAGGCCATAAGATAGTCGAAGAAGGCGGCAAAACTCTTCCCCTGCTCCGACTCCTCGATCACTTCCCGGTCCGCAATGAACTGCTCCAGGAGAGCCCCCTTGCCATGCTCCCATTCGTTCACCTCATCCCGGAACTGGGTATAAATCTGCTGGAACTTATCCTTTACCTCCCGGAAATCGGACAGAATGCCGCCGGCAATATCCATGGCCTCCATGAACCGTTCCTTGATCTGCACGTCGTCCAGCACTTCCACCCGGCCGCCTGCCTTCAGATCCCGGATTTTCCTGTTCAGCTCGTTTCTCTGCTTTTCCAGATACTTCAGCCTTTCCTCACGGTCCGGATTGGCCTGATGCTCGATTTCATGAAGCAAATGGAAAAACGTATGAAGGCGGGACTCGGTGCCGATAAAGGACCGGCTCTTCAGACTGGCCAGCCACTCCACCGCCTTCTGCCCTGCGGTGGTCAGATCATAGAAGGTCTGCCGGTTCTGGTAAAACCGCCGAAGCCAGCGGTGATCCTCATCGGACCACCGGCGAAGATACAGCTTTGCCTCATCGGCAAGGTCATCATCATCGGGAATGGCCTCGCCGGCAAGACTGTGCTTCTCCGAAAGAAAAGAGCGCATATCCAGCACCAGCCTAGCCTCGCTCAGATTGCGCACGTTGTTTTCAATAAATTCACGATAAAAAAAAGAACAACAGAAAGCTGCATCATCAGAAGCCAGAAGCTTCCACGATGGACTGTTTGTTCTTAAAACCGCCAGGGAGTCCAGGTCCATAAAGCTGTCATTTGCCATGGACATCCTCCTTATTTAAAAATTCGACAAAAAAGAGCCGGGCTGCACCTTACCGCCCTTTGGCACCACGAAGAAATCCTCATCAAAGATGCCTTTGGCTATTTTCCTCAAAATGCCGTAATTCCCCTTGATGACATGAAGCTTCCTTCCCAGAAGCTCCACCAGCGGCTCAATATACGCCTTCACCGGCGCCGTATCATAGCAGCCCGTATCTATAATATAGAAATCATGCACCGGAGCGTACAATTTTTTAAGATACTCATGGGCCTCGTCCCTGCCCATCTTCTTCTCCAGCTTTGCCATATCAATGGAAGATTCTTGGGTAAACTTCATCCAGCTCTCCGTCATGAATACGCCATATATATCCCGCTTCAGATTATCCAGCGAATCATCGGACAAAAGAATGTCCAGACAGTCCCGGGTCTTTGGATACACCAGAGGCGCCGAAGACGCAGTAATGCCGATATTTCCGCCGCCGCATCCCGTAGTGCACACCACGATACGGTCTATATTGTAGAAATGGTCGATCTTATCCTGCACATAATGATGAAGAGCTTTGGGATCCCGATGAAGACCGGGCGGCATGAAATACACCACACTCTCCGATGAAGCCTCCTTCAAAGCTGCCTTCAGCTCCCCCTCCAGCGTAGGGCAGGCAAGAATCACCGTCTGATTTCCCATGATACATCACCTCAGCGTATAAAGAACAGCCGCCCACATGAGAACCGTAGCCGCTGCCCCAAGAAATACAATCATGCCTCTGCCGCTTCCGCTATCTTCGCCGGCAGCCACCTTTCTGCCAAACCGGGACTTCGTCCCGTCCAAAAAAAGAAGCCCGCCGAAAGCTGCGATCTGGGCATACAGGAAATAAGAAAGCAAGCCATCCGGCACCTCTGAAACAGTCACCAGAATACAGGGCAGAAGAATCAGGCACATAAAAAGCATCCGAAGCACCCGGTACCACAAAGGATACCTACGCTCCGGCCCCTTCGCCTTCACTGCCTGGTAACTCCAGATAGTCATCAGAAAACCAATGGCCAGCAAGACAAAATTCAGCTCATCCATAGAAATCGCCCATCCGGACAAAAACAAAACTACTGCCTTTATTGTGGCATAAGAGAAGAGATTTGTAAATCGCTGAGGGAGAAATTTTTAGAGAAAAAGCCCCCAAAATTCACGAAATGTAGAAATGGTAAATGATAAATGAAAGTAGTGCTTTTCAGCAGGGCAGTAAAGGTGCCGTGGTCCCCTGCCTCGCAAACGGTAAAAGGAATGATTAGAAAGAAAAGCCACCTGCCACTACATCCCTTGCCCACCCCTGTTCAGGGGTGGGTGGCGAGCGCAGCGATGCCGGAAGGGGTCAGCTGCCTGCGGCAGCTGATATAAAATAGGCGCCTTTTATTTTTTTAAGGCGCCTTCCTTTTTAGTCCTGCAGCTTGCAGCGGCCTCCCCCTTCCACCACTCCGTGGTCCCCCCACCCCCGACTGCGGGGGGTGGGCAAGTTTAGGGTAGAGGCGCAGTCCCCTCTCCTCGCAAACAGTGAGCAGCATGTTTATGGAGGAAAAAGCCACCCGGCACTACATCCCTTGCCCACCCCTGTCCAGGGGTGGGTGGCGAGCGCAGCGATGCCGGAAGGGGTCAGCTGCCTGCGGCAGCTATATGAAAAAGGCGCCTTTTATTTTTTTTAGGCGCCTTCCTTTTTAGTCCTGCAGCTTGTAGCGGCCTCCCCCTTCCACCACTTCGTGGTCCCCCCACCCCCGACTGCGGGGGTGGGCAAGTTTTTTTTGGAGGGGGGAGGGGCGCGTTCCCCTCTCCTCCGCAAATCGGTCAGCCGAAAGCCGACAGCCAGAAGCCGATAGCGGATAGCTGGTAGTGGTCACTGTCCCACTGTCCCACTATCTTCCCCCATACATCTTCTTATAATAATTCTGATACTCTCCACTTACGATATCCTGCCACCACTCCTTATGCTCCAGGTACCAGCGGATTGCCTTCTTAATGCCATCAGCAAATTTCGTTTCCGGAAGCCATCCCAGTTCTTTATGGATCTTTGCGGGGTCTATGGCATATCTCCGGTCATGTCCTTTTCTATCCTTCACATAGGTAATGAGGCTTTCCGGTTTTCCCAGTTCCTTGAGGATAAGCCTCACAATGTCAATATTCGCCATTTCGTTATGGCCGCCGATATTGTAGACCTCCCCTACGGTGCCTTTATGGATGATCAGGTCGATGGCCTTGCAGTGGTCTTCCACATAGAGCCAGTCTCTTACGTTTTTCCCATCCCCATACACCGGAAGGGGCTTATCTTCCAGAGCGTTCATCATCATGAGGGGTATCAACTTTTCCGGGAACTGGTAAGGTCCATAGTTATTGCTGCAGCGGGAAATGGTCGCCGGCAGTCCGTAGGTAGGATTGTAGGCGCCCACCAAGAGATCCGCTCCGGCCTTGGAGCTGCTGTAAGGAGAACTGGTATGAAGAGGCGTCTTTTCCGTAAAGAAAAGATCCGGTCTGTCCAAGGGCAGATCTCCATAGACTTCATCAGTAGATACCTGGTGGTACCGGCCAATGCCGTATTTTCTGCAGGCATCCATGAGGACTGAAGTACCGATGATATTCGTCTCCAGAAAAATCTCCGGATTCAGAATGGACCGGTCCACATGGGATTCTGCCGCAAAATTCACCACCACATCCGGATGCTCCTCTTCAAAGAGGCCATATACAGCATCCCTGTCGCAGATATCCATCTTCACAAAGCGGAAATTCGGCTTATCCATGACCGATGCCAGGGCAGACAGATTTCCTGCGTAGGTCAGCTTATCCAGACAGATGATGCGATAGTCCGGATACTTCTTCATCATGTAAAATATAAAATTAGAACCAATAAATCCGGCGCCGCCGGTGATGATGATTGTCAATATATCTACCTGCAATCCAGTTAAAATTCAAACCTCTATTCTCCCCATTCCTAAAACTTCAAATCCCCCTCCTTCTCCCCCACAATGCTGCCCCTCCAACCATGACAAGCCACCTGATGTTGCGCCTCTCAAATCTCTTCCTCAAACCTCAGCCCCCCTGTCATTTTGAGCAAAGCCCCAAAATCTCCCTGCGCCATGCTGCTCACCGCAAGTGGAGCACACTCCGCAAGGCACACTGCCAGTCTGGCATCTGTCCGTCTGACATCTGATATGTTTCCACTCCTCAAATCTTAAATTTCTCCTTCATCAAGAGGACCGCGCCCAATGTATACCCATCAGTGATTTTTCCTTCTCTCACAGCCTTTTCCAGTTCTTTCGGCATCATCTCTTTAACATCCAGAATTTCCTCATACCCCTTCTTATAAGAATACTCATCCACATCTACCAGGAAAATTTCTATTTTTCTAGACGTTAAACCACTGTCCGGCTCTATGTACCCTAAGGAAATAGGAGGTCTGCTCACCACAGCATTCAGTTCTTCTTTCAGTTCTCTTTTTACATTTTCCAGCGGAGAGTCACCCGGTTCCGCATATCCCCTGGGAAAACTGTACTGGTCCGCCCTTAGGGCATGTCGGAATTGCTTAAGAAGAAGAAATTTTCCTCTATACCTGGCAGCCATCACCACTCCATTGCCAGCAGTAGGAATCACCCTTTCGTAGGGAAAAAGATTGCTCTCTGTCCCTGCCACCGGATCTACTAAGAATGTATTAAAGCGGCTCTGGTAAATCAGACCATATTTATGATGATAAATTTCATCATCTCTGATGACCGCCCGCAGGGCTTCAGACGTAGACATATCCGCTAAAGGGCATACCGATGAATCTGTAAATAATCCCGAGTCTCTGTACAGGCTGCGATAGGCCATATACGACTTGATTTCCTTTGTGCGAACAAAATCAATATGTGCTTCCCCATTTTTCTTTTCCCGATAGTCCGTCTGAAGAGCCCTACTATCTTCTTCCGGATTAGAGCGGTGTGTATGAATCGCATCCATGGCTAAGGTACGTATACCGCCAAGTGCCTGAGATAAGGATAAAAAGCCCGGCCAGCAAAAGGAAAGAAAAGCTGAAAACGCTTCTGTCAAAACCAAAAAAAGAAGCGTCTCCACCACAGAATACACCGTATCATTAATATCTACATAATCATCAAGCATATTCTGGGCCCCCTGCATCAGCAGCTCCACCACACAGGCCACAAGAAAGCAAAGGACAGTAAACATCGTTTTATGCCCTATTCCCTTGCGGATTTCCCGTCTCTGCTCTCCTCGTTGTTCTACTTCCTGATATTCGTATCGGGGAATATCCTCATTTTCATAAGAAATATCATAATTCGTATATCCCGCCGCCCTCACAGCCATTCTAAAATCGGGAATATCCTGAACTCTTGTAAAAGGCATGAATGTATCCGTCTCTTCAGTCAGAAACCGTTTTTCAGCATCTCTTCCCTTCTTCCGGTGCTTCAAAAGCCGGCGTCGGAAATCTGCCTCAAAAGTCGGGCGCTGATGACAATCTTTAGAAAGTTCGCTGATATTATAATGTTTGGACGTATTGCAGATACTGATTTCACAGGCATAGTTATAACATAAATCCACAACAGCCTCTGACAAATAGAAAGCTTCCTTCGGCAGCTTCTCTAAATTCTCTTTTTCCTTGAAATCTGCCAAAATCTGTCTGTAATACACCGAGCGACCGTCAACTTGAGCCTGATAGCAGGGAAGTCCTCGAATTATGTTCACTGCTTCCATCCAATAGGGAATATCCGAAAAAGAAAGCTCCAATGCATATGATAAAATCTGGTGCATCCTGTATTCTTTATATTCGTCAGTCTTCCTCGGCGGGATGTAGATTTGGGGCAGCGCACTAAGTTGTAATACGATAGACAGAAAATAATATAAATTATGAAGGATTCCCCTCAATTCAGATACCGGCCTGCCCTCTCCTGCCGGTTTAACAAACAGAGTCCGTCCTGAATCATCGCACGCCACCTCAAGAAATAAATCCCTAAGTTCCGCTTCACTGCGCCGGCCACCTTCAAAATATTCACTTATCTCAGAAAGATCAGAAAAGGTTAGACTTCGACGTAATAATGCTGTTAGTCTTTTCTGCGTATACTTGATTGGAAGCGCCGAATAGATGAACTGCTTATCCTCATCCATCGCATCCAACAGATACTGAGTAATGGTTCTTACATCTCCAAATTGTGAAATGCGAATGCACCCCAGTTCAAACAGTTTCATCAACTGCTCATAATAGGAAGCATTAGACAGAAGGCTGAAAAATCCGCGGGAATCCACCAACTGATTGTACGTCATGACTACAATGTTCCCCTGCTGCACGATTTCATTATAAATTGCCTTCTGCCCCTCAATAATATCCTCATCTGTTTTCCGCACAGAATCCAGTTCAAATAAATACACATACTTCCTATGCATCATGACCACCCCAAAATAGATTCAGAAATCAGATAGTCTGACTATTAGACCTCAGACTTTTCCCATCGAATTGCCTTAAACTCCTCAAAACTCAAACCTCTCTTAACCGTCTGACCGTCTGATAGTCTCGCATCTGACCACCTCAACCTTCAACCCCCCCGTCATTTCGAGCGAAGCGGATTCAAGAAATCTCTCACCGCCATGCTGCCTGCCGTAATTGAAGTATATGCTGCAACCTGCGCTGTCAGTCTGAAGTCTGATCGTCTGATGTCTCCCTCCCGATTGTCTCCATATCCTTCAAACCTCAAACCTCAAATCTCAAATCTCTTTCCCCAAATCTCTCTCCCCGTCATTTCGAGCGGAGTCGAGAAATCTTCCGGCACCATGCTACTCACCGTAAGTGAAGCATATGCCACAAGCCACACTGTCAATCTGAAGTCTGGTCGTCTGACCATCTGATGTCTCTCACCGAGCTGTCTCTAACTCCTCAAACCTCAATTCTCTTTCCTCAAATCTCTCTTCTCCCTGCCATCTTCCTCTTCAAAAAATCAGCAATCTTCTTCGGCCAGTCAATATTTTCCAAAAATACCACCGGCACCTCACATTTTTTCAGATTCTGCCTTTCCAGCCACACATTGAAAAGACGTTCCGACATGAAACCGAAAAGCCGAGCCTCATAGGTATCATAGCCGGATAAATTCGTTCTTTTTTCCAGTTCAAAAAGAATATCAAAAAGCCAGCTGCAGTACTCATCAAAAAGAGACTTCTTCATGACAAACATATTCAGTATATGCAGCTTTCTCCGATTCATCACCCTGGTAAAGGCGCCGGAATACCCCGGATATTTTTCGGCAATAATTTTTTCGACCTCGTCCAGATCCTTTTTATAATGGGCATGTTCGTACTGACTGCGCACTGTCTCGATATAATAATTCCTCTTCACAGGAAGGATGACATCATACTTCTGAAGCAGCTTTTCATAGTCTTCTCTATGAAAAATAGCCCCTTTTTTCTTTTCTATATCCTTCGTATGCACCCTGCGGCCAAAGTACCGGCGGTAATGACAGAGTCCGATATACTGGCAGTCCAGATTCTTCCAAGCCCAGTACAATCCTGTGAGCTCACAGTAATTCGGATTCTTCGCGGAAATATTGTCTCCCGTATTATCCGGCGTATACCCCAGCGGTTCCTTCCCCTCCGCTCCTACATGAAGAGGCATGTACACATCATCCGCCGGCATCCAGTACCTCTTGTGAGCCGCTACCAGTATTTTTATATTCATGAGTCCTTTCCTTCCTTATTGGGATTTGAGATTTGAGAGTTGGGAGTTGGGAGCAGAGCGTTGAGTATTTCCTATTTTCCTCTCATTCCTCAATTTTCAATTTTCTTTCCTCAAACCTCTCCGCTCAAATCTCTTTCCTCAATTCTCTCATTTCCCTATTCTATTCCCTATCTTCACAATCATAGTTCCTAACATTCTGAGGATTTCGTCACAAAGTGATAAAGCCGTCTGAGCATCGTCAGGACTCACATAATGCAAATCTTCAGAAATAAGAATCTGTGTTTCCACTTCAGCAGCAGACCCTTTAGCAATCCGTAAAAAATGGATAAACTCACGATCAGAACCTCTGCCAAAGCCTTCGGCTATATTTGATGGAATGGAAACAACTGCCCTCCTTATTTGATTTGTCAGGCCAAATACTTCATCACGAGGAAAACGACTTGTCAGACGATAGATAATACGTGCCAATTCCATCGACTTCTGCCAGACAATCAAATCCTTGTAATCAGTCATTTTCTCCACCATCCTCAAATCTCAAATCTCAATTCTCAAATCTCTTTCCTGCCAGCCGCAACGCTGAATCAATCACCGCATCCATATCATAATACTTGTACTCACCCAGGCGGCCGCCGAAAATGACCTTCTTTTCCCTATCAGCCAGTGCCTTGTATTTCTTATAGAGAATGCCATTTTTCTCGTCATTCACCGGATAATAAGGCTCATCGCCCACCTTCCACTCTGAGGAATATTCCCGACTGATAACGGTCTTCGGCAGGTTATTGCCCTGCCCATCCTTACCAAACTCAAACCATTTGTGCTCAATGATTCTTGTCCAGGGCGTCTCCCTGTCGGTATAGTTCACCGCTGCATTCCCCTGAAAATTAGGTTTATCCAGCACTTCCGTCTCAAAACGGACACTCCGGTATTCCAATGGGCCCAGGTCGTAGTGGAAATAGGCGTCGATGGGTCCCGTATAGATCACGTGGTTCGCGAGACCATCCAGTTCTTCCTTGTTCTCCAGGTAATCCACGTCCAACCGCACTTCGATGCCGGAGAGCATGTTCGCCACCATCTTCGTGTAGCCCCCGACGGGGATGCCCTGGTAAAGGGCGTTGAAATAGTTGTTATCAAAGGTGAGCCGCACAGGCAGCCGCTTGATGATAAACGCCGGCAGCTCCGTGCAGGGACGGCCCCACTGCTTTTCCGTGTACCCCTTGATGAGCTTCTCGTAGATGTCGGTACCTACGAGAGAAATGGCCTGCTCCTCCAGGTTCTTCGGGTTCGTAATGCCCGCCGCTTTCCGCTGCTCCTCGATCTTCGCCGCCGCTTCCTGTGGCGTCACCACGCCCCACATCTTATTGAAGGTATACATATTAAATGGAAGGGAATAGAGCTCCCCATGGTAATTGGCCACCGGCGAATTGGTGAACCGGTTAAAAGTGGCGAAACGGTTCACATAGTCCCATACGTGCTTCAGGTTCGTATGGAAAATGTGGGCACCGTACTTGTGCACATGGATGCCTTCGATGTCTTCCGTGTACACATTTCCCCCGATCTGGGACCGCCGGTCAATGACCAGCACCGACTTCCCCGCCGCCTTAGCCTCATGGGCAAAAACAGCCCCAAAGAGCCCGGCACCAACGACCAGATAATCATATTTCATGAGTTCCCATTCCCTTCCTGTGTAAATTGCATGATCGCGTTAAAATGCTAAGTCCATTATAACAGAAAAAGAGTTGAGATTTGAGAGTTGAGAGTTGAGGCCCAGCGGCTCCGCCGCAGGTGTCGCATGGCCAGCCACCGTCCGAACAGGCGGGGG
>ERZ809146.582-NODE-582-length-18323-cov-3.751204_pt1 | contig 18323 bp, 12 predicted proteins | sample MGYA00520794_ERZ809146 | MGnify/ENA primary metagenome ERZ809146 (study PRJEB31570, sample SAMEA3212995) | Homo sapiens | biome: human-gut; feature: human gut; material: fecal | place: Sweden | collected 2011 ... | reverse complement strand
CCGCCTCCACCTTTCCGTGGGTAAACGCCACCTTGTTTTTCGAGTTTATACGTCCCGAAGTGAACTGCCTGCCGTTGTACACTTCGCGCACAGCCGTCAGAATAAGGCAATGGTTGCCCTTGCCGTCATCACCGAGACGCACGTTGCGGTCGAGGTCGGTGTAGAACTGCATCTCGTTGTTGCCGCCGCCTGAACCGTTCACCTCAATGTTCCAACGATCCGGACGCAGCTCGGAGTCATCAAACAAATCCTGCCACACCAAACGGTATCCGTTGGTTTCGCCGGTGCCCACCTGAGCGTCTTTAGCCACTGCTGGAAGCACTGCGCACGAAGCCAACGCCATGAAGAGTAGTTTCTTGCTGAGATTCATTATTTTTTCTTTAATATTGTTTCGAGTTTTTGTTTTGCCACAGTCGCAGTCGTGGCGGTCTGTATGATTGCCGGCAGCATTTGCCGCCGGACTTTTAGAAGTTAAGTTGGCGGATTTCCATCCGCCAACCTGAATTTTTGTTGAAACAATATTATTTCAAAACGACTTTCTTCACAGCATTGCCAGCCTTCACGATGTAAGCGCCTGCAGCAACGTCCTCAACACCCATTACAGATGAGTTTACCTTCTTAACGAGCTGACCTGCGAGGTTGTAGAGAGCGATTTCCTCTGCGCCGGCAGCGTTGATTGTGCGTGCAGTAACGATGATGTCAGCGTCGGCTGCGATGCCTTCAACTGAACCTTCGCCAGGAGTGTAGAAATAAGCAGCGTCGAGGCAGATGTTTTTGCCTGCTGTGCCGCCACCAAGGACTGCTAAGATGTTGCCACCGAAACCTACAGCCTTGTAGTTGAAGTCAGGCCACAATTTCTTGAGCTGACCCAAAGTGATGTCGACAGCCACCCATTCGCCGTCAGCGCTGAAGTTGCCTACCAATGGATAAGAAGCGCCATTGTCAACAAAAGCCTCCGATCCGACAGATATTTTTGCAGGCGACCATTTGTCGTTCTTGTTCTCAAATGCATAACCGTCACCGATGATAAGCGCTACATTTTTGATGCCGTTTGTTGAACGGAGACCGCAGTGGAAGTGAGTGTTGTCAGTGAAGTGCTTGAAATCGGCAGCAGCGTTTGCAATGTTGAATCCAGCGCCTGACCAGCCAATTGTTGACACGTCAAAAGAAACGTAGCCGTCCATCTGCATGTCTACGCCAGGATAAGAGCCGTCACCGGCAACGAAAGTATTGTCCCAAACATAGAGGAAACGGTTTACGTCGTCCGTTCTAAGGTCTTGAACAGTCTTGCCAGAAGTCTTCAAAGACTCGATGCTGGCATTGTCGAGAAGAACAACGTCATACAAGTTGCCTGTTGAAGTTGTTTTTGACAAAGCAGGGTCACCTACATACTGTGCATTGGCGATACCTACGCCACAAACTGCCATAGCAGCCAAAAGAGTCAAATTTTTCATAATTGGTAAATTTTTAGTGAATGATTAAATGATTAAGTTTTTATTTTTAAGGAGGGCGGACAGACGTGTGTCCGCCTTCCTGTTTTTGTTGTTTTTAGTATCCGTTGTTCTGCTCCATCGGGTTAAGGTTGATTTCCTCTGCCGGAATCGGGAACAGCTCGTGCTTGCCTTTTACAAACGATGCCATTTCGGCGCGTGCCTCGGCACTCTCGTTTTTGCCGTAAGAACCGTTGTCCTTGTCCATCACCTCATAGGCGATGCCCCAACGGCAAAGGTCGAACCAGCGGTGGCCTTCCATTGCCAACTCCACACGACGCTCATGGCGGATTGCCTTGCGCAAGTCTTCGGTGTTGTCGCTGTAGCCGCGATATCCAGGGAATGCCGGCATTCCGACACGTTCGCGCACCTTGTTGAGCATTGTTTTTGCCACTGCGATATCCTTGCCGCTTTCAAGAGCAGCCTCGGCATACATCAGCATCACGTCCGACAGGCGGATAAGACGATAGTTCATCGGGCTACGTGTTGCGTGGTCAAGAGCCACAAATATGCCATTCTCGCAGAATGAAGTCTTATTGTTGTTGTACGGGCTGCCGAGATAAGTCAAGTCGGTATTGGCTTCCACCTCTGAGTCAGAAGGCTTGCTGATAGTGGCTTCGCGGCGTGGGTCGCCCGGCTCAAACTCATCGTAGAGGTTCTGCGTCGGATGGTTGAAGCCCCAGCCTGCATTTCCGCCGAGCGAAGCCGCACGGCTACGAGTGAGGATTGTGGTGAACGAACCGCGGGTGAAGCCGAAACCTTCGCCGTAGTCGCTCGTAGGATCTGCCATATACTGGATTTCAAACACCGATTCAGGACCGTTCTCTCCGGCGAGAGTGAAGTTGTCTGAGTAGTTCGGGCAAAGGCTGTATTCGTTCTTCTGCTCTTCAAAGAATTTCTTACCCCATTCGTATGCATTGTTGTAGTCGTGCATATAGAGATAAGTTTTCAGAAGCATCGCCTGCGCTGCGCCCTTAGTTGCGCGTCCGAGGTCGGCGTCGGCATATTTGCTCTTGTTCCAAAGCATCTGCTCAGCCAGCTTGAGGTCGTCGATGATGTGGTTGTAGATTTCCTCGGCAGTGGCACGTGGCTGCTTCCAGTCCTTGCTGCTGTCGATCACCTTGTCGACATAAGGCACACCGCCAAATATGCGTACAAGGCGGAAATAATAGTAAGCGCGCATGTAATAAGCCTCGCCCATCAAGCACGTTTTGCGCTCGGCTGTCATATCCGCATCGGGCTCGATAGCCTCAACCTCCTGCATTGCGAGGTTGCAACGCTGTATGCCTTGGAACTGCGCGCGATAGAAATCGCGCAGCAACGAGTTGTTGGCATTTGTCTTAAAGTTCTCGATGTCGTAGGCGTCAGCCATATCCGACAGGTTCTGACCGCCCTTCAGAGCATCGTCAGAGGCGATGTCGCCAATAAACCACTCACTGAAGTATGTGCTGTTGAATTCCCATGCGAGCGGAGTGTAGGCAGCGTTGACCGCACGGATTGCCGCCTTTCCCAGAGCGAAGTAGTCCTCCGGGGTTGATTTTCCAGGCTCTTCCTCCTTCAGCCAGTCGTTGCAAGAAGTGGCAGCCACCAGGAGCGCCGCTCCGCAGAATGCTTTCAAAAAATATTTAACCTTCATAGTTGTTTTTTCGATTTTAAGTTAGAAAGAGATGTTGGCTCCAAAGATGAATGAACGTGCCTGAGGATAGTTGCCATAGTCAACACCGCCACCCACTTCCGGGTCGAAGCCGGTGTATTTTGTGGCTGTCAGCAAGTTGCTTCCCTGCAGGTAAAGGCGGCATGACTCCAAGCCAATCTTGCGGATTGCAGCGGTCGGGATAGTGTAGCCGAGTTGCAGGTTTTTCAGGCGGAAGTATGATCCATTCTCGAGGAAGCGGTCTGAGACATAGTAGTTGACCGAGTTTTTCGGGTTTGGAATCGAGCCGTCGTAGTATGTCTCGCCAGCATCGTTGGTGTGCTGCATCCACGCGTTCTTCATAACAGGGCTGAGCACGCTGTTGGTGCCTGTACCTTCAAGACGGTGACGGAGCTGGTTGTAGATTTTGTTGCCTGCCACGCCCTGGAAGAAGAGTTGCAGGTCAAAATTCTTCCAATTCATTCCGATATTGATACCATAGTTGATTGAAGGGATTGAAGAGCCGAGTTTCACGCGGTCTTTGTCGTCAATCACGCCGTCGCCATTGTTGTCTTTGTATTTTGAGTCGCCGGCATGGAACGGAGTTGTTGTCGCATCGTAGCCGTGCAGATATTCGAGCACCTCTTGGTCGGTCTTGTAGATACCTTCATACTGATATCCCCAGTAGTAATACAATGGGTAGCCCTGGTCGACAACCATCACGTTGCTGTAGTTTGAGTAGATTGGCGAACCACCGTTAAGTCCGGTGAGCTCGTTGTCGATAAACGACACGTTGCCGCCGATAGAATATCCGAAATCACCAATCTGGTTGCGGTGTTCGAGAGTGATCTCCACGCCGCGGTTGCGCACTGTTCCGACGTTGCTCATTGCCGAGTAGCGGTTGCCCACGTGAGCCGGAGCGGTGACATTCATAAGCATATCCTTTGTGTTGCGGAGGAAGAAGTCGACAGAACCTGTGAGTTTGTTTTTCCACAAACCGAAGTCCACGCCGGCACTCCATTGTTCTGTGTTTTCCCAGTGTCCGCCATTGTTCACCCAAGTGAGCACTGTGGCACCGTTTGCGAGCTGCTGGTCTTTACCAAACACATAGTCAACAAATGTAGGGCCATCGTCAAACACCTTCAGTGTAAACGCGCCGTTGCCGATGTTGTCGTTACCTACGCGACCCCATCCTGCACGGATTTTGAGGAGGTCGAGATTGTTGAAATCTTTCATGAAGCTTTCCTCGCTGATTTTCCATGCCAAAGCGGTTGATGGGAAATAGCCCCAAGGCTTGTCAGGGAACTTGCTTGAACCGTCGGCACGGAAGTTGACCGTAACGAGGTAGCGGTTGTTGAAGCTGTAGTGCAGACGTCCGAGCATTGACACGCGGCGGTTGCGCGAGATTGAGTCGGCAGGACGGCCGAAATCGTCGGTCACCTTCGAAAGAAACCAGTTTTTCTCAACAGGGTTGAGAATTGTCGAACCAGAGCCGCTGATTCCGTAATAGTTGTATTCCTCGACTGTCTGACCTACCATTGCCGAGAAATCGTGCTTGCCGATTGTGCGGGCATAGGTGAGGATGTTGTCTACAGTCCAGTTGTAGTAGCGTCCGATGAGCGACGACAGGAAGTTTTTGTCGTTCTTGTCATAGCTTGAGAACTCGTATGCTTCTTTAAATGTCTTGTTGGTGTGGATGTTGTAGTCGAAGCTGTAGCTTGAGCGGAATGTCAAGCCCTCGATCGGGTTGATTTCGGCAAACACGTTGCCCACAAAGCGCTCGTAGCGGTCTTTCGGGTGGCTCATCTCCACCATAGAGAACGGGTTGGTCACATTCTTGAAGTTTGAACCTGCGGCAATCTGTCCGCTGAGGTCCTTGCCCTTGCGGCTTACAGAGCCTTCCGGATAGCGGACAGGATCCCATGGAGCCATTGCGAGAGCGGCTGAAAGCACAGAGGCGCCAGCACTCTCCGAGTTGTTCATCGCGTTGCGCGCCGTTGACGCCATAAACGAAATGTTCTCGCCCACCTTAAGCCATTTTTTCACTTGGTGTGACGTGTTGAGACGCACGGTGAAACGACGGTATTTAGAACCGATAAGCGTACCTTCCTGCGAATACCAGCTTCCGCTGAGCGAATATGTGGTTTTCTTGCTGCCACCGTCGATGGCAAGGTGATAGTTTTGAATCAATGCGTTCTGGAACACTTCGTCCTGCCAATCGGTGTCGACCGATGAATAGTCGAAGCCTGTAGGATTTTTCTCCGGGTCGTAGACTGTAGGGAAATATTCAGATGTGCCGAGGCTGAACGCCGACAACCATTTGTTGAATCCCTGCTTCTCGTAGAAAGCTTTTTCTGATTTTGTGCCGTTGATGGCGATACGCGTGTCGGCGAAGTCCTTGGCGTTCATCACGTCAAGTTTGCGCCAACGCTGCTGAACGCCGACATAGGCATCGAGGGTGACGCGGGTCTTCTCGTCGGTGGCGCCGTTGCGTGTGGTGACGATGATGACACCGTTGGCACCGCGCGAACCATAGATGGCTGTTGCGCTGGCGTCTTTCAGCACCTCTGTCGACTGGATATCGTTAGGGCTGAGGAACGAGATGTCGTCAACGATAACACCATCGACTACATATATAGGAGAAGCGCCGTTGACCGTACCGACACCGCGGATGCGCACCTCAGGAGCGGCACCCGGCTGTCCACTGTTTGAGTTGATGGTCACACCTGCAGCCTGTCCCTGAAGGGCGTTTGCAAGGTTGGAGGCTGGAGTTTTCTTAAGTTTGTCGGCGTCGACACTGGTAACCGAACCGGTAAGGTCGCTTTTCTTCATCACGCCGTAGCCGATAGCCACAACCTCGTTGAGCATGTGCGAGTCGCTTGCAAGCACAATATTATATGTGCCCGACTTTACGACTGTTCTTTCCTGGGTCTTGCAGCCCACAAAAGAATACTGGAGCGTTGCACCCGCCGGAACAGAAATGGTGTAATTGCCATCAATGTCGGTGGCTACTCCTTGCGAAGGGTTGCCTTTTACTTGGACGGATGCGCCAATCAGCGGCTCACCGTCTTCGGCAGAAGTAACAACTCCTGTAATGTTCACGTTTTCCGCAAAGCCTATCATTGCGAAAAACAAAAAACAAAATAGTAGAATCTGTTTCTTCATAAGTTTGGTATAAAATTTTAATGAATATTCCTATTAGGTCAAAACTCGCAGTTTTTTGTTCGGTTTGACACTGCAAAATTATAGTACAATGTATCCATACCCAAAAAAAAGCACTCACAAAAAACTCAACAAGTGTCATTTTGCTACTCAACATCTATTTCTTCTCACTTTTTATATACTTGTGTTTTAAGATGTTACAAAAAATATGTTTTATAACATATTTTTATTTGTTCCTCAACATATATTTTTTTACGAATTTTGGACCGTTAAATGAATGCATTCTTCAAACAATGGAAATTTTTGACTTCACACTAAAAAAATCACGCCTCGCCGGAATGCTGCTGGCAATATTCCTGGTGGCGGTATGCTCCGTCGCCGCATCGGCAAGCTATCCGCTTGTGCGCAACTACACCCGCTCCGCATATCATGGAGGCACACAAAACTGGGACATCAAGCAGGACAGTTACGGACGAATGCTCTTTGCCAACAATTCAGGCATGCTCATCTACGACAGCAAGAACTGGACACTATGCCCCATCGGCAACTACACGTCGGTGCGCTCGCTGATGGTCGACGAAAGCACGTCGCGCATCTATGCCGGCGGATCGGAGGAATTCGGCTACTACCACAACGACCCCGACCGGGGATGCTTCGTTTATAAAAGCCTGATGCCCACGCTGCCGAAACGCAACCGCCACTTCACCGAGGTGTGGAACATCCACAAGTCGGGCAAATACATTTGGTTTCAGAGCGACTTCAACCTGCTGCGATTCGACGGCAGCAAATCGATTTCCATACCTTATAAATATAAAATCACGACTTCCGCGCTCATCCGCGGCAGGCTTTACATCGCATCGAAAGAGGGCGGCATCTGCCAACTCAACGGGAAAACGTTTACAAGCGTCCCTGGAGGCGAACACGTGAAAGGCATGCGCGTGTGCGCGCTGTTGCCTTATCAAAAAGGCAACATCCTAATTGTCACGGAGTTCTGCGGAGTGTTTATCTTCGACGGAGCCACAGTGCGCCCGTTTGAGATGGACATTGACCCGTTTCTGAAAGCCAATCAGGTGTTTTGCGCTGCCACAAACGAGCGCGAGCTGGTGTTTGGCACCGTAAACAACGGCATAATAATCAAAGACATAACCAACGGCAGCAACACATTCGTGAATATGTCGACCGGACTGCAGAACAACACTGTGCTGAGCATCGATTTCGACCGGATGGACAACATCTGGCTCGGTCTTGACAACGGCATCGACTACGTGCTCTACAACTCCCCGGTGTCGACAATTTTCGGCACGTCAAACATTTACGGCGCCGGCTATGCGTCGATGCTTCTCGGAAACACCCTGTTGCTCGGCACAAACCGCGGACTCTATGCCACTGCCTATCCGCTGTCGGCGGCGGCAGAACCGGCAAAACCATCTTCGCTTCTGAAAAGTCAGGTGTGGAGCATCGACACTCTCGGAAACGACGTGCTTGTGAGCAGCGACCGCGGACTGTATCAACTAAGAGGCTCCGAGGCACGGCAAATAAGCGGAATACCAGGCACTTGGGCGGTAGTTCCACTGCACCGCCACCCCGACATGGCGCTGGCGTCGACCTATGAGAGCTTCTACCTGCTGCGCCGCGTCGGCGGACAATGGACAATGGCAAACCGTGTGACGGGCTACAACGAGGCTGGCGGACGAATCATAGAGGACGAGTTTGGAAATATTTGGATAAGCCATTGGATGAAAGGTATATACAAACTGCACCCGAACGCTTCGTTCACTAAATTCGACAAAGTGGAACTGTACAACCACACAAAGGGATTCCCCACCGACCGCAACAACACACTCTACAAAATCGACGGCGAACTCGCCTTCTCGACCGAGGGCGGATTTTTCCGCTACAACCCGCACACCGACAAGATGGTGCCCAACGAGAAGCTGAACAGCATCTTCGGCGAGCACACGTCGGTGAGACTCTACCAGTCGCCGGCGAAAGACGTGTGGGGCGTGTCAGGACAATACATCTGTGCCGCATTCTACAATGCCACAGGCACATACAACGTTGACTCAATCACCTACAAGCCCTTGCTCGACAAACTGATTGTCGGGTTTGAGCATTTCGACTTCATCTCGCCCCGCAAGCTTATCGTGACAAACGAGGACGGTTTCTACGCCATCGACGTTGACCGCGACCACCGCGTGAGCTGGAAGAGCAAATTGTTTGTGAGCAACATTTTCGCCACCAACCCCGACTCACTGATATACACCGCCGGCGGTGCGCTCCACAACAACGTGTTCGACTTGCCGTACGACCTCAACTCGCTGCGATTCGAGTTTATATGCCCGGAATTCCGCGAGGAGGGCGCCGTGCTCTACAGTTATTATCTTGAAAACTACGACACTGGATGGAGCGCCTACACCACCGCCAACTCAAAGGAATACACGCAATTACACGAAGGCACATACACGCTGCACATCCGTTCGTTCAACCGCTACGACGACAGCCGCTCGGAATACTCCTTCACCTTCCGCATCGCGCCGCCATGGTACAGAAGCACCTGGGCGATAACGTTCTACATCCTTTTCATCATCTCGTCAACATATTTCCTATTCATATACGTGCGGGGAAAGGCGCGCAAGTCGGCGCTGATGGTGGCGAAACGCAAGGAGGAGGAAATGCGTGAATACAAACGCCAGACCGAAGAGGAGTCGCTGCGACGTGAAAACGAAATCTCACGGCTGAAAAGCACGCAGCTGGAACACGACGTGCGCCACAAGTCGCAGGAACTGTCAAACGCCACGATGAACGTGATGCGCAAAAACGAGATTCTCATTGACATCTCAAACCAAATCAACAAATTACAGGAGAGCGGCGACACCATCTCGAAAACGTCGGCAAAGCAGCTGATGAAGATTCAGAAACTCATCAAAGAAAACATCTCGCACGATGACGACTGGCACAAATTCGCCCAAAACTTCGACGTGGTCTACGAGAACTACCTCAAACGCCTCGCCGAGCGGTTCCCGCAGCTCAACATCAACGACCAGAGGCTGTGCGCTTATCTGAAGATGGGTCTCAGCAGCAAGGAGATTGCCCCTCTGCTCAACATGTCGTACCGCAGTGTGGAAATGGCACGTTACCGTCTGCGAAAAAAGATGGAACTGAGCCGCGAGGTGAACCTCGTCGACTTCCTGCAACGGCTGTAACGCTGTGCCATTTTGCTATATTTTGGGGCTTTTTTGCCTATTTACGTGTAAATTGTCAATCATTTTTGATGATTTTCTAAAAATTTGCCATATCTTTGTGGCAGAAAAAAGATAAAGATGGAAAAAATAGACAATCTTGACCGTAAGATTCTTGAAATCGTGATGCGAAACGCACGAATCCCGTCGAAAGACGTGGCTGTGGTATGCGGGGTGTCGCGCGCTGCCATACATCAACGCATACAGCGGATGATTGATTTGAAGGTAATCACCGGTTCGGGCTACCACGTAAACCCGAAAGTGCTTGGCTACACAACCTGCACCTACATCGGCGTGAAATTGGAGAAAGGCTCTATGTATAAGGACGTTGTGCCTGAATTGGAGAAAATACCTGAAGTTGTTGAATGCCACTTCACCACCGGCCCGTACACAATGCTGATAAAGCTTTATGCCCGCGACAATCAGCATCTTATGGAGCTTCTCAACGACAAGATCCAGATGATTCATGGCGTCGTGGCGACAGAAACCCTGATTTCGCTCGACCAAAGCATGAACCGCGAAATTCCAATACACTACGAAGAATAGCGTTTCAGCTTTTGAAAAGACATAAAAGCGCGCCGAATGCCGGTGCGCTTTTTATTTACACCGGATGCCAGAAGCCGCACCCATCAGCATACACGCCGACTCTTCCATAGCAGCTCACCTCCGGTACGCTGACCGCAAGGAGCATATCGAGTCCCAATACGCGCCGTTGCACTCCGCGACAATTGACAGCCTGCCACCGTCGCTGTCGCGCATATTGCAAAATTTGATATGGCCTTTTTTACATCAAGCCTTTTTACACCAAAGCCAGTACACTGATAATCAAGCATAAAGAATTTTATTTACAAAAAACTTGGCAAAAATTTTGCAGATTTAAAAACTTGTCGTACCTTTGCAATCGCTAACACAAAAGCAACTATCAATGGTGCGGTAGTTCAGCTGGTTAGAATACATGCCTGTCACGCATGGGGTCGCGGGTTCGAGTCCCGTCCGCACCGCAGAAATCCTGAAACGAAAGTTTCGGGATTTTTTGTTTTCCGTAGCATCTCCGCAACCCTCCAACATAAGATTTTGCGGAAATCGGCAAAAGTCGGCAGAGCAGCCATCCAAACAGCGCGATGCGCCTCCAGGGAAGTCCACAACGCATGGCAGTCGGCGCTCCGACATCGGGGAAGTCCACAACGTGGACTCGCTTTCAGCTAACCCCGTACCGCGTCCGGGACATATGGATGATACAGACAAAAAAAGAAAAAAGCCCGTCAATCCAACGAGCTCTGTTTCTTAGTTGCTTCAATGAAGCAACATTTACAAACCTAACATAAAACCATTATTCGAGACATTTTACTGCGTTTCACAACGAAATAAAACTAAATTCTAATACTCCATATTATAATCGTAGTGTTTAACCATTATTCGGTTGAAAGCATCTCTTTGCTTTCGACACTACAAAGTTACAGTCATTGTCAAGCATTTCAATCGCCATATTAACGCAAATATAGGCAAATATAGATGTATAAAATTTTATATGCTTGATTAACAATGATATAATTTTCATGAAATATAAGCAAATATAAACGATTACATCAATCGATAATGCCGATTTTCATCACGTTTTTCTCAAAAGAATCCCTGTCGATTGCACGATTTTTCATTTTGTTGCGGTAGGCATATATGGTATTGACCGAATAGCGCAGAAACTCTGCAATCTTCGACGAGTCGACAATCCCGAGGCGCAATAAGGCATAGATGCGCAATTCAGTGTTGAGCGAACCGGGAGCCTCAATCTCAAAACGCTCCTCCGGACGCAGCAAGGCGTTGACATCATCGACAAACGTGGTGTAAATTTTAAGGAATGCATTGTCAAACTCCTTATAGAACGTAGAGTGCTGCTCATCGCTGAATTTCTGCGACTTCATCATCTTCACCAAATCATCCACCTGTCCCGACACAAGCTTACGGTTGACCAACTTAGTAAACGAGTCGAGGCGCTTCATATATATAGAGCACAGTTCAAGGAACTGCCCCATATACTCATCCTTGGTCATGTTGGCCTCTTTCAGTTTCAGACGCGTGCGCGTGAGCTTCTTCATCTGCTTCACAAGATAGAACACCGCCACGGCAAGTCCGATGAGAAGGAAGAAACTCACCACGATATACATCATCAGCATCCGCTCATGCTCGGCAACCTCCTCACGATGCTGCGACTCGATTACCGGCAGCAACCCCGACACATTATAGACACGCGTCTGCGCGTTGCAGAACGCCGCGTCCTCGAGCGACGTAAAAATATAACGATAGGCGCGGTCGATGTCGCCCTCTCCGTAAAGAATCATGGACAAGTCGAGAATCGACTGGTTTTCCTTCACCGCGCACATAATATCGCTGATCGCCGAGAGCGCAAAATAGCGCACACTCTCCTCCAACTTCCCCTCCGACCTGTAAATCTTCGCCAAAAACGCACAGGCAAGAGCGAAATCATTGCCGTCGCGGCGCAACGACGGAATCATGTCGACAAGAATCATCTTAGCCACCGCCTGCTTGCCGTCGGCCATCGCCTGCTCCGCCTCATAAAGCCTACGCGTGTTGGAGCTGACGGGCAGCGACTCAATCCATTTTTTTCTAAACGCCACAGTATTGGAGTAATAGCGGTCGTAGAAAAGCCCGCCCTCCGTCGAGCCATTGAGAGAGAAAGAGTAGATGCGATAGCCACTTTCGTAGAACTCCGGCAGCAACGTGTCGGGAATCTCCATGTGCGAAATCGCCTTGAAGTCACTGTAGGCCTCAGCATAATAGCCCGCGATAACCTCCGAGCGCACTTTTTTCATTCTCACGAGCAGCGAGTCGGCAGGCGAAGACGCCAACTCGGCAGCCTTGTCATAATAGAAAATCGCGGAGTCTGCCTTGAAAAGCGTATACTCCTTACCCAGTTTCATGTAGGAGGAAAACGACGGACGCGAGGCAACCGCCCGTTTTTCTTTGTCGATGCGCGCATACTTCCTGCCCTCAAACATTTTTTTAAGGCCAATGTAGCGGTCGAGGCTGTCGAGCTCAGGCACCGACACCGCCACAGCAGTCTGCACGGAGACAAAGAGCAAAAACAGCGAAAGCGCCAATCTAAATTTAGACATAAGGAAAATATAAATGGTTTAAAATGTTAGTTTATTACGTGACAAAGATATAGCCTTCTTCTGAATAAACCAAATTATAAACATATTTTGTAGAAAACGCGTTGCATTCCAACCATTCTCCACAACGAGTTTCGCCCCTCATTCACATAATAAGCCAATTTTTACTATCTTTGTATAAATAAAAAAATTAAAGATGAGCGGAGAAAAGGAAAAGAAACTATTCATAGAGACCTATGGCTGCCAGATGAACGTGGCAGACAGTGAAGTTATAGCATCAGTGATGAAAATTGCCGGCTACGAGCTGACAGACGCGATTGAGGACGCCGACGCCGTGTTTCTCAACACCTGCTCGATACGCGACAACGCAGAGCAGAAAATCTTCTCACGCCTGGACTACTTTGCCTCGCTCCGCAAGAAGCGCAAGTCGAGATTGGTGCTTGGCGTGCTGGGATGCATGGCAGAGCGCGTGAAAGACGAGCTTATTGCCAACCTGGTGGCGGCTGCCGAACTTGGCGAAAAAGCCATCAACATCCAACTCTCGACCACAGAAACATACCGCGACGTCATCCCGCAACGCATCGGCCACAACCGCATAAGCGGATATATCAGCATCATGCGCGGATGCAACAACTTCTGCTCCTACTGCATCGTGCCCTACACCAGAGGCCGCGAGCGCAGCCGCGAGCCACGCAGCATCCTCAACGAACTTGCCGACATGCAGGCAAAAGGCTTCAAGGAAGTAGTGCTGCTCGGACAAAACGTCAACTCCTACCACTACGTTGGCGAAGACGGAGCCGTGGTTGGTTTCGCCGATCTGCTCAGAATCGTTGCCGAAGCTGCGCCGGAGATGCGAGTGCGCTTCACCACGTCGCACCCGAAAGACATGACAGATGAAATCATCAACGTAATCGCCACCGTGCCAAACGTATGCAAGCACATCCACCTGCCTGTGCAGTCGGGAAGCAACAAAGTGCTCAAGGCGATGAACCGCAAATACACCCGCGAATGGTATCTTGACCGCATCGCAGCCATCCGCCGCGCCATGCCCGACTGCGGCATCACCACCGACATGTTTACTGGCTTCCACGACGAGACGGAAGAGGATTTCGAGGAGACACTGAGCCTGATGCGCGAAGTGGTGTTCGACAGCGCGTTCATGTTCAAATACTCCGAGCGTCCCGGCACATTCGCGTCAAAAAACCTCCCCGACAACGTGCCTGAAGAGGTTAAAATCGACCGTCTCAACCGCATGATAGCATTGCAGAACGAGCTGTCGGCGGAAAGCTACCGACGCGACATAGGAAAAACTTTCGAAGTGCTTGTCGAAGGCACATCTAAACGCTCCCGCGAACAATTGTTCGGACGCAACGAGCAAAACAAAGTAATCGTGTTCCCGCGCGGCAACCACCACATAGGCGACCGCGTCATGGTGACCGTGGAGAGCGCGTCGTCGGCCACGCTAATCGGAAAAGAAGCTTAAGCTATGGACAAATATATATTCAAAATCACAGCAAAAAACTCCCAACCAAGCATTTGGAGAATTTTGTCTGTTCCCGTCCATTACGATTTCGACCACTTCCACTTCTTAATCCAGGCAGCGTTCGACTTGAGCGGAATATTTGACTTCCAGTTTGTGAAAGGATTCCACAAGCCAAGTTTTGAATGCTTCAGATTCTCTCCCGACGACGATGTGGAGGTAATGCAGTCGGAAGGATGCAAAGATGCCGAAAAAACGGCACTCAATGACTTTTTCTCAACAGACGACACTCTGAGGTACGACTCGGGCGAATTGTCGTTCGAAATAAAGCTCATGGGATTAAAGGGCTCGGATTTTCCGTATGCCCATCTCGAGGATGGCGAAGGCAAGATTCTCTGCGAAATGTGTGGCGGCATCTACGGACAGCTAATGGTGCAGGAGGCGTTGGCCAAATATCCCAACGAGCCTATCGCCCAGTATGCCCGAAAGATGCTGAAGAAGAAGCGAAATGCGAAAATCGATTTTTCCTTCACATACAAAGACCTGAACGACTGCAACCGCACAATCCACAAATTCGAGATAGCGTCAATGCTGATTCCGAAGGATGACTGGGACGACTACGATTCTTCTGAAATGGGATTCGTGTCGGACGATGAATATCTCGACATAATCAACGAACGGGTACGCAACCAACAAATCGGCTTGGACAAAGACCTGCTCAACTGACACCTGCAGACGTCGCAAAAAAAGAGATTTGCCAACGTGAAAAAAGCATAAAATGTTGACAAACGGCATCTCCAGGTTGTAACTTTGCACAAATTAATTGACTATGGCAAAACAACAGAAATCAAAAATATCCTATTTCCAGTCAAACATCACAGCCACCGTCAGCGTGGCGTTAGTGCTGATATTGATTGGCGTGACAGCGTTTCTCGGCCTGTCGGCACGCACAATGAGCCGCGAACTTAAAGAAAATATGGGCTTCAGCATTGTGCTAAAAACCGACGCCACCGACGCCGACATCGCAGGGCTGAAAGCAATCTTCGCCAAAGCCCCATACGTCGCCAAGACCACATTCATCTCAAAAGACCAGGCTTTGGAACAATGGCAGAAAGACACCGGAGAAAATCTTGTAGAGACTTTCGGCGTCAACCCTCTCAGCGCGGAGTTTCAGGTCAACGTCAAAGCCAACTATGCGGAAATAGGCAAGCTAAAGAGCATACAGGCACAGCTGATGCATCAAAGCGGAGTGGAGGACATTGCCCTTTATGAAACCGAGGTTGAGACCACCAACAAAAACATCGGCAACATCACCATCGTGCTGCTTTTCGTGGCGGCTCTGCTCGTGTTTATCTCCTTCGCGCTGATAAACAACACCGTGCGCCTCACCGTCTACTCCCGACGATTCCTCATCCACACGATGAAACTCGTGGGAGCGAAGCCCGGCTTCATCCGCCGTCCGTTCGTGGTGCAGAACATGCTTAACGGACTGATTGCCGCAGCAGTGGCGTGCCTCGTGTTTGTCGGATCATACTTCGCGGCGCAAGACATCATCGGCGGACTTGTGGGCACTATGTTCAACGAGCTGGAAGTTGCCGCCGTATTTGTCGGGCTGGCACTTGCCGGAGTGGTGATTTGCGGCATTGCGGCGTTCTTTGCCGCCAACAAATACATCCACCTCAACTACGACGACTTGTTCAAACGATAAAAAAACCACAGAAATAAATATGGAAGAAATAAAGAAAGAAAAGAAAACCGACACACGTCCGCTCGGAAAAGAGAACTTCATCCTCATGGGCGTGTCGGTGGCATTGATTGTCATCGGATTTTTGCTGATGGGCGGCGGCGCAACTACCGAAGAAACGTTCAACCCCGACATCTTCAGCACAATGCGCACAGCCGTAGGTCCGGGCATCTCGTTCATCGGCTTTGTAATTATGTTTTTTGCAATATTATATAAAAAGAAAAAATAAATCAAATGGATTGGATACAAGCACTCTTGCTCGGACTCGTGCAAGGACTCACTGAATACCTTCCTGTCAGCAGCAGCGGACACCTCGCAATCGGCAGCGCCCTGTTTGGCATCGAGGGTGAAGAAAACCTCGCTTTCACTGTCATCGTACACGTTGCCACCGTGTTCAGCACACTCGTGATTCTCTGGAAAGAAATCAGCTGGATATTCAAAGGCTTGGCACAATGCCGCATGAACGACGAGACCCGCTATTTCATCAACATCGTCATCTCGATGATTCCTGTGGGCATCGTAGGCGTATTCTTCAAAGACTATGTTGAAGAAATATTCGGCAGCGGACTTGCAATAGTAGGCTCCATGCTGCTCGTGACAGCGCTGCTGCTCACGTTCTCCTATTTCGCAAAACCTCGTCAGAAAGCAAACATCTCGATGCGCGACGCCTTCATCATCGGTCTGGCACAAGCAGTGGCGGTGCTCCCCGGACTCTCCCGTTCAGGCTCCACCATCGCCACAGGTCTGCTTCTCGGCAACAGCAAAGAAAAACTAGCGCAGTTCTCATTCATCATGGTCATCCCGCCGATTCTCGGCGAAGCCCTTCTCGATGTGGTCAAGATGCTCCAAGGCAGCGCCGACAGCATGCTGCAGAGCGTGGCTCCGCTGTCGCTCATTGTCGGATTTCTCGCAGCGTTCATCTCGGGCTGCGTGGCTTGCAAATGGATGATCAGCATCGTGAAACGCGGCAAACTGATATATTTCGCCATCTACTGCGCCCTGGCAGGCGCCGCAACATTGATTTTCAACTTCATTTAACCGAAAAGAGATGCTGCATCCCGTAGAAGGAGAATTTTTTTACGTTGACAAACCGCTGACCTGGACATCGTTCGACGTTGTCAAGCGAGTGCGCGGAGAACTGAGCCGCCGCACGAAGATAAAGAAACTGAAAGTGGGACACGCCGGCACGCTCGACCCGCTCGCAACCGGTGTGATGGTAATCGTCACCGGACGCGCCACAAAGCGCATCGAGGAGCTGCAAGCCCACGTCAAAGAATATGAGGCGACAATACGCCTTGGCGCCACAACCCCAAGCTTCGACCTTGAGACAGAAATCGACACCGAATACCCGTGGGAGCATATCGACCGCACGGCTGTAGAAGAGGCGTTGAAAAAATTCACAGGGCGCATCCAGCAGGTGCCGCCAGCCTTCTCGGCATGCAAGGTCGACGGCAAGCGCGCATACAAGATGGCGCGCAAAGGCAAGGAGGTTGAAATCAAGCCTAAAGAACTTGTAATCGACGAGATAGAACTGCTGTCGTTCGACCTGCCGGAAATCCGCATACGCGTGGTGTGCAGCAAAGGCACCTATATCCGTGCCCTTGCACGCGACATCGGTGAAGCACTCGGCAGTGGCGCGCATCTGACAGCGCTGCGGCGCACACGCGTCGGCGACATCCGCGTTGAGCAATGCGAATCGGTGCCCAGCCTCATCGCGCGGCTGAAAGAAGAGGAGTTTGAGCTCCCCGAAGAAATGAGAAAAGAAGAAAATAAGAAAGAATAAAACGAAGGATCTATGAAGTTGTCACAATTCAAATTCAAACTTCCTGAAGAACTGATTGCCCAGACACCGTCAGAGGAACGCGACGAGGCGCGCATGATGGTGCTGCACAAAAAAACAGGAGAAATCGAGCACAAAGTTTTCAAGGACATCATCGACTATTTCGACGATGGCGACTTGATGCTTCTCAACGACACGAAAGTGTTTCCCGCTCGTCTATACGGAAATAAGGAAAAAACAAACGCGCGCATCGAGGTGTTTCTGCTGCGCGAGCTCAACGAAGAGCACAAGCTCTGGGACGTGCTTGTGGAGCCTGCTCGCAAAATTCGCATCGGCAACAAGCTGTATTTCGGTGAAGACGACTCTATGGTAGCCGAGGTGATTGACAACACCACTTCGCGCGGGCGCACGCTGCGCTTCCTCTACGACGGGTCGCACGACGAATTCAAAGAGGCTTTGTTCAAACTCGGACAGACACCGCTGCCGCTCTACATCAACCGCGAGCCTACGCCTGAAGACGAGGAACGCTTCCAATGCATCTACGCCAAAAACGAAGGTGCCGTAGTGGCTCCCGCTGCCGGTCTGCACTTCAGCCGCGAGGTGATGAAGCGCATGGAAATCAAAGGCATCAACTACGACTTCCTCACGCTGCACTTCGGCTTGGGCA
>ERZ809146.571-NODE-571-length-18457-cov-6.804152_pt1 | contig 18457 bp, 17 predicted proteins | sample MGYA00520794_ERZ809146 | MGnify/ENA primary metagenome ERZ809146 (study PRJEB31570, sample SAMEA3212995) | Homo sapiens | biome: human-gut; feature: human gut; material: fecal | place: Sweden | collected 2011 ... | reverse complement strand
GGGATAAATCCTCTAATCTTCCCCTTCCAAACATATTATATGAGGGTTCAGAGGGGAAAGGTTCTTAGGATTGACCGGCCTGCGGCCGGAGGGTTCTTAAGTTTGACGGGGCCTTTGGCCCCGAGGGTTGTGGTGGCGGCTTCGCCGCAAGTTTTATAAAAAGGGGGCGCGGCTGGCGCCGCAGGTTGTGTAGAAGGGTTGTAAGGGAAAAGGGTTCAGAGGGTTCATAAGGTCCAAAGGGTTTAGAGGGTGTGGATTGCCGCTGCGCGGCAATGAGTATAAAGCCGGCGTTACGGGATTCCTTTCCCGCCGGACAAGTCATCCGGCATTTATCAGTATACCCTCTCTTACGATTCTTACCAATGCTGCGCCCAGAATGACCGTCAGAAGACCGGAAGTCCGGTTTATCAGTCTGACGTCTTCCCATCTGATGTCTGGTGCCTGTCTCCTCTATTCAACTTTACGCTGTACTATCTTCCCAGCACTTGATCAATCATTTCCTTAAGTTCTGCCGCCGCTTTTTCCGGTTCATCTGCAGCCATAACAGCAGAGACTACGGCAAAGCCGGAGAGACCATAGCCTTTGAAAAGGGGGATGGTGTTTTTATTCATGCCGCCGATGGTGACGACCGGGATATGGACGGTATCCATGATTCTTCTAAGCTCCGAAGGCGAGGTAATGTCCGCATCTTTCTTGGTAGCCGTAGGGAACATGGCCCCTACGCCCAGGTAGTCGGCGCCGTCTTTTTCCGCCTGCACCGCTTCTTCCAGGGTGCCTGCAGAGACGCCCAGAATTTTATCCGGGCCTATCAGTTTTCTTGCCATGGCCGCCGGCATGTCGGACTGTCCTACGTGGACGCCGTCTGCGCCGCTGGCCAGCATAATATCGATACGGTCATCTATAATGAGGGGCACATGAAAAGCGTCAGTGATTTTTTTCAGTTTCACTGCCCTTTCATAGAGGAGTCCGGTGTCTCCTTCTTTTTCTCGAAGCTGTACCAGGGTGACGCCGCCTTTCAGTGCTTCTTCCACCACCTTTTCAAAGGTGCCGGCTGCCGGCTGGTTTCTATCGGTAACCAGGTAGAGGCTGTAATCAATGTTCTTCATAGCGGGCTCCTTTGGCAAGGATTTCACCGGTCATATGTCCCAGTTCATCCAGTATGCCCATATGGAAGTGTCCCAGTCCCTGTTTTTCGTATGCTTTCCAGGCTCTTTCACCGGAAAGGCCCATGGCTGCCATGGCTGCCACAGAGCTTCCGAAGGGATCCTTCGGACTGGCGCCGCAGAAGGCACCGATAAGGGTGGTACACATGCAGCCGGAGCCTGTAATGAGCGGCATTTCAGGACATCCGTTATGAATAAATACTTTTTTATTTCCATCGGTAATTATATCCACCTTGCCGCTGATGACAACCACCGCATTCCATGTCTGGGAGAGCTTGGAAGCCAGTTTGGCCGCCTCTTCCAGGTTCACTGTTTCGCCGGCGTCCACGCCTTTGGTATGGAGATGAACGCCGCCCAGGGAGAGCACTTCGCTCATATTTCCGCGAATCACCGACATGTGCACATGGTTCATGATTTCCTCCGCCATCCGGTTGCGGAAGGAAGTAGCACCGCAGCCTACGGGGTCAAATACCACGGGAATATGATGGGCATTGGCACTGCGGCCGGCCTCAATCATGGATTCTACTTTGCTCACATTCAGGGTGCCTATATTAAGCACCAGAGCCGATGAAATAGCCGCCATGTCTCCCACTTCGTCAATGGCATCGGACATTACCGGCGAAGCGCCGATAGCAAGACATGCATTGGCACAGTCATTGACCGTGACGTAATTGGTAATGTGATGAACCAGAGGATTTGATTTCCTTACCTGATCCAGATATTTTGCTAGTTCCATTGTATTCGCCCCTCAGTTCCGGACTTGATCAGCCCAATAGGCAGCCATGCGGCTGCTTCTTTTCGTGCCATATCCCTCTTCATAGTAGGAAGACATGATTTTATAAAATTTAAAATGTCCCTTTCTTGCCAGCCGCTGGGCCAGCTGGAACGCTTTCTTTGGATTTTCCTTATGAAAGACTTCTCCGTCATGGGGACCAGGTCCCGCATAGTACTTCCACAAAAGGACATCCACGTAAATGTCAGATGACGAAGATCCTTTCCTGGCAGCTTTAGTGAAATCCTTTTCTGTCACTCCCAGTACATCTCCATAATAAAGATAGAGCGTGGCCAGAAAGGCTGATGAGTCAACATCACCGGCTGCAGCTGCTTTTTTGTACCAGCCTGCCGCTTCCTTCATCTTTTCGCTGTCTTCCGTTGACAGTGTCTCTCTCCTGCCGGTACGCAGGAACTGAAAATTTTTCATGGCCTGCAGTGCTTTCATGGCCCTGCCGCAGCAGAAGCGAATCAGCTTTTTCCGGCATTCTTCGCTGCCGGCCCGGTATCCCTGTTTCAGGTTTTCTTCAAAATCCTTATACCGGCCCTGGGATAAGGCTATATCTGCCAGCGCTTCAAATGCAATACCGCAGCCTAAAGAAGCGGACTGCTCAAGATAGGAAAGAGCCTTCTTTTTTTCTTCCATGCCATCCGGTATGGCCGGATAGGCTCTCCCTGCCCGATATGCCGCAAGCCCTGCTTCGACCTTTCCTCTCCGGTCGCCCCGCTCATAGGCTTTCAGGTACCAAGCAATGGATAAATCCACATTTTTATGGACCGCTTTTCCTTCGTCATAGAGCATGCCCAGTTTAAAGCATACGGAAATACTGCCGTCATGAAAGGCCTGGGCATAGAGCTCCAGTCCCCGTTTCACATTCACTTCCGTCCCCCTGCCCCTGATAAATGCATCCCCTGCCAGTTCTCGGCAGAGGTTATCTCCATGGACAGCGCCCCGCAGGAACCAGGACAGTGCCGTCCGGTCATTTTTAGGCGGGTTTCCCGGCTTCTCATTCCGCCCATGATCCTGGTAGAGTTTTCCTATTTCCGCATAGGCCTTATAAATACCGCCGGCAATGGCCTCTTTGTACCAGCTGATGGCAATGTCCCGGATTTCCTCGGAGCGAAGCGCATCCGGTGTCATCATACGCCCTGCCTGGTAAGCTCCCTGCGGAACCCCGCTCTGGTAGGCAGCGGCATAACAGTCAAAGGCTTTCTGCAGATTAGGCATCACTCCATAGCCATGCTCATATATTTCCCCCAGAAGGAGGCTGCTCCTGCCATGCCCTTTATCTGCTAAAGCCTGGAAGCAGTGCAATGCGGGCCCGTATTTTCTTTCCTTATAAAAACTTTTCCCCAGCTCAAAAAGCCTGGGCGCTGCCTGGCTGCTGCCCTGCATAACAGCCCGGGACAGATAGGTCATGGCCCGGTCATAATTTCTGATTTTCAGGTACTGCTCTCCCAGATTCAGCAGTTCCCTCTTTGAAAGATTTAAGGCCTCGATGCCCACATTTCCACTTCCTTTCCCAAATCATTTCATTTATTTCATTGTACCACGCCCCATCTCTTCCTGCCCCATGAAATCATATGTTTTGGAAAAAATGCATAAAAAAGGAGCCCTCTTGGGACTCCCTTTTCTCCTTATTCAGCTGCCTTTTCAACAAAGGCCTTCAAATCATTGTAACCTACATTGCCATATCCGATAATCCGGTTCACCGGTTTTCCTTCATGGAAATAAATGAGGGTGGGAATGGTTTCTACTTCATACCTTTTGGCAATGTCCTCATCTTCATCTACATTAATGCCATAAATAGGCGTTTCAATCTCGCCGGAAAGTTTTTCCACCATGGGACGCAGTCTTCTGCAGTATCCGCACCAGGGAGCGGAAAATCCCAGAATCACATCACCTTCGGTGAGAACCTTGTCAATATTTGCAGTACCTGTAATGGGTGCCATCATATGCATACACTCCTTATTGTTCATAAAATTGCTGTTCTGATTTTTATATATCTATTATATTCTATATATTTAAATTTGTCAATATGCACAATCAACTTCACTCATAGAAATGGAAAAGAGCTGCAGAAGTAACTATGCTTCTGCAGCTCAGATGAGATTGTTTTGAAATGAGCTTTTCCGTATAAATTTATTAAATCATGGCTGCGTTAGAAAGAATAACGAACTCCCACATTCCACTGCCACGGTGTCTTCACATTACCGGAGCCCCCTTCTGCTCTTTCCAGGTCAAAGTAGAAATGGGTATCACTACCAAGATTTAAGTTGGTTCCAACACCGAATTCAAACCAGCCGCCACCGATATCTTCTCTGTACTCTCTGCTTACAGTGCCATTGGTCATGGAAGCCTTTACATCACCGTCGAAATCATAGAGATAGGATGCACGTGCATAGACATTACCATGACTGAAGTCTTTCCCCAGAGAGAATCCAAGACGGCCTACAAAGCTGTCCATACCGTTCTGATGAACCCTTGCTCCATTTTCTGTGCTGTAGTTGACAGAATCTACATGGCCCCAGGTCAGTTCCACCTGCGGTTCCAGCCAGAATTTATCCATATGGAAACGTTTCCCATATTCGCCGGAGAAACTGAATCCATTGGTGCTGTAATCGCCGCTTCCAATGCCAAGGGGTGTATCGTATTCATTTTTCAGATGTGCATATTTCGCAATCAAATCAATGAAGCTGCCATCATCCCTGAGATTACTGCCATATACGGCAAAGCTGCTGTTCTTTGTCTGGCCTGTACCGCTATGGAAGGTGTTATCCCCATCGGTATAGGAGAATGCACCGCCAAGAATCCAGTTATCATTCAGTTTCTTATCATAACCCATCTGATAATAGTTATACTGGTTCTTCACACCTTTGAATGTAGCTTCACCACGGGCCATACGTGCCCATACGCCATCATCACCCTTGGAATCCCGGATTTCACCAAGACGTTTATTCAAGTCATTATTTTCCTGTCTCCAGGTAATCAAGGAAAGAGCGGCCAAATCGGTAATAGCACGGTTTGTTTCATTTTCAGGGATATAGCTTTCAGTGACCTTGATTCCGTCTGCTGTATTCTCTACCTTATATACGGAAGCACCATTAATAACACCTTCCGAACCGCTTACTGTAGAAGCCGCTGTCTTACCGTCAGCCGTGGTAACTACTTTAGCCAAAGTCTTAACCTTATTGCTGTCTTCTGCCAAGGCATCGCTGTTATAGTCCTTACCTTCGCCCTGTACCGTCACATCTCCTGTTTTCTTGGCACCATCAGCAAGAACCACCTTATTATCGCCATTGGCAGTTCTCACAAGGCCCTTATTGCTTACAAGGGACTTTGCTACTGTCAACTTATTCGTTCCATTTCCAAGGTCAAGAGATGCGTTCTGGATAGTAAGATTATCTACTTTAGCTTCTGCACCGCCGGTAATGGAAGCGGTACCTCCCTGATTAATAGCAAGGCTGGACACCGCAGCATTTGATTTTCCCTGCTGTACAAAAGTCGATTTATTGCCGGAAACCTGGACAGACTTAGCATTCAAAGTGCCGCCATCAGCAACAGAAGCACTGCCGCCATTAGTAATATTCATGGCATTTGCAATATCCAGTGTGCCGCCATTTTCTGCAATGGCCCTGGCTCCACCCTGAACATTCAGAGTACCAGCAGTAACAACGGCTCCACTGTCTGCTGTCAGAGAAGCTCCCTGAGTCAACTCTGCATTCTGAAATGTCCCTTTGCTGTCTTTCAGAGAAACGGTGCCTGCATCAGCCTTGACCGTATCAGCAGCTACATCCGTGCCATTGAAATTCACGGCACCGCCATTAGAGACATAGAGGCCGGAATCCTCTGCCAGCTTGTTATCCAAATTGACAGAAGCTTCTTGACCAAAGTTGATTTTACTGTTATTGACATTCAACCGGCCAAGAGTAAACTTCCCGGCAGCCTCATGTCCAACTCCATCCTGTGCATCCTGTGAGTCGCATACGATTTCACTGCCATTATTCAGGCTTAATTCATTAGCCGTAAGACTTGGCTTTCCATCACTCATATCCCCCAAATCCATATATAAATAGCTGTAATCAGAAGTGAGTTTACCGGCCTTAACACTGGTACCCTCTCCAATAAAAAGTCCTGCGCCATTACTCAAATCTATATTTTTTACATTAGCATTCGTTTTTCCATAAAAAGAAACTGCATTTCCGTCGTCATCATTAATCGGTACCTGAGCGGAAGCACCGGAAGCCTTTTCTTCACCTACCACTTTGACGTTACCAACATCTATTTCAGAGACATCTGCAATGTCAGCCCAACTATTCGATGAAATATACACATTCCCAATAGCTGCCTTTGGTGTATCCCAGATTCTCAAAACGCTATCATTTGAAAGATATACATCACCGGTTTTTACATCAGCAGCATTGGAAAATTTCACAACCGAATCATCATCGGCATGAATTTCGCTAATATCTGCTTTTTTAGCACCATTAAATCTAACAGTACCATGTTCCGTCGCATAAATACCGGTCAGTACCTTACCATCCGGAAGTTTTAACCCCTCTGTGCCATTGACGGTCACTTCCGCATCTTCTCCGAAATAGACTTCACCTTCATTTGAAGGGTCACCTTTCCAAGACGCCTGCCCCCAGATTAATGCTACATTCACAGTACCTCCATTAACCTGGAGTTTTCCTGGCTGCTGGTCATTCACTTTTCCCAAAGGCAGCGGGGCATCATTTTCCCATTTGTCTCCTGCGTACAGTGTCCCTCCGGAAATCGTAGAATTTGTCATGGTGATGGAAGCGTTATTGGCAAAGGCACCGCTTGTCACTTCTGCATTTGTGATATTTGCAGTGGATCCTTCTTCAACCGTGAAACAATCATCAGCAACTTTAATGGCGCCGCCGGTCATATTCAGCGTACTGCCGCCATCTATAGCTACTTCCCCTTTGCCGCTAAGATTTGTAGGATCATCCACAAAAGTGACATTATTGGCAGTCAGTGTGGACTTATTTTGTAGCCATGCACCTTTTACTGTATTATTTTCAATAGTCTTCGAAACGCCGTTCATCTGGATTTCATCAGCCATTGCCCCATAGATCCCGCTGAATCCAAGAACCAGTGCCAATGCAGCTACTTGGGCTAACCTTTGCTTGCTTTTCATACCATAATCCCCTTTCAAAAATACCCTTTATGCTAAAGAATAAACTCCAGTCACCATGGATTGAAATGACAGGAGGTAAAGCCGGATTATATGTCCTACCTTAGTGCTTAAAATATATTCTATGTCTATAGACATTATACATGCTTAAAGTAGTTTGTTCAATGTCTAAAGTCAAGATATTATATTTTTACAGGTCTGATTACTGTTTATAACCATAGTTTTTCTATCTGTTGGCAGGAACGATTTTGCAAAAAATGGAGATATGTACCATAATGCTTTATTTTGGGGTTCTCTTCCCTTTGAAGGCGTCACACTTCATTCACAGCCGGCAGATAATCATATCAGGAGATATATATGAATATCGGAGCAAGAATCAGGTATTTCCGCAAATTAAAAGGGCTATCCCAGGAAAAACTTGCCTGGGAGGCAGGAATTAATCCTGCTTTTCTGGGAGAACTGGAAAGGGGACAAAAGAGTCCCACTTTAAAGACATTGGAAAAAATAACCGACGCCCTTTCCATCCATCTGTATGAACTTTTTGCCGGTCCCGGCACTCTTCCGGTTGAAAATGACAAAGAGCTATCCACTATCATGGAATCTCTCAGAGCCCTTCCACCACAGCAGATTCATCAAATGTCTGTCATCATTCAGACTATTCTAGAGATAAAAAACAGCAGCATATAGGTTATTCGCCCGTATGCTGCTGTTTTTATTCCATTTTTTCATTGATAAACATGCAATTTATAAGCATTTATTATAAATGCAATCAAAAACCGCTTTGGAAGAAATCCTTTCCAAAGCGGTTCTTATTTTCTGGTGGAGATGAGGGGAGTCGAACCCCTGTCCAAAAAGCCTGTCCCATAAATTTCTCCGAGTGCAGTTACTGTTTGAGATTTAAGCAAAGTATCGTACAGGAACAGACTGCCTTTGCCGATTTCGGAATTGGTTTCCCTTTGAAGTCCCGAACCTCCTTCTCCGGTATCCTATTGGTTGATGTCAGCCTGAAGTCATAGGAAAACGTCAGGGGACATTAGCAGATTAGGCTGCTAAAGCAAAATCACGTTTTGCGTTTAAGTTTTTCCACCGTTTAACGGGGTAGATGGAATCCCGACTCGCTGTTTATGATCCAGAATCTCCTGTCGAAACCGGTACATCCCCAGATGATTCAACTTATTATATAGTAAATAGCCGGAAATGTCAAAATATGGGAATCATGACAGGCAAAATGGATAAACCACTTCCCATCCCCTGCATCCGGGCTCCAAAAAAAGCAAAGGGGATGGTTTATTTCCTCTTTGCCTTTTTTGAAATCTATTTCCGGAAAGGGATGGTCAATGGGTTATCGAATTTCATTCTTAAATTTTTATTGCAAGGAATGAGGCGATACGACCGGCACTTTTTTAAAGTACGTGAGCCCGAAGTTCCTCGCCGGAGAGCGGGGAAAGGTAGGCCGGCGGCACGTCAAATACGGTGAAGCAGCCTGTTTTTCCTTCTTCTACGAAGCGGTGAAGGGCTCTTGCGTAGGCGAGAACCACATGGGTGGTGAATTCAGGGTTGGAATCCAGGGTCAGCCGGTATTCCATGACGTGGCTGTTTTCCTTATGGGCTCCTGTCCTTCCGCTGCGGAATACGAAGCCTCCGTGGGCGAGACCGCCGTGATTTTTCTTCAGTTCTTCTTCGGAAATGAAATGAACGGTGGTGTCATAGTCTATAAAGTAGTTGGGCATGGTTTTGATGGCGTTTTCAATGGCTCCTCTGTCAGCCCCTTCTTCTGCCACCACATAGCATTCTCTTGTATGCATATCCCTGGTGGTGAGCACAGGATTTTCCCCATTTCTTACGGCTTCCAGAGCGCTTTCCACGGGGCAGGTATACTGTTTCCCGTCCCTGACTCCCGGTACGCGGCGGATGGCGTCAGAATGGCCCTGGGAAACGCCCCTGCCCCAGAAGGTGTAGTCTTTGCCATCAGGCAGAATGACATGGCCGAAGAGACGGGCCAGGGAGAAAAGGCCCGGATCCCAGCCTACGGAAATCATGGCAGCCTTCCCATGAGCCTTTGCCGCTTCATCTACCTTATCAAAATGCTGTGGAATATGGGCATGGGTGTCAAAGGTATCAATGACGTTGAACATAGCCGCATAGGCCGGTGTCTGCTCCGGCAGATCGGTGGCAGAACCTCCTGCCAGCACCAGTACGTCCACCTTATCCTTCCACTGTTCCGCCTCATCCGCGGAAACCACAGGCACGCCGGGCGTATTGATTTTCACGTCCGCCGGATTTCTTCTGGTAAATACCACTGCCAGTTCCATATCCCGATTGTCTGCCAGTGCGCTTTCCACACCTCTGCCAATATTACCATAACCCATAATACCGATTCTGATTGCCATGATGAAACTCCTTTCCCTGTTTATGAAATATATTGAAATTTATTGATTTATCCTATTATACTCTAATTGCATAACATTGGTAAACCTCTTTGCAAATTTAGCATAGTATATTTCAAGTCATGGATGGTTTCCTACTCGGCATGACAATATTGGTATTCATAACAACAGGAAACTGTTTGCAGATAGTTTCCTATCCGGCTTGACGCCATTGGTGTTTCTTACCGACAGGAAACTATTCGCGAAGGGTTACCTGCTGATATGACACTCACCGGTGTTCCTTACCGGCAGGAAACTATTCGCGAAGGGTTCCCTCCCCGGCACGACACCACTGGTATTCATCACGGCAGGAAACTTTCGCTGGGAGATTTCTCGACTCCGCTTCGCTGCGCTCGAAATGACGGAGCGGCAGGGCAGCGTTGATATTCATCACGGCAGGAAACTGTTTGCAAAGGGTTTCCTACTGAGATGACATCCGCTGGTGCTTCTTACCGACAGGAAACTATTCGCCTATAGTTTCCTTCCCGCCATGTCACTATTGTCCTTCATCTCAATCGGAAACTGTTCGCCTATGATTTCCTCCCCGCCATGATACCATTGTCTTTCATCACAGCAGGAAACTTTTTCGCCGGGAGATTTCTCGACTCCGCTTCGCTGCGCTCGAAATGACGAAAGGCAGCGGATAGCTGGAAGCCGGCAGCGGACAGCACAAAAGCGGAGCCCCAGGGCTCCGCTTTTGTAATCATTCTTTATCTTTCAAATGTCTGATGCCTTTGTCTGCAATGTCGTGACGGTACTGAACTCCGTCCCAGTGGATTTTGGAGACCCCTTCGTAGGCTTTGGCTTTTGCTTCTTCCAGAGTGGGCGCCAGGGCCACTACGTTGAGGACGCGGCCGCCATTGACTACGTATTCTCCGTCTTTCTTCACTGTTCCGGCGTGGAATACGATGCATCCGGCTTTTTCCGCTTCTTCCAGTCCGGAAATGACTTCACCGGAGGAGTGGGAGCCGGGGTAGCCGGCAGAGGCCATGACTACGTCTACGGCGCAGCCTTTCTTCCATTTCACGTCTTCCTTTTTCAGTTTCCCATGGACACAGTCCAGCATCACCTGGGCCAGGTCGCCGTCGAAGAGGGGAAGGACCGCTTCCGTTTCCGGGTCGCCGAAGCGGCAGTTGAATTCTACCACCTTCGGGCCTTCGTCGGTAATCATAAGGCCTGCATAGAGACAGCCTTTGAAGGGATACCCTTCTTTTTTCATGGCCGCTACGATGGGGCGGAGGATTTTGACTTTCACTTCGTCCATCATTTCATCGGTCATCACCGGAGCCGGTGCATAGGCTCCCATGCCGCCGGTATTGGGGCCTTCGTCGTTGTCGAAGATTCTCTTATGGTCCTGGGAGGAAACCATAGGTACCACGTGGGTGCCGTCGCAGAAGCAGAGGACGGAGGCTTCTTCCCCTTCCATAAATTCTTCAATAACCACAGACCGGCCGGCGCCGCCGAAGGAGTGTCCTTCCAGCATGTCTTTCACTGTGCTGATGGCTTCATCTTCGTTCTGGGCGATGATGACGCCTTTACCGGCCGCCAGGCCGTCGGCCTTGATAACGATAGGATATTTCCGGTTATTCACCAGGTATTCCACTGCCTTGTCTTCGTCGGTAAATACTTCGTAGGCGGCAGTTGGAATGCCGTATTTCTTCATCAGATTTTTAGCAAATCCCTTGGAGCCTTCAATGCGGGCTGCCGCTTTGGAGGGGCCGAAGAAGGGCAGTCCTTCCGCTTCGAATTCATCGGCCAGACCTTCGGTGAGAACCGTTTCCGGTCCGGCTACGGTGAGATCCACTTTCATCAATCTGGCAAAGTCCAGTATATCTCTATGTCCTTTGACTGGAATCAGGTGGGCCACATTGCTCATACCATCATTACCGGGGATGGCATAGACTTCTGTAACGGAAGGGCTCCGTGCCAGCCGCCAGAGCAGGGCATGTTCCCTGCCGCCGCTGCCAATGACTAATACCTTCATGGAAAAAACCTCTCTTAACTGTGACGGAAATGACGATGTCCGGTGAATACCATGGCAATGCCGTATTTGTTGGCCATGTCAATGGATTCCTGGTCCCTGATGGAGCCGCCGGGCTGGATAACTGCCGTAATGCCTGCTTTGCCTGCTGCTTCGATGGTATCGCCGAAGGGGAAGAAGGCATCGGAGCTCATGACGGCACCCTTTGCTTTTTCTCCGGCTTCTGCAATGGCAATGTCAGCGGAGCCTACACGGTTCATCTGGCCTGCGCCTACGCCGTAGGTTACGTCTTTGCCGGTGAGAACGATGGCGTTGGATTTCACATGCTTTACGATCTTCCATGCGAATTCCATGGCCTGCCATTCTTCTTCCGTAGGAGCTCTCTTAGTCACTACTTTGCAGTCTTTTCTTGTTTCTGCGCTGTTGTCCGGAGTCTGTACCAGAAGGCCGCCGGATACTTTATGAAGCTGCAGTTCTTCTTTGAAGGCTGCCGGTACTTCGATGAGACGGATATTTTTCTTTGTTTCCAGAATATCAAGAGCTTCCTGGCTGAATTTCGGAGCCATGACGACTTCGAAGAAAATAGGTTTCATGGCTTCTGCTGCCGCTTTGTCGCAGACCTGGTTCATGGCTACAATGCCGCCGAAAGCGGATTTGCTGTCTGCGTTGAAGGCGCGCTGGAAGGCATCCAGTGCATCTTTGCCAAGGGCTGCGCCGCAGGGGTTGGTATGTTTAATGATAACGCAGGCCGGCTGCTCTTTACCCCATTCGCATACCAGATCCCAGGCTGCTTCCATGTCCACAATGTTGTTGTAGGACAGTTCTTTGCCATGGAGCTGTTTGGCTGCTGCAATGCCGCCTTTGGCTTCGGGATCCTTGTAGAAGGCTGCTTTCTGGTGGGGATTTTCGCCGTAGCGGAGGTCCTGGATTTTTACGAAGGCTTTGCTGTAAATATCCGGCAGTGCGTCCTTGTCGCCGTTCACTTCTTTGGTGAGGTAGTCTGCAATAGCGCAGTCATAGAGACCGGTGTGGAGGAATGCTTTTCTGGAAAGCTTCAGACGGAAATCTTCGTCCAGTGTGTCATTCTTAATCCGTTCCAGAATTTCGCCGTACTGGGAAGGATCTACCACGATGGTGACGTATTTGTAGTTCTTGGCAGCGGCGCGTACCATGGAGGGGCCGCCGATATCAATATTTTCAATGGCTTCAGCTCTGGTGACGCCGGGTTTTGCAATGGTTTCACGGAAAGGATAGAGGTTCACAGCCACCAGGTCAATGCCTTTGATGCCGTGTTCCTTCATGGCTTTCACATGGTCCGGGTTGTCACGGATGGCCAGGATGCCGCCGTGAATCATGGGATGGAGAGTCTTTACACGGCCATCCATCATTTCCGGGAAGCCGGTGACTTCGGAAACCGATTTCACAGGAATGCCTGCTGCTGCAATGGCTTTCATGGTGCCGCCGGTGGAAATGATTTCCACCCCCAGTTCATGAAGTCCCTTTGCAAATTCCACTACCCCGGTCTTATCAGATACACTGATCAGGGCTCTTTTAATTGCCATAGTTTACTCCCCCTTTATTGAAATATATGTCCTTGATCATAGAAATATATGTCCTTTATTTTTCAGGGCAGCTGTGCATGCCGCTCACATGATGTCCCTCTATATGCAGATGATCTGCGCAGAAAGCGGTCACCGCTCTCACATAGGCCGGATGTTCCTGCTGCAGAATGCGGTCAGAAAGGGTTTCTTCGGTGTCGTCATCATATACAGGTACTGCCACCTGGGTAATGATGGGGCCATCGTCCAGTCCCGTCCCTACGAAATGGACGGTGCAGCCTGCCACCTTGACACCGGCTTCCACAGCCTGCCGCTGGGCATGGAGCCCGCGGAAGCTGGGCAGCAGGGCCGGATGGATATTAATAATCCGGTTCGGAAAGGCATGAATCAGGTTTTCACCGCAGATTCTCATGTATCCTGCCAGGCAGATGAGGTCCGGGTCATAGGATCTGGCTGCTTCCAGAATAGCATCATTGAAGGCTGCCTTGTTTTCAAAGGATTTAAGTTCCAGCACAGTGGAAGGAACGTTCCAGCGTTCTGCTCTTTTCAGTACCTGGGCATCGGCGTGGTCACAGATGACGCCTACTACCGTGCCATTCACTCTGCCATCCACTGTGGCTTCATGAATGGCCTCTGCATTGGAGCCCCTGCCGGAAGCAAATATAAGGATTCTCTTCTTACTCATTGAAAAGACCACCTGTCACAACTACGTCCTGGTTTCCTTTTGTGATTTCGCCTACTTCATACACCGGTTCATTGATGGATTTCAGGATTTCCTTAGCCTTTTCCGCATTTTCCCTGTTCATGATAAGGAGCATGCCCAGACCGCAGTTATAGGTGCGGTACATTTCCCGGGGTTCCACGCCCCCCTCTTTCATAAGGAATGGGAAAATCGGGAGAAGCGGCCATTTTTCCGCATCCAGCACGGCCCGGGTGCCTTTGGGAAGCACTCTTGGAATATTGTCGTAGAAGCCGCCGCCGGTGATATGGACCATGCCATTTACCTTTGTGCCTTTCAATACAGGCAGTACAGGCTTTGGATAGAGACGGGTCGGTGTGAGAAGCACTTCGCCCAGAGGCTTGTCCATATCTCCATACACCTTGTCCAAGGAAAGGCCGTTATCCTTAATAATACGGCGTACCAGGGAATAGCCATTGGAGTGAACGCCGGTGGAAGGAAGGCCCAGAATCACATCACCGGGAGCAATATCTTCACCGGTGATGAGGTCTTTTCTGTCCACAATGCCTACGGCAAAGCCGGCCACATCGTAGTCTCCTTTGGCATAGAAGCCGGCCATTTCCGCCGTTTCACCGCCAAGGAGGGCACATCCGGACTCAATGCACGCATTGGCCACGCCTTTGACGATTTCCGCCATCAGTTCCGGTTCCAGTTTGCCGGTGGCAATATAGTCCAGAAAGAAGAGCGGTCTTGCACCCTGTACCAGTACGTCATTGACGCTCATGGCTACGCAGTCCTGTCCGATGGTATCATGAATGCCCATTTCGATGGCCAGGCGGAGCTTGGTGCCTACGCCGTCGGTGCCGGAAACAAGGATGGGATCTTCCGATAGTTCATCCTTCAGGCGGAAAAGGCCGCCGAAGCCGCCGATATCTCCCATGACACCACGGGTATAGGTGGCCTGTACCGATTTCTTAATCAGTTCCACTTCTCTTTCGCCGGCGTCAATATCTACGCCTGCTTCTGCATAGGTCAAGCCTTTTTTCTTTTCGCTCATGGTTCCTCCCTATTCTTCATCTTCCATGCTGCCCAGTCCGTCATGGGGTACCTTTTCCGGGTACACGCCGTCGAAGCAGGCAAAGCACATGTCCGATGCCTTAATATTGGAAATCGATTCCGCCAGTCCTTTCTGGGACAGGTAATGAAGGGAATCGGCGCCGATCATTTTGCAGATTTCCTCGGTGGAATACTTGGCTGCAATCAGCTGCTTTCTTTCAGCCGTATCAATGCCGAAGAAGCAGGGGTACCGTACTGGCGGAGAACTGATACACAGCTTGATTTCCTTCGCCCCTGCATTTTTCAGAAGGTTGATAATGATACCGCTGGTGGTGCCGCGGACGATGGAATCATCGACCAGGATGATCCGCTTCCCTTCCACATTCATGCGGATGGGATTCAGCTTCATCCGTACAGCCCTTTCTCTCTTCTTCTGCCCCGGCTGGATAAAGGTACGGCCCATGTATTTATTTTTCAGGAGCCCTTCAACAAAAGGAATGCCGGAGGCCGCGGAATAACCCAGGGCTGCCACGTTGCCGGAGTCCGGCACGCTCATGACCACATCGCCGTCGTAATGGGTTTCTTCCCAGAGCTTTCTGCCCATATTCAGACGGGCCTGGTAAATGTCCTGGCCGTTCATAATGGAATCGGGGCGGGCAAAATAAATGTATTCAAAGGAACAGATGCCATGGCGGTGACTGCCTACGGAGCAGTACATGGTGGAGCGGACGCCGCTGTCATCAATGGCCACGATTTCACCGGGGAGAACATCCCTTACAAACTCTGCGTCAATGGCATCCAGCGCCGGTGTCTCGGAAGCCAGCACCCAACCGTGTTCTGTTTTCCCCAGAACCAGGGGACGGTAGCCGAAGGGATCCCGGCAGCCGTAGAGAGCATCATTGGTGCAGGCTACGATGGCATAGGCCCCATGGATTTCATCCATCAGTTCCTTGAATTTTTCCTCTTCCGTAGCCCGGCGGCTTCTGGCCAAAAGCTTTATAATCACTTCCGTGTCCATGGTGGTGGAGAAGGTAGAACCTTCCAGAAGGAGGCGGCGTCTCAGATTCTTCGTGTTCACCAGGTTCCCGTTATGGGCAAGAGCCATAGGCCCGTCAATGCTGTCAGCCTGCAGGGGCTGCACATTCACCGGAATGGAGGAGCCGGTGGTGGAATACCGCACGTGGCCGATACCGATGTGGCCTTCCTTTTCCGGCAGGTTGCGGAATACTTCCGTCACCAGACCCATGCCGCGGAAAGTTTCCATGGACTTCCCGTCGGAAACGGTAATGCCTGCGCTTTCCTGGCCCCGGTGCTGCAGGGCAAAAATACCGTAGTAGGTTTCATGCACCGCAGACAGCTCCCGGTCAAAAATACCAAACACTCCGCATTCTTCATGCGGCTTGTCATCATATACTTCCATGCTTTTATACATTACGGAATTCTCCTGACTTTCCTATACTTCGGACTCCCTGGAGATGCGCTGATTCAATGATTGTCTGCTTTTATTCCTGAAATTTTATGCAATGCAAGGCTGTTTAAAGAGCCCCATGACGAAGCAGTGCATAAAATTTTATAAAAACAGACTCTATGAATGAATCAGTGCTTCCCCAGGAGTCTAAATTCTGGGGCTTTTCCGCAGGGACAGGCCCATGCCACCCCATTGAGGCAGAGCCTGTCCATTTTTCAATCAGAACTTTTCACCGGTAAGGAGTTCGTAGGCTTCCTTGTAGATACCGATGGTCTTATCGATAATGTCCTGCGGTACGGTGTCTCCGGGATGAGCTTTCAGGTAATCGCGGACAAACTGCTTGTCATAGGAAGGCTGGCCATGACCTGCTTCGTAACCCTTAGCCGGCCAGAAGCGGGAATTATCGGGAGTCAGCATTTCATCGCCCAGAACGATATTTCCTTCCTTGTCCAGACCGAATTCAAACTTTGTATCTGCAATGATAATGCCTCTTTCCAGAGCATAGTCAGCGCACTTGTTGTAAAGGGCAAGGGTCAGTTCAGACAGTTTTTCCATGTATTCTTTGCCTTTTCCCGGGAAGAACTTATTCACCCACGCTTCCCCTTCTTCCATGGAAATATTCTGGTCGTGTTCCCCTACCGGTGCCTTGGTGGAGGGGGTGAAAATAGGATGAGGCAGCTTCTGGCATTCCTTCAGTCCTTCCGGAAGGGCAATGCCGCAGACCTTGCCGTCCTTCTGATAGCCTTCCCAGCCGGAACCGGTGATGTAGCCGCGGACGATGCATTCCACCGGAATCATGTCCAGCTTCATGGTCTTCATGGAGCGGCCTTCAAATTCCTTTGTCTGGAAGAATTCGGGCATATCTTTCGTATCAATGGAAATCATATGGTTGGGAACGATGTCCTTTGTGAAATCGAACCAGAACTTGGACATACGGTTCAGCACCACGCCCTTTTCCGGGATGGGGCATTTCAGGATGTTATCAAAAGCGGAAATGCGGTCGGTGCATACCATGACCAGGCTGTCCCCCAGATCATACAGTTCACGAACTTTGCCGGATTTAAAAGGTTTGTATTCTTTCATTTGATTCTCTCCTTAAAATAATAATCTTATGATTTTCTGTGGAATAGGAAAATTACTTTCCCAGTTCTGCCTGCAGCTTTGCATCCTTGGCATAAATTTCCTCTGCTGCCTTTTCCCGGTAAGCCTTGTACTTTTCAAAGAGTGCTTTATCAGAAACCGCACCGATTTCCACAGCCAGGAAAGCGGCATTCTTGGTGCCGTCAATGGCTACCGTAGCCACCGGAATACCGGAAGGCATCTGCACGATAGAAAACAGGGCATCCATGCCATCCAGCTTCGCACCGGAAAGGGGAACCCCGATAACCGGCTTCAGCGTCAGGCTGGCTACTACGCCGGGAAGGGCTGCTGCCATGCCGGCGCCGGCGATAAAGGCCCCTACTCCCTTCTTTTCTTCCTCTGCCACAAAATCAGCCAGCTTCTTCGGCGTTCTGTGAGCAGAAGCAATGGTGACGTCATAGGTGACTCCAAAATCATCAAGAATGGAAAAGGCCTTTTTCATGACCGGTAAATCGGAATCACTGCCCATAACAATTCCAACATGCATTTGTTAATTTCCTCCCTCATTGAGACATTCATCTCAAAAAAAATCTCCCTTTGCAGAAAAATGACTCATAGTCATAAGATTCCCGCAAAAGGAGTTTATACCGATTGGATACAACGTTTCAGCAAAAAGAGAGGCAGGCGAACAGAACACAGCTTTCCTGCTCTGTATGTCTTCAGAAATATGGATTCTTTCAGCAGACATGGCCGCTCCTCTCCCACTTGAGATAAAAAAGCCTGCGCTCCCAATGCACAAGCCCTGCAACAATGAAATCTCTATTGCTTACGTTCCTTAATTATTCTAATATTTCCATTTTCCCTTGTCAATGAATTTTAATGCCCGAAGGCTGCCATGGGGCAGACTTTTCTCAACTATAACGGCCCCTTCAAATTTTATTCATTTAATTCTTATTTTATACTTATCTTACTCTTGTAATCTCATTCCGCCTTCCCGTGAAGTGACTACAAAGGCAGCGGGGATATAACTCATTGAACAGGATTCATGAAACTATCGTCTAGGGAAGCGCTGATTAAATCGTTATCGGATTTCATTCTTGAATTTTTATTCA
>ERZ809146.570-NODE-570-length-18472-cov-4.085410_pt1 | contig 18472 bp, 19 predicted proteins | sample MGYA00520794_ERZ809146 | MGnify/ENA primary metagenome ERZ809146 (study PRJEB31570, sample SAMEA3212995) | Homo sapiens | biome: human-gut; feature: human gut; material: fecal | place: Sweden | collected 2011 ... | reverse complement strand
CCGGAGTTTTATCCGTTTATAGAAAGCATTCCGAATGTGATTGAGTGCAATTGTGTGACGGGCAATTATTCTATGCTTATGAAGGTGGCATTCCCGAGTACGATTGAGTTGGATGGATTCATCGGACAGCTCCAGCATTTCGGAAAGACACAGACACAGATTGTATTCTCTACACCGGTTGAGCCGAGGGGATTGAATGTGGAAGCATTAGAAGAAAAAGAAGAATAGATAAAAACCTGGCAGCCGGGGATGTTACATAGAATGTATAATATCTCCGGCTGCCGGGTTCTATTTAGTCAGCTTTTTGATAGATCAGGCGGATATCACCGTTTTGCAGTGTAGTATGCCCGCAGCAGGTGAAGCCTAATTTGACGAGCAGATGCTGCATGGGAATATTATCATCGTGTGTATCAATTTTAATATTTGGGAACTGTTCATAAGCCCAGTTCAGACAGAAGGTAGCTACGCCCTTTGTACCAGGTGCCGTGGCAACTCTGTGAACAACGGCATAGGGTCTGTCATTTAACCAGGAACCGTCAATTGTCTGGTAATCAGGGTCTTCTTCCCTGTGAAAATAGAATACGCCTCCGATTTGCTCATCTTCTTCTATCTGAATGATGCAGACATATAAGCAGTCGGACTGGATATCCTGTGTGGTAAGTGAAACCGGAGGATAACTGTCCCGCCACTGGTCCGGATTGCCGTGTTCTTTCATATATTTCCGGGCATAAGCATAGATTGCAAGGATGTCCGGAAGGTCATTCATTGTCGCTTTTCTGATCTGCATAAAAATCTCCTTTTGTTATTCATTACTTTGTTTATTTTCGTAACTGTGGGAATATCTCAATACTGCGTTCAAGTATCCCTTTCATATAAGCAATCGCAGTTCCGTAATTGGTGATTGGTACAGAGGCGTCACCGGCGCATTTCAGGCGGTATTTCATTTCGCGCTCATTCAGCATACAGCCACCGCAGTGAATGATCATTTTATAATGGTTCAGCTTCAGTGGAAATTCAGTTCCACTGGTAAATTCAAAATCTATATCTTTTCCCGTATATTCACGAACCCAGCGTGGCAGCTTGACAGTACCGATATCGTCACACTGGCGGTGGTGTGTACAGCCTTCGCTGATCAGGATCGTATCTCCGTCTTCCAGCGTGTCCAGTGCTCTTGCGCCGTGGACGACGGTTTCCAGATTCCCCTTATATCTTGCAAAAAGAATGGAGAAAGAAGTAAGCGGGATATCGGACGGAGTATCTTTGTCAACTTCTTTAAATGCCTGACTGTCGGTAATCACCAGTGCAGGCTTTTTCCCGAGTGAATCCAGCGTACTTTTGAGTTCTGTTTCCTTTACAACGATTGCAGTAGTTCCGGCATCCAGAAGATCGCGGATCGTCTGCTGCTGTGGGAGAATCAGCCTTCCCTTTGGCGCGGCAGAATCGATCGGAACAACAAGTACAATGAAATCTCCGGGGGTTACAAGATCCCGGACGATGAATCTGGAAGATTCTTCCGCAGGGACTAAAGTTCCGAGACGTTCTTTCAACTCATGAATATGAAGATTTTCAGTTGTATTGGTCCACAGGATATGCTCTAAAGGAATCTTATATTTCAGATGAGTGGACACGATCATTTCCTGATGTGTATGTTCCGATACCAGATCGGCTTTATTAAGGACGAGTAAGAGGGGAATATTCTTATCCTGTATGCGTGTAAGGATCGCATTGTCCTGCGGCGTAATTCCTGAGGTGCCATCGATCACGAGCACAGCGATGTCAGTCTTGTTCAGAACCTGATAAGCTTTCTGAATGCGGAGTTTTCCAAGTTCGCCTTCATCGTCGAGCCCCGGAGTGTCGATCATGACGATAGGGCCCAGCGGAAGCAGCTCCATGGATTTGAATACAGGATCGGTCGTTGTTCCGCGCACATCGGATACGATCGCAAGATTCTGCCCGGTGAGAGCATTAATAAGACTTGATTTTCCGGCGTTGCGTCTGCCGAAGATCCCGATATGTATACGTTCTGAAGAAGGTGTGTTGTTTAAACTCATGATATGTTCCTCTCTTTCTGACAGCTGTATATAAAAGCTGACTGTATAAAAAGTTGATGTTACCTAAATATTCAAAGAATCGCCACGGTCTGTTACAACCTGATAGCCTATGGATTTCATCCGCATTTCCAGACAGTGTCTGCACTGGGCGGATTCATCACCGGTACAGATCTTATTATCATATAGAAGATAATCTTTCCGTACTTCCGTTGGTGAAAGGTTCGGCATTACGACATTGGCGCCTGCCAGGATTCCAAGTTCACGCCCCTTTGGGTGGATAGTTCCAAGTGCGGTTGTGGCAGGAAGTAAAACCTTCGGGATCATCAGCCGGATCAGGCCGAGCATATATAAAGTAAGTTCCAGTGTTCCCGCAGATTCTCCGGCAAACGGAGTGTCATGATGTGGGATAAACGGACCGATTCCGATCATGTGTGGATTCAGTTCTTTCATGAAGAGCATGTCTTCTGCAAGGTGTTCCGAAGTCTGGTAAGGAGAGCCAACCATGAATCCGCAGCCAATCTGATAACCGATGTCCTTTAAATCCCGCAGACATTGCTGCCTGTGTTCAGGACTAAGGTTCGGTGGATGAAGCTTTCTGTAATGTTCGTGGTTATAAGTTTCATGCCGCAGAAGATAGCGGTCGGCGCCGGCATCATAGTAAGCCTGATAGCTATCTTTGGATTTTTCCCCGATGGAAAGTGTAATGGCACAGTCGGGATAGCGTTCTTTAATTATCCGGATCAAATGGATGATGCGTTCATCTGTATAATATCCGTCTTCGCCGCCCTGCAGGACAAAGGTGCGGAATCCAAGCTCATAACCTTCCTTACAGCACTTTAGGATATCGGCTTCTGACAGGCGGTACCGGTGTGCGTTGCCGTTGCTTTTCCGTATACCGCAGTACAGACAGTCGTTTTTACAATAATTGGTAAATTCGATCAGACCGCGGATGTAGACATCGTGTCCATAATAACGGTGGCGTTCTTCGCGGGCCAGGGAAAAGAGATATTCGGAAAGTTCCGGAGTGCGTCCCTCGATCAGTGTGATCCATTCTTCTTTGGTCAGGGTCTGTTCTTTATGCAATTGATCGATCAGATATTTTAAAGATAAGTTCGTTTCATTCATGAAAATCATTCCTTTGCCCGTATGTTATTGATCATAATATCTCACATTATTATAACAAACAATTACTTGCCGAACAATGTAAAGAAAGAAGTGATATGCAGAAATAGAAAAATAAGATAAATATATTAAAAAATATAAATTGACAATTCATACAGATGCGTTTTTAATAGAAGTATACAGATTAGTTACGGCGAATTAATAAATCATAAAGAAAGGAAGAAATCATGGGAATCGGTAAAAGAATATTAAGTGTACTGATCGGTATCCTCTTCATTATAAGTGTGTCGGTACTTGGAGGAAGTCTGCTTGCAAAGCAGGTACTTGTCAAAGCAATCAGTCAGGCAGGGATTGATACGGCAATCTCTCACAGAATGATGGATGCAGTATTTGGCTATGCAGGAGCAGATGATACACAGTGGATTGCGAAGATACAGAACAAGATTGAGAAGAACGAGGAAGTACAGAAAATTACAGAAAAGGTCATGGATGAAATGGTGAATGATCTTTCAAAAGGAACGGGCTATAAGGATGTAGATATTTCCAAAGAACTGAATCAGTTACTGGAAGACAGCATGAAAGAAATTAAGGATTCAAATCCGGAGTTAACGGAAGATATGCTGAAACTTATGAAGCAGCAGTTAAAAGATGAGATGGATGACGTTCAGGATGTACTGAATAGTTATGCATCTAATCTGTATGGTAATATGAAAGATACCAGTACGATACAGGGGAAAGTTGCCAGATTATATACGACGCTGGTATCAACGACCTGCCGGGCCGTATCGGGAGCAGCAGTTCTGCTCTGTGCAATCCTGACGGTATTGCTTGGGTATCCAAGACACAGAGGATTATTTTCACTCGGAGTGGAAAGTTTGATTTGTGGAGGAATTTTTGCCGGACTTATAGGAGTTATGGGAAGCCGGACTATGGGCTTCTTATCGGACAAGATGCTGGGGCGTACGGTAGATATAGGGTTAAAGTCATATTTCTGGATGGGCTGTATATTTGCCGGGGCGGGTGTGATATTCCTGCTTGCGGGATTTATAATAAAGTGGAAAGACCAAAAAAGGATAGATGTAAATGAGTAACAGATTTTTATAATGAAGTATTCGGAACATTTGATACAGAAGTGTAACAGAGTGAATGAACAGGATGTAAATGTAACAGGTATGAGAAAGGTTATATTTTACATCCTGTATCTTTTAGAGCAGTAATCGGATTGCTTATAGGTGTTTTACATTACATACGGATAGCATACTGGAAATATTATATGGGGCATGCTATCATAAAAGTAATGTCTTTTTCCGTAGATGTATGGAATACAATAGAAAACAGAGGAGTTAATTCAGACATGGAAACACAACACATTATCCACAATTTTGAGCCAATCTATAATGAACATTCTAAGATTCTGATGCTCGGAACTATGCCATCGCCGAAATCCAGAGAAGTCGGATTCTACTATGGACACCCAAGGAACAGATTCTGGAAAGTTGTATCCGATGTCTGTGGCGAAGCGTATCCGGAGACGAGAGAAGGCAAGATCGCATTTGCATTAAGAAATGGTATTGCAGTCTGGGATGTGCTGGCGGGGTGTGATATTAAAGGAGCAGATGACAGCAGTATCCGTAATCCACAGCCGAATGATCTGAGCCGGATCCTTGAATGTGCAGATATTAAGGCCATTTTTACGACAGGAACGAAAGCATTTCAACTATATAAGAAATTTTGCTATCCTAAGACTGGGATTATGGCAATTGGATTGCCGTCTACGAGTCCGGCGAACTGCAGAACATCGTATGAGCAGTTGTTCGAGGCATATTCTGAAATTAAGAAATATATATAACAACGATGAAAATAAATAAGATTTCTAAATAAGTAAGAATCAAGAAAGAAGGCGTATTAGACCATATGAACCGGGAAGAACGAGTAAGAATACTGATCGACTATCTGAAAAAAGAAAATACAGGTTATGCATCACTTGCAGATCCGGTAGATTATACCGGGAGAAGAAGACTTCTAAGAAGTCTTATGAATGTCCGCTGGCCGGGCGAGGCAGATCCGGAGTATACCAGGATCCAGGATGAACTGCTAAAGGAAGAAGCAGAACAGAAAGGAATCGTAGAATGGGGACAACTTCCGACTATCGGTGGACAATTCCCATGTGAGACGATCAAGAATGTGGATAAGATATCTCTCTGGCGGGGAGATATTACAAGACTTTCCGTAGATGCGATCGTAAATGCGGCGAACAGCCAGATGCTTGGATGTTTTGTGCCGTGTCATGGATGCATCGACAATGCGATCCATTCGGCAGCAGGTATCCAGCTTCGTAATGAATGTGCACAGATTATGGAAGCACAAGGACATGAAGAACCGACCGGAAAAGCGAAGATTACAAAAGGATATAATCTCCCGGCGAAACATGTCATCCATACCGTAGGTCCGATTGTTGGCATGCAGGTGACAGAAAAGCAGGAAGAAGAATTAAAGTCGTGTTATCTGAATTGTATGAAACTGGCGGAAAAAGAAGGACTTAAGTCGATTGCATTTTGCTGTATCTCAACGGGAGAATTCCATTTCCCGAATAAACTGGCGGCAGAGATTGCGGTGAAGACGGTGGACAAGTATCTGTCTTCTTCAAAACTGGAAAGAGTGATTTTCAACGTATTTAAAGAAGAGGACTATAATATATATAAGAAGATATTTGCATAAGAGTAAAGGAACAAGAGAGGAAATAAAGAAATGGACAATCTGCTATTCAGTTTAAATGCAACAGTCCCCATTTTCTTAATGATGATACTGGGACTGTTCTTCAATAAGATCGGGTGGATGGATGAGGAATTTGCTAATAAGATGAACAAATTCGTGTTCCGTGTTCCGCTTCCGGTATTATTATTTGGCGATCTGGCAGTTGTAGACATTAAAGAGGCGTGGGATACGAAATTTGTAATCTTCTGTTTTATTATTACATTGATCAGTATCACGATCGCAATCGGAATCTCCTGCCTGTTGAAAGACAGAAGTATTCAGGGAGAATTTATCCAGGGAGCGTACAGAAGCAGTGCGGCACTTCTGGGGATCGCATTTATCCAGAATATCTATGGTAATTCCGGTCAGGCACCGCTTATGATCATTGGAAGTGTGCCGCTTTATAATATTATGGCGGTGGTTGTACTGTCATTTTTCAAGCCGGGACAAAAAGGCATGGATAAAGCACTGATCAAGAAGACACTGATCGGTATCATTACGAATCCAATCATCATCGGTATTGTGGCAGGTTTGTTATGGTCGGCACTGAAACTTCCGATGCCGGTGATCTTACATAAGGCCGTCAGCAGTATCGGCGGCGTAGCAACACCGATGGGACTGATGGCGATGGGAGCTACATTTGACATTAAGAAAGCATTTGGCAAGATTAAACCGACCGTGATCGCTGCGTTTATCAAATTAGTGGGATTTGTAGCAGTGTTCATGCCGCTTGCAGTGGCAATCGGGTTTCGGAGAGAGAAACTGATCGCAATCTTAGTCATGCTCGGATCGGCAACAACAGTCAGCAGTTATGTTATGGCTAAGAATATGGGACATGAAGGAGTTGTGTCTTCGAGTGTAGTTATGCTGACGACTATGTGCAGCGCATTTACCCTGACGGGATGGCTCTATATCATGAAGTGTTTCGGATTGGTGTAACCCTTAAGAGTTTCTGAAAAATCCCTAAAATCCTTGACAAATGGGGATTCGATGGCTATCATATTCAGTAGTTTATACGTAAAGGCATTGATGAAGAGGAGTACACGTAAGTTCGTCCATACCAGAGAGAGTGATCCATCGGCTGAGAGACACTTAAGGAATACGAGACGTCGGAAGGTAGCTTCGGAGCCGGATGAATGAACCTGTAACTTATGATAAAGTAGAATTAGTTCATCCCGGAGTCGTTCCCGTTAAAGAATAAGATGAGATATATAGCGAAGGATTTCTTCCTATATAATGAAGGTGGTACCGCGACTACAATCGCCCTTTACGTCGATGTAAAGGGTTTTTTCATTTAATAAAAAAATGTGAAAAATGTGTGAAATGAGGAGGAAACTATGAGCGAAAACCTGGAAAAGACTTACAATCCCAAAGCGATTGAAGCAAAATTATATGAAAAATGGTGTGATAACAAATATTTCCACGCCGAAGTAGACAGAAGCAAGAAACCATTTACTACAGTAATGCCGCCACCGAACATTACAGGTAAGCTTCACATGGGACATGCCCTGGATAATACACTGCAGGACATCCTGATCCGTTATAAGAGAATGCAGGGATACAATGCACTCTGGATTCCGGGAACAGACCATGCGGCTATCTCTACTGAGGTTAAGGTTACAAATCAGTTAAAAGAAGAAGGAATTGACAAGAAAGAATTAGGAAGAGAGAAATTCCTGGAAAGAACATGGCAGTGGAAAGAAGAATACGCCGGAACTATCGAAGGACAGTTAAAGAAATTAGGTGTATCCTGTGACTGGGACAGAGAACGTTTCACAATGGACGAAGGATGTTCCAAAGCCGTAGAAGAAGTATTCATCAAATTATACAACGAAGGATATATTTACAAAGGATCCAGAATCATCAACTGGTGTCCGGTATGTAAGACTTCTCTTTCCGATGCGGAAGTTGAACATGAGGAACAGGACGGATTCTTCTGGCACATCAAATATCCAATCGTTGGAACAGATGATTATCTGGAGATCGCAACCACACGTCCGGAGACATTACTTGGAGATACTGCAATCGCAGTTCACCCGGATGATGAAAGATACAAAGACATCGTAGGAAAAATGTGTAAACTGCCTCTGACAGATAGAGAGATTCCGATCGTTGCCGACTACTATGTAGACAAAGAATTCGGAACAGGTGCGGTTAAGATCACACCGGCACATGACCCTAACGATTTTGAAGTCGGAAAACGTCACAACCTGCCGGAGATCAACATCATGAACGATGATGCAACGATCAATGAGCAGTATGGTGGAAAATATGCCGGAATGGACCGCTACGAAGCAAGAAAAGCAATGGTAGCTGACCTGGAAGAGCAGGGATACCTGGTAAAAGTTGTTCCACATTCTCATAACGTAGGAACACATGACCGCTGCCATACAACTGTAGAGCCAATGATCAAGCAGCAGTGGTTTGTTAAGATGGAAGAACTGGCAAAACCAGCCATCGAAGCAATCAAGAACGGCGATTTAAGATTCGTACCGGAACGTTTCAACAAGATCTACCTGCACTGGCTTGAGAATATCCGTGACTGGTGTATTTCCCGTCAGATCTGGTGGGGACACAGAATCCCGGCTTACTACTGTGATGAGTGCGGTGAAGTAGTCGTTGGACACGGCGCACCGGAGAAATGCCCGAAATGTGGATGCACACACTTTACACAGGATGAAGATACACTGGATACATGGTTCAGTTCTGCGCTGTGGCCATTCTCAACACTTGGATGGCCGGATCAGACAGAAGATCTGGATTACTTTTATCCGACAGATGTGCTGGTAACAGGCTATGACATCATCTTCTTCTGGGTAATCCGTATGGTATTCTCAGGATACGCGCATACCGGAAAGGCACCGTTCCACACCGTATTTATCCACGGTCTGGTCCGTGACTCTCAGGGACGTAAGATGAGTAAATCTCTTGGAAATGGTATCGATCCACTGGAGATCATCGATCAGTATGGTGCAGATGCACTTCGTATGACACTGATGACAGGTAATGCACCTGGTAACGATATGCGTTTCTATAACGAACGTGTAGAGGCAAGCCGTAACTTTGCCAATAAAGTATGGAATGCTTCCAGATTTATCATGATGAACCTGGATGAAAAAGAATTGAAGAAACCGGCGAACTTTGAAAAACGTCCTGCAGACTGCTGGATCATGTCAAAATGCAACAGCCTTGTAAAAGATGTTACAGAAAATATGGATAAGTTCGAACTTGGTATCGCACTTTCCAAGATTTACGACTTTATGTGGGATGAATTCTGTGACTGGTACATTGAGATGGCAAAATATCCGATCTATCATGCAGATGAAGATCCGGAAGCAGCCAATGCGGCACTGTGGACATTAAGAGAAGTCCTGAAGAAATCACTGAAACTGCTGCATCCATATATGCCGTTCGTTACAGAAGAGATCTACAGCAAGTTAGTACCGGAAGAAGAATCACTGATGATGTCTGACTGGCCGGTATATGAAGAAGAGTGGAACTTCCCAGTAGATGAGAACATTGTAGACCACTACAAAGAGATCATCCGCGGAATCCGTAACGTACGTGCCGAGATGAACGTTCCAAATTCAAGAAAAGCTACAGCATTCGTTGTATGCGAGGATGAAGAACTGGGAGCAGGACTTGCACTTCTTGGACATGCTGCACAGAACATGGCAGCTCTGAACGAACTGGTAATCCAGAAAGACAAGAGCGGTATTGCAGACGATGCAGTATCTATCGTAGTTCCGGATGCAACCGTATACCTTCCACTGGAAGAGCTGATCGACTTTGAACAGGAGATCGAGCGTCTGACAAAAGAAGAGGCAAGACTTACCAAAGAAATCGCACGTTCTAACGGTATGTTAAATAACGAGAAATTCGTAAGTAAAGCACCTGCTGCAAAGGTTCAGGAAGAAAGAGACAAACTGGAGACCTACCAGCAGATGATGGCACAGGTAAAAGAAAGACTGGAAGGATTAAAAGCAAAACAGTCATAAACAATACATTTCCGCAGTTATCGGTAACAGGATAACTGCGGATTAGATATCAAAGGGGATTATATGAAAAAACTTCAGTTAAAAAAACCGGATATCAAGGGTAAAATCCGCAAAATAAAAAATTTGAAGAAAGAGGATGTCATTGCATACTGGAAAGGCAGACATGAACGACGTGAGAGAATACTGGAAGCAAGACGCAACAGTGCATTTGCAAAGAAGATGCAGCCGGTCTATGCATTCATGAATAGATTCTCTTTGATATTTCATGCGTTGCTTGCATGCATCATTAACTTTGTAATAGAAGCAATTTCCAGACACTCCGTTGTTGCAGCCTGGGACTATATGACAGGAACACCGCTGGTATTCTTATACAATGCATTTATGATCTTTGTGACGTTTTCGATTGTATATCTGTTCAAACGAAGGATATTTGTCCGTATGATCATCGGTGCAATCTGGGTGATTCTTGGAATCGCGAATGGTTATATCCTGTTAAAGAGAGTTACACCGTTCAATGCACAGGATCTTAAGATCGCAGGGGATGGAATTGCGCTGATCAATAATTACTGTAATGGCTTTGAAGTGGTTGTGATCGCTGTCGGAGCGGTAGCACTTCTGATCTGGCTGATATCTATGTGGAGACGCGGTGGGCAGTATGCAGGTAAGATACATCATATTGCAGCACTGATCGGAATTATTGTATGTGGCGTTCTTTACACTTTTGTAACGAATATAGCAATAGATAAACGAGTGGTATCTACTTATTTTGGAAATATTGCATTTGCTTATGAGGATTATGGTCTTCCATACTGCTTCTCGGCAAGTCTTTTTAACACGGGAATCAGTGAGCCAAATGGATATACGAAGAAAGCAATGGCAAAGATTGACAAGGACGGAGAATTAAATCAGACGGCTACGAGCCGTTCTTCTGATGAACTTCCGAATATCATTGTTGTGCAGCTGGAGTCATATTTTGACGTTGCAAACGCAGAGTTTTTCACCACATCTGAAGATGCATGCCCGAATCTGCACAATTTATATCAGAATTATTCAAACGGATATTTTAAAGTACCGTCTGTAGGAGCAGGTACGGCAAATACAGAGTTTGAAGTGCTGACAGGTATGAACCTTCGTTATTTCGGACCAGGAGAATATCCGTATAAGACCTATTCAAAAAAACATCCGACGGAGAGTGCGGCGACAGCGCTTGCCTCTCTTGGATACGGAACACATGCATTACATGATAACACAGGAAATTTCTACAGCCGTGCCAATGTATTTAATAACATGGGATTTGATACATTTACCAGTAAGGAGTTTATGAATGTCCTGCAGACGACGGAGAATGGATGGGCAAAAGATGAGATCCTGACACAGCATATTATGGAAGCCATGGATACAACAAAACAGGAAGATTTTGTATTTACTGTCAGTGTACAGGGACATGGAAACTATCCGGAGACACAGGTGATCGAGAATCCGAAGATCAAGGTTGAAGGAATCGAAGACGAAGCGCTGAAAAATAAATGGGAATATTATGTTAACCAGGTCTATGAGATGGATCAGTTTGTAGGTGATCTGATCAAGGCAGTGGAAGAAAGAAATGAACCATCTGTTGTCGTATTCTACGGAGATCATCTTCCGACTATGGGACTGAAGGCAGAAGACTTAAAGAGCCGTTACTTATATAATACGAACTATGTAATCTGGGATAATATCGGACTTCAGAAGGATGATAAGAATATCCCGGCATATCAGCTGATGTCAGAGGTACTGAACAGACTGGATATCCATTCCGGTACCGTATTCAATTATCATCAGCAGAGAAAGGGAACAAAGAATTACCTTTCAGATCTGGAACTCCTGCAGTATGATATCCTGTACGGAAAGCAGTATGTATATAACGGAAAAGCACCAATCACCGAAGGCCATATGGTGATGGGAATCCGTAATGTGTCACTGAGCAGTATTGTTCCGCAGTTGAACAGTGGATATAGTCTGTACGGTGAGAACTTCACAAAATACAGCCGCGTATATGTCAATGGTGAAAAGCAGAAGAGCAGCTTCCTGAATAATACGCGTATTAATCTGTCGGAGACAGAATTAAAAGACGGTGATGTGATTCAGGTTGGACAGGTTGGTTCCAGTGATACGATATTCCGGATGTCGGATAAGTACACATATCAGAACGGACAGCTTGTAAAACAGGAAGGCACAGCAACCGATAAGAGCAAATCTTGGGTGGATCAGGATTATGATGTTAACTAAAAAAGAACCGGAAACGTTCACATATGAAGAGGCAGCAGCATATATCGAAGAAATTCCGAAATTTACAAAGAAACATACGCTGGAGCACACAAAAACGTTTTTAAAAAGATTGGGTAATCCGGCGGCGGACAGAAAAATTGTCCACGTCGCCGGTACAAATGGAAAAGGGTCTGTATGTGCATACTTACAGGCCATACTTATGGCAGAGGGGAAGAGAACAGGGTTCTTTACATCCCCTCATCTTGTATCTGTAAATGAGAGGATACGGGTAGATAATATACAGATTGATAATGAGACATTTCTGAAGGTGTTTCGAAAAGTTTTAAAGATAGTACGTCAGATGGTGGAAGACGGGATCGAACATCCTTCGTATTTCGAATTTCTATTTGGAATGGGTATGACAGCATTTGCAGAGACAGATGTAGAATATATCATTCTGGAGACGGGACTTGGCGGACGGCTGGATGCGACAAACGCAATAGACAATCCGGCACTTGCCATCATAACATCAATCAGTCTGGATCATACGGCGATCCTCGGTGATACGATCGAGAAGATTGCGGGTGAGAAAGCCGGAATTATTAAGCCGGGTGTTCCGGTGTTCTTTGACGGAAGCAGTAAAAAAGCAGCGGAAGTCATTAAGGCAAAAGCTTCGGAACTGGGCGTATCTTGTAGAGAAGTTACGAAAAATGCGTATGAAATTCAGGAAGTTCACCGCAAATATATTGCATTTTCCAGACGGAGTGCGTATGATAAAGATGTTATCTTTCAGGTACCGATGTGCGGATGTTACCAGGCGATGAATGCAGAGCTTGCACTGGAGGCGTCGGAATATCTGCTCGCGGGAGAAGAGATACATATGGACCGGTGGAAGGAAGCACTTGCAGAACTTCACTGGGAAGGAAGAATGGAACGGGTAGGAGCACATATTACCGTAGACGGTGCACATAACCCGGGCGCAATGGAAGCGTTTGTAGAAAGCGTAAAAGCACTGGATGAGTCCGAACGCGGAGAAATGGTATTACTATTTTCAGCAGTATCGGATAAAAAGTACGATCAGATGATAGAATATCTGTGTGAGAATCTGGATGTGAAAGCTTATGTTGTCACACAGATCGAGGGCGAAAGAGGTGTTCCGGCAGAGGAACTTGCTGATGTCTTCCGAAGATACACAGACAGACCGGTGTACTGTAAAGAACGATTAGAAGATGCCGTGAGAACAGCAATGAATGAACGGGGAGAGACGGGAGAGATATACTGTCTTGGCTCTTTGTACCTCGTAGGAATGATGAAGAAGTTACTGGCAGGAGGTGCCATAGATGCTTGATTTTGAAGAAGAATTAAAGAAGTTCCAGCCAAGTCTGGAAGTAGAGGAACTGGGAGATGCGATTTACCAGGATGATCTGACAGACATGACAGATCTTTTAAGAGAAGTAATCGAACAGACAAAGCAGGATGATCCACAGTAAACTGCGGTAGAGAGAATATAGAGGGAAGTATATGGATTACACAACAAAACTGGCGTATCAGTCGAATTACTGGTATAATGACGGACTTAACAAAGCGAATATCCGGGATCTGACCGGTGCCATTACATCGCTTAAGAAGAGTTTACAATATAACAGAGATAATATTGCGTCAAGAAATCTTCTGGGACTTGTTTATTATGGACGAGGCGATGTGGTAGAAGCACTGGCAGAATGGGTCTTAAGCAAGAATCTTCAGCCTAAGGAGAATATTGCGAATTACTATATCCAGAAAGTAAAAGAAAAAAGAGATGATCTGGACAGAATCAATCAGGCTATAAAAAGATATAATCAGGCTTTGGATTACTGTTATCAGAGATGTGAAGATCTGGCAGTTATGCAGCTTAAGAAAGCAATCGAGATGCATCCGACGTATGTGAAAGCATACCAGCTTTTGGCGCTCCTTTACATTATGGAAGAACAGTATGCAGAAGCAAGAAAGAATATCCGGATCGCTCACAAACTGGATAAGACCGACGATATCACGATGCGTTACATGCATGAGTTGAATCAGGTACGGAAGTCAAGAAACATCCGCCTGATAGACGATAAAGATACCGGAAAGAAGAAAAAGGGCAGACAGACAGTTACTTATAATATCGGAAATGAGACGATCATTCAACCGGTTGCTTCAGGATTAAAAGATAATGTCGGCCTGCATACAATGGTTAATATTGCAATCGGTGTTATTGTAGGTGTGGCAGTTATGGGATTCTTAATCATGCCGGCTGTGTCTGCATCAAGACAGAGTAAGCTGAATAAGCAGACCGTTAAGTTCAGTGATCAGATCGCAACTCAGAAATCACAGATCAGTGCACTGAAAAAAGAGCTGGATAATTATCGGAGCAGCAGTAAAGAAGCAGAGAATCAGCAGCAGACAGCAGAGATCACAAAGACAAGCTATGAATCACTGATGACCGTTATATCTCATTATTCAACCGGAGATATGAGTAATTCGGCACTGGCAGAGGAACTTCTGAAGATTAATTCAGAGACACTTGGAGCATCGGGAAAAGAAGAGTATGATACACTGACAGGAAAGATATATCCAAGAGTCTGTGAGAGTCTGTATGTAACATCACAGAAGAATTATCAGGTGGCAAATTATGATACGGCAGTGACGAATCTGGAGCAAGTCGTACAGATGGACGAAGGATATCAGGATGGTGCGGCTATGCTTCTTCTTGCACAGTCCTATGAAAAACAGGGTAAGCAGGATAAGGCGAATACGTATTATCAGAAGATCATCGAAAAATATAACGGGACAGAGGCAGCAACAGAGGCACAGAATGCTCTTGATGTACAAAATGCCAAAAAGACCAAAGACAATAATAATTAGAAAATGTACGAAAGAAAAGGATATACACGGTAAAGTGTATGTCCTTTTCTTTTATACTTAAGTATGTAAGGGGAGTATGTAACATGAAATATCAGGTACAGGAAAATTGTCTTACTATATTTTTACCGGGGGAGCTGGATCATCATAATGCAGAAGAGATACGAAAAGAATCAGATCATTTGATTGAACACAATCACATACGTTATGTGATCTTTGACTTTGCGGATACAAAATTCTGTGACAGTTCCGGAATCGGAGTGATCATGGGTCGTTACAGAAAGATCTATATGCTGGGCGGTGAAGTGTGTGCGGTACATACAAGCGAGAGGATCAGGAAGATTCTTATGATGTCAGGAGTAACAAAGATTATGCAGATTTATGAGGAGGAGAAATAAATGGAAAATACCAATGAAATGACGATTATTTTTGACAGTTATTCATCCAATGAAGCATTTGCAAGAGTGGCGGTTGCTGCATTTATGACATCGCTGAATCCGACAGTGGAGGAAGTAGCAGATGTAAAGACTGCGGTATCAGAGGCTGTAACCAATGCGATCATCCACGGATACGAAAGCCGGATAGAGAAGATCACGCTTCGTTGTAAGACATGCGGGGATACTTTGTATATCGAGATAGAAGATCATGGAAAAGGAATGGAAGATGTAAAGAAGGCGATGGAACCGTTATTTACTACAAGACCGGAGCTTGACCGGTCCGGGATGGGATTTTCTTTTATGGAAGCTTTCATGGATCAGGTAGAAGTAAGTTCAAAGCCGGAAAAAGGAACTACTGTGAAAATGCAGAAAACAATTGGAAAAGGACGAAAGGTATGGACCACACAATCGCTTTAATTCAGAAATCTCACGAAGGGGATGAAGAAGCAAGAGCTCAGATTGTGGAGGAAAATACAGGACTGGTCTGGTGTATTGTAAGAAGATTTACGGGAAGGGGAACAGAGCTGGAAGATCTGTTTCAGATCGGAACGATTGGATTACTGAAAGCAATCGACAAGTTTGATCTGAGTTATGAAGTGAAATTCTCAACTTATGCTGTTCCGATGATCAGTGGAGAAATTAAGCGCTTCTTAAGAGATGATGGGATGATAAAGGTAAGCCGGTCGTTAAAAGAACTGTCTTATAAAGGATATCAGGCCCAGGAAGTACTCGGAAGAAAGCTTGGAAGGGAGCCGTCGGTCACAGAACTTGCAGAGTATCTTGATGTGTCACCGGAAGAACTTACGATGGCGATGGATGCATGTACGGATGTGGAATCACTACACCGGCCGGTATACAAAAAAGAAGGACAAGAGATTTCACTGATGGAAAAAGTAGGAAAGGAGGACGGTGCGGAAGAAAGAGTAGTGGATCATCTGCTGTTAAAAGAGCTTCTGACAAGTCTGGATAAAGAAGAAAGAAAACTGATCTATCTGCGATATTTTGCCGAAAAGACACAGACTCAGGTAGGAAAGGAAATGGGAATTTCCCAGGTTCAGGTTTCCAGAATGGAAAAGAAAATATTAAAAAATCTAAGAGAACGTATCTGACAGGCACATCATGAATATATTCTGGAAAATCAGCCATACTAACTCATGAAACTTGGATGGAAAGGGTGAGTAAGATGGAGGATGCCAGAAGAAAGATCAGGATGTGCCTGATCTTTGTTGTGACATTGGCAGTGATCATCGGGCTGATTTATTACTTCCATGATGTAAGAGGCAATCACGGAGTCAATGAAGGAACACTGATAAAAAGAATGGAAATAACTGCAAAAAATGATGAGATAAACAGGAGGTGAAGAAGATGACCGCGAATTCTGATGATATATATATAAAAGCAGACCGGAATATAGAGGTCGCAAAAAAGTCGGTAACGCTTGGAGATGTATTGAAGATTGAATGCGTCAATCCTGCAATGCTGGCCAGAATCAGAAGTACGCATCTTCTGACATTTCATCACCCGGATAATAAAAGGGAAAGACGAGTGGTCATGTCGGTCTTAAAAGTGATACAGAAGATCCATGAAATCTATCCGGAGGCTTCTGTGGAAAATATCGGGGAGACGGATTTCATCGTGACATATGAAGAACAGGATGGGAAAGGCGGAGTTATTCACGTGGCAAAGATTGTCATGGTGGTGCTGATCAGTTTTTTCGGAGCAGCATTTTCAACAATGGCATTCAATAATGATGTAGGCGTGACAAAAATGTTCGGACAGATATACGAACTTCTGACCGGAACAAAGTCGAATGGATTTACGATTCTGGAATTTATGTATTGTATTGGTATTATCATCGGAATTCTGACATTCTTTAATCATTTCGGTAAAAAACGGCTGTCGGTAGATCCGACACCAATGGAGGTAGAGATGCGACTGTATGAAAATGATATACAGACGACGCTTGTGGAAACGTACTCCAGAAAGGAGAAAGAATTGGATGTGGATGAAAAACATATTCCTGGCAATTCTGGGACTTAGTGCCGGAATTACGGCGGCCGGAGGTTTATTTTCTTTTATTATCGGACTGGGGGTGGTGTCGGATTTTGCGGACAGGACACATACAGGTGAGCATGTTATGCTCTATGAAGATGCCATTGCAGTGGGCGGCAGTATCGGAGCAATCATCTCTGTCTATCATCCCACGATACCATACGGAAACTGGCTGGTTCCGCTGGCGGGACTTTTCGGTGGAATCTTTGTAGGATGCTGGGCGATGGCTCTTACTGAGATGCTGGATCTCTTTCCAATCTTCATCAGGAGAATCCGGCTTGTGAGAGGGATTGGAGCGATCATTATAGGAATCGCTTTTGGAAAAGGATTAGGAGCATTACTGTTTTTTTGGAAAAGGTGGTAAAAAATGGATAAAAAAAGACAGCAGCAGGCTTATGAAAATTATGTAAAGCAAAAAACACCGGTGCATAATCTGCCTGCTAATATGACAAAAGCATTCGTAACGGGAGGTGCAATCTGCGTGCTGGGACAGGGAATTTTGAATATCTGTGAGAAGGCAGGATTAGATAAAGATATAAGTGGCGGCTGGTGTTCTATGCTTCTGGTATTTCTGAGTGCAGTACTGACGGGATTCAATGTCTATCCAAGGATTGCAAAATGGGGCGGAGCCGGAGCGCTGGTTCCGATCACCGGATTTGCCAATTCGGTGGCAGCACCGGCAATCGAATACAAAAAAGAAGGACAGGTTATGGGAATCGGCTGTAAGATATTTACGATTGCAGGTCCGGTGATTCTGTATGGAATCTTTACAAGCTGGGTTCTGGGACTGTTCTACTGGCTGTTAAGAATTGTCGGAGTATTATGACGGCAGAGGATCTCAGATATGTAAATATGTCGGGAAAGGATAAGATTGATGATAAAGGGAAAGCAAAGTATAGCCTTTGAGGTATCTCCGTACCTTGAAGAG
>ERZ809146.561-NODE-561-length-18766-cov-27.694030_pt1 | contig 18766 bp, 23 predicted proteins | sample MGYA00520794_ERZ809146 | MGnify/ENA primary metagenome ERZ809146 (study PRJEB31570, sample SAMEA3212995) | Homo sapiens | biome: human-gut; feature: human gut; material: fecal | place: Sweden | collected 2011 ... | reverse complement strand
GTACGCTAAAGAATTCCCCCCACGGTGTTGATTATTGCACACCCGCATATATTGTTAAATATTTATCATTTGTAAGCATATGGATTGTTAAATAATTCACACATAGTTGCGTCGGCATAAATTGACGCTGTTTCTTTACGCATTTTCATATTGATTTTTTTTCAAAAAGTCTTGACATTTTGCGGCCTCTATGGTATCATATAATCACAGAGAGGGAAACAAACAGTTTCCTAGAACACAGAAAGAGAGGATTTAATAATGACTGAAATTAGAAAACTGAAAAATCATCCCTATGCGCAGTGCAAGGTGTTTGAAACTGTTATTACTGACCCAGATTGTGGGCATATCATTATGCATCGTTGGGTGCTGCGCAGCTATGAGACAGACGTTGTGCTTGTTCGTGAGACAGATACGGAATGGCAATTAACTTGTTACGGCACGTATTCGCAAACCACACGGAAACAAATTGGTTGGTTTTTGCGTGATATTGGCTCTCCGTTCACGTATTACTCCGCAAAGCGTTCTTTTGAGAATGCGTCGGATATCGTTATTGTGAAATAATCCGCCCTTCCGGCGGTAATGCAGCCCGGTTATATCGGCCGGTCACAAGCCCGGAAAAATGCAGAGTGACGTTAAAACTAACAGAAAAAGAAAGAGGAGAATGTAATATGCATTATATTTTCAAAACCAAAACATCAATGAAAGATTATAACTGCAAAAAATGGTATATTGACCGGGATAGTGTTCCAGAGATGTGCATAAACGCAGATACCGTGGAGCGCGCTCTGTCGGTTTATCGTGAGCGCGTTAACGAACATGGGATTGTAAGTATTTCCGTTAACGCTATTAAAAACAAGACCGAAATGTTTGTCGATATGCCCGACGGAGGCGCAAAGCAAGTAGGTTATGTTATTACCGGCAAAGCAGAATTTGACAAGGGCAATTATTCCGGCTGGATCACGCAATACATTGATTTGTGGGTAACTATTTTGGCCGTCGTTGACACGGTATTTTAATTAAGGGGGGATAATTTCCATGAAATACGGCAACCTTACAACCGAACGTCGCCGCGTGTATACGCTTGAAATTGGTGAAATTGACCACGAAATTGTAACTGCAAATCAGAACGGAACGTATATTTATGGGGATGGTGCTGCGCGCAAAACGCTCCTTGAAAATGAAGTGTTTCAGTGGGATTGCGTCGCTTTTGGTTTTCCGACCTCAATGAACGTTTGTGAATCCGACTCCCCTGACACGTTCGACGTGGAAGTCTTTTGGCGAGACTAATCTTAAATCCGAAACGCTCCTTTTTGGGGGGCGTCGCAGCGAGATGAGCGCCGCTGCCCGATGATGGAAATGCTCAATATTAAAAGAGGGCCGCGCCGCCCGAATAGGCGCAGAAAGGAAAAAAGCTATGAAAAACATCACCCGAACCATTCGTATTCTCAGCGTCGAGTATCCCGTTAAGGGCGAAAACGGTTTTGAGACGCGCACGGCTAACGTCATTGACAAGGGCGCTGCCGCTATCCGCGCAGAGCTTAAACAGAAATGTGCGGACGAAAACGTCAAATTCCTCGGCGAGTATGATATCGCTGGCGCGGACGAAAATCTGTTCTCTATGGATATTGAGACGTTTGTCCGTTACGCTAAGACTGTCGGCTAATCTAACCTATAGCTGCGCTAACGGCTATACGGGCAGAAAGTGAGTTATCTATATGAATAATATTACTATTAAAGGCCGCCTTTGCGCAGACCCTGAAATGCGCGAGACTAATGGTGGTGTTGCTCTTTGCAATTTCACTGTCGCTGTTGACCGCGCTCACAACCGTGAAGAAACCGACTTTTTCCGCTGCACCGCATGGAGAAAAACGGCCGAATTTGTCAAACAGTATTTTGCCAAGGGTCAGGAAATTCTGCTGACTGGCGAAATGCGTTGCGACATTTGGGAAGATGAGGACGGCGAAACTCGTTCGGCATGGGGCTTGCAGGTCGATAACGTAGAATTTTGCGGCAGCGCTCCACAGTCTGATAAGCCCACGGCCAAAACCGCCAAGTCCAAGAAAAAGTTCTGATACGTCTTTAGCGGCCGGGTTCTTTTCCTTCCTTCTTCCCTGGCCGCATTTTAGAAAGGAGTAAAAAACATGAAAAACGTTTGGTATTATGTTGGTTGCGCGATGTTCGGTTTTCTTCTTGCGACCATCGTTCTGACGTTCCCGGTGTTTGCAAGGGCGGTGTTGTTTTGAACGACGCTACTTGTGGCAAGGTAAAATCCTGCCTAGATTGCCCGTACCCCGATGTGCCATATGAATGCCTTGAATATGTTGCATTGCCTCAAGGTTGCAGCGGTAAACAGATTGGTGTCCGCGTCGCAGTCCCCGAGAAGGCCATAGAGCCGCTACCGCGATACCAATTAGGGCAAGGTTTTGAATGGTTAGCGACTTATAATAAAGCTCGCGATAGGCTATCCGTCATTATCTACTATAACCGCCAATTCACGGCCACTGTTGATATTGGCGATACGCACACAGAAACATCTGCATCTACGTCTGTCAAGGTTGCCCCCAGTATATCACTCCGGCGCTACGTTGCTATGACAGCGGCAGTCCTGTTTGCTAATTATGGTCTGTACAACATTTTGCTTGCATTAGTCCGACCGGGCCATTTGCTAAGATATACTAAAGGCCAGATCAGCATTCAAGAATTTCACGGAATTTGCGATGATTTATATGAGGAAGGAGCGATTTATGTTGCATAACTCGAAAGATAACGCCATTTTTGATGCATCCATGATTCTAAAGGTTGTAGAGTTGGTACAAGCATACTGTCCCCCTGACCGCAAACTTGCCTATTTGGAGTGCGACAGCTGCGAACGCATTAGTCATTGCCTTGAATGCTGGGTAGAGTGGCTCGGCGATGCTGCAAAAATGAATGGAGAGTAAGTATGTCCAAACGCAAACGCAACCCTCCGTCCGAAGCCGCCAGCGCTCGAAAAAATTTCAAGGCTCGTGTTCAACGTGCCCGCAAGGCCGGTTACACAATCTCGCGCGAGGCGCAGTTTGTGCTGTCCGAGATTTATCAGTATAGCGCGCAGGAGCTAAACGCGCTCAGGAGAGAAAATATTGTTACAGGCCAAGAGGAAGATAATGAAACTCTACGGCAGGCTGACGCTATTATACAGTCATACGATGATATGTTTGAAACAATGGCCTCTAGCGTAACCGTGGATTCCTCCCATCGTGCCGACTATGGCGCTAACCCAGTTGGCGGTCGTATTTTGCTTGCATGGTGGAATCGCTTGAAATTCACCACCCCGCGCCGCGATTTGGCACAAATGATTCTAAATGCAGCCGACGCTGGTATTTTCCCGGACATTGAACTTCGCTACGATGCCGAAAAGGCCAGAGCCTTTATTGCAAAAATGAATGCATATTTGCCAGCCAAGTATCGCATGACCATAGAGGAAATGAGGGGGCTGAACGATGAAGAGGACGCCGAAAGAGGCGAGGACTACCTCATATAAGTGGAAGCGCCCAATGTTTGCGTGCGACTTTGAAACTAGCACGTATGAAGGCCAAGAATATACAGAAGTTTGGTCTGCTGCCTACGCCAAGATTGGAGACCCCACAGATGATGTAACAATACAAACCTCTATCGGGGACTTCTTTGATGCCTTTTTTGCCCGCCCCTATCAATGGCAAATTCTCTATTTTCACAACCTAAAGTTTGACGGCGCTTTTATTCTGGATTATTATATCTGTCAACGTAAGTGGAAGCAAGCGTATGTCCACACAGGAGACAACCCTTTTACCGGAACGGTCTGGGATAAAGAAAAAGAGATGCCTTGTGCGTCTATTGCCTACAATATCGCGGATAAACAAGGCGTATGGTATCGCATTGTTATTAAAAACGAGGAAGGTAAAATTCTAGAAATTCGTGATAGTCTCAAACTGCTGCCGTTGTCTCTCAAAGCTCTAGGCAAGGCATTTAATACCCCACATCAGAAGTTAGAAATGGAATACAAGGGCGAACGCCACGCGCACGGGTATATTTCGCATGACGAGCGCGAGTATATTGCCAACGACGTGTTAGTGCTCAAAGAAGCTCTTGAAACAACATTTGCCGAGGGGCACACCAAGCTCACAATCGGTTCGTGTTGCCTTGACGAGTTCAAGAAAACCCAAGGAACATCGCAGGACTTTAAGTGCCAATACCCAGATGTGTGGGCTATGGAGCTTGATGAATCTGTATATGGTTCTCCGTCAGTTGGTCGTTATATCCAGCGCGCCTACAAAGGCGGTTGGTGCTATGTAAACCCAAGTTTCGCAGGAAAACCACAGAAAGGCGGTTGTACTTATGACGTTAATTCCCTATACCCCTTTTCCATGCACTCAATGTCAGGAAACTACTACCCAACTTTCAAACCCAGATTTTGGAGCGGCAATTACATTCCCAACGCTGCCAAGCATCAACGTCTACCAGACGGCACGCTCTATCCACGCTACTATTTTGTCCGCTTCCGAGCGCGCTTCCGACTCCGTGAGGGCTATCTTCCCACGGTGCAAATAAAAGGCAACCCCTTGTATAAAGGCACAGAGTGGTTGTTTACGTCGGATGTTTATAATCGTAAAACAGGCAAGTATGATAGTCACTATATTGACTTAGAGGGCAACCGTGTGCCCGCAGTCGTCACGTTGACTATGACCTGTTCAGATTTTGTACTGTTTAACGAGCACTACTACGTCTCATATCTAGAGATTCTAGATGGATGTTATTTCGACACCGAAAAAGGTATGTTCGACAAGTACCTCAACAAATACAGAGAAATTAAGGAGAATAGCACGGGGGGTATTCGCTTCCTAGCCAAGTTGTTTTCCAATAACTTGTATGGCAAAATGGCTGCATCGCCTGATAGTAGTTTTAAGGTTGGCTATGAAAAAGAGAACGGTGCTCTAGGTTTTACGTCCTGCTTTGCCGAAGAAAAGAAGCCCGGTTATATCCCTATCGGCGCGGCCATTACTAGCTATGCCCGATGTTATACCATTCGTGCGGCACAAGTAAACTATGATCATTTTTGCTACGCCGACACTGACAGTATACACCTTAATTGCGCCCCAAGTCAAGCTAAAGGAATCACAGAGCACCCACGCACATATGGCTGTTGGAAGTGTGAAAGCGAGTGGGACTATGCGCTGTTCCAGCGCCAGAAAACATACCTAGAGCACGTAGTCAGAGAAAACCATGAGGAAGTGAAGCCCTTTTATGACCTAAAATGCGCCGGTATGCCTGTTCGCAGTAAGAAACTTTTCCTGCAATCTTGCGGTGAAGATGAGGGCATTAAACCGGAAAACGACATGGAGCGCGAGTTTCTATCAGAAACCAGAACTATTCAAGACTTCAAGCCCGGTCTATGCGTCCCCGGAAAGCTACGCCCGAAACGCATACCTGGCGGCGTAGTCTTGCTAGACACTACATTTGAATTTAAGAAGGAGTGACGCGAATGTATTACGTGGATTACTGTAGCATTTCTGAACTAGGCCGTCGCTTAGCATTGGTTAGTAAACAGGGTCTTAAACTTGTGGGCGCTACGCACTATTATTCAAAAGGCGTTGTAACGTTTGTGCTAATAATTACGGATAAGCCTGATAAGGAGTGAACAAACATGACAATAGTTATTGACGATAAAGATATTCGTGACCCTTTGTGCTCTTGTGGGAAACGAGCCAAAGTATTTCTTAGTGAGCATAAACTAGCCGTCCATTGTGACCACTGCGGTAAAGATGTTCGCATCACATATCCAGATAAATTTTACGAATTTGATGTGCAAGATTTGTCTCTGATTTGTGCTGCTATTGGAACTGTATAAAATATACCCCATTGCGGTAAAGAAGCAAGCGTACACTATAATGATGGTTTTTACGCGTTTAATTTTAGTGACTTATTTTACCTTATAGCGATAATCAGCAATAAGGCACAAGGAGGGTTAATTAAATATGGTTGAAAATGTTTGTTTTATTGTGAGCAATTACGCAACAGAAGCACTGCAAAACACGTTGAATTTCTATGGAGAAGAAGGATTTACTTTGGTTTCAGTCCAAATGGCAGCAGACAAATATGGGAACCAAGTAATGTATTTGTTCTTTACTCGCTACGCATAATAAAAAATTACACCCCCTACCATATAGATAGGGGGTATAACTATATCTAGAACTCTGCTTGCTGCCGCGCGGTTGCTAAAACCGATAATCATCACTAGGCCAGTTTCACCCGGTAGCCTCCTAGTGTGTCACAACAGTGGCGCGGAGTAGATACCATATTAGCAAGAGATAGTTTTAATAAGCGCTTCCTTACTTTCAAGATTCTTGAAACGGAATCTGCCCATTTCAAATTGATGCCTAAGTAGCAGCACAAGACTGTCAAAGCCACCACCAAGAATATAATCAACGTCATGGTCGTCAGTATTTACTGTGATTTTAATTGGATGTGTTTGGTCAACAGACGGCGAACAATAAAGCATACTGCCGTTTCGGTCAGCATCAGGGTATTCCCTAACGCCGTACTCATTCCCATGATATTTGATAGTACACAGGTAAACATTCTTGCCGGTCATTTCCTCAATGAATGCCTGATTATCACTAAGGTATTTCCCACTATCAGAGTACCCAATATATGCCGTATTGCAAAACGCCTTAGAAAACCCGCTTTCAGCTTGTGCTTTTGCTGCGCTTTCGTTGTACCCCTGTTCCAGCACAAAACCATGACCGCGCATGAACTTAACTTTATCGTTCAGTCTGCTGCTGATACCCATAGCCGAATAGTAGGGATTAAGTACGCTAACAGGGTTACTAATCATAATCACCGGAACATACCGGCTCTGCTCGCCGCCGCCACGGGCAATAGACTTATGAATCGAAATGAACTTATTCATTTCATTCGCACAGTAAACGCCGGTTTCGCTTTGGAATTCATCGAACAACAGCATTGTCGTGTCATTCAGATAATGCGAATATTTCTTAACTTGTTCGGCGGAGTTGAGTGCCACAGCGTAACCGCAGCACTCAGCATCCGCTTCCTCTTTTGCAAGCATTAGATGCACGAACGCTTTGCTGTCAGACATAACTTGTGTTAGCGTATAATCTGGAAAGAACAAAGCACCAATTTCCTTGAAGAACTTCTCGGCGCAGTCTTGAAGCTCATACTTATACCTATAGATAAGGCAGAACTTCCCCTTGCCTCTTAGATACCTGCGCACAACATAGCGGTTGAACCATGTGGTTTTGCCCGCGCTTCGGTTGCTTGTACAGATATAGATTTCGGGCTTGTTCCCGTCAATGTCTAGCAGACTTAGCAGCTTTGTGCCATCATAATACTTGCTTTCCATTTTGGCTTACTTCCTATCCATATAGCGCTTCATTACAACAAGCGCTCTAAGCAGAGTTTCATTCAGGTTAAGGTCGCCATTACCGACGCCACCAAGAGCACCGCAATCGCAGAGAGCCTTGATAGTATCTTTCCCCCAATCGGGAACTTCATTCAGATTGTGATAAACCATTTCATCTTCCTCACTTTCAGGTTTAGTTTCAGGTTTGTCTTTTTCATCAGCAAGCAGCGAATAATTCGGCACACCATACCCGCGCACGTAGCGGGAGTTGACAATCAAATTCCGTCTGCCAACCGCGTCGCCCTTGTTTCCCTCAATAACTGTGATATTGTAGCCATTGCAGGTTTCCACAATACCAACATGGTCTGGCACTCCGGTACAGTCGCCGTGGCCACTATCGTCCCAGTCATAGAAGATAATGTCGCCGGGCTTTGGTACATAATCGTCACGCTCTTCCCAGCAGTTGGCAAACATATATTTGGTAATCATTTCAGGGCAAGAGCACTCCGGGAATACAATGCGGGAAAATCCCGCAATGTACCCCATAGCGCTAACGAATGTAGCGCACCATGCGTCGTTGTACTGCACTTTGTAGCCTCTGGGTCTAGGCTGATTTTTGTTGTAGATATCAATAATTTCCTGCTTCTGCCCGTTATAGCTGTTTGCACCCATATAGGCACGGGCAGTTGCAACAAGCAAGTCACGAAGATTTGCCGTAGTCATTTGTAACTTACATCCTTTCTTATTAAGGGATTGGCTCGTTGATAGCGGCAATTACAGCCGACGTGTCAGCGCAGGGCAGACTTACTCGGATGAAATGCTCAACGGACGACGTTATAGTTACTGTGTCTCCGCTGCTGACAAAACTAAGCTGATTCCAAACGTAACCATTATAAATATAACCAGCACTAATAAATGTTGCCGTTTCATTATACCCCACAGCTATACTGTAAGAATCTCTGGACGCGGGGAGATTCATGCCCTTGATGCGGAGAACATCCCCCGGGTTCAAGTGAATCATACTTGATACATCCATAGCAGACCCGATTGTTGCCCAACCAGCTTGTGCTTTGTTCGTGCCGCTACCTGCGCTTAGGCGGGTGTCCGCAGATATGCCGACATCCTCAATGATATTGTGAGGCGCAGATTGACCAGACGCTGTAGCAGTAATCGTTACTGCGCCTGTTACCCTATCAATGCTGATTGCACCGCTTACAGCCGAGTAAACGGTGGACGTGATATCCACGCCGCCCATTTTGATTACAACTGAATCAATCGTCTTTCCGCTGTCTGCTGCGATAATCGCAGTGTACGCTTCGCCGTAGTCAACCTGAGACGCGGCGTTGCTAAGCGTACAACCAGTAAGATTTTTGGAAATCGGCTGATACCAGTGCAGCGTTTCAGGCGTTCCGCTGGTCATGGCCGTGCGGTAGGCGTTGATATCGCTCATCGACATTCCGCACGTTCCAACGGCGAAGTGGACGCATTTGTCGCGGAACGTGTCTCCCGAAACTGCATTGATTGCGTTGATAAGGCCTTTCCACTCTGGTTCATTTCTTCGACGAGCGATAGCGTCTGTATCAGTCCCGCTATAAAAGCACGTAAGTTCATAGTCTTTATCAATGTCGCTTTGGCTCATGCCGAGAAGTCCCTCTAGCACGCACGCGAGAGTGGCGGTACGGTCTGCGCCCGCTGTGCAGTGAAAATATACTGGCTCTCTATGTGTTACTGCATCAATCACACAGCGGAGATAAAGCTGCCACGTTGCAATCGGTGTTAAGGCGTAGGATGCTGCTTTGTCGGCAATCGTAAACCAAACATCCTTGCCAAGCGGTGACTCCGTGGCGACTTCTCCATCTGACGGGTCGCGCCCCTCTTTTCCGCGCAAGTCAATTTCGTGCTGCACTCCAAGCTGCCCGACCAGTACTGCCCGGTCTGCGGAAGAGATACGCCCGCCTCTAATCAGCAGCCCATATTTTACCGTGCCACCATCGCAAGTCCAGCCACCAATGTCGCGTACATTCCACGCTTCTGCTGAATCATTCCGTGTGCGAATCCAGCGCAAGGCGTCCAACGGCTTGAGTGTACCTGCCGAACCTCCGCCCGCAAAAGGCGTAAGCACATTAGGCACTTCATTGAAGTATGTAATGCTGCCAACAGTCTTTCCAATCGGCTTGTAATTACTTACAACTGCTGTTGCTGGGGCATAAGTCGCAATTTCAGATGTGCTATAATCATCGGGGTTGTACGTAACATTCGCCAGATAATTACGTACTGCCTCTGGGCATTGATGCCATTCCAATGTTTCTGCTGCCCCGGAAATTGATTGCACAGCCGCTGCCATTTCTCCAATTTTGTATTTCGTTGTAGTTCCGTTTTTAGCCCGGATAGCGGTTGCAATCGCCTGTACGGACGCTTCTTCGTACAGCTTCTTCGCCATCAGTAGGCCACCTCATTTCCGTTTGCGTAAATCGGTAGTTCTTTGAGTTCCCACTTTGTGCCATTGACGACCGGGACTTTGCCATTGTCAGTACCATCTGCGTTAGGCGATGGGAGAACATTTTTATTTGCAGTAATGAAAATAGTTGTTTTCGATCCCACTTTAAGTAGCGTAATTGTTTCACCAATAAAGGCAAAGCCAGCCACGCCTCCCGTACCGGCACTAACAAATTGAAAGTGAATAGTACCAAGGGTTTTGTCCCCGCTTACAGTGGCATCAACAGAGGACAGAGGGGAATCAGATTTGGTTGCGTCCTCATATAAACGCGCGACTGTTTTATTTCCAGACCTAATGTAATCAAAAATTGCATCAAATGTTTGGTCTGTTGCTAACTCTAGAATATACCCCTTAATGTCTTTGTCATACTCTTCTGCCGAACCAGTCGGCCAAAAATCTACGTATGTCGTCTCGCCAGAATGCGCTTTAAGCCCCCACGACGTGCCGTCAACAGTGGGCACTTTGCCGTCGTCGCTGCCGTCAGCGCTAGGAACAGGAAGAGCGCTGGCAAACGTAATCGTAACCTTTTTCACGCCAGCAGCGTCTTTACTGAAAACAACAACGCCATTCATAGACGGAATACCATTATGAAGTTGAATAGGCGCTGTTGCTGCAAACACAATATTCCCAACACCGTTTTCGACGTTTTCGAGTGAATAAACAAGGCCAGACCATTCTGGTGACGTTTCGCTCGTTCCCTTGTGCAAAATAGCAGTAAAGTCTTGCCTCCCCCCAATAAGCGGAAGAATATCGTCGAAGTCAAGGCTGCTGTTGGCTTCATACGAAACACGGCCGTTAGCAATAGTGGGCGTATCATTAGCTTGCCACACATCAAGCAGATAAGACGTGGGGTGGTAGTGAATATCAAATTCCTTCGCGGCATAGCTCCACTTTTCATCACCAACCCATGCTGCGCCAGTTCTCGTTGCGCTAAGTTCAATAACACGAACTACCATTTTCTCACCAATAGTAGCGTAATTAGCTGTGGTAAATGTGAACGTGATATGCCCATCGGAATAACTATCAAATGTGCCGTTCCAATAGTCCGCGTTGTCAACCTCGTCAATCAAGTGAACAGGCAAGTTCTGATAGTCCTTGCCGGACAGGTCATTATAATATTGCGCTACACTTGCCGGGTCGCAATCTTCGGCCGCTTCAATAACGTCTCCGGCCTTTCTGGTAAAGCGGAAACCCTCGTATCTCTGAAAATCGAACAATTCAGTGCCAAATGTTTCAACTTTCCACGTATTAGTGTCTTTATCGCCAACAATGTTTACCAGATCAAAAATTTCGCTAGGAACATAGTCGCGCCGCCCCGCGTGAGGGTCTTGAACAAAGGTAATGCGAACCTCTCTTTTAGCCGTGGAATTACCATAAACAGTCGCCACGCTAGAGCTAAGTTCAAGTGCGTTGTAATTCAGCCTAGCGTTGACGCCTACACAAAGTTTGGCCGTTGCACTAGCTGCGTCAAACAGCTTGATAAATTCCGCTGGTGTAATGCTTGCCGTTACAGTTTCGCCGACAACGGTTGCGGCAAAATTCACCATACCTTCGGCGGAAGTGTGCGGGGTGTTAATCTCGATAATTTCTTCACCCCACGGAACGGTCAGAACCTTTTTGGTGTAAGAGGGAATCGTAAGTTTAACAATTTTCTGTTTAACTGCAAGTTTACCTGTGCTATCATATGTAGTTTCCAGCGGGATAAGAAAATGAAAATCACTAGAGATTTCAGAGGCCCAGTCACCCGCGTTGTAATTGCAGGAAGCAGCATACACGTCTCCGCGCGCGGCATCATTCGCCGAATATAGGGCGCAAATAATGTCGCCCTCACGAACCCAGTTCCAAAGTTCCGTTCTGGTAGGCATAGCGCCGTTCGGGTTAGCACCGTCAAAAACAAGGAAATGAATTCGCTTATCCTGTTCTTCAATCTTTTTCAGGCGCTCATCGAGTGCCGTATCTGCTGCCTGTCTATCAGCGATTTCGTTAGTCAAGCCCTCATTAAGTTTGTTAACTGTCTCGCCTGTGGTATTAAGCTGACCCACCACTTTACAAAGTGTTTCGTAGTAACTCATGCTTTCATCATACACAAGCGGGAGAATAGGCTGACAGTAAAATCTCATGGTGTTCAACATATTAACTGTGTCCATAACTTCACTCCTTTACCATACGTTCATAAATTCAGTTGAAAGTTCACTAATCATTCTACGCTCAATGTTGATAAGCGTACTAGCAACATCTTTCATAAGTTCAATTCTAGCCTTGCCGCCAGATTTGCCTTTGACTGTCTCTGTGGTATTAGCTTTACGGTCGGATGTTTCATTATGCGATTCTGTGTTGTCATTCTTCTGGTCAATCAATGCGCGACGGGCATAGGACAGGTACGCCATGCCCGCAGAGTCCTCGGCGGGTTTCACGGACACAAGACCATTCTGCGGCGTGTCGCTGTCAAGGTTGTAATTATCGGCTGTAATAGTGTTGTTATTTGTGCTGCCGCCAAGAGCCTTGTCGTTGTAGTCACCTGTGAAGGTGCGCACAAGGTCGGTGTCGCCATACAATGCTTCAATGTCCTCGGCCGTAAAATCACGAATACTGTTAAACGTAGACTTGACAAGCTGCGTATAATATGGCGCGATTTCGGCAAGCTGCTCATTCATGTGGAACACCCAAAGACCAGCCGTTTCCCATCCGATTTCGCGGGTGTAGTAATGGGCGAGAATACGTCTACAAATATAATATGTAGTGGGTTCGTCAACAAATTCCCACGGAATGACACAGCGCTTAAACGGTGAATCTTCTCTACCCGTGCTGCCGACGGGGAACATCTTAGGAGCAGCAATACCAATGATTTCGTCTATGGTTTTGGTAGCGCCACCGGCTAGCGTTTCGCAAATGAATCTTACTTGCGTTGTGTACAAACTCATTCTTTCGGTTCACCCCCGCCATCAGAATTCGGGTCAAGCCAGTCGTTAACGGTGTTTCCATCGTCGTCGGAAATACCAGACGTATAAAGAGAGTTAACGGAAACTTTAATATTAAGGCCGAACATTTTATTTATTTGCTCGGCGGCTTGCTGACGTGCTTCTAGTTTTGACATTCGACAAGCAGACGTACCGGCGGTTGCCTGTTGGATTTCATCAGTAACTAGGCGCTCGCGCTTAGAAATAGTAAGGTTCGGGACACCCTGCATTGACAGGGCTTCATTCCAGATTTCGCGTTTAAGGTCTTGAAGTTTATCAGCACTATAAGGAACACCGGGATTAAGCACCTGAATGTTATTCAAGTTCAGATCTTTGTCGCCAAAAATAATTGGGACATTCCCGTCGTACTGCATCATTAGATTCTTAAATGTCAAGCGCTGAGATTCGGGGCACGTAACAATGACCGGAGTTTTCTGCGCCGCTGCGTTAACATCAACATCGCGGTCAATGTTTTCTAGGCGGTGAGCGTAAATCCAAGCCTCATAAGCAGACGGAAGTCTCAGGCGGTTATTCCAGATGAGAACAGAGTTGGTGTTGTCCAGCTTCCATTGATTCTTGCCAACGCTTGAAGCATACGCAACGCGATTGATAGGGGTATTATACACATCAAACGGGCCATTCGCCATTACGCGCAAAGCAAGGTAGCCCTGCTTGTCATAATCTTCTTTGCCCTCAAGTCGCGCGGCCTCTGAAAGAACATCGTCTTTGAAGAACACGGCGCAGCCAGTCGAGAACAGGCACAGCTCCAAAAAGCGCGGGTCAACGCTCGGCGGAAGATTCTCCCACGTGAATAGGGACGTAGAGATTTCAGTTAGCTTATTAAAGTAAAACTGATAGCGCGTTGTGTTGTCGTATGCCGTTTCCCAGAACTGCCGCGAGTGAGAGCCTTTAGGGTTTCGATATGGCTTGCTCAAAGTTTTATCACCTACTTACAGTGAATTATCAAGCGAGTAGTTGCCTACGCGCGTAAACGGGTTTCCGGCAGACAGGTCGATGCAGCGCCAGAAAGTAATGCCCCGGTCATAAATCTGCACAAGCGCAGCAGTCGCGTCTGCGGGAGCGCTGCCAGTAAGGGTGCAGCCACAAGTCTTGACGTAATTCCATGCTTTTCTGCCGTTACGGTTGGGAACTTTCAGGCGGTTCGTCTTGTAACCGAACATAGAAAAGAAATCGTCGATAACACGGGCGAACTGTCCTTGAATGCGGTAGGGCATATAGTGGAAGCCTTGAACACCCAGAGCGCAGTAAACACTAGAGGACTGTTGGCCTCGCGCGTGGTTCGGCTGAGTGGAAGCCGTCTTAACCTGAGCAACGAGGTTGATGGTTTTACTTAGAACATCACCAGAAGCGGCTGCATTTACTTCTGTCAAATTCTGTTGAGCTGCCATCTGATTGGCATTAGCCCCAGCAAATTGCGAAACGTTACCGGCCTGAGCCGCTGCACTAGTGGCGGCACTAGCCAAGCCTACGCCAGCAACTGCTCCTGCCACTTGCTTGACGGTATCAATAGCAGTATTAGCAACTCCAGCAGCAATAGCATACTTGTTTTGCGCAATCCACGCCTTGAAAGTGTCCACGTTCCACGCGCACTGTGGGAAACCGCCCATAATAAGCGATTCTTGATAATTCGAGGGCAAGCCCTTGTAGTTAATTGGAATAGAAGAGCATTCCAAATTACCATTAGACACGCCCACTATATAAAACAGCGGTTTACGGTCTGTGAAATATTCATAGGCGTAATTTGCTGCATTGCCTTGTAGGTTATCTACATACACGCCGCAAAACGGAGAAGTGTAAAGTTTGTTGTTTTTAGGCTTATAGCCATCAAACGTACCTGTAAAGGCCGGAATGCCATTCATTTTATAAGGCACAAGCCCATCAGCCAAGTCACCGGTAATTGACCAGTTCATAAAGAACTTTGGGTACATAGTAATGCTAACAATGCCATCTGCTTTATTTGCTTTTGTTGCTGCTTCGATAACAGCATTTGCGTTGTGCGGGGCAGACTGCGGGTTATCCGGGTCGTAATCGAAAGTGTTTTTTGTTAGTCCTGTATAAATACCGCTATCAACACCGCCGACACCACCAGATGAGGCATCCTCAATCACCCATTTATTATCTTTGTACGTAGCTTTCCACGTCGCGAGAATACAAATAGTGTAATGTGATTTCTCAAAAATTTGCGGAAAATAATCTGCATCAAACACATATTCGCCAAGTTCAAAAGATTCGGGGATGAGGTTGTCACCAATCGCGTCAGTCATGGCGTGCTCACGCTCAACAAAGCACTGCTCAACATTAACGTCGAACAAATACGTCTGCATGGGGTCAATCGTATAGTAAATACGCGAAGCCGTATTGCTGATATACTCAACCTGCGTAATGAACGCATAAAACCATTTTTCTCCATAACCGGTATTACGGAACATCAGGTAATTGCAGCCGAGCAGTTCATCGACAGTTTTGTCCAAAGTAATGTATGGCCTAGGATAACGCTGATATGAAACTTTATCAAAATAGAAAGCAAGCGCATACGTAGTAAATGCCGTAGCTTGCTGATCTGCGCTATCAAACCAAATGGTGTGGTCGAATGACGGTTCAAGAGGGACATTCTTTAGAATGAATACCTCTGAATTCGGAACAATCATCGACATGAAACCACCTGCCTTTTATAAATTTCCCTCCAACCCACCCGACTACTATTTTAACGCCGTAGCCATTCGTCTGCAACTGAGTTACTTAACAGTGACAGTACACGTCGCATTCTTCGTATTGTCGAAAGCGGAAGTTGCGGTAATCGTCGCGGTGGTAGAGGTTGCATCTGCATCAACCGTAACAACACCGGCGGCCGAAACTTTAACGTCCTCTGCGCTGCTCGTCCACACAACCGTCTGCGGGGCGAAGTAGTCGGTGACAACTACGGCAGACAGAGACACACTGCCGCCTTTCGGAACAGACGCAGTAGTCGGGGACACGGTGACGGAAGTAACCGACGGAGTGCCCGGAACGAACAGGACGGAGTTCACAAACGGGGACACGGAGAACGTTTTCCACACATGGTAGAAGTAGTTCCAATAAAGACCCTGCCCATTGTACTGTTCCGTAAACTGCGTAAGCATATCGAACACCATAAACCAATCCTTATCAACAATAACTGCCGGGATTGCGTTCAGCGCGGTAAGCTCATCCTGAGACGGTTCATTGTACGTCGGGTCGCCCGCAAAGATTTCACCAAGGCGGGCAACATCAAGGTCGCCGAAACCGTCAATCAGAACGCGATGGCCAAGGAACTCAGCCTTATCCATGTTGAACGCAGAAGCAAGGACATTCACGTCCATAGTAGCGTCAAACACAGAATTGACAATCATATACTGGTCGGTCTTTTCGGTGAACGTACGGACAGCGGCCGGATTGTACTCGCTGTTCATAAACGTAAGTTTATTGGACACGCCCTTAACGGTGGTGACAATCGCTTTCGCGTTCTCGGCGTTAACAGTCGGGACGGTGACGGGGTACACACGGCCATCAAGAATGTGACGGGCAAGCAGGTACTTCATGACAAGGAACTCGTCGTAGTTCGCGCCCGTATACATGGAATCGACGATTCGAGCGATAAGGTCGGTCACGCCATCCCACGACAGGAACGCCTGTTTAAGCTGCTCCTGCGTAACGGTTGCCTTGTAGAACTTCTGATAGTTCATGATGTGGAAGGCGGCACGAACATCAGGAACAACGCGCTTGAACACTTCCTGCTCGGCAATCTCAGGATTGAACTCCTGAACCTTTGCAATGTTAACGAAGATTTCCTCAATGGACTCGCCGTATTCAAGAACGCCTTTCTTGAAGAACGCAATGGGGTTAGAGTACATCTTCGACGTAAGCATAACGCGGCCAATGCGGTTAACCAGAGCGTTCAGGAATTCGTTCTGGAGAGCCGGATAATCCATGATAATCGCGCCAATCGTGCGAACGGATTCAACATCGTTTGCGTCAGCTTTGGGGACATAATTTCGATAATCGACCGAAGCGTTATTGCGGATAACATTCAGAATGTCCGCTGCGGACGTAGTAAGCTTCCTAATCTTAGGCTTAACAGGCATAAGCATTTACTCCTTTCAAGAAAACAAGTCGTCATATTTTTCCGGAGATTCATCTTCATCGGGTTCATCTTCCGGGAGTTTGGGGTCTGCCGAAGAATTCGGGGTGAGAAAACGGTCTTTGTATTCCTTCACCACGTTCTCATACTTTTCTTTGTATTCGTCGCGCTCCTGCTGCAACTGCGGGTTAGACATTTCGTCGAACGTAGTCATAAGGTCAGAAACGTCTTTGAGCGTATCTTCATCGTCGGCAGTGGCATACTTGCCGATAATCGTCTGAAACTGTTCACGGGTTAGCACATTAAAATTCCTCCTTAATAGAATTGAGCATATGGATTTATCATCATCCATAATGGCATTGACTTTGACTTTTTGGGAACGGGCTGTGGGGCTGGAAGATTTGTTAGGTAGGTATACCATTTGTCAGCATTGGACATACGAATATCTCTGGTTGCGTTCCACGACGCAACATCAGGGCGTTCATACTGCACAAACCAAGCATCAGCAAGAGTGGCCGGAGAATCAGTCGAGTGAATAAAGGTTTGCCACGTATATGTATACGACGGAAAATATGGATTATCACCAAACTGGTAATTCGTATCATATTCAAATTTGATTCGGTTTAATTCCATATCGCCACATAACGCCGGGTCGTCCCACCCATCACCAGCCCAATCGCTGAACTTTGTGCGGGGCGTCCATTGAACTAGGCCATAGCCCGCCTTTGGATTGCCAAGCGCGAAACCGACTTCCGTTTGTGCGGGATTAAGCTGCGATTCATGCTGCATATTGCCGAGCATACCAGCAACAGCATTGACAGACCAACCCAGAGCGCCAAAATAATTCCAGATGATACGCGCATTATTTCGCATAGCATCTGCCGTCATTTTGCCAAGTTCGTTAGTGTAGTAAGCTACCCACTCTAATCCCTCAGAGGCCATACTTGCGTAATCGGGCAAACAGTAGCCGCGAATAGACTTCTGGTCTACTGTGCGTTCCATTAACTTAACGGAATCGCCGTTATTACCTTCAATTACTGTAAACGTGTTTCCGTCTACAACGCCAACTATACCGCAGTGGTCTGGCTGCCCCTGATTGTCACCAGAACCAGAGTCGTCCCAATCGTATTGAATAATGTCCCCCATCTGAGGAACGTAAGCGTCGTTTTCTTCCCATCGGTTAACGTTCTGATATAGCGTTACCATGTAAGGGGAAGAGGCTGTCGGAAAAATAATCTCCGTTAAGCCTAAAGCAATGCCGACATATGAAACGAACACTGCACACCACGGTGAAGCATAAGTAACGGTCGGGGCTCCTACGTCTGTTTGGTAGCTATTATAGGCGTCAACTATTTTTCTATAACTGCCGTCGTATTCATTAAGGCCGATGCACGATTGAGCGAAATTGTAAACTGACGTTCTCAGCTCTTGCTCAGTCATTTAATCGTAAGCGTGTTGATAAGAGACTGCATGACAGAAGTATTGTTATTGATAGCAGTAGAAAGCTCGGAAATCTCTGCCTTATATTCCTCCGTCAGATTGCTAATCTCTTCCTTGTGGTATTCCGCAGATTTGTTGACATAGAAAAACATGATAAGACAACAAGCAATAGGAAAGCCCACGTTTGAAATAAGCTGAACAATCTCGTCCATGAACCTCACTCCTTTATTTAGTATACTATCATGTTATCACAATAAACCTATAAAGTCAACCTTACGTAATAGTTGGCCAAGTGGTTGACTAAAAATTAACAATGACTGGAACAAACTGGTAGCGACCGAGCGAGGGAGCGGACGGCGGCCGGCACTGTGTTGATT
>ERZ809146.555-NODE-555-length-18816-cov-3.459197_pt1 | contig 18816 bp, 19 predicted proteins | sample MGYA00520794_ERZ809146 | MGnify/ENA primary metagenome ERZ809146 (study PRJEB31570, sample SAMEA3212995) | Homo sapiens | biome: human-gut; feature: human gut; material: fecal | place: Sweden | collected 2011 ... | reverse complement strand
TACTGCGTAAAACGTGTGGCAGTTTTAAACTGCTGGGGAAAAATGCGCTCCTGGGGCAACCATATGGTACATCATGCTATCTATTACAAACAGAATTATTCTTATTTTGGAATCATCGAGGCATTAAGCGGTGCGCCGTTTGATGTTTCCTTTATCAGTTTCGATGATATTCGTGAAAATAAAGATCTTCTTAATGATTTTGACGTGATCATCAATGTAGGTGATGCGGACACTGCACAGTCCGGCGGCGAGAACTGGGCAAATCCGGAAATCCTTACAGCAGTGCGGAAATTTGTCTACAATGGCGGCGGTTTTATCGGCGTTGGTGAGCCGGCAGCCCACCAGTGGCAGGGAAAATTCTTTCAGCTGGATGATATCCTGGGAGTAGAGGAAGAAAGAGGATTTAATCTCAATACAGACAAATACAACTGGGAAGAACACAGAGATCATTTTATTCTGGAAGATACAGACGGAACCGTAGATTTCGGCGAGGGCAAAAAGAATATCTTTGCACTGCCGGATACGAAGATCCTGATCCAGAAAGACCAGGAAGTCCAGATGGCGGTAAAAACCTTCGGAAAGGGTCGTGGCGTTTATATCAGCGGGCTGCCTTACAGCTTTAAAAACAGTCGTATTTTGTACAGATCCGTGCTCTGGTCTGCGGCAGCAGAGGATGAACTTCACCGCTGGTTCTCGTCTAATTATAATGTGGAAGTTCATGCCTATGTGAAAAACGGAAAGTATTGTGTGGTAAATAACACCTATGAACCACAGGATACAACTGTTTATACAGGGGACGGAAAGAGCTTTGAAATTCATCTCTCTGCCAATGAGATCCGCTGGTATCAGATCTGACAGATGTTTTGCAAAACTCTGTAAGAGAGCTGTTGACAGGCATTTATAATTGTTGAGTGTATAATAGTACAGATTTGAAAGAGAATATATGGGCAAAGCAGTTGAAAAGCTGTGACGCAAAGCTAAAGGGCCTTTAAAATGGCAGCCAGCTGCAGGGAATAGAAACAGGGAACGGTATAGTTGCATGTCTATAGCCTGACCCTGTTTTTTGTTGGAAGAACAGATAAAATGCATTGCGGTTTCCTGCGCGTTACAGGAATTTTCCAAAAGCTGCAAATGGTGAAATATGGAGTGAACAGTTGATAAACAAGGCACTATTTGAAGAAGAAAATTTATATATAGTGGGAGAGTCCCATCTTTGTGAGGAGACGTATGCGGCCATACGGAAAACCATCGAAAATAACCAGGCGGTAGGTGTTCTGGCCGGATATTATGACCGTGATCTTACGATTGCTTATATCAGTGAATTTTTTCTTCACAATCTTGGATATACCTATGAAGAATTTATGGAAAAATTTTCCGGATCGCTGAAAAATGTATTCTGTGGGCAGAACTGTACGTTTGCAAAGATCGAACGTTTTAAAAAGATCCATGGAGTAGGCGAAGCACAGATGCTGAATAAAGAAGGTGCACCGGTTAATGTGCGTGTATATAAGAAAGATACCATTGACAGTGAAGGAAACGCATTATGGATATTATCCACGCACATTGACGAGATGCAGGAAAATCTGGAACTGGTAAATCAGGTGCTCAGTTCCGGGTTCTGGTCTGTAGAATGTGCTCAGTCCGGAAATCCTGAATCAGTTTTCTTCAGTCATGAATTTCGAAAGATGCTTGGATATCATGATACTCTGGATTTTCCCAACAATCTGGAAACATAGGAAAGGGGAATTCATCCCCGGGACCTTGAGGAGGTTTCCAGGACTTTTCAGGAAGCTTTTCAGGATAAGACCAATGAGAAAAAATATGATGTGGAATACCGCATGCGTATGGCGGATGGAACTTATCAGTGGTTTAAGGATAAGGGAGAGGTGAGCCGTCGTGCGGACGGAACTGCTTTTCGTATGGCCGGGATTTTTATAAATATTGATGCGGAGAAGAGAGCGAGACAGTATACGCAGAGAGTAGATGCTTTTCACCGTGCATACACAACGGCAAATCTCTGTGAATACTATGTGGATCTTCAGGAAAACAGCTTTAATTCTCTGAAGGTGGAAGAAACATTATCCGGACTGTTTGAGGAGAGCAGTACCTGGGATGAGCTGATCGATCTGCCGGTACTTGTGGTAGATGATGATCAGAATTGCTGCGAGAATACGGTGGCACTTCTGGAAGAAATAGGAATCGACGGGGAGTGGGTAACATCCGGAGAAGAAGCAGTTAACCTTGTTGCGGCGCGTTATGAAAAAGAAAACGATTATTTTGCCATTATCATTGACTGGAAAATGCCGGGAATGGACGGATTGGAGACGACCCGGCAGATCCGGAAAATAGTTGGAAATGATGTAACCATTATTATTTTGTCAGCGTATGACTACTCTGAGATCGCAAAAGAAATCATAGGGATGACCGGAGCAGAGGTCGTGACAGCAGAAAACGGAAAGACAGCAGTGGATATGATTTCTTCCGGATCTGAAGGTGATTTTGATCTGATCTTTATGGACATCCAGATGCCGGTAATGAACGGGTATGAAGCGACAGCAGCAATCCGCACATCCAATATACCGGCAGCCAGGTCTGTTCCGATCGTTGCCATGACTGCCAACGCCTTTACGGAAGATGTTCAGCTTGCCAGAAGTGCCGGAATGAATGAACACATTTCCAAACCACTGGATATGACAAGGCTTCGGGATGTGATGAGAAAGTGGCTGTAAAGTCTGACTGGTTAAAAGGTGAAGATTCTGTGAAATCGGCCTTTGCCATTGACAGAAGAAAAATACAATAATATAATTAAACCTATCGTAAAAGTAGGATATAAAAACTGTTACAGTAGAAATAAGATCTATTGTAACAGTTTTTTATTTTATCGCTTTACAAACTTTATGAGAAAGGATGCAAAACAGTGAAGCATACGGTTATTTATATTGATGGTATGACCTGTATTAACTGTCAGTCGAGGATCTGGAATGTACTGAAATTAAGACCGGAGATCACGGGAATTACAGTCAGCTATGAATATTCACGGGCAGAGTTTGATTATGATCCGAAGAAAATCAGGATGAAAGAAATTGTAAAAATGATCGAGGATCTGGGATATCAGGTAATTCCCGCGGAACAGTTTCGCAGGAAACAGCTTCGTCAGGCAGCAGCGGAAATTTTTGCGATCGCCCTTTTATTTGTGATCCTGCAGCGTTTTGGAATCCTTAACCATCTTGCGCCGGATTCTCTTGCCGAGACAGGAATGGGATATGGAATGCTGTTTGTCATTGGCCTGATCACTTCTGTACACTGCATTGCCATGTGCGGCGGGATCAATCTTTCTCAGACCTTGCAGAAGCAAGAAGCGAACGCAGAGGAAATATCAAGGTCAATGTTTCGGAATACATTTTCCTATAATATGGGACGGGTTGTGTCCTATACCGTGATCGGAGGATTTCTCGGGGCCGTAGGAGGTCTGGCTGGAATTGGGGACAGTTTACAGGCTTCCACAGTGTTTCAGGGGTCTCTGAAACTCCTGGCCGGAATTATCATGGTCGTTATGGGTGTGAATATGCTGGGGATTTTTCCGGGGCTTCGGAAACTGAGAATCCACATTCCATTTCCTGGAGGGAAATCTTTATGGAAAAAAAGGACACCTTTTCTAGTTGGACTGTGTAACGGGTTCATGCCCTGTGGACCGTTGCAGTCTATGGAGATTGTTGCACTGGCTTCCGGAAGCTGGGTAGCAGGAGCTTTTTCCATGTTCTGCTTCAGTCTGGGAACGGTTCCTCTGATGCTTGGATTTGGCTCAATTTTTTCTGCACTGGGAAAGAAATTTACCAGACAGATCCTGAAAACAGGAGCGATCCTGGTGGTTGTTATGGGACTTGCCATGATGTCTCAGGGAAGTGTGCTGTCAGGTTTGGAAAGCAGGTCCGGCGAAAAGGTAGCAGCAGAAGCGGATAATGTGCAGAATGATGATCAGACAGATGTGGCAGTGGAAAAAGATGGAGTGCAGTATGTTTCCAGTACGCTGTGTTCTGGATGGTATCCGGATATTACTGTGAAGGCAGGGGAACCTGTGAAGTGGGAGATCAATGTACCGGAGGGCAGCATCAATGGATGTAATTATAGGATGATCCTTCAGGATTTTGGAATGGATCATACTTTCGAGAACGGAGAAAATGTCATCGAATTTATACCGGAAAAAGAAGGCGTCTATACGTATAGCTGCTGGATGGGCATGATCACAGGGACTATTTATGTAACAGGAAAATAAAAACAGAGGAGTAATGTTAAAGATGAAAAAAATTATGATAACAGGTATGGCGTTTCTTATAGCAATGACGGCGCTTGCAGGATGTGGAAATGTAACAGAAACAGAAACTACAGAAGAGACTTCCGCAGCAGATGGAAATCAGGAAATCAGCGTCAGTTCCGGTGGGAATCTGACCATACCGGTTGATGAACTGACAGAAAATGCAGTCTTTTATCCTGCAAATGTAGATGGCACGGAAATGGAAGTGATCGCAGTAAAGACTTCGGATGGAACTATCCGTACCGCTTTTAATACCTGTCAGATCTGTTATGATTCCGGAAATGGTTATTACAAACAGGAAGACGATAAACTGGTCTGCCAGAACTGTGGAAATTCTTTTACCATGGATCAGGTAGGAGAAACTGCAGGAGGCTGCAATCCCTGGCCGATTCTGGAAAGTGACTGGATACTTGCAGATGGTAAGATCCAGATATCTTATGATTTTCTGAAGGATTCCGCAGATATTTTTGCAAACTGGAAGGGTGCATATCAGAGTTAATGCAGCATTGACAGGAAAAAGAAAACATCATATAATAAACCCATTCCAAAAGAGGGAAAACAAAGCTGTTACAATAGAAAAATCTATTATAACAGCTTTTTTGTTACTATTGACAAACAATTTTGCTTGCAAAAAGGAGGTCTTTATGAACAAAAAAATCAAAACATTGTTTTCGTATCTGATGATCATTATCGGAGCCATACTGGCCAGCTTTTCCGTTGCCTGTATCCTGCTTCCCAATGATGCCATCGATTACGGAACTGCCGGAATTGCCATTATCATAAGCAAACTCACTGGGTATAATCTGTCGTTGTGTGTGTTGCTTGTCTTTCTGCCATTTCTGATCGCCGGGATCATTCTTATCGGTAAATATTTCTTTGCAAAAACGTTCGTAGGTTTTGTGATCTACACAATAGGTCTTTCCTACTTTGAAAAAATCCCTTTTGAACTAAATACAGAACATTTTATTGCGGTGGCTTTCGGAGGGGCGATTCTTGGTGTGGGACTTTCCCTGATCCTTCGAAATGGTGGCTGCATTGACGGCTCTGAGATTTTTGCCAATATCATTGTAAAAAAAATCTACAATCATTCGGGAAAAGACTACAGTATTTCCTACATATTAATTGCGTTCAATGCCTGTGTATATGGGGCGGTGTTTGTACTTCTTGACAGAGATTCCGCACTTTTAAGTCTTCTGGTGTACATCGTGTCAACTTCCATCATCGATCATTTCACAGATCATTTTGAGGCATTGAAACAGGTGACCATCATCACAAAAGATCCAGATTCAATTATTTGCGATATTAAAGAAGAACTGAATAAGACCTGTACTATTATCAATTCTTCCGGTGTGATCGCGGGGGAAAATAAAACACTGATCTGTTATGTGAATTACTTTGAACTGCAGAAAGTGAAAGAAATTATTTCCAGGAATAAAGGATCTTTCAGTACTGTTTCAACTATTGATGAGATCCTGCGATAAGGCTTACAATAAAAGATGGGTTTTTCTCCGGAAAAATGTTATTCTATATATGGATGAGAAAAATCAAAGGAGAAGAATTATGAGACTTTCAGAGAAATATGAATTCCGTTCTATACACAGGGAGGAAGCAGAACAGGCAGCGGAAATTGAGCAGATCTGTTTTCCACCGGCAGAGGCAATAAGCAGAGCGGATGTTATAGACCGTGTAGAAAAAATTCCGGAGCTGTTCCTTGTGGCAGTTGACCGGAAAAACGGAAAGCTGGCAGGATATCTCACAGGATTTACGACCAGTGAGGAGGCTTTCCAGGATAAATTTTTTACCAATGCAGATCTTTGTGATCCTGATGGGAAAAATAATATGCTTCTGGGGCTTGAGGTCCTCCCGAAATACCGTGGACAGGGCCTTGCAAGAGAACTGATGATGCGTTATCTTGACCGTGAGCAGAAAAGAGGGAGAGAACGTGCGGTTCTTACCTGCGTAGATGAAAAAGTAGAGATGTACCGGAGAATGGGATTTGAATATATTGGAATCTCAGCTTCTGTACTGGGTGACGAAAAATGGAATGAAATGGAATATCGAATGAAAAAATAAAGGCACAATTCCCGGTACTGTGATAAAATAAAAGATATTTCAAAGACAGAATATAACGATCAAAAAAGGGGGAAATACTATGGCAAAAGCAGAAAAGCACACACTGAAACTGGAAATAGAAAAACCGCAGTATATTACGGTAAATGATGTGACTTATGCACAGGTGGACTCCTGGTTTGGACATTGCAGAAGAGACCTGAAACTGGATATTATCTATCCGGAGGCACAGGATGGCAGAACTTATCCATGTATTCTCTGGATCTGCGGAGGGGCCTGGCTGATGATGGATAAGTCGGCGCATAATCTTTATCTCAGCAGGCTGGCATCAGGCGGATTTGTAGTGGCAAGTGTGGAGTACCGCACTTCCAATCAGGGGCCATATCCAATGCCTTTGCAGGATGTAAAGGCAGCGATCCGTTATCTGAAAGCGCATGCAGACCGGTTCCGTATCAACAAAGAGCAGATGGGAGTTATGGGAGAATCCGCCGGAGGATATCTTACATGTATGGCTGCGCTGGATCATGATCCGGCCCTGGATGTAGGAGAATATCTGGAAGAATCCAGCGAAGTACAGGCAGCCTGCCCCTGGTATCCGCCCACAGATCTTTCTGCGTTTCCGTGCGAATCCGCAGAACAATGTGCTTCTTCCGCAGAGTCCCTCCTTCTGGGCTTTAATTCCAAACGAAACAGAGAAAAGGCGTATAACTGCAGTCCTGTATCCAAAGTAACGAAGGATGCGCCGCCATTTTTGATCATCCATGGAAACTGTGATCGGACAGTGCCCTATGTGCAGTCAAAAACATTATATAATCTCCTGGAAGCGCAGGGCTGTGATGTAACTTTGCTGACGCTGGACGGAGCAGATCATGCGGATCTTCAGTTTTTCCAGGATGAAACATGGAACTGGATCATCGATTTTTTCAACAGAAAATTAAAATAAAACAGAAAACAGGAGTAAAATCATGGTCAGACCGATAATGAGAGATATTTTTTTTCTGAGACAGAAAGCGCAGCCTGCCACAAAGGAAGATAAACAGATAGTACAGGACCTTCTGGATACACTGAAAGCCAACGAAGCAGGATGGGGATGGCTGCCAATATGATTGGAGTAAATAAAAGAATCATTGCTGTAAATATGGGATTTATCAATGTGGCAATGCTGAATCCGGTGATAGTGAAAAAGTCCAGAGCATACGAGACAGAGGAGGGATGTCTTTCTCTTGACGGTGTGCGAAAGACTACCCGATATGAAAACATAGAAGTGGAATTTCAGGATATTTCATTCCATAAACAACGCCAGAAATATTCTGGCTGGACAGCGCAGATCATTCAGCATGAGATTGATCACTGTGACGGAATTATCATATAAATATGATATATAACAGAGTTAAGAACAAAAAGTACAGAAAAAAGCAGGGGATTTTTGCAATATGGTTCTGACGGTATTAAGATAAGAAGGGAAGCGGAAACTATGTATCAAAAATTAATGACATGTCTGGAAAGTGTAAGAGAGAAAACAGATTTTAAACCGGAAATCGCATTGGTTCTGGGATCTGGACTTGGCGACTTTGCAGAGAGGATCCAGATCGAACAGATCATTAAATATACAGATATCGAAGGATTTCCGGTATCGACAGTAAAAGGGCACAAAGGACGTTTTGTATTTGGTTATGTAGAGAAAACACCGGTTGTGATCATGCAGGGCCGGGTTCATTATTATGAAGGATATCCAATGTCTGACGTAGTTCTTCCGACACGTCTGATGGGGCTTCTTGGGGCAAAAAAACTTCTTCTCACCAATGCGGCCGGAGGCGCCAATCCATCCTTCCATCCCGGCGATCTTATGATGATCACGGATCACATTACAACGGCAGTTCCAAGTCCTCTGATCGGCCCTAATATTGATGAACTTGGAACCAGATTTCCGGATATGAGCGAAGTATACAGCCGATCCCTTCAGGATGTGATTCGAAAATGCGCTGCAGAATGTGGAATTGAACTGAAGGAAGGGGTTTATGTGCAGTTTACAGGACCTAACTATGAGACCCCGGCAGAGATAAGACTTGCTCAGCGCTGGGGCGGTGATGCTGTCGGAATGAGTACCGCATGTGAAGCTATGGCAGCCCGTCATATGGGAATGGAAGTCTGCGGAATTTCCTGTATCACAAATATGGCAGCAGGGATTTCAAAAGAAGCGCTGAACCATGAAGAAGTGCAGGAGACAGCAGACCGTATAGCGGAGTTTTTCCAGAAACTGGTTGAAAAAGTAGTGGTAAATATGTAATCCTGGAAAGAAGGAAATTTTAAGAAAAGAGAAACACAAATGATAACATTGAATGATTACCTGTATTCCGGAGATACCCTTCTTCGGATACTGAAAAAATATATCCGGGATCTGCGGACAGAAGCAAAAGAAAAACGCAACGAGATCGATCTGGTACACTGTAATTTCCTGATCCAGATCCAGGAACTTCTGGAACATAACGATTTCCTTACTGCCCAGTCCCAGAAGATCCGGGAATTTTATAAATATATGGCAGGGGAATACCCGTTTCTGGCATTTACCTTCAAGGGAAGGATCAAATCTCTGATCCGTGCGGAAGAGAAATTTAATGGATATGTAGTAGAATTTATCTATGATTACTATAAAGAGCATGGGAAATATCCTTCCGTATCCCAGATCAAAGAGCGCTTAAGCTGCTTCCGGGATTTTATTGCCTACAGGATCGTTATCGCCATGCCGAGATGCCATCTTAAAAACGGCGAGAATGTCAGAGAAGAAGAACTTCGGTATCTTTATGAGATCGCCAATGTACTTCCGGGATTTCTGGAAGAAAGAGGATTTACCGCAGAGCCGGCCAGAGGCGTGCAGGAAAGTACCTCTCCACTGTTAAGCGAGGAAGCAAAACCTTATTACCGGGATTATATCTGCAACAACAGCGAGGAAGATTATCAGTCTCTGCATATTACTTTTTATGATAACAGCTCCAGAAGTTATATGGAAGTACAGCTGCGTACAAAGGACATGGATGATGTGGCAGAGATTGGATCCGCGAACCATTTAAGTTATGAGAAAAAACAGGAAAGTGAGCGCAGAAGAAGAGATACCATTCCGGAGGGAGAATGCATCTATTTTGATGAAGCTTACGAACGTGGAATGCGGCTTCTCGGACTGGATCTGGCAAAACTGGATGTCAATATGTTTGGTGCGGTAAACAACAGCCTGATCAATGACGGCTGTGGACTGTTTCGCGGAAGAATGATCCTTCCCTATGAGCATCTTTCTCGTTTTCAGAATGATATCATTGACTGAGGGAGGCCTGACATGAAAGATCTGGCAAAGGGGAAACCTTCCACGCTGATCCTGTCCTTTGCACTTCCTGTATTTCTGGGAAATCTTCTGCAGCTGACGTACAGCCTGGCAGATACCAGGATCGTGGGAAGTTTTCTGAAAGAAGATGCGCTGGCAGCTGTAGGGGCTACCAGTCCTTTGAGCGGCCTGATCATCGGATTTCTGATGGGCCTTGCAAATGGGTTTGCCATAGTAACTGCACAGAAATTTGGCGCCGGAAATCGAGAGGAAGTGAGAAAATCGTTTGCATTGTCTCTTTTGATGGGCAGTGTGATCTCTCTGGCCCTGACCGTTCTGGGACTTTTGTTTCTTCATCCGATCCTGGGATTTTTAAATGTGCCGGATCGTCTGGTGGGAACTGCCAGAGCATATATTTTTATTATTATCGCAGGCATGCTGACAACATTTCTTTATGATACCTGTGCGGCATCGCTGCGTGCGTTGGGAGATACGGTGACACCGCTTGTGATCTTGGCGGTGTCTGTGACTTTAAATATCGCAGGAGATCTGTTCTTTATCCTGGTGATAAAAGCAGGCGTACAGGGAGCAGCCATTGCCACAGTACTCTCACAGACTTTGGCGTTTCTTGTATGCTGGTTTTATATGATCCGCAGATATGAGATCCTCCGGCTGAAAAAAGAGGATTTTACAGGATTGGACAGAAATATGATGAAAAATATGCTGAGTTCCGGCTTGTCCATGGGATTTGTAAGTTCTCTTGTAAATCTTGGTACTCTGGCGCTGCAGACTTCCATCAACCGTCTGGGAAGAGATATCATCGTGGCCCATACAGCGGCCCGCAAGATCACGGAGATGTTTATGATCATGTTTGGTGTGTTTGGGCAGACGATGGCGATCTTCTGCGGGCAGAATGCCGGGGCAGGGCGGATGGACCGCGTGCGCCATGGAATCGGCCTGGCAGTTCTGTATACCTGTATCTGGTCTGTGATGACAGTGATCTTCAGTTTTACTATTGGAAAACAGCTGATATATCTGGTTACAGGAAGCCGGAACGAGACTGTGATCCTCAATGCAACGAATTATCTTAAATTTGATACGGTTTTTTATTTCGTAACGGCTGTGATCAGTGTCCTTCGAAATGCCATGCAGGGATTGGGAGAAACGGTGATCCCTCTTGTTTCCAGTGCACTGGAGATGATCGGAAAAGTAGTGATTGCGGTGACGCTGGTACCGCTTTTGGGATATACCGGTGTGATCGTGGCAGAACCTATTGTGTGGATCATTATGGTGATCCCGCTGATCGTGAAGATCTTTAAGATACCGGAATTAAAGAAAACAGCCTGAGAGATCAGAAGATCAGATCAAAAAGAGCCACGTAAAAAATATAGTATTAAAAAAGCACATTGCATGGAGTAAAGCGTCACCCAAACGTCTGACTTTGGGGTGTGGTTTAACCATGGCAATGTGCTTTTTTACTGGATAAACTGCGAAGCATTTATTCGAGTTGGAGTTGCGCAGTGAATGCGGATTGAGAGTATCCGCCTGACCTTTACATATTTGGTGCGGTTTCTTTTGAATCCTCTTTCTCAGGAAAGATATGTCTGAAAATAAAACGTACGATCGGGCCTGCATAGATCAGCTGCCAGAAAAATGCAACAGGAAAGTTCATAAAAGTTGTCTGAAGCCAGACTGCGATAAACTGATTTCCTGCATGTTTAAAGAAAAGAGTTGCAAAAAAGCTCATCAGCGGACACATAAAGGCAACAGAGGCAACAGAAATTGCAAGAATCATACTGAATGGATGACAGTTACGAAAATTTACCATGCGGTTCGCGCAGGCAAAGGCAAGTTTGGATACAAGGAAGAAATCAAGGACAAAGGCGATCGGTCCCATAAAAGTCAGCTCGCGAAAAGCGGAGAGGAACACGCTGTTTGTCATTGCTCCGGTATTCAGTACAATGTTGTAACAGATCATGGCGTAAACCATGAAAAATACCATGATGATAGTAAAGATGACTTCCTGAAATTTGTTTTTTGGCATAAAAAATCCTCCTTTAAAATGATTAAGTGATAATGTAAAACCGTAAAGCATGTGTTGTTCGTTAATCATTCAGGAGAATGTGCGTTTCCAATATATGACAGGATTTTGCCATAAACCATATTCAGTTTTTATTTCGGCGATTATATTATCATAATCTGCAAAGCCTTGTCAATACGTAAAATTCTCGCATTTCTGTTAAATATTCTGAAAATATTGACGAAATAGTCGGGTGGACATTCGTAACTCAGCAGGGGACTTTCTTGATTCGATTAAATAAGTAATTGAGAAAAAAATGACAGTAACCCCTCTTGACCACAAAAGTTAGGTATAGTAAACTTATAAATGGTTAGCAGCTTCTAACTATTGCGTAAATAATTGTGACGGGCCGTATCCCCTGACAAAACGCGGCCCGGGCAAAGTTTACGGACAGGGCGAAAGGCCAGACAGGAGGATAAATATCAAATGGAATATTTAGAGATCGAGAAAGTCATTGGAAGAGAGATCATTGATTCAAGAGGAAATCCGACCGTAGAGGCAGAGGTTTATCTGGCAGATGGAACGATAGGAAGAGGAGCAGCACCAAGTGGTGCATCCACAGGAGAGTTCGAAGCACTTGAGCTGAGAGATCAGGATAAGGCCCGTTTCGGAGGAAAGGGTGTTTCCAAAGCCGTTGAAAATATCAATACTGTAATTAACGATGCACTGACAGGAATGGATGCATCTGACATTTATGCAGTGGATGCTGCCATGATCAGGGCAGATGGAACAAAAGATAAATCCAAACTTGGTGCAAATGCCATTCTTGCGGTGTCTATTGCATGCGCACGTGCAGCGGCGATTTCCCTTGACATTCCGCTTTACAGATTCCTTGGCGGTGTGAATGGAAACAGACTTCCGGTTCCGATGATGAATATTTTAAATGGTGGGGCACATGCCGCAAATACCGTAGATGTTCAGGAATTTATGATCATGCCTGCAGGAGCGCCGAGCTTCAAAGAGGGACTTCGCTGGTGCACAGAGGTATTTCATGCACTTGCGGCACTTCTGAAAGAAAAAGGCCTTGCAACGAGTGTTGGTGATGAAGGTGGTTTCGCACCGGATCTTGGAAGCGATGAAGAAGCCATCGAGTACATTCTCGAGGCAGTAAAGAAAGCGGGCTATGAGCCTGGAAAAGATTTTGTACTTGCTATGGATGCTGCATCCAGTGAGTGGAAAGGAAGCCAGAAGGGTGAGTATGTCCTTCCGAAATGTGGAAAGAAATTTACATCTTCAGAGCTTGTTGAGCACTGGAAGAACCTGATCGAGAAATACCCGATCTACTCCATCGAGGACGGCCTTGATGAGGAAGACTGGGAAGGATGGCAGATCATGACAAAAGAGCTGGGTGGAAAAGTACAGCTCGTAGGTGATGACCTGTTTGTTACAAATACCGAGCGCCTTGAAAAAGGTATCAGCCTTGGATGCGGAAATTCCATCCTGATCAAACTGAATCAGATCGGCTCTGTATCCGAGACTCTGGAAGCAATCAAAATGGCACATAAAGCAGGCTATACTGCAATCTCATCTCATCGTTCCGGTGAGACAGAAGATACAACTATTGCAGATCTTGCGGTAGCATTAAATACCTGCCAAATCAAGACCGGAGCGCCGTCCAGAAGTGAGCGTGTTGCAAAATACAATCAGCTTCTCCGAATTGAAGAAGAGCTTGGGGATGCAGCGGTATACCCGGGATTTAAGGCATTCAATATTAAGAGATAACAGACCTTTCATATAAAATCAGCCAGGAGTACACCGGGGCCGGAACAGAATTTCTTCTGTATCGGCCCCGGTTTTTGAGCTTTTTTTAAAAAGATGTGTTCAGACGCATTTTTTTGGAAAAAAATAAGGTTGCCAGAATTGTAAAAATGGTATATTATGTTTAACAGCCATGTGAACAAAGAAAAAAATTGAATATTGGAGATGCTATGAAAGAATACGTAAATACTTTTATGCATTACAGGTTTCTTCTGAGAGAACTTGTAAAAAAAGGAATCAAACTGAAGTACAGACGTTCTTATCTTGGTATTATATGGTCCCTGTTGGAACCTCTTCTTACCATGATGGTACTGACGATCGTATTCGGTACTCTGTTTGGAAACAAAGACAAGACATTCCCTGTATATATCCTGACAGGCCGTCTGCTGTACAGCTACTATTCAAGTTCGACGACACGCGCACTGAAATCAGTCCGGGCGAATGCGGCGATGATCAAGAAAGTTTATGTGCCGAAGTATATTTATCCGCTGTCAAGCGTACTTTATAATTATGTAATTTTTCTGATCTCACTGATCGTGCTGGCTATCGTTGCAGTCGTACAGGGAATCCAGCCTACAATTTATATGCTGCAGATCCCAATCGCACTGATCCTGGTTCTTCTGCTTTCTTATGGATGTGGAATGATTCTTGCGACGATCGGAGTATTTTTCAGGGATATGGAATATCTTTGGTCAGTAGCACTGATGATCATTATGTATACCTGTGCGATCTTTTACTATCCTTCCAGACTTTTAAAGAGTGGATTTGCATGGATACTGAAATTTAATCCGCTGTATTGTATTATCAGTATTTTCCGTTCAGCCATGTTTGGCGAGATGATGAATATGCACTATTTTGCTTATGCGCTTATATTCAGTCTGGTTGCAATCGTAGTTGGAATGATCTGTTTCAAAAAGAAGCAGGATGACTTTATACTTTATATATAATTGCGGATTTACAGGAGAGAAAAATGGGAAAACCGGCAGTTGTAGTAGACAATGTAAGTATGAAATTTAATCTCAGTAAAGAAAAGGTCGATAACCTGAAAGACTATCTGATTAAATTCATAAAAAAAGAAATTAAATATAATGAATTCTGGGCTCTTCAGAATGTGAATTTTGAGGTGCAGAAGGGAGACCGTGTTGGTATCCTGGGACTGAACGGAGCTGGAAAAAGTACTCTGCTTAAAGTGATCGCAGGTGTATTCAAACCTACGGAAGGTAAAGTTATCAAAAACGGAAGACTGGTTCCTCTTCTTGAACTTGGAGCCGGCTTTGATCCACAGTATACCGGACGTGAGAATATTTATCTTTACGGAGCAATGCTTGGATATTCCAAGAGTTTCATTGAAGAGAAATTTGATGAGATTGTTGAATTTTCAGAGTTGAAGGAATTCATTGATGTACCGATCAAGAACTATTCTTCCGGTATGAAAGCAAGACTTGGATTTTCCATCGCAACACTGGTATCACCGGATATCCTGATCCTGGATGAGGTACTTTCCGTAGGAGATGCCAAATTCCGGAAAAAGAGTGAGAAAAAAGTTCTCAGTATGTTCGACAAAGGCGTCACCGTTTTGTTTGTCTCACATTCTCTGCAGCAGGTACAGCGCCTCTGCAACAAAGCGATGATCCTTGAAAAAGGAAAACTGATCGCATATGGTGACATTGATGAGATTTCCGAGCAGTACGAGAAAATGATCGATTAACAGAAACAGGAAAACTTCAGGCAGATGCCCGAAAAATGGCGATAGCCAGACAATTTGCGGAAATAATGCAAATGTCTGGCTATTGTGTTATTATACTATGGAAGAACAGGGAAGTAAAAAATGACATTACAGCAGATTCTTGAAGAAGTAAAGAATGGCCAGCTCTCTGTGGAGCATGCAGAGAACCTTCTGAAAAAAGAAGGATATGAGGAAATGGATTATGCGAAGCTGGATACTACCCGAAAAGAACGGACCGGTTTTGCGGAAGTGGTTTACTGTGCAAGAAAAGCAGATGAACATCTTTTGAATATTTACCAGAAACTTTATGAGGAAGACGGAGAAGTGTTTGGAACAAGGGCGTCCAGGCATCAGTATGAACTGGTAAAGAGCATCCTTCCTCAGGTGGTTTATGATCCGGTTTCCGGAATTTTGAAGATTGAAAAAGAAAAAGAACATATTGGAAAAATTGCAGTGTGTACAGCCGGAACTGCAGATATTTCCGTTGCGGAGGAAGCAGCCCAGACAGCAGAGTATTTCGGTACCCACGTGGAACGGATCTATGATGTGGGGGTCAGTGGTATGCACAGGCTTTTTTCCAGATTGGATACCATCCAGGAGGCCAACTGTGTGGTTGCGGTAGCCGGAATGGAGGGAGCGCTGGCAAGCGTGATGGGGGGACTTGTGAAACGCCCGGTGATCGCAGTACCTACTTCTGTAGGATATGGAGCCAGCTTCCATGGGCTGTCAGCACTTCTGACCATGATCAATTCCTGTGCCAACGGAATTGCGGTAGTAAACATTGACAACGGATTTGGAGCCGGATATCTGGCAACCCAGATCAATCGGCTTGCGGAGGGAAAATAGATGAAAAACAAATTATATCTGGAGTGTACCTCCGGGATCAGTGGAGATATGACCGTTGCGGCACTTCTTGATCTGGGTGCAGACAGAGAAAAGCTGGAGCGAGCGCTTAAAAGCCTTCCGGTAAAAGGCTTCGATATAAAGATCAGCCGAGTGGTAAAATCCGGGATCGACGCCTGTGATTTTGATGTGCTTCTTGATCAGGAACATGAGAATCACGATCATGATATGGAATATCTGCACGGACATCATGGGAATTCTCACGGCCATGAAGGACATCATCATGAACATGGTCATGACACCCTGGATGTGTATGAGCATACCCATTTTCATGAACATCGTGTGCAGGAAGCTCATGTAAACAGTCATACACATACAGAAACGATGCATTCCAACCACGGTCATCACCACCACGAACACCGCGGCCTTAATGAAATCATGGAGATCATCGACCATGCAGATATGACAGACCGTGCGAGATCCTATGCGAAAAAAATCTTCACCATCCTGGCCCATGCAGAGGCGAAAGCCCATAATGTACCGGAAGATCAGGTGCATTTCCATGAAGTGGGGGCAGTGGATTCCATTGTGGATATTCTTTCAGTTGCAATCTGCATGGATGATCTGGATGTGGAGGAAGTGATCGTTCCAAGACTCTGTGAGGGAAGCGGAACCATTCGCTGCCAGCATGGAATCCTTCCGGTTCCGGTGCCTGCAGTCAGCAACATTGTAAGTGCCCATCATCTGAAACTGCATATCACGCCGGTACAGGGCGAGCTGGTAACGCCTACCGGAGCAGCCATTGTGGCAGCATTCCTTACATCAGAAAAACTGCCGGAAGATTTTACCGTGGAAAAGATCGGCATCGGAGCCGGCAAGCGCCAGTACGAATGTCCGGGAATCCTCCGTGCCATGCTGATCCGGAAATCCGGGGATGATTCAGGAACGGATGTCTCCACGGAAACAGACACCATCGTGAAGCTGGAATCTAACATTGATGACTGTACAGGAGAAACCCTGGGTTATGTTATGGAATGCCTGTATGGGGCAGGAGCCAGAGAAGCCAATTACATGCCGGTATTTATGAAAAAAAACCGTCCGGCATGGCTGCTTACCGTTCTCTGCAAAAAAGAGCAGATTCCGGCAATGGAGCAGATTATTTTCAGAGAAACGACGACCATCGGGATCCGCCGTCAGGAGATGGAGAGAACCATTCTGAAACGGGAAAAAAGAACGGTTACAACCCCTCTGGGGGAGGTAGAAGTAAAAGTCTGCACTTTTGATGGAAAGGAATATTTTTACCCGGAATACGAAAGTGTAAAAAAGCTCTGTAAAAAAACGGGGATGTCCTATAAGGAAGCATATCATATGGCTGTCCGGGGATGAGGTTAAAATATCTGTTCATGGATAATACGGCTTACATATTGACACATTTTCGAAAAAAATATATAAATGTATATAGAATGATCATTGTCGGAAAGAGAACGGCAGTGATACAGTAAGGCAGAAGCAGGAGAAGGATTTATGGCGGTAACGATACAGCAGATTGCAGAACGGGCAGGGGTTTCCAGAGGAACCGTAGATCGGGCATTAAACCACAGAGGACGGATCAATCCGGAGGTGGCAGAGAAGATCTGTCGTCTGGCGGACGAGATGGGATATGTACAGAAAGAACGGAAACGTTCCAGAACGGCCAAAGATGAAAGACTGAAGATCGGAGTGGTGACACAGCTTGCCAGATCCTCTTTTATGCAGGAAGTGAACCGTGGCATTGAGAAGGCTGCCCAGGAACTGAAAGAAAAAGGAATCCAGCTGATCCTGAAAGAAGGCCTTTCCGTAGATGAGGACGAACAGCTTCAGGCCATTGAAGAACTGGAACAGGAAGGGATCCGTGGCCTTGCGGTGATGCCGGTGGACAGTGAGGCTGTCCGGGAGAAACTGAATGCTCTCATTGAAGAGAAGAATATTCCTGTGGTAACCTTTAACTCGGATATTGTAGGAACAAGAAGAGCCTGCTTTGTGGGAATGGATAACCGTAAGAGCGGACGTACCGCAGCGGGTCTCTTAGGAATGATGACAAGAGGAAGCGGAAAGATCCTGATCATTACCGGATATTTCAGCAACCATGTTGACAATCAGCGTGTGGATGGGTTTGTGGAAGAAGCCAAGAAAGCGTTTCCGCATCTGGAGATCGCCGGGGTTCACGGAAGTTTTGACGAGGCGTCGGAAGTGGAGCATATTATCGAGAATGCCATGATGAGCACGTCCGGGATCAGCGGGATCCTGGTGGTATCCGGCGGCCAGGCTGGAGTGGGAAAAGCGTTTGATAAGCTCAGGCTGGACCGCCGTCCGTATGTTGTGATCTATGATCAGACACCGAAGAATGAAAAAGCACTGAAAAATGATTCCGTGGATTTCCTCATCGATCAAAACGGATATGTCCAGGGCTATGAACCGCCCAGGATCCTGGCAGATATCCTGACCAAGGGACAGGAACCGGAACGGGAATTCCTTTTTACAGATATCAAGATCAAAACCAAATATAATCTGTGATCGGGCCATCTGGCGAAAGATCACACGGAAAAATAAGAAAAGTCTGCAGAAACCTGCAGGCTTTTTTTGCATGGAAAGGACCTGCCCTGTTGTGTGCTATGGGGAATGCCATTGGAAATATTTGCAGTAAATATAAGCGAAAATTCTGACAATGAGCCTAT
>ERZ809146.535-NODE-535-length-19303-cov-4.133572_pt1 | contig 19303 bp, 20 predicted proteins | sample MGYA00520794_ERZ809146 | MGnify/ENA primary metagenome ERZ809146 (study PRJEB31570, sample SAMEA3212995) | Homo sapiens | biome: human-gut; feature: human gut; material: fecal | place: Sweden | collected 2011 ... | reverse complement strand
GCCCCTCTTTGAACTCTTAAGTTGTGATTCGTTTTTCATAAAACTCTCCTTTCGTTTCATGCTCTCCCATTTCCTTAAACTCCACATGAGCTAAGAATAACACGGCTTTGTGCAATGCGTCAATATATTTTTTGCAAGCAAAGAAAAATTGTAGAAGTAGCACAAAAACGAAAAAAGGATTGGTATAAAATAGACAAGAATATTTTGTGATTTGGTGTAATATTAGTATAATGTTACGACTTAAATTTGTACGAATAATTACTTGTCTGTTTTGTCATACAATCTGACCAATGCGGAAACAGCTTGGCTGATTGTTATGTTTGCTTTTGGATTAAAATTTTCGTCAGTGTTGTTTAAGATATTCAATGTTTTTAAACTGTACACAGAAGACACTGCCCATGATGATATTTCGCTATTGTCGGCGTATGACATATCTACCTTGGCAAGCGGAAGTTCAATGTCTAAGTAGTTTGCGGCACGGCAAAGAATTGTTGCGGCTTCTTCACGCGTGAGTTTGTCGTTTGGTGAGAAGATATAATCGTCCTTGCCCGATACTATTTTAGCGGAATATAATACGGTAATTTTGTCATTGCCGTTTGTGTCATCAAATGGAGCACGTTCATATTTGAATATGGGCAATTCTTTTATCGGGTTTACCAAGTTGTATACAAAATTACAGAATTGTTCACGTGTAATATCATCGTTAAAGTTGTAGTTTTCGTTGTTGATAATGCCAAGTGATACCGCTCTTGATATGTTGCTTTCAAATGCGGTGACTTCACTGCTTTGCTCAATTTGAGTTGCGTTGTTGCTTTCTTCTGTTTCATTGCTTGCAAATACAGATGTACCTGACATCATCGTCAATGCAAGAATAATTGTTATTGCTTTTTTTAACATTTTAATTCCTCCGTTCCATTTGCTTAAAATTCGGTAATTGCAAATACCTTTAAAATTTGTAGAATGTTTCTCTATTATAAATACTTTTTAAAAGCTCAAAAGGTTGCATTAATTTCAAAAATGCAAAATCTGTAATTTGCTTTAGAGGTTTTTACTGTCGTATTTTTCGAGGATTTCTCTGATTTTTGCTATATTGTCTTCGGTTAATTGCTTATTGTTGTCCTCTATATTTTCCATAAACCCTGCCGATATAATTCCTGTAGGAACAGCCACAAGCCCTATTCCCAATAAAGCAATTATTGCACTGAATATTTTTCCTGCTACGGTAAGAGGATAAATATCTCCATATCCCACAGTGGTAAACGTAGATATTGCCCACCATAAACCCGAAAAAGCATTTGAAAAAACATCGGGTTGAACAGGGTTTTCAAAGTAATACATAATAACCGAAGAAATAATCATCAATAAAAATACAACAAATATTGACGAAACTAATTGATCGGATTTTTTCTTTAGTACATTACCTATTGAAGATAATCCCGATGTATAGCGGTTCATTTTGAAAAGTCTGAAAAGACGAAGTAATCTTATTAACCGCAAAATTCTTAAATCAATGGGTAATAGAAACGGTATATAAAATGGCAGTATTGCTAATAAATCGACAATAGCCATCGGAGAAAAGAATAATTTTATGCGTGCAATGAACGGTTTCTTTTCCGGATATAATAAATCGGCAGTCCAAAGCCTTAATATGTATTCAACAGAGAAAATTATAACGGAAACAATCTCTATAATTAAGAATATACGGATTTTTAATGCGGATAAGGAAAAGGTTGCTGCGATAATCGTTACGGTATTAATTAAAATTAGTGTGACGATAACTAAGTCGAACATTTTACTTAGAATGCTTGAATTATCGGCAGGTTGAATAATTTTAAAAATTTTATTTTTTATTGATTTCATATTATACACCTACTACTTTAAATTTGATTATTTAATTTTATCATATTGGTTAGTTAATTGCAATAAATGTTTACAGATGAATTTTTAGTTAATATAAGTTAAATGAATATGCAAGAAATATTGACAACAGGGTCGATTTTTGATACTATTATTATGTATTACTATAAGTAAATTTTAGGGAAGGACAGGTGAGTTTTTATGACTCCTAAAGTAGCATTAATAATGGGAAGTGACTCTGATTTTGAAAAATTAAAGAGTTGCGTTGCAAAGCTTAAAGAATTTAAAATTGAGGTAGATGTGAATGTAATTTCTGCACACAGAACACCTGACAAAGCGGCAGAATTTGCCAAGAATGCCGAGAAAAACGGTATTGAGGTTATAATTTGTGCGGCAGGTATGGCGGCACATCTCGGTGGAGTTATAGCGGCTCACACAACAGTACCTGTTATAGGTATTCCGATTAAGTCAACACTTGAGGGTATGGACGCACTTTTGGCAACAGTCCAAATGCCTCCAGGTATCCCTGTTGCGACGGTCGGTATAGATAACGGCACGAATGCGGCGATTTTGGCTGCACAAATGCTTGCTATTAAATATGATTATTTGAAAGACGCTCTAAAAGACGCAAAGGTTAAAATGGTTGAGGGCGTCGAGAAAAAAGACGAAAAAATTAAAAAAGCAGTTGCAGAAATGTAATTTGATATTTAAGTGAAAACAATTTTAAAGGAGATAAAAATATGAGTGAAAATGCGTACAAACAAGCAGGTGTAGACGTTGAGGCGGGCTACGAATCAGTAAGACTAATCAAGGACGACGTTAAAAAGACAGCGATTGAGGGCGTACTTGGCGGAATCGGCGGCTTCGGCGGACTTTTTGAAATGCCGAAAAACTACGAAAATCCTGTACTTGTTTCGGGTACTGACGGTGTAGGTACAAAAATCAGAGTTGCTTTCCTTATGGACAAGCATGATACTATCGGTCAAGACTGCGTTGCAATGTGTGTAAACGACATTGCTTGTTCGGGTGCAAAGCCGTTGTTCTTCCTTGACTATATCGCAATCGGTAAGAATGTTCCGGAAAAGGTTGCACAAATCGTTAAAGGAGTTGCAGACGGATGTGTTTTGTCGGGTTGCGCGCTTGTAGGCGGTGAAACCGCGGAACACCCGGGAATGATGCCGGAAGATGAATATGACGTTGCAGGATTTAGCGTTGGTGTTGTTGAAAAGAGCAAAATCACTGACGGTAAAAATGCAAAAGCAGGTAACGTGCTTATCGGTATCGCGTCAAGCGGTGTTCACTCAAACGGCTATTCACTTGTAAGAAAAGTTTTCGGTCTTAATGACGATAACGCAAAGGAAACTCTTAATACATATTCAGACGAACTTGGCAAGACAATCGGTGAGGAACTTTTGACACCGACAAGAATTTACGTTAAACCGCTTCTAAAGCTTATTGACGAAGTAGGTATTAATACCGTTTCTCATATCACAGGCGGCGGATTTATCGAAAATGTTCCGAGAATGTTGCCTGATGGTTTGAAAGCCGTTATCAAAAAGGGCTCATGGGAGGTTCTTCCTATATTTAACCTTATGCAGAAAAAGGCTGATATTCCTGAAAGAGATATGTACAACACATTCAATATGGGTATCGGTATGATAGTAGCTGTTGATGCGGATAAGGCTGAAAAGGCTGTTAAGTGCCTTGAGGACGCAGGCGAAAAAGCTTATATTATCGGTGAACTTGTTGAAGGTGAAAAGGGCGTTGAGATAGTCAGCGACAACGGAGATGTTATAAGATGAAAAAAATAGGTGTTCTGATTTCGGGCGGCGGCACGAATTTACAGGCTTTGATTGATAAACAGGGTACTGCTTTGAAAAGCGGTAAGATTGTGTGTGTATGCTCAAATAACAGTAAGGCGTACGGTCTTGAACGTGCAAAAAATGCAGGTATTGCGACTAAAGTTATCCGCAAAAATGCCGATTGCGGCGGTGATAACGACGAATTTAACCGACAAATTTGTGCGTATATGAAAGAAATGGACGTTGATGTGATTGTACTTGCAGGATTTTTGGCGATTTTGGGCGGTGACTTGCTTAAAGAATACGCAAATAAAATTGTCAATATCCACCCGTCACTTATACCGTCATTTTGCGGTGACGGCTTTTACGGATTGAAAGTACATCAGGCGGCACTTGATTACGGCGTTAAAGTGACCGGCGCAACGGCACATCTCGTAAATGAAATCACAGACGGCGGTAGAATTTTATTACAAAAAGCGGTTTATATTGAGGATGGCGATACGCCTGAAATTTTGCAAAAACGTGTTATGGAACAGGCAGAATGGATTATTTTGCCCCAAGCCGTTGAATTGGTTTGTGCCGATATGGTGTGATTATGAAGAAAATAAAAAACGGCGTTTTATGGATATTATGTGCAATTAATTATGCGACACATCTAATAATATTATCGCCCGCTGGGCGTTATAATTTTAAAAGTGAAGTTATAAATAAGATATATTATGTTATCAAAAATATTGCGTTTTGGTATTCTGCAACCGTATCGGTATTGGTATCAATGGCGTGTATTGCAGTGTTGATATACAAATGGATAAAAAATAAAAGAATTGGTTTAAGTACAGTTATTTTGTTGATATTGTTTGTATTGGCAATAATTTTGGCTGGATGTTTTTATTGGTTGTTAATATCTTATCACTATGCGACAACATAATTGATTATTTATATATTTTGCGGACTGCCACCACTCCGTCACTTCGTGACACCTCTCCTCAAGGAGAGGCATTATATGGCTCTCCCTTGAGGGGAGCTGTCGACTTTGTCGACTGAGGGGTGGCTTTATGGATACAAAGTTAAAAGGAGAAGTATAATGAAAAAAATTGATATATATGAAGAACTAAAAAGCAACGACTATCCGGGTCGTGGTATTGTAATCGGAAAAAGTGCTGACGGTAAAAGTGCCGTTACGGCATATTTTATAATGGGCAGAAGTGTAAACAGCCGTAACCGTGTATTTATTGAGGACGGCGACGGTATTCGTACACAAGCGTTTGACCCGTCAAAGCTTGAAGACCCGCATCTTATCATATATGCACCTGTTCGCGTGCTTGGTGACAAGACTATTGTTACAAACGGCGACCAAACAGATACAATTTATGAACACATGGAAAACGGTCAGACATTTGAACAGTCACTAAGAACTCGTGAATTTGAGGACGATGACCCTAACTTTACACCGAGAATATCGGGTATTATTGAACCGAATAAGGGCGGATTTGATTATTCAATGTCAATTCTAAAGAGTGCTGACGGCAATCCGCAGTCTTGTCAAAGATATACTTTTTCGTATAACAATCCGCTTGACGGCGAGGGTCACTTTATCCATACATATATGGGTGACGGCAGTCCGCTTCCGTCATTTGAGGGCGAGCCTAAAAAGGTTGCAATTCCAAACGATATTAATGAATTCACAGACGTTCTTTGGAATTCACTTAATGCGGATAATAAAGTTTCGTTGTTCGTAAGATTTATCGACATTGCAACAGGCGAAACAAAGACAAAGATTGTAAACAAAAACAAATAATATTTACATAAATAAAAAACGAAAGGACGATAAAATAATGAATGAAATGCAATTAAAGTACGGCTGTAACCCTAATCAAAAGCCGTCAAGAGTGTTTATGGAGAATGGAGATTTACCGTTTGAAGTAATTTGCGGAAGACCTGGTTATATTAACCTTTTGGACGCGCTTAACGGCTGGCAGCTTGTAAAGGAATTGAAGAAAGCAACAGGACTTCTTTTAAACACGTTTCTCCTGCCGGTGCGGCAGTAGGACTTCCGTTGTCTGACACATTGAAGAAGATTTATTTCGTTGATGACGTTGAACTTACTCCGCTTGCCAACGCATATGCACGCGCAAGAGGTGCTGACAGAATGTCGTCATTCGGTGATTTTATCGCTCTTTCGGACGTGTGTGATAAGGCTACCGCACTTCTTATAAAGAAAGAAGTTTCGGACGGTGTTATTGCTCCGGGTTATACAGACGAGGCACTTGAAATTTTAAAAGCAAAGAAAAAAGGCAATTACAACATCATAAAGATTGATGAAAATTATAAACCTGCCGAAATCGAAAGAAAGCAAGTTTTCGGTGTCACATTTGAGCAAGGCAGAAATGAACTGGATATTAATGACGAATTGCTTGGAAATATAGTAACGAATAACAAGGAACTTTCAGACGAGGCAAAGAGAGATCTAAAGATTGCACTTATAACATTGAAATACACACAGTCAAACAGTGTTTGCTACGTTAAGGACGGTCAGGCAATCGGTATCGGTGCAGGTCAGCAGTCGAGAATACATTGTACACGTCTTGCAGGCAATAAGGCTGATATATGGTGGCTGAGACAAGCACCGAAAGTGCTTGGTTTGCAGTTTGTTGACGGAATTAAGAGAGCCGACAGAGATAATGCGATTGATGTGTATATTTCAGATGAATATATGGATGTGCTTGCAGACGGCGTATGGGAAAAGACATTTAAAGTAAAGCCGGAAGTGTTCACAAAGGAAGAACAAAGAGCATGGCTTGATAAGAATACGGATGTTGCACTTGGTTCAGACGCATTCTTCCCGTTTGGTGACAATATTGAAAGAGCAAAAAAGAGCGGCGTTACAGTAATTGCACAACCCGGCGGTTCAATTCGTGACGATAATGTTATTGAAACGTGCAACAAGTATAATATGTGTATGAGTTTCACAGGTATAAGATTGTTCCATCATTAATCCCAAAGACGCATAATCAGTTCCATATGCACTTCAAAGCAATTGGGCGGTACACACGCGTACAGCACCCATTGCATTTCGGCACATCTGAAACTAATTCTGCGACTTTTACTGATTGGTATATTTTGTATTCAACGGCTCGTGGCGGTACCTACGTACGGCACCGCTCACCGTTTCAAACGAACTGCACACAATTCTGCGATTTTAATTGGTGAGTATTTTAATTAAAGGGAGAACGAATTATGAAAATATTAGTAGTAGGCGGCGGCGGACGTGAGCATGCTATTGTTTGGAAAATAGCACAGTCGCCAAAGGTAGATAAAATTTATTGTGCACCGGGTAACGGCGGTATTGCGGAACTTGCGGAGTGTGTTGACATTGCCGCAACGGATATTGAAAATATGGTTAAGTTTGCAAAGGACAATGCGATTGATCTTGTTATGGTTGCACCTGACGATCCGCTTGTACTTGGTATGGTTGACGCAATGGAAAAAGAGGGTATTCGTGCATTCGGACCTCGTGCAAATGCCGCTATAATAGAGGGAAGTAAGGCTTTTTCAAAGGAACTTATGAAGAAGTACAATATTCCTACCGCAAATTATGAAGTGTTCACAGACAGTACGTCTGCGATTGATTATATCAAAGCGCAAAACACGTTTCCGACGGTTATAAAAGCTGACGGACTTGCACTTGGCAAGGGTGTTATCATAGCACAAAACCTTGAGGAGGCTGAGCAAGCTGTTCACGAAATGATTGACGACGGAAAGTTCGGAAAGAGCGGAAGTCGTGTAGTAATCGAAGAATTTTTGACAGGTCCTGAAGTCAGTGTACTTGCATTTACCGACGGTAAGACTGTTAAACCTATGGTATCGGCACAAGACCATAAGAGAGCATATGATAATGATGAAGGCCTTAACACAGGCGGTATGGGTACATTCTCACCGAGTCGTTTGTATGATGACGCAAAAGCGGAAGAATGTATGAAAAATATTTTTGTTCCGACTATTAAGGCTATGAGCAGTGAAGGCAGAACTTTCAAAGGTGTACTTTATTTCGGTCTTATGATGACTGCGAACGGTGTTAAGGTTATTGAATATAACTGCCGTTTCGGTGACCCTGAAACACAAGTTGTTTTGCCGAGATTAAAAACTGATCTTGTTGAAATTATGGAGGCTGTTATTGATGAACGTCTTGATGAAATCAACATTGAATGGGAAGATAATGCGGCGGTATGCGTTGTTATGGCGTCGGGCGGTTATCCTGTAAGCTATAAAAAAGGCTATGAAATCAGCGGTCTTGATAACATAGGCGATTTGACTGTGTTCCACGCAGGAACAGCAGTAAAGGACGGTAAAATCGTTACTAACGGAGGACGTGTTCTTGGTGTTACGGCTGTCGGCAAAGACCTTGACGAGGCTATTAAAAATGCTTATGCAGGTGTTGCAAAAATTTCTTGGACAGATGAATTCCATAGAAGTGATATAGGTATAAAGAAATATTAATTCTGTAGGTGAATGGCGTTTTTGATTGCTCTTTGCGGAGGGATGATTATGAATAAAACTAAAAGGATGTTGAAAAATGCGGCAATGTCGGTTGGCATAGGTGCAGTACCGGCTTTTGTGGTATTGTGGCTTTGCAATTTATTTATGAAAGTAAATGAACTTACGTACATGGCAAGGATGACAATGTACAAAATATGCATAACGATGCCTTTGATGATAGGTATTACCGTAATGCTTTTTGCAATGGTGTCTTTTATAAGCAGAGATGAGAAAAGAATTAACAAAGAGATTGAAAAAGAAAAGCGTTCACACACTTCAAGTATTACCAATGCTAATATGTTTGGACTTGTCGATGATGATTGGGATAAAGGATTTTTGTCAATATACGGTGAAGAAATTAAGCCCGGAAAAGACCACGGCACAGCATATATGGTTTTTAAATTCCTTTCGATTTTCTTTTTGTGGGCAACTGCCTTTATGGTTTTGGGTATGCTCTGCATGATGTTGTCGGCTGTAAGATAAGAGATACGGCAATTAAAGTCGTTCGATTGAAAAAATCGGACGGCTTTTTTTCTTGACTAATGATTTTAGGAATGTTAAAATTATCATATGACGAAAGATTTTTTGTTGGAGGATTGAAAATGAAAAGACAAGATTATATATCGTGGGACGAATATTTTATGGGGATTGCGTTATTGTCTGCACAGAGGAGCAAGGACTCGCATACACAGGTAGGTGCGTGTATTGTAAATCATGAAAATAAAATATTGTCGCTTGGCTATAACGGTATGCCGACAGGGTGTTGCGATGACGATATGCCTTGGGAAAGAAGCGGTGAAAACCCTGTAAATACGAAATATATGTACGTTTGCCATGCAGAGCTTAATGCGATTTTAAACAGAAGTTCAGGCTCGCTTGAGGGCGCTAAGCTGTATGTAACGCTGTTCCCTTGCAACGAATGTGCGAAGGCGATTATTCAAAGCGGTATCAAGGAAGTTGTGTATATGTCCGACAAATACGCCGATGAGGCCAACACTATTGCGTCAAAGAAAATGTTTGACATGGTAGGTATTAAATATAGAATATATGAAAAAACGGGCAGAAAATTAACGATAGAATTATAAGAACGGCGTGACCGTTCTTTTTTTATAAAATATTTTGAAAAAAGTCAAAAAAACTCTGTTTTTTTAATTGGTTTTATTGTATAATAAGAGTATATTAGGTATTTTATGCGAAAAAATTAAGAAACGGAGATGAAGTCATGGCGGTGAACAGAGTTTCAATAACCATTAATTCACGTCAATATACAGTTGTTGCTGAGGAAAGCAGAGAGTATATCGAAAGATTAGGCGAACATATAAATGAAAAGGTTAAAAACGTTTTGAATGGCGGTCAAAATGTTCTTGGGGAACGTCCTATTGTTTTGGCGGCACTTAATATTTGTGACGAATATTTCAAAGCACTTGAATCGGACGATTCTGTAAAGGTTGAAATAGAAAAATTAAATTCAAAAATCGATAATTTAAAAAAAGAGAACGGCTCGTTAAAAAGAGAACTTGATGACGCAAAAAGCGGACAGGTTACGATTGATGAAACAGAATTGAATGCCGAATTAACATCAACCAAAAAAGACCTTGAAACAGCAAATAAAAACAATAAAACTCTTGAAGAAACTATTAAAAGTTTAAAAGAAAAACTAAAAGCATACGAAGAAAATACAGTTGTATCAGACGGCAAGAAGAAGGTTAAATGAGTATGGAACTTTTAGCACCTGCCGGCAGCAGACAGGCACTTACGGCGGCGGTACAATCGGGAGCGGATGCGGTATATCTCGGCGGTCCGCAGTTCGGTGCACGTTACAGTGCCGAAAACTTTACAATCGAAGAAATGAAAACGTGGGTGGATTACTGCCATTTATACGGTGTTGATGTTCACGTTACGGTAAATACACTTGTTAAGGAAAAGGAAATTGAAAGCCTTAAAGAATATTTGAAGCAACTTAATAAAATCGGCGTTGACGCCCTTATTGTTCAGGATATGGGCGCTGCAGAGATTATCAAAAAGACTGTTCCGGATATGACTTTACACGCAAGCACACAGATGACCGTTACAAGTCTTGAGGGTGTAAAATATCTTGAGGATATGGGATTTTCAAGAGTGGTTTTGGCGCGTGAACTGTCGGAAAAAGAGATAGAGCATATTTGCAAAAATGCAAAAGCAGAAATTGAAGTTTTTGTTCACGGTGCAATTTGTATGTGTTACTCCGGACAGTGCCTTATGTCGAGTATTTTAGGCGGCAGGAGCGGTAACAGAGGTCGTTGCGCTCAACCGTGTCGATTGCCGTATGATTTGCTTGAAAACGGCAAAACGGTTAAAAGCGGATATGTTTTAAGTCCTAAAGATATGGCACTTGTGAATGACTTGGGGACACTAAAACGTATAGGCGTAACATCACTGAAAATTGAGGGACGCTTAAAAAGAGCGGAATATGTATCCGCTGTTGTGGGCGTGTACCGAAAGTATCTTGACAAGGGCGGAAACGTGTCAAAAAAAGATATGCAGGAACTGCTTGACGCATTTTCAAGAACAGGTTTTACAGACGGATATTTTAAAGGCAATCTCGGTAAAAATATGATGAGTCACGATACTCCGAGTAACAGTGCGGAAAATAAATTTACCGATGAGGCGAAAAAACGTGCCGCAGAGGACGCAAATATCCGTAAAATCAACACAGGTATTATGGGGACACTAAATATTGATGCCCCGCTTGAACTTACAATGTACGATAATGACGGACATTACGCATATGCACAAGGGACACTAAAATCCGAAAAAGCACTCCATAAACCTATGGACGAAAAAAGACTTCGCGACCAGCTTTTAAAACTCGGAAGTACACCGTTTGAATGTGACGATATAAATATTACGATAGACGACGGAATTACAATTCCGATTAAGGAAATAAACAGCGTAAGACGTGAATGTTGCGAAAGCCTTATAAATCAAAGGCAAATGCGTGAAAAAGGCAGAGAACTTGACTTTGAAATTGAGCATAGCAACCGTAAAAACACGAATATAATACTCACTTGTGAAGTTAGTGATGAAGAACAGTTCAAAGCTGCCGTTAAAAATAACATAAAAAGAATATATGCCCCAAATGATTTGGTGGGGACACTAAAAGATGCGCCTGACGATGTTGAAATAATATCAAAATCGGCGGATATATTTTGTGAAGAGAATATAAAGACGGACGGTGTACTTGTTTCGTCACCGGCGGCAATTTACAAGTATAAAGATAAAGAGATATACGGCGATTTCAGATTGAATGTTTTTAATTCGCAAACGGCACAGCATTACGGCGATTTGAAAACGGTTACATTATCTCCTGAACTTAATTTACATGAAATTGCCGATTTATGTGAAAATACAAACGCTGATCTTGAAGTTATAGGCTACGGACATATTCCGCTTATGATGATGAAAAACTGCCCGATAAAGGCTATGGGAAAATGCCAAAATGGCAAAATGATATACAAGTTGAAAGACAGAAAAAGAGAGGAATTTCCGATTGTCTGTTCAAAAGGCTGTATAGCAAAACTTTTAAATTCAAAGCCTATATTTATGGCGGATAAAATCGCGGATTTAAAAAAACTTAAAATAAACAGTATCAGATTGATATTTACTGTTGAAAAATTCGCTCAATGTGATAAAATAATAGATATGTATAAGAGAGCTTTAAACGGCGAAAAAAATGTGCAGAGTATGACGGAAAACACATACACAAGAGGACATTTTTATCGCGGTGTGCTTTAAGAAAGGTTATAATGCAATGATAGATTTTATACTTGCGTCGGGTTCACCGAGAAGAAAAGAACTTTTGGAGCTTATGGGACTTGAATTTAAGGTGATTGTTTCGCAAGCGGACGAAGATTCCGTTTCAAAAAATTTGAAACCCGAGCTTTACGTGCAGGAGCTTGCACTTTTAAAGGCGAGTGCAACCGCGAAAGAGGTTTTACGCAATAAAAATGCGGTTATAATTTCAGCAGACACAATCGTAACGCTTGACGGACAAATACTCGGTAAGCCGAAAGACGAAGATGACGCATTTAATATGCTTTCAAAACTTTCGGGACGTGAACATGAAGTATATACGGGATATTGCGTTATGCGAATAAGCGACGGAAAAGCCGTTTGCGGAAAAGTTAGGACAAAAGTAAAGTTTAAAGATTTGAGCGATGACAAAATTCGCGGATATATAAATTCGGGCGAGCCTATGGATAAGGCAGGTGCATACGGAATACAGGGACTCGGTTCACTTTTGATTGAAAAGATTGACGGCGATTATTTTAATGTTGTCGGTCTGCCGATAAGTGCACTTGCGGATACGTTTGAGGACGAAATGGATATAAAGATATTATAAAAGGAGAACAACGAAAATGGGGATATTTTCAAAAGATATAGGAATTGACCTTGGTACAGCAAACACACTTGTGTATGTAAAGGGCAAGGGAATAGTAGTAAGAGAGCCGTCTGTTGTGGCGATTGACAAGTACGAGGGTAAGGTGCTTGCGGTCGGTAATGCGGCAAATGAGATGATAGGCAGAACGCCTGAAAACATTGTTGCGGTACGTCCGATGAAAGACGGTGTTATTGCGGATTTTGACATAACTCAAGCTATGATAAGAGCGTTTATAAAAGAGGCAGACGTGAGCAACGTATTTAAGCCGAGAGTAGTTGTTTGCATACCGTCGGGCATAACGGAAGTTGAAAGACGTGCAGTTGAAGAGGCGGTTATTCAAGCAGGCGCAAAGGCAGTTGCACTTATCGAAGAACCTATGGCGGCTGCTATGGGTGCAGGACTTCCTGTGAATGATGCAACAGGTAATATGGTTGTCGACATCGGCGGCGGTACAACAGAAGTTGCGGTTATTTCGCTGAGCGGTATCGTTTCGTCAAGATCAATCAGAATTGCGGGAAATGCTTTGGACAGTGCTATTATCAATTATTTGAAGAAAGAAAATCAAATCAATATAGGTGACAAAATGGCTGAAGATATAAAGGTAGCCATTGCGTCTGCATATGAAGATGACGAAGAAGGCGTTTACGAAGTAAGAGGTCGTGACGTTGCGACAGGCTTGCCGAAAACGGCACAAATCAAGGAAAGCGAAATCAGAGCCGCTATAAGCGAGAATGTGGACGAAATGATTGAAGCTATAAAGCTGACATTGGAAAACACACCTCCGGAACTTGCGGCAGACGTTATGGAACGCGGAATAGTGCTTACAGGCGGCGGTGCGTTGATTAAAGGACTTGACAAACTTATCACCGAAACCACAAAAATTCCTACACACGTTGCCGAATATCCGCTTGACTGTGTTGCAATAGGAACAGGTAAGGCTCTTGATAATATAAAAGAACTTATCGAATCATCAAAATAATTTTGGATTGTATAACGGAAGGTTAGAAAATATGTCATCATTTTTTAAAAGAAAAGGCGTGATTGCGGCGGCGATTATAACCGCCGTAGTGCTTGTATGTGCCGCTATTGCTCATTTCGGCGGTACAAATCCCGTATCCAAAGTGCTTAGAACTGTATTTTCGCCGTTTCAGAACGGTTTTTCGTATATAGTGAACAAGGTTACGGATACGACTGATTTTATTCGTGAAATGAACGGCTACAAGGAAGAAAATGCAAGACTTGTGGGCGAAATTAATGAGCTGAAAAAACAAAATAAAGATGTTGCAAATTACAGAGAAGAAAACGAACGTTTAAAAGAAACGCTTGAACTTCAAAACAGTCTTGAAAATTATTCAACCGTTGCCGCGTCTGTTATTGCGTATTCGTCAAATAACTGGTACGACACAATACAGATAAGCAAAGGCTCACTTGCGGGTGTAGCTGTCGGAAACGCGGTTATAACACCTGACGGAGTAGTAGGAAAAGTTGTTGAAACAGGTCCTACATGGTCGATTGTTTCGACAATATTGAATCCCGATAACGCAATGGGCGTAAAGGTTTCAAGAACAAGCGATGTTGCGGTTGTTGAAGGCGACAGTGAATTGTACAGCCAAAACTACTGTAAAATGACGTTTATTGACAAAGGCTCAAACCTTATAATAGGCGATATTCTTGAAACATCGGGTTCAGGCGGAATTTATCCGGCAGGACTTTCTGTCGGTGTAATTCGTGAGATAAATTCGGACGCTATGGGTAATTTGAATTATGCAACAGTAGAGCCGCTTGTTGATTTCAACAAGCTTTATGAAGTGCTTGTTATAAACGGAACATATTGATTGGAGAGAAAAAGTGAGAAATTTTAAGATTTTCCTGTGGATTTTTGTGATTTTTCTTGTTCAGACGGTAGTGCTTTCACCTATTCATATATTCGGTGCGGTGCCGTCTGCGGTATTGGCGTTTGTGATGTGTGTGGCAATTCTTGAAAATGAATTTCGCACTGCTGTTATAATAAGCGGAATATGTGCCGTTGTTATGGGCGCAATCGGAGGAAGAAATTTTACGGAGATTACGTTGTTTTATGCGTACAGTTCGATAATCGTATTCGCGGCAAGAAAACGTCCGAGATATGTCGGTAATTTTCCGAAAACGATTGTATGGACCTTTATTATGTCGGCAACACTTGAAATATTGTTGTTCGCCATAAGAGAAATGACGCTTGATGTGTCAGTAATTTTCAGTGACGCATTGCCGACGGCGGTATTTAATACGGTTATTGCAGTTATATTATATCCGATACTAAAAAAGACATTGTATAAAGAAGAAAAGAAGAAAAAGCTTTTGATAGCTTAAGGAGAATGTATATAAATGCCAAACAGTAAAGCGAGATTTATTATATTAAAAATAGTCATAGCTGTTATGTTTGCGGCGGTGATATGGAAGCTTTTTGATTTACAGGTATTAAAGGGCGAACAGTATTATGAAATCGCTAATGACAGAATGACTACCAATATAGTCGAAAAAGCACCGCGAGGTGAAATTCTTGACAGATACGGAACAACTCTTGTATCCAACAAAGTCGGTTATTCTGTTGTTATGCAAAAAACCGATGTTAAAGACGAAGAATTTAACGATATTATAAAAAAACTTGTGGATATATTTTATTCGACTCAATGTGAATATTATGATGATTTACCTATTTCGTTCGCACCGTATCAGTTTAAGTTTGAGGACGAAAACGAGGACGGCTCCGTGGAGGACGAACGTGAAGCGTGGTTTAAGAATAATTCACATCTTGGCAAGGGTATAGAAGAAAATATGTCTGCCGACCAAATAATGCAGGCATACAAGGAGATATATAAAGTCAGCGACGTTTACAGCGAGGACGAGCAAAGACGTATCGTGGGTATCCGATACGCTGCGGAGGCAAGCGGTTTGTCACAGACAACATTGTTTACAGTTGCGGACGATATATCCGTCGATGCGGTAACTCAGATAAAGGAACGTCAGGACGAGTTTAAAGGCATAGCCGTTATAAACGACTATATCCGTCAATATGACGCTCCCGGACTTGCAACGCATATTTTAGGTCGTACAGGTAAAATCAATGCCGAAGAATACGAGGCAAACAAAGATTTGGGTTACGGCTATAATGACATTATCGGTAAACAGGGCATTGAAAAGTGGGGCGAACAGTATTTAAGAGGTATTGACGGCACTACAGGTACAACTAAGGAAGTAAACGGTAAAGAGATTACCGTTATGAACGATGCAGAGCCTGTTCCGGGCGATTATATCGTGCTTACATTGGATTCGGATTTGCAGAAAGTGGCGGAAAAATCGCTTGCAGATACAATACAAAATATTCGTGCGTCAAGCGGTGTGAAAGCAAAGGACGGTGCAGACTGTGACGCAGGTTCTGTTGCTGTCATTGATGTAAAGACAGGCGATTTGCTTGCAGGTGCATCGTATCCGACATACGATATGTCGAAGTTTAACGAGGATTATGAAACTTTGATTAATAATGACGCAAAGCCTATGTGGAACAGGCTTGTAAGCGGACTTTACAGCCCGGGTTCGACATTTAAACCTTTGACGGCGATTGCGGCACTTGAAACGGGTAATTTGAATGTAAACGAAATTATCGAGGACGAGGGTATTTATAAATTCTATGCCGACTATCAGCCGACTTGCTGGATTTGGGGCGAATATAAATTGACTCACGGTAAGCAAAACGTCAGTGCGGCACTTGAAAATTCGTGTAACTATTTCTTCTATGAAGTCGGTAGACGTATGGGAATAAATAAACTTGATGAGTATGCAAAGAAGTTCGGTCTTGGTGAAAAGACGGGTATCGAGCTTGACGAAGAAGTGGCAGGTCATATGGCAAGCCCCGAATATAAAAAAGAGGTAGTTGCAAGTGCTACCGATCGGGAATGGTTTGGCGGTGACACTCTTCAAGCGGCAATCGGTCAGTCATACAGTTTGTTTACACCTATTCAGCTTGCAAACTATGCTGCAACAATCGCAAACGGCGGTACAAGATATAAAGTAAATCTTATAAAAAGCGTTCGTTCATCGGTTGACGGTGGTGTTGTAAAAGAATTTAATCCGGAAGTTGTCGAAAAAGTCGATATGGACGATGAAGTTATCAATGCCGTAAAACAAGGTATGAAACGAGTTGTTGACGAAGGTAGTGCGAGTGAAATTTTCGCGAATTACGGTATAGCGGTCGGCGGTAAAACAGGTACGGCACAGGTCGGAAACGGTTCAAATAACGCTGTGTTTATTGCTTTTGCACCGTTTGACGATCCGCAAATCGCGGTATCGGTTGTGCTTGAACACGGTGTTCGTGGTACAAATGCCGCGCAGGTAGCAAAAGATATTTTTGATAAATATTTCAATCTTGACAGTGCAGACACAACCGCAGAGCCTACAACCGCAACAGATGTGCAAGGCGGATTATTGAGATAGTTTATAATATGGGGAGGTTTGATTAAATTGGAAAAAGAGCTTATAAAGCTGAAAGGTACGGCTGACGGGGTAAAGATATATCTTGACAGTGAATGTGAATTTTCTAAGTTGATGAACTCCCTGTATGAAAAAATAAGACAGTTCAGAAAGTTTTTCGGCGGCGGACGTTGTAATATATACGTTGTCGGCAGGGACCTTTCAACGAGTGATAAAATGCGTCTTGACGCGGTTATTACGGCTATGTTGCCGGAATGTGAGATAAATTACGGTGAAAGAAAAGTGATAAAAGCCGAAGATTCGTTTGAAGAAACTCTTGAATTGCCTAAGGAACTTCTTCAGGAAAATACTGAAGAAATACATAATGAGAGTGAAGAAGTCCGCGAAATTGCTGAGGAAGAAACGGAGCTTGAGGAGATAAAGGAAGTCGTAACGACTAATTTTAAAAGCAGTCGTGCGAGGTTTTACGAAGGCGTTGTAAAGAAAGGCAAAACAGTTTTTGCGGATGGACACCTTACCCTTTTCGGTGACGTTGAGGAGGGCGGAATGATAACGGCGGTCGGTAATGTTATCGTTATCGGAAGTATAAAAGGCAGCGTTGAGGCAGGGTGTATGGGTAATGACAATGCCTATATATTTGCGCTTGACTTTAAGCCGACAGACGTAAGAATTTCAAAAACTCACTGCAATTTTGATGAATTTGATACGCCGAATACCGAAAATCCTAAAAAGGCATATTTAATAAATAATCAAATTTGTGTAGATGATTTTTTGGTAAAAATATAGACAAAGAGAAAAAAATGTGATATAATTACGCAGAAAAGAGTTTTGGGTAATTTTACTACGCATAAATTCATATTGAAAGGATAAGGAAAATGGGAAAAATCATCATAGTTGCATCCGGAAAAGGCGGTACGGGAAAGACAACTGTAACTGCAAATATAGGTGCGGCATTGGCTATGAGGGGTAATCTTGTTGCACTTGTCGATATGGATATGGGTTGTCGAAATCTGGATATTACACTCGGGCTTGAAAGCAGTATCGTTTACGATATATTTGACGTAATCGAAGAAAATTGTGACTTGGACGAGGCTTTGATTAAGGATACAAGATATGAAAACTTGTATTTTATACCCGCTCCGCAAACGCGTGACACTTCATCTGTCGAAGATGAGGCGGTAAAGGGGATATGGGAAAAACTTTCTTCAAGGTTTGATTATTGCCTTGTAGACGCTCCGGCAGGAATTGACGGCGGTTTTTTATATGCGGCTATGGGTGCGGACAGTGCCATATTGGTCACAATGCCAGAAGTTACGGCACTTCGTGACGGTGACAGAGCAATATCCGTACTTGAAGATATGGGTGTGGAAGATGTCAAGGTTGTCATTAATCGCGTAAGATCGGATATGATTGATAAGGGAATAATGATGAATATGGACGATTGCGTAGATATGTTGGGCGTACCTGTGCTTGGAATTGTTCCCGATGACGAGGAACTTATGGTTGCCGCTCTTAAAGGCACTTTGGCGGTTTCGGCTGAAAATTCAAGGGCAGGACAAGCATTTTTAAATATTGCCGCAAGACTTATGGGCGAAGAAGTGCCTATTATGGAATTTGATGAAAAGGAAAGCTTTTTTGATAAGGTTAAAAAGCTTTTCGGAAAATAGAGTGAATGAGGAGGTATTTTCGTGAACATCGCTTTAATAGCACATGATAAGAAAAAAGAATTAATGGTACAGTTTTGTATTGCTTACTCGGGTATTCTGTCAAAACATTCTCTGTATGCAACCGGCACAACAGGTAAGATGATTATTGAAAATACCGGTCTTAATGTATATAGATTTTTGTCAGGACCGCAGGGCGGCGATCAGCAAATCGGTGCGAGAATTGCATATAATGAAATTGACTTGGTGCTTTTCTTCCGTGATCCGCTTAACGCCGAAGGGTATGAGCCTGACGTATTTTCGCTTCTGAGACTTTGCGATATGCACAATATCCCGATTGCAACGAACTGTGCAACGGCAGAAGTGCTTATTCACGGTCTTGAACGCGGTGACCTTGATTGGCGTGATATTGTCAATCCAAAAAACTAAAAAAGCTGATATTGAAAAAAGGTGATTTTTGCAAATCACCTTTTTTTATACCTTGAATTTACAATATAAGTGAAACAAGTAAAAAAATAATGACTCAAAGGGAAAAATCCAGTATAATAGAATTGCAA
>ERZ809146.521-NODE-521-length-19602-cov-4.662199_pt1 | contig 19602 bp, 19 predicted proteins | sample MGYA00520794_ERZ809146 | MGnify/ENA primary metagenome ERZ809146 (study PRJEB31570, sample SAMEA3212995) | Homo sapiens | biome: human-gut; feature: human gut; material: fecal | place: Sweden | collected 2011 ... | reverse complement strand
TTTTAGATTTCAGCTAATTTCAGCAGATCCGGAATCTTGGACTCCCAGCCAAGTGCCATGATATGAACACCCTGGCAGTATGGCTTGCACTCTTTGATAATACGTGCAGCGATCTCAACACCGGTAATTCCAGCTTTTGTCTTTTCTTTGTCTGCCTTCAGCTCCTCGATCATCTCATCCGGAACATGAATGCCGGCAACATTGTTATTCATGAATTTCGCCATTCCAGCGGACTTCGGAATAATAATTCCAACCTGTACAGGTTTTCCGAACTGTTTTGCTTTTTCCATAAATTTGATAAATTTCTCCGGCTCGAATACAGCCTGTGTCTGGAAATAGTCAGCGCCTGCTGCAACCTTTCTCTCCATCTTCGCAAGCTGTGCATCAACAGAATCACTGCATGGAGAAACAACAGCACCCTTGGAGAATTTCGGAGGCTCTCCAACAAGCTGGTTTCCACCAAGATCTACGCCAGACTCCAGAAGCTTCACTGTGTGAAGAAGAGATACGGAATCAAGGTCGAATACCGGTTTTGCCTGAGGATGATCGCCCATTTTAGTATGATCACCGGTAAGACAGAGAATATTGTCAATACCAAACATAGCTGCGCTGAGAAGATCAGACTCCAGAGCGATACGGTTTCTGTCACGGCATGCAAGCTGGAAAATGGGATTCATGCCTGCATCTTTAAGAACCTTACACATTGCAAGAGATCCAAGACGCATAACAGAAGACTGGTTATCTGTTACGTTAACTGCATGAACACCTGTAAGGTATGTTTTGGCTTCTTCTACCAGCTCATCTACATGGATTCCTTTCGGCGGTCCTACTTCTGCTGAAACTGCAAATTCACCACGATCGAATAATTCTTTCATTTTCATATTATATTTGCTCCAATCATTAAAAATTTAGGATTAACCTGTTATTTCACTTCATCATCTGTAGCAAAATTGTGGATCTGTGTCGGGCATTTCAGTACGTCAAGGCGTCCGATCTCTTTCAGACGTCTGTAGATGCGCTCCCATCCACACTCCATATCACTGTCCACTTCGCATTTACCATTCTTGGAACCGCCGCACTGGCCGTTGACAAGACTCTTGGAGCATGCTGTGATCGGGCAGATCCCGCCGGTAAGGTTCAGATAACACTCACCACACTGGTCACATTTATATTCTAACGGTGTTACACCCTGGAAACCAGGTACCGGGTATGTATCGCAGGCTGCGCATACCATCTTGTCTTCCAGATATTCTGCGATGGTCTGTACACCAACACCACAGGAGAATACCAGGACCAGATCCGCTTTCCTGATCTTATCCATATGTTTCTGAAGACGTAACTGCATATTTTCCGGATTACAGATATAATCCGTTGTCATGATCCCTGTCACATTTCCTTCAGCGGAAAGCTCCTTCTGAAGTTCAACAGCTTCTTTTTCCGGAAAACGAACTTCCTTGCATCCATGGCAGTTGATGATAAAAACTTTCTTTCCGGCTGCCAGTGATACGATAGTTTCTTTTGCTTTTAACTGGGTAATCAACATATCACTTCATCCCCCTTACTGCATTTTTTCCGGCTTTGATACTGTTAATGATCGGAATCTTGGAAGAACAGATATACTGACAGCATCTGCACTCAACACAGTCCATGACATTCATGTCCTTCATGCCCTGCCAGTTCTCTTCTTTCGCATATTTTACGAAATACAGAGGAGAAAGTTCCATCGGACATACGTCCACGCAGCGTCCGCACTTGATACATGGCTGCTCTTTGGTCTCGTCTGTATCAATGGCGATGATACCGTTGGAGCCCTTCATCATAGGTACTTCCAGAGTATTCAGAGGGAATCCCATCATCGGGCCGCCCATCTTGACCAAAACATCGTCATCTGTAAATCCGCCGCAGTAATCGATCAGTTCTTTTACGCTGGTACCGATCTTGATGATAAAGTTGCCAGGATTCTTGATCTTCTCGCCTGTTATTGTTGTAACACGCTCGATCAGAGGCATACCCTTCTGGATTGCATCGGAGATTGCTTTTACAGTACTGATATTATCTACGATAACGCCAACATCTGCCGGGAGACCGCCGCTCGGAACCTTTCTTCCCATAACGCGCTTAATGAGAGTTTTCTCAGCACCCTGCGGGTATTTGGTTCTTGCGACAAATACTTCCATGTTTCCGATATTGGCAACTTTTTCCTGCATTAATTCGATGGCATCCTGCTTGTTATCCTCAATGACAATGATACCCTTCTCGGCACCTGTTGTCTTCAGGATCGCTTTCAGACCAAAAATAATGTCATCTGCAAACTCAAGGAGAACCTTGTGGTCTGCTGTTAAATATGGCTCACATTCGCATCCATTGAGTAGAATGGTATCAACTGGTTTGGCTGGTTTCAGTTTGACACAGGTCGGGAAGCCTGCACCACCCATACCAACGATTCCTGCTTCTTTTACAATCTCAATGATCTCATCCGGAGTCAGATTATCAAGGTCACCATGTGGCTGTACGGATTCGTGCAGAGTATTTTTTCCATCCGATTCAATGACAACAGCCATGACTTCACTGCCTCTTGTGCCATGCATACGTGGCTCAACGGCAACTACGGTTCCGCTTACGCTGGAGTGTACCGGTGCGCTGATAAATCCGGCAGCTTCGCCGATCTTCTGTCCGACTTTTACAGTGTCGCCTACCTCTACGATCGGGTTGGCAGGTGCACCAAGATGCTGGGACATGGAGATCACTACAGTCTTCGGATCCGGGAATTTCTTCAGTGCGATATGCTCGCTGAATTCCTTGTGCTCTGACGGATGAACGCCGCCATAGTATCCGTTCAGTCTGTCTTCTCTGATAGACTTCACGTAATCGTTGATCACCTTGAAGTTAACCTTGGAGTAATCACGTACCTGTACCGGCTGATTCAGGAACTCTTCCAGACGGCCCTGTTTTGCCAGTCTCTGGTAGATCTTTTCCCATGCACAGTCTTTATTCGGGTCTACTTCACATTTACCGTTCTTTGCTCCGCCGCACTGTCCATTCACAAGACTCTTGGAACAGTCGACGATAGGACAGACGCCTCCGGTAATGTTCAGATAGCACTGTGCACATGCATCACAGCTCTTTTTGGTAAGTGCCATGCCGTGATGGCCTCTGTAGTTAAGGGTATTACTTGCTGCGATCACCGGCTTACCGGTCAGATCTGCAACAGTCTGGATACCAAGACCACAGGAGATCACAACTACATTCTCTGTACCTTCCGGCAGCAGATCCTGTAATTTTCTTTCTGTGTGCATCTTGTTGCACAGAAAATCGAATTTCGCACTGCCTGTGACGGTTTTTCCCTGCTCCGCAGCAAATTTCAGGAATTCCTCGCAATCCGGTTCGTCAACGGTCTCAAATTCCTTGAAACACTTGTTACAGGCGATTACAAACAGATTGTCCCTGCCGTTCAGCACTGATGCAAGCTCATCACTGCTTTTCAGCTTGTACTTAGTATAGTTTTCCAATTGCTCACCTTCCTTATAAAGATTATATCCTTATGATTATCTGCTCTTATCCGTTCCCTCCTTCTCTGCACTCCCAGGAAAGAAACAATAAAACCAAATAAATAAGTTCTTTGTTATTTGTTCAGCCCTTCGAAAATCCCGGTCCCAAAAAAGGCCGCAGTATTTCCTCTGACTGCTACAATAAATGTACCATAATTTGAACATATTATCCAGTTTTATTAGCTATTTTTATAAATTTATTCTATGATTTCATCCCAATCGTCTATGGATGTACGGATATTTGTACAACTTCTGTTATGCTGCATGCGTTAGTTATATGCAACTTATATAATTTTGTTTATAAAATATCCTTTTTATGCATTGAGCATATTGCACAAGGATTTTATCTTTAACAGGGCAGATCCGAAAGGTGTCTTTTGTCATGGGGTAAGACGCTGTCCGCAATATTCACAGGTGCTCAGACGACCTTTTATTACCTGATTCTTTGCACCGCAGCTGGGGCAGGTAACTGTAATATAGATCTTCTCATTTACGCGTCTGTTCGGTGCAGTGATTATAACATAATTTCCTTCTCTGTCTATCTGGATATTCCGGATATATCCCCCCGCAATAAATTTTTCCAGCTTTTTCACTGCACCTTTTCCCAGTTCCTGCTCAAGCTTTTCAAATGAGACGGTATTCTGGGCATAGGATTCAAACCAGCAGGCAATTTCTCCAGCTTTTTTCTTCTTTAATGCTTTTTGTATCTCCCGGAAGGTTGGATACAGAAACAGCAATCCAAGTATGATCTCTGTTGCTGCCATTCCCCAGCGTCCTTCACCAATATACTTCTCCGATGCGCCAATAGCTCCCAGGGAAAAAAGTATAAAAAAGCCACAAAGAACCCATTTCAGTTTTCCCAGTATTCCTGTTTTTTTATTTTTTTCTGTCAAAAAATCGCTCATGTCTGTTTCCTCTTTCCTATTATTCAAAATCTTATGATATATTTGTGAATGCTCTGTCAGCTCACGCCAAACTCCCTCTGTCCGAATATGTTTCTGCATTCTGTGGATCTCCTATTTCAGTGTGGTTACGATCAGTTTACTTTCCAGTGCAGCTGCTATCAGATCCTCTTTACAGCTGTATCCCGCCTTGGCGATCATTTCCTGAAAATTCCATCTTACCCCTGAAGCAGAGCAGTCCATCTTCCTTGCGATCTCGGAATATGACATCCCGTGAATATACAGGCGCAGCATCTCCAGCTGTCTGGGACTGATATCACCGCTTGTGATCCAGTTAAGTTCCACCCTCGGTGACACATCCGGAAATACATGCTCCCCATTTAACGTTCTGTAGATCACACTCCGTATTTCCTCTTCACCGTGATCCTTATACCAGAGACTGTCTGCGCATCCGCTCTTTGCCCTTTCCAGCACCTTGGGATCGATCAGCGAAGTAACAACCAATACCTTTGTATATGGATATTTTTCCCTGATGATCTTTCCAGCACTCAGCCCATCATGATTATGAAATGTCTGCACATCCATAAGCACAAGATCAATTGCCGAGTAAGAGCAGATCTTTACAGCTTCACAGGCATCCGAAACTGTCTGAACATGTCGGAATTCCGGTTCCCGCATAATAATACTTTCAAAATACTTCTGCATGATCCTCTGATCTTCTACTATCAGTATCCGTACCATAAACTCCCATCCTTTCTGCCAGCGGCATTTTTAACGCCAGACAAAACTCCGGTGAAAAAGAAACCTGCATAATACATTTCTCTGACTCCGCTGCTTTTCTCAGTGCTGACAGACCACCGCCTTCTTCTGCATTTTTTTCAGGTGCATCTCCATCATTCGTTATCCGGATGCTGTATTCATTTGCACCTTTGTCTATCTTCACCAGAACCGTACTGCCATGGGCGTGTCTGGCACAATTTGTCACACATTCACGGATCGCTCTGTCTGTCAGCAGCCTGTAGGAGGGATGCTGAGGTAAATTTCCGCTGATCTGAACATAAATTCCAAGCTCTTCTGCATGCCTGATCGTATCCGCGCATAATTCTTCCATATTCTCAACAGAAGAATCTGTAAGAATATAGACCAGATGCTTTAGTGCAGATAGCTGTTCATCCATTTTATCCTGATTTTCTTTTCTTTCCAATATCCTGCGTATTGACAGAAGGCTTCGGCCAAAATTGTCATGAACCTGCATTTTCATGGCAAGTGTCTCCTGCTCTCTTATTTTATCTCCGATTTTTTCATACATTTCCTCCAGCTTATGATTCAGGATTTCCAGCTTTTCATTATTTGCTCTGATCTTTTCACCATTGTAATAAATTTCTGATACATTAACTGCCACTGTCTGCAGATATCCTGCACAATCCGGCTCCTGCAGACGATATTCCTGAAACATCCAGACGGAATCATCCGGAAAATAAAATACGTTACTGTCACTGTTTAATCTGCGAAGTCCCTCTGCTTCGGATCCTCCATTTATTACTTTCCGCAATGCCTCATAATCCTGCAGATAGGAGCCTGTCATTATCCTGCTCAGTTCATGCATCTTGGTGTTGCATAAAACGATCCTTCCAAGAGGATCCGAAAAACACACCCCACAGGGAACATCATCAACAGCTTCATTCACAGACCAGTAAGACAGAGAATGATGATATCTGCGTCTCTCTCTCCAGATTGCCCAGCAAAGATAAAGCAACAATACCACCATCGCTGCCATCAAAACACTGACCGGACACATCCGGAGCATTAGCTGATATGCGCTTTCCCCCTGACAATATCTGTGATCATTCATCAGGAACCCCATAAGCATAAAAGAAACTGCAAAAACAGTCACTGCTGTTATAATTTTCTTTTTCCCGTAAAAACAGGTTATCCTGATCAACAGAAGGATCAATTCCAAAATCAGGCAGATTTCAAGAAGGATCATCAAAAAATCCTGCATTGCCATACTGCATTCCGCAAAATCAGTCATCTTCCGCCTCTCTTTCTGAATACGATACATCCGATAAACCATTCGTTTTCATCTTCCTGCTGCACATTTAATTCCGGTCTTTCTGACATTAATCCCCGAAGATCTGCTTCTGCTACAATATGAACCGAGATCCGCAAAGCATCATCGATCTGCGACACACGGTAAAAAACAGACTGCATTGTATCAAACAATCGTTCCACAAGCCATTCAAAGGTATCATAGCATTTTAGTATATCATCTGCATTCAGCTGCACTTCACCATTTTCGACATAACAAGCTGCCCGGATCTTACATAATTTTAAGCTGTCACAGGATTCCGCAAGACTCTGTCTGAGATCCTCCATTGTAAGCAGATTTCCGTCTGATGCATATTGTGTCAATACCAGATTTTTTCTTCTTTTTAAATATGTACCAACAACCACGATTTTTCCCAGGATCCGGTCATAGTGTTCCCTTGACTCCGTTCTTTCCAGCTCATCCATCAGCTGTGACAGCAATTCCAGCTGCCCGGCTGTCTGATTCTGTATCATGTTCAGCAGTCGGTTCTGTTCTTCTGTTTTTCTCCGCTCAGCTTCTTTCTGATAGGTTTTCTGCAGCAGACGATTTCTGGCAGTCAGCTCCTCCTGCTGTTCCCGGATATCCTGATACTGATCCAGAAGCACCGAAATATCTTCTGACCAGAACAAATGTCCTCCTCTTATAGGAATATGGTTGATCCGGATTCCCTGTTCCTGTACAGCTGATCTGTTTATTACAATTTTACGCAGTTCCGGTGACAGCTCAGGAAAATCACCGGAATGATAATAACGCTGAAAGAAATCATCCGTAATCTCTGCATCCAGTCCTCCGGAGGTCTGGAATAATTCAAAATATCGATTGTTCGTCTGTATCAGGCCGCATAATATACATCCCTGGTAAATTGCCGCCATCAAAAGGCAGCATACCGCTGTCATATCTCCGGCAATTGTTTTGATCAGAGGCAGACGGAGTAAATTCCCGATATTCCATCCCAGCAGCAATATTCCCGGAATGACAGGCAGCCAAAATTGCTTCCTTCCCGGAATCCTGCTTTTTCTGATCAGCATAATTTCCATCCATATCAGGCAAAATATGATCCATCCCTGGATCACTATAAAAAGAATACCATAGCTGTAATCTCTGTCCGAAAACGGAGGCCGCCCGGAAAACCGAAACACCAGCTGATGCAGGTCATTTGTAAAAACACTGATGATCAAAACCACCGCAAAAGCAAGCAAGGCAATAATTTTTCTGACTGTTTTCTCTCCATCCTTTTCCCCTAGAAACATCGCTGCTGCCAGTCCAAGGACCGGGATCAGGATCATCGGGATATAATACAGATACCAGCAGATATGTTCTCCAAGCGGATCATGAAGAATATGAAATTTTACCGTCCGCACAAAGAACCAGAATACCATCAGACAGCCAATTGCAGTCAGGCATCTGCGCGTTTTTCTATGCACTACATGCTTTTCCAGATAGATCACCCAGGCACAATACATTCCCAGATAAATACAGTTACGACACTGATCTGCGAGATTTCTCATAAAAACATTTTCCGGTCTTCCCAGCCTGCAGAAATACGCCAGAAATACACTTATCAGGATTCCTCCATACGACAGTGCCCTTTTTTTATTGTATGTCATGAAAATTCCTCTCTCATTAATACATCCCTGTGACAAGTATACTATAAAACTCTATTTTATTATATAGTTTTCAGAGAAATCATCCATTCTCAACCCTGTTGTCACAAACAGAGTGAACAATTCTGTCCACTCTGTCTATCATCACTCAAAATGGTCTTGGCTGGCCACAGTATTCGCAGAACCTTCCGGTATTCTCTGCACCGCACTGACATTTCCACAAACTGCCGGGCTGCTGCATTCCGTTGTTCATCTGCATTCCAGATTGCTGCATTCCGTTGTTCATATTCATCCCAGGCTGCTGCATTCCACTGTTCATGTTCATTCCGGACTGCTGCATTCCATTGTTCATGTACATCCCGGACTGCTGCATTCCGCTGTTCATGTTCATCCCGGGCTGCTGCATTCCATTGTTCATGTTCATTCCGGACTGCTGCATTCCAGCTGCATTTGGTGTCAAAGCGGCTATGATCTGATGACCTGTCTGCTCCACTTCCATCAATTCGCCTCTGTTATCGCTGCTTATGGAAAAAGTATTCAGACGAAAATCCATATCATCAAACCATGGAGTTTTTACTTTAATACGCATAGTATAATCAAATTCATATTTATATACCGGTGGCTGATAGCTTACGGTTTCTCCATCCTTTGTTGTATATGTTTCCTCGTTCTGCTGTCGCTCTACATCAACTCTGCACTGCACAACAGCGAATAAAGGAACTATGTCCGGATTTTCATTGACATCCATCTTCCGTGCAACAGTAAAATTCCCCTTATTATCATCAATAAAAACATTATAATTTCTGGTATTGATCTGACGGGTTATACAAAAATCCATTACGGCTTTTTTGTTTTTTTCACGATATTCCAGTTGACGTTTGATATCCTCTACCGTACTGTGCCGCCGGTCTTCAAACCATGGTGATAATTTTTTTGCACAATCCTTACACAGATTTCCGTCATCCAGTTTTCTGTTTCCCAATAAACCTATTTTCTCTCCGCAGATATCACAGATCTTCTTATCAAATAAACCCATACCCTATCCTCCTTCTTTTTATAGTTGTGTTTTGTTTATCTACATTATGCGTGAATGCTTCGCCATTTGCACTAGCATCTCTGACAGTAACTGAATTCATCTTCATATCAATGTCAGGATCATAAGGCTCGTATCTGAAAATCCTGTCCGTTTCTATATGTTCAGGATATGCCGTATGGGATACTCTCTGCCAGACACAACCGTCCCCATCCCACCTCCACATTCGGATATTCCTCATATCCGCCCACACTCTGTGCGCCTTTCCTCAGATACGCCTTCACCTTTTCTCCATAAAGAAACGGATCATTTCCTTTCACGATTCCCCACTCCATAAGCAGAGCTGCGCTTCCGCTGACAAAGGGTGCCGCAAAGGAGGTTCCGGTGACAGTGGCGTAGCCACCGCCTGGAACCGGGGCGGTGATGGATACGCCGGGAGCTGCGAGGTCAGGCTTCCGGATCGGCAGGAACTGACTTCCCCTTCCGGAAAAATCTGCGTAGGCATTCAGTCTGGAATCATAAGCTCCAACAGAAATAACTTTTCCAGCAGTGGAAGGAATCGTCAGGGTTCCCACTGCCCGTGGAGAATAAAACCCGGTTCCACGATTCAGTACATTTCCGCCCGGCAACCAGAGGAAATACTGGCCGGAACGCACATGTTTTCCACTTAAAAGAACTTTCCAGACACCGCTGTCCACATAATTACCTTCAGGAATGAAATCTATGTAGATTTCCTGGGACAGCTGATATGGACCGGGTTTTCCATAATAGATCAGAAGCTCTGTATTTTCCAGCAGATGCCGCTGGGGGCCCAGCCGTTCATATAATGGGCCAATCTGTTCTCCAGACGGACTTTCCAGATAAATTTCCATCTCATCTTCATAATCCTTCCATAGCTGTACATTTAATGTGGGCTCAAAAGCTCCCACTGCCAGCTGGATTTCTTCTGTTTTCCCCTGCTGCAGGATTCCTCCTGCATGCCAGGGCTGGCTGCCGTTATTTCCGGTTCCTGTAACGATCACAGTCCGCCCCATGGCCGCAACTGTATCAATATAGTTTTCCAGAAGGGAATCCCCTCTGTGGGAACCATAATTATTCCCAAAGCTGATGTTTATGACGATCGGTTTTCTCATCTTCACTGCCTGCCGTATCAGGTAATCAATCCCTTCCATCAGCTCCGTTGTCCGCGGAAATGAATTTTCCCGTGGATTTCCCATTTTTACCACCAGAAGATCACTTCTATACGCAACGCCTCGATTCACTCCATCCGATGCTCTCCCATTTCCTGCTGCTATTCCAAGAACTGCTGTTCCATGTCCGCTGAAATCTCCAGACGGAACAAGGCGCCTGCCTTCGGTTTCCCCGAGTGCAAGCGCCTCATCAATTTCTTCCTTCGTATATTCAGTTCCTGATACATAGTTTTCCGGTGGATTTCCAGCTACACTCTGATCCCACAGTCGCAGGATCCGGGTACTTCCATCCTCATTTCTGAAATCCGGATGGAAATAGTCCACTCCGGAATCCACAATACCCACCAAAATCCCCTTTCCGGTTAAGCCATCGGTTCCATTCTGCACCGGCAAAATGCAGCTTGCTTCCCGCCCTTCAAAGGTCTCAAAGTAGAGTCTCTTGGGCTTTTCTATAAACTCGATCTGCTCTCTGACTGAGTATGCAGCAATTTCCACTTCCGGCAATGTCACTACTGCATAACCACCAAGCAGCGGGACCACCTGGATCCTCTCACCACCAAGTCCGCTTTCCGGGCCACTGTACTTCACGATCACATCCCACAGCCTGGTGGTGGGATCATATCCCACATTCAGATTTTCCGATTTCTCCCGCTCATGTGGCAGGGCATTCATGGCAAGATTAAGAAGATTCTCTAATTTCTGGTCTGGCATAAAGCTTTCATTTCCATTGATACATTTTTTTTATTATATGCAACGCCTTCGTTTAAAGCACCAACCATCTGTTCCAGCATTTCTCTTTTAATTCCGGGAACGAAGCTTAACAACTGACGAAGCGGCATTCCTTCCATCATCGCAGCCATCATTTCCTGATTATTTAAAAAACACTCGGTTTTTCTGTCAGCGCATTTATTTTGCGCTGTAAACTGGAAGAAGGTAAAGAATTGTTGCAATATACAAACAAATCCATCCGTACGATCAGCACCTTTTTATGCCTCTTCAGCCAAACAAAAATACGTAATCTTATCCGATAATATTATGCTGTTGCTTTTTTATCATCTGTCTTCTCAAGCAGTTTCTTCACGCCCTGGATCGCTACCAATACACCAAGGATCAGCAGTAATACTGCAAATACAAGCTGTAAGGTGTTTCCAAGATCCAGCCCTGTTGTTACCAGTGCCTTTGAAAGCTTTGTGATGGTCATGCCAAGTGCTGTGAAGGTAACTGCCATCATGAATACCATCGGGATCCAGAGCATGCAGCCCTGACGTTTTGTTTTCTTTAAGAATACTGCACAGGCTACAAGAGCGAGTACAGATAACAGCTGGTTTGCGGAACCGAACAGCGGCCAGATCTCCGCATAACCTACTTTTGTAAGCATGTAAGCAAGTACCAGTGTGATAACTGTTGCAAAATATTTATTTGTCACCACCTTCAGGAACGGGCTCATATTTTCCTCATCTATATCAGAATCAAGGAAAAATTCCTGGAATGACAGACGTCCGACTCTGGCTACAGAGTCAAGAGAGGTCAGTGCAAATGCAGATACTGCAAGGTTGATCAGGGTAAATACCAGTGAATGTGGAAGGCCAACTACAGAAAGGAAGTTTGCGATAGCACCTGCAAAAATCTGCGGCTGTGTTGTAAGCCCCTGTGCTGCTGCCTCGCCGTCTGCAAAGGATGCAACTGCGATCAGCGCGATGATGGCAAGCATACTTTCCATCAGCATTGCTCCAAAGGAAACAGGAAGCATATTTTTCTCATTTTTGATCTGCTTGGATGCAGTACCGGAGGATACCAGTGAATGAAAACCGGAAACAGCACCACAGGCGATGGTTACAAACAGGATCGGAAACATGTACTGTCCGTCCACATTAAAGCTTGTAAAAGCTTTCAGGTTACAGGACGGATTGGCTACAAATACACCAATAACTGCGCCAACGATCATAAAGATCAGCAGATAACTGTTCAGATAGTCACGTGGCTGAAGCAGTGCCCATACAGGAGCAACGCTGGCGATCAGGATATATGCAAAGATGATGATATGCCAGGTTCCAAGGCTTACATACATCGGGAAATTAAGTCCCAGTGCAATTGCGGCTACCAGTAATATAATTGCTACTGCAGTGTTGATCCATTTATTGAACTTTGTATATTTAAGGAAAAATCCAAGTGCAACAGCCTCAAATATAAATAACATGGAAGTGGTTGCAACAGCTCCGTTTGCCGCTACCTTTGTAACAGCTCCTGCATCATTTGCGACAAATCCGTTAAAGGTTCCTGCTACAACATCTGCAAATGCGGCAACAACCAGAATACAGAACAGCCAGCAGAATAAAAGAAACAATTTTTTTCCAAGCTTTCCGATATACGCTTCGATGATATATCCGATAGTACGTCCTTTATTCTTTACAGATGCGTACATGGATGCAAAATCCTGCACAGCTCCAAAGAATACACCTCCGATGAGGATCCAGAGCAGAACCGGCAGCCAGCCGAAAATTGCGGCCTGGATAGGTCCGTTGATCGGGCCCGCACCTGCTATGGATGCAAACTGATGGCCAAATACTACATTTGTATCGGCCGGTACATAATCAACTCCGTCCTCCAGCTCATAAGCAGGAGTTTTTGCTTTTGGATCAATACCCCATTTGTTCTGGAGATAACGGCCATACAGAAGATATGCGCCTCCGAGAACTACAATGGCTATGATCATCATTGTTATTCCGTTCATAATATCAACTCTCTTTCCTTTGTGTTTTTTATACATGATACAATGACCGTAAAACAGTTATTGCATCAAAAAACGCCCTTGCTATCCTTTCGGATAACAAAGGCGGAATGTTCCGTGGTACCACTTTATATTATCGTATTTATTGCTAAACGCGACCACTTATTACTGTCATATCAAACAGCCTCTTCTGTAACGTGAAGACTACGTCCCGGCTTACTTAAAGATTTCTATTCAGCGGGATGCTCCCAGGTGATATCACAAAATACCTTCTGCCGCTTCTCATCAGCCTGCGGCTCTCTGTAATCCGGCATGCTTTTTGTGGTCTGTCCTGTTCCATGCATTTCTCTTTTTTATTTATCTAATGTTTTACTCCTTTTTTTATAAAATTTCAACAAATAATTTATACATATTTTATAAATTTGCATGCGTTTTTTTGTGCAGATTTCAATTTCAAAAATAAAAGGCATCTATTTCTCGCAGAATTTTTCTCTTTACTTTTCCTGAAAAAATCTGCTATAATAATCCTCGCGCAAATTGAATATGGATTTTTCTGACACTAAATATCACTTTGGCTGATGTCTGATGGCCGGGGCATATTTGGTGTCTTTTTTTGTGCTGAAATCCTATACAAAGATCCCGGTTGATCCCGATTCCCCTTTTACCAAAGCTCTCCGGTATCACTGCCTCATCCAGGTTCAGCCGCACCAGATTTACATTCTTATTCTCCCGCACCATTTTTTCAAATGGAAAACGGATAATGGATGGGGTGTTAAAACCAACTCCAAGCTCCTTGCTTTAGGTCAAGGATTTTTTTGCCCGATCACGAAAAAGCAATAAAAATGCGGCATATATGTAAAACAGATCCATACTCCACTTTATGATCCGTTTTCCGTCACATACGCCGCATTACCCATTATTCAGAAAATGTATATCTTACCATGTATCCTTTTCCATCACCGGTCACGATCACAACCCCGCCGTCGGGATTCTCAATCTTATCAATGATTGGAAATCTTCCTTTTTCTTTGACATAAGCTTCCGGGCTCTCAATCTTTGCTTCAACGATCTCTTGCTGAGAATGGCGATCACCACCACAGGGATTAATAGTTTCAATAATGATCTCGTATTCCTTCATACCCTTCACCTCTTTCATAATGCAGTTTTTCGGTTCCTATACTTATATTTTATCGCAAAAATCCCGGCTCTGCAAAATGTATTCTGCACAAAATATCAGAAGATTTATTGGTGTCTTTCACTATATTCAGGCTTCTTCCGCATCCATCTCTTTTTGGATCTCATCTTCGCTTTCTGCCATAGCCTGAAGTGTCATAGTAAGAAGTTTCGCAAGATCCCAGCCCAGCTGATCTGCGCCTCGCTGGATCACTTCTCTGGAACAGCCTGCTGCGAAACCTTTGCTTTTATATTTCTTTTTCAGGGATTTCAGCTCCATATCCTTGGTACTCTTGGACGGACGCATCAGCGCCGCTGCCCAAATCAAACCGGTGAGCTCATCCGCTGCAAAAAGGACTTTTTCCATCTCATGCTCCGGCGCAGTCTCAATGGTAGCTCCACAGCCAACAGTAATTCCATATCCATGAGAAACCACCGCATGAATGATATCTTCTCCCACACCTGCCTCACGGAGAAGTTCCGGTGCTTTCAGGCAGTGTTCTTCCGGGTAAAGTTCAAAATCAATATCATGGAGCAGACCTACAATGCCCCAGTATTCTGCGTCATCGCCATAGCCCAGCTCTTTTGCATACCATTTCATCACTGCCTCCACAGTCAGTGCATGCTGGATGTGAAAAGGATCTTTGTTGTATTTTTTTAATAATGCAAATGCTTCGTCTCTTGCTATATGTTCCATTTTTCTGTCCTCGATTCTGTTCTACTATCTATCACATCTGTCTTGCTGTACCAGAAAACCATATGTTCTGCCATTCTTCATTGTATTCTGACACAGCCCGATGCATACATTATTCTACAAAGTAGATCCTGCTCTCGTCAAAACGATCCTGCTGCTTCCTGCTCTCTGCCGGATATCCCAGGGCAAAGAGGGAAAAAACTTCCACATTCTCCGGAAGTTTCAGAATATCATGGACCAGATCCATGCGATCCTGCATCGGCGCGATTCCGATCCAAACGCCGCCAAGTCCCAGCGCATCCGTTTCCAGCCAGATATTTTCCTGGGCGATAGACATGTCGATCTGCGCCATGTCCTGCACAACCAGTCCCTCTTTCCGATATACCGGAACGATCACAACTGGCGCACCTGCCGCACATCCGGAATAAGGAGTCGCTTTGGAAAGTTCCCTGATCTTCTCCTTATCTGTCACAACATAAAACTCCCACGGCTGCTGATTACATGCACTTGGCGCCTGCATACCGGCTTTCAGGATCTGAAGGATTTTCTCTTTCTCCACGGGTTTATCTTCATATTTACGGATACTTACTCTGTGAAAAATATTCTCCATGATATTTCCTCCTCGTCTTTATGATCTACATTACTTTTCTGGTTTTATTTTGTCAGTGGGACTTCCACATTCTGTCTCTTTAATCATATCCTTCTCTGACAAAATCCTCTTTGCTCATTTTAGCACAGTTTTTTGCAGACGGACAGACCACATTCCTGAAAACGTTTACACGGTATCCTATACCCATTTTTTCTTTCTCAGATACAACATACATCCCAGGCACAGCACCAGCTGCAGGATCGAAGAAAACGGTGTTGCCAGCCCGATATCAAACAGCGTCGCACCGGCTCTGCAGCTCATAAAACATGACACCGGAACTCTCACACAGAAAGCACCTATGATTCCCTGGATCATTACAAACTTCGTCATACCGATTCCATTATAAAATCCGATATAGCAGAAAAAGATTGCCGTAAACAGACAGTCAATGGCATAAGCTTTCAGGTAATCTGCCGCTGCCTCGATGACCATTGCATCGGAGGAAAAAATTCCCGCCAGCACATTTCCATGGAAAAATGACAGGAAAAACATTCCAACACCAATGGCAAAAGAAACCGCCACACCATAATGCAGAGCTTTTTTTGCCCGGTCCATGCGTCCCGCTCCGTAATTCTGCGCCACAAAAGCAGAAATGGACTGCATAAACGCAGATGAGATCAGCATGATAAACGCACAGACTTTTTCTGCAACGCCGACGCCTGCAGATGCCGTTACTCCCATGGAATTCACAATGGCCAGAATGATCAGAAAAGAAATGCTTACCAGAAGATCCTGTAATGCGATAGGCGCACCAAGCCCCACCATTTTCCGGAGAGTCCGGCCGTGGACCCCGATATCCGTTTTATGCATTTCAAAAGGCAGCTCTTTTTTGCGGATAACTCCAAAGGAAACGATCACACTGATGATCTGTGCAAATACAGTTGCAAAAGCAGCTCCTGACGTTCCCATCTTAAATCCCGCACAGAGGATCAGATCCCCTGCAATATTGAATACACATGCAACGGCAACCGTAAACAGCGGCGTTCTGGAATCTCCGATCCCCCTGAAAATACAGCCGATCAGATTGTACGCCACGATCACCAGCATACCGCCGCCACAGATCCGCACATAAGCAACTGTTTTGTCAAAAGCTTCCTCCGGCGCATTCATAATGCTGCTTACCTGTGGTGCAAAAATCACAAGCACCGCAGTCATGACCAGTGCGATCACCGTAAACATCACAATAGCCGTTCCTACTGTCCGTCCTCCCTGTTTCCGCTCTCCACAGCCAATCTGCTGTCCCAGGAGCACTGTCGTTCCCATGGCAAAACTGCTCACAAGATTGGTAAGCGTCATCATGATCTGTGATCCTGTGGAAACCGCAGAAACATCCGCAGTATACTATATGCGATTTTTTACGTCAACCTTGATCTTACGCAATTCAGTTTCAAAAATATAATCTCTTTTGTCTGCAGCTGCACATTACGTATCTCATTTATTTTTATATACACCCAGCACATTTTCAATATAATCTGCCATTTCCTGCGCCATCTCAAACTGCTCCGGAATACGGGGATGCCCCGGCGTAGCCACACCGTTTCTGCTGAACAGAAAATGTGAGATCTTCTCATCTTTCACAGAATTTACAACCCGGTCAATAGCATCATCCCAGCTCTTATCATGCTGCAAAACAGTCGTACAGCAGACGATCCACGCCTCCGGATAAACACCACGGAGCTTTTTCAGAAAATCCCCATAGTGACTCCGCCACCTGTCAGCCATCTCACAACAATATGAATAACTCTTCTCCACCTGCGTCACCTGCTCCTGATCCGGTTCCTGTTCGTGAACACAGACACCCTGTGCTTTCTTCTCAGCCTCCACTTTCATATAATCCACCGGATAATTATCATTCTGGCCCAGAGCCACGATCACCACCTGGGGAACAAATTTCGAAAAATCCCACTCCGTCATCTCCCCAAGCATGGTGTTATAATGAATCTTATCCCACGCAGTCTCCATTCCAGTCTGCTCTGGCCTGTGAAACCACCCATGACCATCCATCAGCGCGATCCCGCCCTGAGCAATATCATGAAGTCGCGCCCCAAGCATCCTCGCCGTCATCCAAGGAAAAGAAAACCAGCAATTAGAAAAACCCCCTTCATGCTCCATATCCGTTTTACCAATAAAATCAATCGCCTCCACCGACTCCCCGGCAGAAACCGAATCCCCATAAACCTCAATCCTACGCTCCGAAACCGGAGGCAGCTCAATCAATCTCTCACCATCCCCAATCTCAAACCCCAGAATCTTCAGCTCATGACACCCATCCTGCCTCTTAAAAAACAACACATGATGCACCCCAGACTCATTCTCCGGCACCCTAACCTCAATAACCGTCTCACCGGACTTTTTCAAATAAAACGCCGACTGCACCTGATCCAGAATACACCCCAGATAATTCTGCCAGTACTCATTAAAATTCTCCACATGAATCCTCAGCACCTCCCCTGAAAACCAAAACTCCGCCGAAGACCCCGGAAACACCCAGACCGGCTCCGCCTCCACCCTACAGTCAATCCTCCCTGTATATCGAATCCTCTCATCATTGGCACAAATCCACATAAAATATCCCCTTAACTTTTTGTTTATAGCTCACACATCACTTATTACAGATTATACTCACCATACAGCTTCTGACGCCATTTTACATCCGTCACCACACGCTGCACTTCATCCGACCGCCCCTCCAGAAACAATCGATTGATCAGTGCACTCAATCTTGCTTCACCCTCTGCTTTTCCTTCCGCTTTTCCAATCGCCATTCCTTCCTCGCGAAGCCTCTCAGATTCCAACTGCAAAACTTTTCCACCCATAACCTTGCCAACTCCTTTCCGAACTTTTTCTTTATTCCTGAAAACATAATCCGATATTCTGATAATCAGCCTGTTCAGATCTGTATACAACTCTGACCTCCCGGAAATCGAAATTTTCTTCCCCAGTTTATTACGTATATCTTCATATTCACTTAATAATCTCTGAAGTTTTTCCGAATCTTTCTCTATTATATCCGCAGACTTCTCATATCTCATAATATAAAATGGAAGCAGCATCAGAAGCTTTTTCTCAAAAATACTATCTTTTGTATAATGCTCCACTTTCACAGTTGGAACCCGATATACACACATCTGAGAATCCGGAAGGATTAACTCTACCTCCAGAAAATCCGGTGTCCTTTTTCCGCTTCTCAAATATAGTACGCAAGATCTGGGAAATTCTACGCAATATCTCCCATCAACTTTTTTCTGTGTTCCAATGCAATCGCAAAGTCATACTCAACCATCCTGACCGCCATTGTTTCATCATCCAGGCTCTGGCATTCAATATGATACAACATATCGCCAATCCTCAGACAGGAGTCGGTAATAATCTCCCCATCTTCCAACTGATGTTCATTACGAAGCTGAACAATCTTAACATCCTCCGGATATGCGGTATGGAACACCTCATTAATAAGCGGAACCACCAGATAAGTCATCTTCTCCACCATTGTCCGGAAAACATCATCGAATATAGTATTGTTGGTCATTAACACTCCTACTGGTATATAAAATTATACCACATCACCCAAACATAAAAACCCCATAAAACGGATTTTCACAAACTCTACAGTAACTCCAAATGGAAAACGCTCCAGAACATGAAGCTCCAAGAATGTCCATACAGACAAAGATCTTATAAGATATAATAACCATACCACGCATCACCCCAAAAATCATCCAAAACTATTCCAAAAATTATCCCATAATCCGACATCCACTCCCGCCAAACCACAAGGAAACTCAGCCTTTCCACCCAGGCATCCAGCGCAGCGCTGATGCCTCATCCACCCCCCGAGCAGCCACCCTAAATCTCCCAACCTGAACACCCAACCGCGAAAGCCACCCAACCCTCCCGCCCTGAATAACCAGCCGTGGAGTGTGCATCGGTTCTGGCTGACTCTGCAGGAGGGGAGCTGATTCTTGGCTGGCGGAAATCTGCGTTGTTTTACA
>ERZ809146.480-NODE-480-length-20456-cov-8.318073_pt1 | contig 20456 bp, 8 predicted proteins | sample MGYA00520794_ERZ809146 | MGnify/ENA primary metagenome ERZ809146 (study PRJEB31570, sample SAMEA3212995) | Homo sapiens | biome: human-gut; feature: human gut; material: fecal | place: Sweden | collected 2011 ... | reverse complement strand
TCACTGGATTTTCGGGTCGCTGATACTCCCTTACAAATCCAGTTCGCATAGTGCAAAATATGTTCGCTGGTGTGACTCGTGTTCCCTTGCCACCCCGCAAGCGGTGGGACAATGAGTCAGCGGGGCGCAGCGCCCCTCTCAAAAAAATAAATTGACAGATAGGGCAATGTAATTTATAATTTATAAGTGTGCAACAGCACCCCATCAGTCTTATTGGGAGGGAGGGATATAGATGTCTGAGATCAAAGTTCAAAAGGGCGAATCTCTTGATAGTGCTCTTCGCAGATTTAAACGTTCCTGCCAAAAAGCCGGGGTTCTTTCTGAAGTAAGAAAACGTGAACATTATGAAAAGCCCAGCGTAAGACGTAAACTGAAATCTGAAGCCGCAAGAAAACGTAAGTATAAGTAATGACAGGTTGTAAGGTGATTAGTTTTGTCAATTAAAGAACAGCTTATGGCTGACATGAAGACAGCCATGAAAGCAAAAGAAGAAGGTAGGCTTGCTCTGAACACGATCCGCATGGCCCGTGCTCATATCCGGCAGGCTGAAATCGACGACGGACACGCTGACTTCAATGATGATCAGGTTCTTGCCGTTCTCCGGAAGGAAGTAAAGCAGAGGAAGGAAACCCTTGCTGAAATTGCCGGTTCCGGAAGAGAAGACCTGGTTAAACAGACCAAAGCGGAAATCGAAGTACTGGAAAAGTACCTGCCGGCAGAAATGTCTGCAGAAGAAGTAGAGAAGATTGTGAAAGAAACAATCGACGCTTTGGATCCTGGGCAGAGAAATATGGGTTCTGTGATGAAAGCGGTCATGGCAAAGCTCAAAGGCAAGGCAGACGGCAAGATGATCAATGGGATCGTCCGCAAACTGCTGGCCTGAGCAGAAAGGCTTGACAAAAGTAAGACACGTGGTGTATTCTTATTACATAAGTTCATATGCTGCGTCAAAGATGACTCATTCCTTAGGGAATGGGTCATTTTCTTTTGAAACACATAGGGATTTATAAATGTAAAAAAATGGAACGATTTAAGTCTATTAGGAGGACTCAAATGAACAAAGAATTGTTGTACTGCATTCCGGCCGGTCAATATGGTAAGGAAGGGGTTCTTTCCCTGTTGGCACAGCATCCGGAAATCCGGTTCGTGTCTCTGGTAGGCATCGATCTGGCAGGCAATGATACCGATGAAAAAATCCCCATCGAGATTTTCATGAAGGACTATGAAGATTTCTTTGCCGGCAAAGCTGTGCAGACAGACGGCTCTTCCGTAGTATTTATGAATATCGCCACCCTGAACGATGCCCGGGTGGACATGGTAGCCGACAGCACGGTGAACTGGTATGTGGATTATAACGATGATAATGTGATGGAAGAAACGGGACTTCCTGTAGGAACCCTTCGGATTCCCTGCTTCCTTATCCATAACGGCAAGTTTATTGATTCCCGTTCCATTCTTAAAAACTCCTGCGAATATGTGGCAAAAGAATTGAAAAAACTGCTTCTGGGTGCCCAGGTGAAGGGCATGGAAAACTTCCCCTTCTCTGAAATCCAGGATATCGTATTCACCACCGGCACGGAACTTGAATTCTGGGTGAAGACACCCAGTGAAAAGGAAACGGTGCAGCACCTTTCCATTTCCCAGCGCCTCCAGGAACAGTACTGGCAGCGTATGCGCGGCAATGTCCGTACCGCCATGGAACAGACCATTGAAGAACTGGATGCCCGGGGCCTCCATGTAGAAATGGGCCATAAGGAAGTCGGCGGCATCAAGCCCAAAATTGACGACGATGGCCATATTTTCGACGTATGCGAACAGCTGGAACTGGACTGGCTCTTCTCCACCAACCCCCTGCAGGCAGCAGACAATGAACTGGAAGCCCGCATCGTGGTGCGTGAAGTCTTCCGCCGGAACGGCCTTGACGTATCCTTCCGCGCAAAACCGATTATCGGCGTAGCCGGCAGCGGCGAACATACCCATGTAGGTATTGCGGCCCTCCTGAAGAACGGCAAAACCATCAACCTTCTGGCGCCGGAAGACATGAAATCCGATTTCCTGTCCACCATCGGCTACGGATTCATTATGGGCATCCTTCATAACTATGAAGCCACCAACCCCTTCGTTTCCTCCACCACCGACGCCTTCAACCGCCTGAAACCGGGCTTCGAAGCACCGGTGTGCATCGTCACCTCCCTGGGTCATACGCCGGAAGTACCGTCCCGCAACCGCTCCATCCTCATGGGCCTTATCCGGGATATTGACAATCCGAAAGCTACGAGATTCGAGCTCCGCGCTCCGAACCCCTTTACCAATACCTACCTCTGCGTATCCTGCCTCTACCTCACCGCCCTGGACGGCATCGAATATGCCCTGAAATCCGGCAAGTCGGCAGCAGAACTTCTGGCAGAACTCTCCAAGAAACCGGGAGAAGACGCAGACTATCTGGAAAAAGACAGAGCCTACCGCTGCGAAGAAAACGTTTTCGAAGACTTCAGCGATGAAGAAAGGGACGCAGCCTTCGGCAAACCGCCGGCCACCGTCTGGGAAAACGTGAAGATTATGAAAGCTAATCCCGATAAAGTGGCAGCCCTCACCAGAGGCGGCACCCTTTCCGAAAAGATTGTAGATTCCTTCCTCGCTTCCATCGTATACCGCTGGAAGAACGAACTCATCGACCGGATTATCCCCGGTGTGGAAGCTGCTGTGAGAGGCTATAAAAAACTGGATAATGATGACAAGATTGATGAAAGACGCTGGAAATCCATCAAAGCCAAACGGGTGGAACTGGCAAAAGATCTGGACGACGAAAAATGCATCTGCACCAGGCTGAAAGAAGCGCTGGAAAAAGATGACTACGACACCGCCTCCGACCTGCAGCTGGAAATGATGAAAAAAGCCCAGGCCCTGGAAAAGGAATATCACGTGTACGCTCTGAACATCCTCGACTGATTCGATTTCATAAAGCTGAACATCAGGCCAATGATGACCCATTCCTATAAAGGATGGGTCATTTTCTATTTCCGAATATATAAAAAATCCATCTATATAGGAGGGAAGAATGATGAAGAACTGGAAAAAGAGGTATTTCTCATCAGTCCTGGGATTCCCGGAAATATATCCGTAGGGGGACAGTCCCGGACATGATTGCAAGGATATTCAAAATATTTTTATTAGGAGGAATTCAAAATGAACAAGGACTTACTGTATTATATTCCCACCGGTGAATTTGGCAAAGAAGGCGTACTGGCACTTCTCAGAACCCATCCGGAAATCCGCTTCGTATCCCTGGTAGGCATCGACCTGGCAGGCAACGATACCGATGAAAAGGTACCGATTGAACTGTTCCTCAAGAACTACGACGACTTCTTCGCCGGCACCGCTGTACAGACCGACGGCTCCTCCGTAGTCCTCATGAACATTGCCACCCTGAACGATGCCCGGGTAGATATGGTGGCCGACCCCTCCGTGAACTGGTACATCGACTACAACGAAGACAATATTTACGATAATGGCCGTCCCGTAGGCACCCTCCGCATTCCATGCTTCCTCCTCCACAACGGCAAATTCATCGACTCCCGCTCCATTTTGAAAGACTCCTGTGCCTTCGTAGCTGCCAAGCTGAAAGGCCTCCTCGCCGGCGGCAGGAAAGTCAAGGGTATGGAAGACGTACCCTTCGATGACATCGCTGACATTGAATTCACCATCGGCACGGAACTGGAATTCTGGGTTAAGACCCCCAGTGAAAAAGAAACCATCCAGCACCTCTCCATTTCCCAGAGACTGCAGGAACAGTACTGGCAGAGAATGCGCGGCAACGTCCGTACCGCCATGGAAGAAGCCATCGAAGAACTGGACGCCCGCGGTATGAGCGTGGAAATGGGCCACAAAGAAGTGGGCGGGATCAAACCGAAAGTTGACGACGCCGGCCACACCGTAGACGTTTGCGAACAGCTGGAACTGGACTGGAGATTCTCCATGAACCCCCTCCAGGCAGCAGACAACGAACTGGAAGCCCGCATCATCATCCGTGAAGTATTCCGCAAATACGGCCTCGACGTATCCTTCCAGGCAAAACCGATTATCGGCGTAGCCGGCAGCGGCGAACACACCCACGTAGGCATCTGTGCAACCCTGAAGAACGGCAAGACCATCAACCTCCTGGCTCCCACCGAAATGAAATCGGACTTCCTCTCCACCGTAGGCTATGGCTTCATCATGGGCATCCTGAAGAACTACGAAGCTACCAACCCCTTCGTTTCCTCCACCACCGACGCCTTCAACCGTTTGAAACCGGGCTTCGAAGCACCGGTCTGCATCGTCACCTCTCTGGGCCACAACCCCGAAGTTCCGTCCCGTAACAGAACCATCCTCATCGGCCTGGTGAGAGACATCGACAACCCGAAAGCCACCAGATTCGAACTCCGTGCACCGAACCCCTTCACCAACACCTACCTGGCAGCCTCCTGCCTCTTCCTCTCCGCCCTTGACGGCATCACCTACGCCGTAACATCAGACAAGACTCCGGCAGAACTCCTGGCAGAACTCTCCAAGAAACCGGGCGAAAAAGCAGACTACCTGGAAGAAGGCAGAGCATACCGCTGCGAAGACAACGTATTCGAAGACTTCACCCAGGAAGAAAGAGACGCAGCCTTCGGCAAACCGCCGGCCACCGTTTGGGAAAACGTAAAGACCATGAAAGCTAACCCCGACAAAGTGGCAGTCATCGAAGCAGGCGGCACCTTGAGCGCCACCATCGTAGACTCCTTCGTAACCTCCATCGTATACCGCTGGAAGAACGAACTCATCGACCGCATCATCCCTGCCACCGAAGCCCTGGTCAAAGGCTTCAAGAAACTCCCCAGCGAAGACGAACTGGATGAAGAACGCTGGGCAGACATCCTTGATAAGAAATACGAACTCATCAAAGACACCAAGACAGGCAAGTCCCTCTGCACCAAACTGAAAGACGCCCTCGAAGCCGACGACTATGACACCGCCTCCGACCTGCAGATCGAAATCAGCAAGAAAGCAGAAGCCCTCGAAAAAGAATACAGCGTATACGCCCTCAACATCGTAGGCTGATACAGGAAATCAAAAAAGACTGTGAAGAAAGGTCAATCATTTCTTCGCAGTCTTTTTTACTGCCATATGATGATATACAGCCTGCCCACATGGTCATCTCGAGCGGGGGAACGTGCCGGTATGGATGGCAAAACCTTTAGGAACTATTGATACTCAGAGCCGAGAGACCCCCAGCCACTATGCTGCATACCATGGGAGAGTAAGATTTCTCCACTCTGTGGAGACTCTGCATAGAGTTTCCAAGTCAGCCGAAGTTGGCCTCTAGCCTGCACAATAAGAGGCTTTCCTATTGGCGGCTGACCGGCTGCGGTCGAAATGACGGGGGCGGGCGGCGTTTTGTCATCAGTTCCTTGAAAGGACTGTATGCAGCCCGTCGCTATGGTCATCTCGAGCGGGGGAACGTGCCGGTATGGATGGCAAAGCCTTTAGGAGCTATTGATACTCAGAGCCGAGAGATCTCCTGCCACTATGCTGCACACCATTGGAGAGTGAGATTTCTCCACTCTGTGGAGACTCTGCATAGAGTTTCCAAGTCAGCCGAAGTTGGCCTCTAGCCTGCACAATAAGAGGCTTTCCTATTGGCGGCTGACCGGCTGCGGTCGAAATGACGGGGGCGGAGTGGTGTTTTTGCCATTTGTCTTCCTTTGAAATGACTGTATGCAGCCTGCTCACATCGTCATCTCGAGCGGGGGGAACATGCCGGTATGGAGGGCAAAGCCTTTAAGGGCTATTGATACTCAGAGCCCCAAGATCTCCAGCCACTATGCTGCATGCCATTGGAGAGTGAGATTTCTCCACTCTGTGGAGACTCTGCATAGAGTTTCCAAGTCAGCCGAAGTTGGCCTCTAGCCTGCACAATAAGAGGCTTTCCTATTGGCGGCTGACCGGCTGCGGTCGAAATGACGAGGCGGAGTGGCGTTTCTGTCATTTGAGGAGTGAGATTTCTCCGTTCTGCCCTTTCAGTGGAAGAAGCGGGAATAGGGGCAGGGACCGCCAGCTATTATCTCCATAAAGGTAAATTTTATGAATGAGTAATTGCTTTTTGAGCATAAAAGACATAAATTGTTACGTTATAAAAGCTAACACATTGATTCACTCGCGTTTTAATGCTATCCTTAACGCAAAGGATAGCATTGATTCATCCTTCAGGGAAGCTTCGATTCTTGGCGCGCTGATTGTATTCCGGTATTTGTATGCATGAAGAAAACAGGATGACGAAAAATGCCAGTCCTGCCTGAAATCCCAAAGCACAGGGATGCATATAAATACCTGTGAAATCAGATGCGTTGTATCCATGCCCCTTCCCGAGACAGTGGAGTCTATAAATACGCAGGAACTGAAGCCGGAAGGGGCGCCGGCTTCGTTCCTGCTTTTTGTATGCAAAAAGTAACCAAAGGTAAATAACTTCATCTCTTTCATAAAAACATAAAAGTAAAAAGGAGATTATTATCGGAAGACTACGGGTATCAGTCAGCAAAGCAGAGAAATACATATATCTGATTGAATAAAAAAACACGGCTTTGTCATAGGATTTTCTCCATGACAGGCGTGAGTCACTTTAATGGAGGAGATAGAATGAATAAAATATTTAAAATCATTTTCAGTAAAGCACGAGGCTGCTACGTAGTAGTTTCGGAACTGGCCAAATCCAGCGGGAGTGGTACTCCAGCTCCCAAAATAAGAAGAGCATATGGACGAACTTTAACTGCTGCTGTCATGGCGGCACTGATGGGCATGGCATTTGTAGGAGCTGCGGATATAACCACAGTTCATGATTACAGCGTCAACTCTGTAAAGACGGATACCGATACCAACTATAGTAACGGCGGCGCTCAGGGCAGCAATGCTCTTGCCGCCGGCGTCAGCGCCAAGGCTACTGGAGCCAGTGCTGTTGCAGTTGGCAGTGGCGCTCAAGCTAGTAAAGATTATTCTGTGGCTATTGGTAATGGCGCTCAGGCAAACAACACGGGGGCTATCGCACTCGGCAATAATGCTATTGCAACTGGAATCGGAGCTATGGTCATTGGCCAGTACGGTACGGCAATGGGCCGGTATGCCCTAGCTTTTGGCGGCCAGCAAACGGATACTACTGCCGAGCAGGCCAACAACGTGGCCAGCGGGGACAATGCGGTATCCTTCGGGGAACGGACCACGGCTTCCGGGGCTAATGCCACTTCTTTTGGCTGGCAGACCACGGCCAAGGAGAAACGGGCCACCGCCTTTGGGGAACGTACCACCGCATCCGGTGCCAACTCCACGGCTTTTGGCCAGTTGGCAACAGCTTCCGGGCAGAATTCCACGGCCTTTGGCAATGAAGCCAGGGCCAACAATTATGGTTCCACTGCCTTCGGCAACCGTACGGAAGCCCTGGGCGAATATTCCACCGCTTTTGGCAACAGCACCGTGGCCGCTGGCATGAACACCGTAGCTTTTGGCACCGACAACGTAGCCGGTGCAGTATTGGATGATAACGGTGCCTATACCAACATCATCTACACGACCAATGCCAAAGGCCGTGTGGTCAAAGACGAGAACGGCAATCCCATCGAACTTTCCCGGGAAAAGATGGACGCCCGGGGAAATCTGGCCTATACGGATGGCAGCAGCCATACAAAATCCGTAACCTACACCGTCCCCGGCGGCGAGACGCATAACTATGTGCTGCTGCAGGGGGATGACGGTAATACCTATATTCGTGACTATCGCGGCGATATCCGCTCTGCCACTATTGGAACCGACGGTAAAGTGACAGTCGGTGATACGGCTCTTACGAACGTAACGCTGAAAAAGGCCAACGCCGGTGCCAATGGCTATCACATCCTGAGCAACGCCAATGCCACCGTCTGGGGCGAAAACAGCATTGCTTCCGGCGAAGCCTCTACGGCCTTTGGTGTTAGCTCCATCGCCGCCGCCAAGAACTCTCTGGCCGCCCTGGGCGGCACAGTCGCAGCGTCGGCCACCAATGCCGCCGCCATTGGCAGCGGTGCTAAGGCGACCCTGTCGGACAGCGTGGCCTTGGGCAGCCATTCTGTGACCACCCGTGCCAAGTATAAGGATCTCACCAGCGATGCGGAAAAAGCAGCCTATGCCAAGGGCGCTTCCACCGGCTCGGCCTGGGAAGCTACGGATAATGCCATTGCCGTGGGCAATGACAGCACCGTTACCCGCCAGATCACCGGCGTAGCTGCAGGCTCCCTCGATACGGATGCCGTCAACGTGGCCCAGCTCAAAGCAGTGGACGCCCGGCATACCACCGTTTCCGTCGGCGGAAAGAACGCCACAGCGGATAATACGGTGGTCAATGGCGGCAACCTGGAAATGACTCGTACCACCAGCAATGGCCAGGCCAACTATGATGTGTCCCTGAATAAGGACATCGTTCTGGGCCAGCAGGAAGAAAACAAAGGCGGCTCCATCACAGTCAACAGCGTAGGGACCTTCAGGAATTACGATAACCAGGGGAACTATACGGACTATCCCATGAAGGAGGCCGTGAAGATCGACGGCACTACCATTTCAGTGGTGAAACACGATGGCTCCGACGGGGACAATGACCAGCGTCAGGTGGTCATGGGCGTAGGCCAGGATACCGGCGGCTATGTGGCCCTGTACGACAACACCGGCAAAAAGCCCACCTACATCTTCAATGCCATCAGCCCCGGCATCACCTATCTGAATGATGCTAATGAATTCGGCCGCCTGGAATACGGCGACATCTACAACGGTTCCACCCAGTTCATCGCCACCCTGGACGACGGCCTGAAATTCAGCGGCGACCAGGGCAGCCTGTCCACGGTCAAGCTGAACCAGGAACTCAGCGTCACCGGCGGTGCGGATACTAATAACCTGTCCGATAACAACATCGGCGTAGTGTCCACTCCGGCCGTAGAAGATAGGCAGGGCAATATTACCCAGAAGGCCAAGCTGGAACTCAAGCTGAACAAGGACCTCACCGGCCTCAATACGGTCACCGTCGGCACGGCCAAGATCGGCAGCTATCCGGCCGATGCGCTGAAGCTCACCGAAAATGGTGCGGTCACGGAAAAGACGGCTCCCGCCGGCAGCTATGTGACAGGCCTTGACAACAAGGACTGGAGTACCACGAATCCGTCCTACGTCAGCGGCCGGGCCGCTACGGAAGATCAGCTGGCCGCCGTTTCGGGCACTATCAACAAGGGCCTGAGCTTTACCACCAATACCCAAGATGCGGCGAACACCACCGATAACTACAAGGGCTATAAAGTGGTGAACCGCAAGCTCGGCGACACCATCGCCATCAAGGCCGGTGATGCGGATCCTTTGCATCATTATGCCACCACGAACCTGACCACGGAAATCGCCAATAACGGGGATATCACCATCAAGATGGATGAAAGCCCGACCTTTACGGAAGTAACGGCCAGCAGTTTCAACCTGAGCCCCAAGGATACCACCACCAAGGACAAGGCAGGAAATACTGCATCGGCCCAGCTGAACGCCCATTACCGGGATGGCAGCCTGAATCCGGACAAGAATGTGAAAATGGCTGACGACAGCACCGGCATGGTCCGTCTCCACTACCATGACGGCGAAGGCACCATCCACGACCTGGCCACCATGGATGACGGCCAGATCTATGCCGGGGACATCAAGAAAGACGGCACGCTGGATACCACTGGCTTTGGCCGCAAGATGAACGAAAAGACCACCATCAACGGCGGCGTAACCAATAAAGACAATCTCACCGACAACAATATCGGCGTGGTTTCCAACGGCACCGACACTTTGACGGTAAAACTGGCTAAGGAATTGAAAGACCTGACATCTGTCACCACCGGCAAGACAGTCCTAAATAATGGTGGAATCACCATTACCAATGATGTCCACGATCCAAATAAGACGGTAGCGGTCAAAGGGGATGAGGTGACCTTTGGCGGCAATCAGGTCACCAATATGGGCAGCGGTGCTGATGGCACGGCTGATGGCAAACCTGATGGTACCCCGACTTACAACACCCTGACCAACGGCGCCAATATCGGCGATGTGAAGAATATCGCGGGTAGCACCACCGATGCCGCCAAGCTCACCGGTGATTCCAACATCACCGTCACCTACAATGACTCGACGGCAGACGGTAAGAATACGGTGAAGCTCAACGACAGCATTACCCTGGGCAGTGATGCCGACAAGAAAGTTACCATCGACGGCACAGCAGGCACCATTACGGCTGGCGGCAAAGTCAGCCTGGATGGCAGTACTGGCACCGGCAGCATCGGCGGTGTGACCATCGGCAATCAGACCGGTGTTACCACCACCAAGATGGATGGCGACAAGGCTAAGACAGAAGATGGCACCTTTGTTACGGGCCTGTCAAACAAGACTTGGAACCCCGATAGCAATGGTATCGTCAGCGGCCGGGCGGCTACAGAAGACCAGCTCAAGACCGTATCTGATACGGTCAACGCCGGGTGGGAACTGGATGTCAATGGCGGCAAACAGAAGGATGTGACGCCTACCAGCAGAAAAGTCAACTTCAAGCAGGGGCAGAATATCTCTATCTCCGGCAGTGGAGACGATGTCACCGTGGCAACGGCAGATGACGTACGCTTTACAACGATTCACGTCACTGGGGATAAAAATGATTCTGGCAGCTATACCGGTGGCATCACTATCGGCAAGCAGTCCGGCGGCGATAGCGCCAACCCTGGCCCTGGCTACTATATCACTGGCCTTGAAAATAAGTCCTGGAATGCGAACCAGATCCAGAGTGGTCGAGCAGCTACGGAAGATCAGCTCAAGCAGGTTGCCGAAGACATCAAGCATGGCACCGTAGACGGCGATAAATATGTCACCGACGGTAACGCTACGTATGAGGACAATGGACAGGGCTCTGTAAAGCTTAACGGTACTAATGGTCTGGAAGGCACAATTTCCAATCTCCACGATTACTATGTCACCAAGGGCGAAGTGTCGGATGACGGCAAGACTTTGACCATGAAAAAGAACGATGGCTCCACCTTCAATGTAAGCCTCGACAAAGTCATGCAGTCGGATATGCGTCTGGTACGGAATCCTGCCAGAGAGGACGGCAAGTACATCGTCGATAGCGATGGCAATCTGACACTCACTGTGCAGGATGCTAACGGCACGGAGGCTACCAAGCAGACCATTACCCTCTCCGGGCTGTCTTCTAAGGCAGAAGTGGATAAAGGACTCACTTTTGCGGCCAATTCCGGTACGCCTTACAATGCCAAGTTGGGAAATACGGTGACGGTTAAGGGCAGTGCTGTGAAAGCAGGTCATGATTACAGTGATGAAAATCTCACGACCGAAGTCGATGGCAATGGAAATATCACCATCAAAATGGACAAGGACCTGACAGCCAATACCATGACCGTCAGCGGCAAAGATGGCAAAGACGGCCAGATCGGCATCACCGGCAAGGATGGTGCTGACGGTACGGTGACCACCATCATTAAGACCATCGGCAGGAATGGTACCAATGGCACAGATGGCACGCCAGGTGTCAACGGCACTGACGGTATCACCCGTATTGTCTATCAGGATGGGAAAGATGGAGATGCCGGCACCACGACCCATACAGTGGCCACGCTCGATGATGGTCTGAAATTCGGGGCCAATGCTCCAGTGGTTGGCAAGACTGTCAACCCGGTCGGTAACAAGATGAACAGCACCATCAAGATTACCGGTGATGGTGATAAAGAGCTGGACAAATATTCCGGCAAGAACCTGCTCACTTCCGTGGAACAAGATGGGGATGGAAACACTACCATCCATGTGCTCATGGACAAGAACATCTCTGCTGACAGCATGGTAGTGGGACAGGCTGGCAAAAATGGCAAGGATGGTTACATTGGCATCAACGGTAAGGATGGTGCCGATGGCATCACCACCACCCTTATCCGCACCGAAAAGGGACAGCCTGGTGAAAACGGGGCCACTGGCAAGCCCGGCGTGGATGGCAAGGACATCACCCGCATCGTTTACCAGAACGACCAGGATAAAGTAGATGGCAAGAATGGCAGCCATACCGTAGCCACCCTGGACGACGGATTGAAATTTTCTGGCGACGACAACAAAGTCATCACCAAGAAGCTCAATGAACAGCTCCAGTTCGTGGGCGGTGCGGATAAGGACAAGCTGACCCAGAACAACATCGGCATCAATGAACTGGAAGATGGGAAACTGACCATCCAGCTGGTGAATACACCGGATCTGGGCGCCAAAGGCAACCTGAAAGCCGGGGATGCTCATATCGGCTGGTTCGATGGGGATACCCTGAACATGACCAGGGACGGCACCAATCCTTCCGGCAACAAGGCTGGAGCCGGCAGCTATGCAACGGGTCTGTCTAACACGGACTGGAATGTAACGAATCCGGAATACGTCAGCGGCCGGGCGGCTACGGAAGACCAGCTGGCCAAGGTCAGCAAAGCCATCGGCAATGCCACCACTGCCGCCGGCAAGCGCACTGTGGTCACGGTGAACGATAAATCCAACCCCGCCAAAGCCACACCAAACGCCATGGTCGGCGTATACGGCGACTATGATTCCACCGGCGGCAATCTGATGATTGCGGCTATGAAAGACAGCGAAGGAGTGCTGACCTACAACATCAAGCTCAACGACCAGCTGGCCATCGGCCAGAAGGGCGAGCCGGGTGTGGCCGGTAAAGATGGCAAGGACGGCAAGGTCACTGTGGAAACCAAGGGTGGCACCACTGTCGTCATCGGCCACGATGGAAAGGATGGGGACAATGGCAGAGACGGCCTCTTCGTCACCGGTAAGGATGGCGCAAACGGCGTTTCCATCACCGGCCCGGACGGCGCTGCCGGAACTGATGGCAAAGTCGGCATTGCCGGAACGGACGGCAAAGATGCGGTCTCCATTTCCGGCCATAACGGTGAAGGCCATATCGGCCTGACCGGCCCGAAGGGTGCTGACGGTACGCCGGGCAAGGATGGTATCTCCATCGACATCACGACGGACCTCAAAGCCCCGACGCTGGATAGTACGAAGAATGTATCGACTACTGTCAAGGACTCCAGTGGCAAGGAAACGATCATTGAGCAGGCTCCGCGCATCCAGTACAAGAGCGGCGACAACACCTATGAAGTCGCTACCATGGATGACGGTCTGAAGTTCGTTGGTAATGACGACCAGGAAGTCACCCGGAAGCTGAATGAAACGTTATCCATTAAAGGAGGATTGGATAAAGACGCTGTAGCCAAGGCATCCACCAAGAATCTGGGTGTCCGCCAGAATGCAACCAAAGATGGTCTGGAAATCGTCATGACCGATACCCCGGACTTCACCAAAGTCACGGTGGGCGGTGACACGAAAATCACCATTGGCGGACAGACTAATTCTGATACCAAAAATCCGGCCAACGGCAACTATATCACCGGTCTTGATAACACCAAGTGGGATAAGGATCATGTGACGGAAAACCGTGCCGCCACGGAAGGCCAGCTCCGCGATATTGCCGGGTCCATCACGAATCAGACACAGGGCGGCGGTTTTGCGCTGACCTCTGATGAAAAAGGCGATGATAAGATTGTGAAACAGGACCTCGGCAAGGCCATCCAGATCAAGGGCGATACCACTTACAAAACTGATGGGTCTGTAGAAAAAGCAGGCAACATCAAGACCTCCATTGACAACGGCGCCATCAAAGTGGGATTGAACAAAGATGTGGATCTTGGTAATGACGGCAGTGTCAAAGCCGGGAACACCACCATCAATCAGAATGGAGTGGATACCAACAAGGTGACAGTCGGTGACATCACCATTACGAATCAGGGTATCAACGGCGGATCCAAGCAGATCACCAACATCGCCAGCGGCATCGATGGGAAACAGTATGCCGATGCCGGCGACAACAATGCGGCCAGCATCGGGGATGTGAAGCAGCTGGCCCAGCAGGAAGCTCAGGCTTCTGCGGCCAGGAACGGCAAGAACATCACCGTGAATGATGACCATACGGTGAACCTGAACGATGATATCACCCTGGGCGACGATCCCAATAAGCAGGTGGCCATCCATGGCTCCAATGGCCAGGTGACCATCGGTTCCGGAGACAAGACCCTGACCCTGGGCCAACAGGCCAATGGGGCTGGGGACAAGAACCCGGCCACGGGCAATTTCCTGAACGGCCTGGACAACAGGAACTGGGATGGTGAACACATCCAGAACGGCCGGGCCGCCACGGAAGACCAGCTGAAGACGGTCAGCGACAAGGTGAAGAGCGGCCGGGTCTTCCAGGGCGATGATGGCCAGGATGTGACCGTAGGCCTGGGCGATACCCTGAAGATCCAGGGCGGTGCCAAGGATGTAAGCAGTGATAACAATATCGGTATCGTAAAAGGCGCCGATGATACGCTGAACGTCCGTCTGGCCAAAGACCTGACAGGTCTCACTAGCGTCACCACGGGCAACACGACTATTAACAACGGTGGCCTCACCATCCATACCGGCGATGCCAGCCGCAATATCACCGTTCAGGACGGCAATGTCAACATGGGCGGCAACCAGATTCACCATGTGGCACCGGGCCAGGCGCCGGATGATGCAGTCAATGTGAGCCAGCTGAATGCTACGAATTACGCAGTGAACAAGCTGGATACCCGGGTGAACCGGGTGGGCGCCAATGCGGCAGCTCTGGCGGCTCTCCATCCGCTGGACTTTGATCCCGATGACAAATGGGACTTTTCCGCCGGCTACGGCCATTACAAGGATGCCAATGCAGCTGCAGTAGGCGCATTCTATCGGCCTAACGAGGACACCATGTTCAGCGTAGGCGGCTCCTTCGGTGGCGGTGAAAATATGGTGAATGCCGGCATCAGTGTGAAACTGGGCCAGGGCAATCATGTGTCCACCTCCCGGGTGGCCATGGCTAAGGAAATCAAGGATCTCAAGAAGGACGTGGCTGCCTTGAAAGCTGTGGTGAACCAGCAGAGCGCTCTCATCGATAAGCTTACCGGAGTCAACGCCGGTGAGCTCTCCGGCAGTGACGATCTCTTCCCCGATGTACCGTCCAACCACTGGGCTTATGAGTATGTCACCCGGCTGAAACAGGCCGGCATTCTTACCGGCTATCCTGACGGGAACTTTGCCGGTGACCGCATGATGACCCGCTATGAATTCGCGGCCATTGTGTACCGGGCCATTATGGCCGGCGCCGCTGCCAATCCGTCTCTGAACAAGGACGGTACCTTAGACAGGCTGGCTAAGGAATTCAGCAGCGAAATGAAGTATATCCGCATTGATACCATCCGCAAGGATAGAAATGGCAGACCCACCATCCAGCGCGTAAGGGTTATCAAAGAGGATGAAAATAAGGCGTAAAGCCTGCAGCAAAAGCCCCGCACCGCGGGGCTTTTTGCTGCAGGAAAAAATACGATAGTCCCACTACGAAGTGGGGGAGGCGGCACCAAAGGAGGAGAGCTCCATAGCGGCTCCGCAAAAAACTTGCCTCCCCCTGACCCAGGGGGAGGTGGCGAGTGCAGCGAGCCGGAAGAGGACTTCAGCACTTCGCCATGAAGTACTTGCGTCACTAATGCAGGTCCCGTAACGTCTTGTTTTCCCTTGAGGGAAAGTGCCGCGTAAGCGGCAAAAGGGTGTACGAGGCGGCATGGAGAAATGATACGCAATCCAAGTGTACCCGCCGCAACGCTGCATAAAACTTATTGCCCTATGGGCAATCCACAACCCTCTGAACCCTCTGAACCCTCTGAACCTTTTGATTCCTCTGAACCCTTTGAACCCTTTCTTCGCACCTTTCTACACAACCCTTCTACACAACCTGCGGGCCCTGCGGGCCCGCCCCCTTTGGTGCTGACGCACCACCTTCCCCCCGCAAGCGGTGGGACAATAAATGGGGGAACCCTCTGAACCCTCAGCGCCAAAGGCGCTGTCCAATGGCCGCCACCACAACCCTCGGGGCGAAGCCCCGTCAACCTTCCCTGCAAAGGGGGCGCCTGCAGGCGTCCCCTTTGCAGTTCCCTCCTGTTTGGTATATGATGGATGCAAATAAAAATAAGAGGTGGTACCTTTGGAATTAGATACAGAAAAGATTTTGAAACGGTTTGAAGATTATATTTCCTATAACACCCAGTCCGACGAGGACAATGACCAGGTGTACCCCAGTACGCCGGGACAGATGGTGCTGGCCCGCCATTTGAAGGAGGAGCTGGAGCAGCTGGGGCTGACAGAGGTGAGTCTGGATGAGAACGGCTACCTCATGGCCACCCTTCCGGAGAATGGGGCAGAAGGAAAGACGGTAGGATTCATTTCCCATATGGATACCAGCCCCGATGCTCCCGGCGGTCCCATTCGAAGCTGGGTGGTTCATGACTATGACGGGAAGGATATCTGCCTGAATGAGGAAAAGAACATCCTCTTTTCGACGAAGGATTTCCCGGAAATTTTGAAATACAAGGGCCAGGACATCATAGTCACTGACGGTACCACTCTTCTTGGCGCCGATGACAAGGCGGGAGTGACGGCTATTGTGAGCGCCATGGAGTACCTTCTGGCCCATCCGGAGATGAAGCACGGGAAAATCCGCATCGCTTTCACGCCGGATGAGGAAACGGGCCGCAGCCCCCTTCGCTTCGATGTGAAGAAATTGGGCGCTGACTTTGCCTATACCATTGACGGCGGCGAAATCGGCGGTCTGGAGTATGAAAATTTCAATGCCGCCAATCCGGTGGTGGTGATTCACGGCCGGAGCGTCCATACGGGAGACGCCAAGGGCAAAATGGTGAATGCCATTTCCATTGCTTCTGAGTGGCAGTCCCTGCTGCCGGAAGGGGAGAAACCGGAATGCACGGAAGGCAGGGAAGGTTTTTTCCATGTGTATAAAATCAGCGGCTCCGTGGAAGAATGTACTCTGTCCATGCTGGTGAGGGACCATGACCGGGCGAAGTTTGAAAAGAGGAAACAGTATCTGCTGCGCATGGCAGATTTCCTGAATAAGAAGTATGGGGAAGGCACGGTGGAAGTGAAGCCTCATGATGTGTACTTTAACATGCTGGACATTATCCGGGACGGCCATATGGATATGGTGGAGCTGGCGCGGAGGGCTATGAAAAAAGCGGGGGTCACGCCGGTGGAACTTCCTATCCGCGGCGGTACCGACGGCGCCCAGCTTTCCTTCAAAGGACTGCCCTGCCCTAATATTTTCACCGGCGGTGCCAATTTCCACAGCCGTTTCGAATACCTGCCCATACCTTCGCTGGTAAAAGCCTGTGAAACAGTCATCGAAATCGCCTGCCACGGGTGGGAAATCAGGTAAATCAGTGAACTGGTGGGCTGGTGAGCTAGGGAAGCACTGATTAATTCATAGAGTCTGCTTTTATAAGAATTTTTATGCACTGCTTCGTCATGGGACTCCTTAAATAGCTCGCTATTCGCGTCGTCCCATTCTTTGCATTGCATAAAAATACAAGAATAAAAGCAGACAGTGATTTAATCAGCGCTTCCTTAACGGCATTTGTCTCATATGCTTTAACTACCGAGATCCTTCGCTGGCGCTCAGGATGACAAGTGGGAGGCAGGAAGGATAGCACGTAACGCTGATTATGAAACTCATCGCCCCCTAAAGGGGAAACGACTCACTACATTTTGCGCGTCGCTAGCGCTCCTTCACCCACTGCTGTCACTGACTCAGTGGATTTTCAGGTCGCTGATGCTCCCTTACAAATCCAGTTCGCATAGTGCAAAATGTGTTCGCTGTGCACCGTCAGGGCGATACCACAACCCTATGAACCATCTGAATCCGGGCCGCAAAGCGGCCCAAAGGAGGAATAACGATGAAAGATATTTCTGATACCCTGCTTCAGCAGTTTCATATTTCCTATGAAGCAGATAAAAATGCCCGGGTGCTTCATGGCGCTCTGGCGAAGACGGATATGATGAATCTGGCTTACCACCCTGAGAAGGGAGCTGCCCTGAAGGGCGCTTTTACGGTGGAGGTAAAAACCAGGGGCATTACGGCCCAGGAGCAGTCGGGCCGATGCTGGCTTTTTGCGGCACTGAATATCCTTCGGGAGAAGGTGGCGGAAAAGTGTCATCTGGAGCAGTTTGAGCTGTCCCAGAACTATCTGTCCTTTTATGATAAGCTGGAGAAAGCGAACAATTTCCTTGAAATGGTGATTGAAAATGCAGATGCGCCGGTGAAGGGGCAGCTCATGCAGTATGTGCTCCGCGGCATGAGCGACGGCGGCTACTGGACGGAAGCGGCGGATCTGGTGGAAAAGTACGGTGTGGTGCCTAAGCAGGTGCAGCCGGAAACCTATCAGTCCGGCCATACTGACCGTTTCGTTTCTACGCTGAACCGGCTCCTCCGTAAAGATGCCATGGAACTCCGGGAGCTGGTGAAGACAGGAAAAGACCCCTATGCCAGAAAGGCGGAAATGCTGGAAGAGGTGTACCGGGCAGAATGCATCGCCTTCGGTGAACCGGTGAGGACATTTGATTTCACCTACAGGGATAAGGACAACAATTTCCATGAGGACCGGGGCCTCACGCCGCTGGAATTCTACAGGAAATATGTGGGCATTTCCCTGAAGGATTACATGGCGGTCATCAATGAGCCCACCTTTGACAAGCCCCTGGGCCGGGTCATTGCATTCCATGGGGTGGAAAACATGGTGGGCCGGGACATGCGGGGCCTGAATCTCACCGGCCATGACATGGAAGACCTCTGCGTGAAGCAGCTCAAGGCCGGCGAAGCGGTATGGTTTGCCTGCGATGCCGGTGTGGCAGGCGCCAGAAAAGAAGGGGTGTGGGATCCGGAAAGCGTGAGGTATGAAGACCTGCTGGGCGGTTTCTCCATGGACATGGAAAAAGGAAAGCGCCTCGAATACGGTGCCAGCTCCGCCACCCACGCCATGCTTATCACCGGTGTGCACTTGGATGAAAAAGGAAATCCGGACCGCTGGAAAATCGAAAACTCCTGGGGCAAGGACGTGGGGGACAACGGGTACTTTGTGTGCTCAGAAGCCTATTTCCAAAAATTTGTATATGAATCAGTGATTCTGAAAAAACACTTCACCGAAGACCAGAAGAAAATGATGGAACTGGAACCGGTATATATCAACGCCTGGGATGAAGACTATTAAAATCAAAATCCCGGAGGGCCCTGTCGGGGAGCTCCGGGATTTTTCTTTGGTAAAATGTTTTGTAATGGTATAATAACGATGGCGAGGCAGCTCTTTGCATTGCGCGGCTTTTGTTCCCCTCAAAATGAAAATGGAGAGGGGGTGGCACTATGAATATGTACGAAACATTATCTCTGATGATTGCTTTCGGAATCTTAGTCGCCACAATCATGTCTAAATAAGGCATGAAAAAAGCCTACCCATAGGCTTAAGGAGGCTTTCTTCAATCTTACAAACTTGAGGGAGCCGTTTCCTTCTGGCCAAGGAATATGCAACGGCTGTCTCGCTATCGTTATTATACCACAGGTTGAAATAAAAAATACAAGAACATTATTTCTTTATCATATGATATAATCGTTTATGGTGAGACAGCTGGCTTATATTGCACGGCTTTACCCCTCAAAATGAAAGTGGAGCGGGGGTGGCACTATGAATATGTACGAAGCATTATCTCTGATGATTGCTTTCGGAATCTTAGTCGCCACAATCATGTCTAAGTAATTAGCACATGAAAAAAGCCTGCCCAGGCTGCGGGAAGGCTTTCGTCAAATACTACAAATATTGAGGGAGCCGTTTCCTCGCCAAGGAATATATAAACGGCTGTCTCACTCCTATTATTATACCACAGGCTGAAAAGAAAACATAAAGATATTTTTTCTAAAAAGTCCATTGACAGAATAGGGGACTGCTGGTATAATCAATTACGTTGTCGGGGCATAGCGCAGTTTGGTAGCGCACTTGGTTCGGGACCAAGGGGTCGCAGGTTCAAATCCTGCTGCTCCGACCATTTATGCGGGTGTAGCTCAATGGTAGAGCGCCAGCCTTCCAAGCTGGTTACGAGGGTTCGATTCCCTTCACCCGCTCCATTTTTTATCCGCGGTGGGCGGATTTTTTTATTTAGAAAAATAGGAGCTCAGCGGAACTGCGAAAGAAAATTCAGTTTGACAAACAGGGGCTCCTCCTGTAATATATATATGTTCATGCCGGTATAGCTCAGCTGGTAGAGCGGCGCATTCGTAATGCGTAGGTCGCAGGTTCAAATCCTGTTGCCGGCTCCATGAAATAAAAAGCCTAGAATTTATCGATACAATCGGTTCATTCTAGGCTTTTGGCGTTCATGTGGGGAGAAAGGGAAAGCACATAACGCAGCTCCTTCCTTTGGAAGGAGCTGCCCGACAGGGCTGAGGATAGGCCTTTGCGCAGCAAAGG
>ERZ809146.466-NODE-466-length-20920-cov-9.856890_pt1 | contig 20920 bp, 12 predicted proteins | sample MGYA00520794_ERZ809146 | MGnify/ENA primary metagenome ERZ809146 (study PRJEB31570, sample SAMEA3212995) | Homo sapiens | biome: human-gut; feature: human gut; material: fecal | place: Sweden | collected 2011 ... | reverse complement strand
GAAAATCCAGTGAGTCAGTGACAGCAGTGGATGCACTATGCGAACTGGATTTGTAGGGGAGCATCAGCGACCTGAAAATCCAGTGAGTCAGTGACAGCAGTGGATGAAGGAGCAAAGCGACGCGCAAAATGTAGTGAGTCGTTTCCCCTCTGGGGACATAACCCTTCTACACAACCTTCGGGGCCAAAGGCCCCGTCAACCTTCCCCTCTGAAACCTTTGAACCCGGGCCATACAGTGGCCCGCCCCCCTTTGGTGCCTTCGGCACCACCTTTCCCCAAGTGGTGGGACAATATATAGGGGAGGAACCCCGGCCGCGAAGCGGCCTTTTTTACATTTCCGGAGCAGAAGTGTATAATAAAAACATTATTTATTTAAAAGAAGTATGGGAGAGAAAAGGAAACTTTTCAGGGGAGGGCTTATGAAAGAAGAAACCACGCGGGCCAAGGGCCAGTTTATTTTTGCCATGATGATTTTCGGCACACTGGGGATTTTTATCCGGTACATTCCCCTGCCCTCTACGGTGATTGCAGAGGCAAGGGGGATTCTGGCCACTCTGTTTCTTCTTGTGGTGGTGCTCCTCCGCCATTCCTCCATTTCAAAGGAAGCGGTGAAGAAAAATTTCAAATTTCTTTTCCTCTCCGGCGCCGCCATCGGAATCAACTGGATTCTTCTCTTTGAAGCCTACCGGTATACCACCGTATCCACCGCCACCCTGTCCTACTACATGGCGCCGGTGTTTGTGATTCTGGCGTCTCCCTTTGTAGTGAAGGAAAGGCTGACGGCGATGAAATTTCTCTGCGCCCTGGCTGCCTTTGGGGGCATGGTCCTTATTTCCGGCGTCCTGACAGAGCCGGGGGAGGGGGTTACCTTCAAAGGCATCGGCTTCGGCCTGGGGGCGGCTGCTTTTTATGCGTCAGTGATGCTTTTGAACCAGTTCCTGAAGGACATCAGCGCCTATGACATGACCATTACCCAGCTGGGCCTGGCCTCTTTGATACTCCTGCCCTATACCCTTCTCACGGAAAACCTTTCCGCCCTGCCCTGGGCGCCTGTGACGGTGATTCTTCTTCTTACCGTAGGCATTGTCCATACAGGCATTACCTACACCCTCTACTTCGGCAGCATGGCCGGCCTCCACGCCCAGACCGCCGCCCTCTTCAGCTACATCGACCCCATCGTGGCCATCATCCTCTCCGCCTGCTGGCTGGGAGAACCCCTGGGCGCCGCTGGCCTTGCCGGAGCCGTCCTCATTCTGGGCTCCACGGTGCTGAGCTCCTTTTGCAAAAAAAACGGCGGCCTGGGGAAGCGCTGATTAAGTCGCTGTCAGCTTTTATTCTTATCAAAGCTGACTCTATGAATTAATCAGTGCTTCCCTGGGAGTTCCGCGTAAGCAGCCATAAGGAGATTTTTATGCTTTTCGTATCTATGATTTTATTAGGCGCTGTCATCGGCTTTGTGGGAGCCGGCGGCGCCGGCGTCACCATTACTCTTCTTACCGTAGGTTTTGGCGTACCGATTCACACCGCCCTGGCGGTGGCACTGGCTTCCATGACCTTTACCATGATTTCCGGTGCCGTCAGCCACTTCAGGGAACATGAAGTGGTGGTGAAGGTAGGCGCCGTAATCGGTGCAGGCGGCATTATCGGCGCCCTTCTGGGCGCTGCCGTTTCCAACCGCATGCCCTCCGACGATCTGAGCCTTATGACAGGCCTCATGGTCCTCTCCAGCGCCCTCATCCTTTACGTGAAGCTCTACCAGGCGGACTGGCTGAACCATCATCTCCACGGGCGCCGGACTCTGCTCACCGGCAGGAAACTTTATATCTACGGGATCCCCACGGGCATGGTTTCCGGATTTCTGGCAGGCGCCTTCGGTATCGGCGCCGCAGCCTACATCCAGATAGCCCTCATGGTCATCTTCGGCGTACCCCTTCTCCAGTCCATCGGCACCTGCATGATGATCATCCTCCCCATCTCCGCCTCCGGCGGCCTGGGCTACCTGGCAAGCGGTCATCTGGATATGTGGATATTTCTCCAGACCCTGGCCGGCCTCACCGTGGGCGCCTGGGTGGGTGCTAAAATGACCCATCTGGCACCCCTTCCCCTGCTGAAGGCTTCCATTGTGGCCCTTCCCACCATAGGCGGCGGGATTATGATGCTCTTTCATTAATCTTCTGCATTTTACGGCGCCCTGGGCGCCGTTTTTATTTGGAAATAGGACAGCCTGTGCCACCCCTGATACGCCTGCTTCCTTTACCGGACTATATGACCAGAGAGGCGAAAAGGCCGGGCGAAAGGCCTTTCCAATCCCTGCGGTGCACAATCCATGGAAGCGGGGAGAAAGGACCTGACGCCTTCATGAATTTCACCTCTCCGGCGCGCCGAAAACTCCATAAAAACTCCTGAGGAAAAAACAATCCTGGTGGCAATATAGAGTATCTTTTCTTCCTTGGCGACAAGACATTCCGCTTCGGCGGCTGCCCCTTGCCGATTCATTGAAGAAGATGCCTTGAAGCCCTACCGCGCATCAGCATGGGATGAATCAGGAGTTTTTACAGTGAGAAAAGCAGTTCCATCAGGGACTGCTTTTTTAGTGCATCCAGCATGGGAGCATTCTTATATGATGCCGGAAGTTAGCATTATATCTGTTCTCCATGGTATTCTTTCCTTGCATCTCTTTCTAAATTTCCGTAAAATGAGGGTAGAGAAAGGGGGCGAATCCATGAAGGAACAGAGATTTATCATAACGGAAAGTATGATGGATTCCCTATACGGCTACAATAACGCACAATATGACCAGCATGCCAAGCGGCTCCTGGCCAGTCGAAAGCTGCTGGCAGAAATCGTGAAAAAGGTGGTCCCGGAATTTCACGATGTCAGTACGGCGGATATTGCAGAAAAATACATCGAAGGGTCGCCGCAGGTAGGGAATATTCCCGTAAACCCGGGATTGACTAATGCGGTACCGTCTCAAATCAAGGGCGACCGGAATGAAGATGGGGTGCCAAAGGAAGGATATATTACTTACGACATCCTCTTCCATGCCCGCGCACCGGGAACAGGGAAGCCCATCACACTGATTATCAACGTGGAGGCCCAGCGTACGCAGGTGGAATCTACATTAGGCTATCATTTGATGAAACGGGCTGTTTTCTACGTCTGCCGCTTGATTTCCTCACAAAAGGAGCGGGAATTTGAAGGGAAGGACTATAATAGTATTAAGAAAGTCTATTCTATCTGGATCTGCATGGATTCCCCCAGCGGAGACAGCTATATTAACCATTACAAGCTGGAAGAGAAGCACCTGCTCCACCGCTATAAAGAAGCGGTAGAAAATTACAACTTGCCCAATATAATTGTTATCATCCTTGGTAAAAAAGCAGATAAGGACAAACTGATTCACCTGCTGCAGGTTCTTTTTAATGAAAGGAAAAGGTCCTTTGATTCTAAAAAGAAAGTTCTGGAGCAGGAGTATGGTATAAACATGACACCGGACATGGAAAAGGAGATGACTACCATGTGCAACCTGAGCTTGAATATTTCAGAAGAGGCGATGAATGAAGGCATCCAAAAAGGAATCAAAATAGGAGAAGACAGTGCTTTAAATCGGACTGCTATTCGTCTCCTTTCCATGGGTCTGTCTATAGATGACGTTTCGAAAGGGACAGGCCTTTCCATATCAACGGTAGAAAAGATTAAAGATGGAATGAAAGAGGAATGATTTCATAATATATTTCAAGAGGCGCTTAGGGAAGCGCTGATTAAATCACTGTCTGCTTTTATTCTTGAATTTTTATGCACTGCTTCGTCATGGGATTCCTTAAATAGCATGCCTGGCGCGCGCCGTCGCACCTCGTGCAGCAGCGGCCGTAGACCATGCAGACACCGAACTCATTGGGCATAGGGGATGAAAGGGCACCGGGTTTCTTTGTGGTGCTTTTTATTTATGCCCAGATAGATTTCCTATTTTCCGTACTACGTATGCAGAAAAGCAGAGAGTCTATGCATCGGACGCCCGTCTTGGCTTCACCTATCATGGAATACAGGATGGAATAAAAGGTAGAATGCTTCTTTGAAGCCGGCTGAAAGTCATAGAAAATACTTCCTCAACTCCCGAAGGGGCTTCGGTATTCCTCTTTGGGAGCTTAAGGGAGTTTTGGGTGTTCATTTTTTAGGAGAATAAGTAATAATCGTGGCTCCCTTTACATGGGGTATTTGGGGATTTATTTCAGCAAGCAATTGCAGTAACAAAGAGGCGGCGAACCGCTGTAGTCATGTTTTTGGGGAGGAATGTGGGTGAAACTGAGAAGAGCTGTGAAGCGATAATTGCTGCTTTTCTGCAGTCATTTTAAAAACCGCACTGCCTATGGTATGGGCAGTGCGGTTTTTGTTTCCTGCTCGTTTAGGGAAGCACTGATTAATTCGCAGAATCAAATTTCATATGTATTTTTATCCAATGCTACGTTATAAGTCTCCTTAAATAGCTGGCTATTCGCGTCGACTTATTCCTTGCATTGAATAAAAATACAAGAATGAAATCCGATAACGATTTAATCAGCGCTTCCTTAGAGCAGGGAGATTTCTTTTTCTATTTCGAAGGACCAGAGGGAGAGGCCGGTGACGGGTTTATGGAAGAGCTTTTCCGCTGCTTCCCGGTAGATGCAGAGCTGCTGGGTGTAGTGGTCACGGAATTCATTTTCGTCCCGAATGCGGTCTGTTTTGTAGTCGATGATGAAGAGGCTGTCTTTGCCTTCCAAGAGGCAGTCCATGACGCCCTGCATGAGGAGTTTGTCGGTGCTTGGTCTCTTTCCGGTGGTTTTCCGGAAGTCGGATACGGGGAGGAGAATGGTGAAGGGCATTTCTTTGTGAATGTGTTTAGCTTTCTTCATTCTGTCGAAGAGGCCGGAGTGGGTGAAGGCGAGGAGCTGGTCCAGGGGTTTCCTGTTGCGGGCTTTTCCACCCTGAAGGAGGAAGTCCGCCTCTTCCTGTGAGAAGGCGCCACGTTTTTTCAGGCTATTGATGGCGTCTGTGAGTGCTTCTTTCATCCGGTTGGGGTCTGCTTTTTCAGGAAGTTTTGTGAAATCGATCATTTCCATGGCCTTGTGCATGAGTGTGCCGTAGGCGGAGCCGCTTTCGAAGGCAGATTTCATAAGGAAGGCCGGTTTTCTGTTGGCCCGGGTGAAGATGCTTTGTTTGTCTTCCGGTTCCATGGTTTCTGCCAGAACGGTGGAGGGGGTGCCGTCGGTGTTGGTTTCTTCCATCAGGGCGGTGGCGCTGGTGGCGGTGAGTTTGGCTGGGGCATTCACGGCTTCGGCGTAGGGATAGGTCCATGAGAGGCGATGGGCGAGGTCTTTGGGGACGGTGCTGCTCTTTTCCTCCGCCCACCGGCAGAGGAGGTCTCGGGAGATGTCTCCTGCAGTGGAGGTTTTCGAGAGGAACGGGGATGCATCAATGACGGCGAAGTCAAAGGCTGAGCTGTCTCCGGGGACGTCGGTGATGTCTGTTGCTTTTTGGCCTTTCCCATAGTTCCAGGCGTTACGCATGGAGGGGTGGGGGAGTGAGGCGGTCATGACCCAGTCCAGAAAGCTTCCGGCTTTTACGACGGCCACATGGGAGAGCGGTGCTGTGCCTGCGGTAGTTCCTGCCGGTTTAAGGTTCGGCGCGGCCCATTGGTCCATTTTATTCTTCAAGTCTTTTTCCGGGTCTTTGCCTGCTATGGCTCCGATGATGAAGAGTTTATCCCTTGCCCGGGAGAGGGCTACATAGAGGACCCTGGCTTCTTCGGAACGCTGCTCCATGTCCAGTTTTCTTTTCATGGCGAGGTAGTAGAGGCTGTCCCATTTGGCATGGCCTTTTTCGTCGAAGTAGGGTAGGGAAAGGCCCATGTCTTTATGGCAGAGGAAATCGTGGCTGCGGATGGTGTGGAATTTCTTATCTGCGTCGGCGAGGAAGACGACGGGGTATTCCAGACCTTTGGCCTTGTGGATGGTGCTGATGGTCACTGCATCTTCCGGCGCGGGGAGTGTTTCTTTGGAGAGGATTTCCCGCTCTTCTTCGGAAAGGCCGGACATGTAGGAGAGAAATGCATAGAGTCCGGCGCCCGGTCTTTCGTCGGAGGCACGGGCGGCTTCGTAGATTTCCAGTATATGCTGTCTTCTGACGGCACCCATGGGGAGGCCGGATACGTAAGTGAGATAGCCTGTTTTGCGCAGGATGTCCTTTACCAGAGGAGCAGCGCCGCTGGCGGCCATTCGTTTCCACTCTTCATAGTGGGCCAGAAATTCTTTCAGTTTCCTGCCTTTTTCTGCGGGCAGGAAGTTTTCCGGATGGCCGTAGGAAATGGTATTCCAAAGGGCGCGGGTAGTTTTATGGATGTACAGTCCAGCCAGGTCTTTCTCCGTAAGGCCTACGAAGCAGGAACGGAGGACTGCGGTCAGTGGGATGTCCTGCAGCGGGTTGTCGAGAATTTTAAGAAGGGCGATGAGGGGGGCTGCTTCCATGGTATTCTGGAAGGATTCTCCCGGAAGGGGTGTGACGGCAGGGATGTTGTGCTTTCCCAGGATTTCGATGAGGGTGGGAGCCGTTTCGGGTTTCCCGGTGTTGGCGCTTCGTACCAGTATGGCGATATCGCTGTACCGGATGTCCCGGTAGGTGCCGTCTTCATTCATGACCTGCCATTTCCCGTCCACCAGGTCCCGAATCTGGGCTGCAATGAGATGGCCTTCCGCTGCGATTTTCACCTGTTCTTCTCGTGATACGGCGGTGGAGGCGGTGTCGTCTTCTTCTTCTCTGTCGTTTTCGCCGGTTGTCTGATGGTTATCGTTGTCATTGTCGTCGTCATCGTCATCGGTGTATGTAAGGGTGGTCAGCTCGATGGTAACCCTGGGCTTTTTATTTGCAGCAGCATCTTCGGGTGTTTCTGAGGAGTTTCCCTTCAGGGATTTCGGCAGGTCACTGGTGGAATAACAGCCTGCATATTTTTGTGGCTTTGGATTTTCGTGACGTCCGGCATGCATAGCTTCTCCGTCTCCATAGGAGAATTCCAGGGGGCATTGAATCGGGTTATTTCCCATGAGGCGGCGGAAAATATAGTTGATGCAGGAGAGGATGACCGCATCACTTCTGAAGTTCTTGGTCAGGTCGATGCGTTCGCTGTCTTTGTTACCGGTTTTGTAGGTTTTATATTTGTCAAGGAAAATGGTGGGATCAGCCTGACGGAAGCGGTAGATGCTCTGCCGGATATCGCCTACCATGAACCGGTTGTTTCCGCTGCTCAGAAGGGCACAGATGAGGTCCTGGGTGGCATTGGTGTCCTGGTATTCGTCGACGAGGATTTCTTTGTAGCGCTTTCTCAGCGTCAGTGCCAGCTTCGAGGGACAGCGAGCAGCGTCGGCGGGATTTCGGGAATTTCCGAGTTTTTCCCGGTCGATGAGAAGGGAGAGCACGTAGTGGGCGGCATCGTTGAAGTCCATGACTCCTGCTTCTTTTTTGGCATCGTTAAAGGCATGGGTAAATTCCAGTGTGATACGGCTCACTGTCCGGACCATATTTTGCATTTCATTTGCCTGGTCGATCCAGTTTTTATCAGGGATAGGGTCGGTATGATTGAAGAAAGGGGACTTGCCTTTATTGAATTCATTTTTTACTTTATCACGGCTTCTATTGATTTCGTCTTTAGGGAAATCGTGATGGGTTTTCAAAAATTTTGTGGTCGTGGGGGTTCTCTGCCATATGTCTTGGCTGGCCAGTTTATTTCTGATGGCTTTCCAACTGGAGAGCTCCTGGAGTTGACGCAGAGATTTGCAGTCCCTGTCTATCATGTCCCTGTACTGAGCGACCATATCCGCCACGTCTTGATCCCCGTGGATGCTATCCAGAATCTTACCGGTGAGTCGGTATTTTTCAAGTGCTTTTTCTATGCCTTCCTTGAAAGTTTCTAAAAGGTTCCGGCACCAGGGAATATCATCCAGGGAGGTGGCGTCTGCAGGGACGGTGCAGTCTTCCGGCAGTTTTTCGATCCAGTATTCCGGGAAGGGGGAGGAGCGGGAGAAATTGTAGATTTCCAGAATCATCTGCCTGAGCGGCCGGTCCCGGTACTGCCTCTGTGTGGCTGTCACCAGTTTCCGGAAGTCTTCCTTATTATCCTTGTATTCTTTTTCCATCACTTCGTCGAGGACGTGGAGTGCCATGAGGTAGAGTTCATTTTCATCGGCGGCAAGACGGACTTTGGGCGGCAGGCCGGCTTGAAAGCCGTAGTTTGTGAGGAGTTCCTGGAAGAAGGCGTCCATGGTGGTGATTTCAGCCGTATCCAGCCGGCCGGCTTCTTCCTGCAGATGGGCGGCCTGTGCCATGTCCGGCGATGGGCCGGCAAGGATGCTTTCCAGTTCGTTCAAGAGTTTTCCTGTAATGCGCTGCTTCATCTCGGCGGCAGCGGCGTTGGTGAAGGTGAGGACCAGAAGGTCGTTGATATGGATTCCATTTTTGGGGTTTTTCACTATCTGCAGAATCCGTTCTGTCAAAACGGCGGTTTTTCCGCTTCCTGCGGCAGCGGAGACCAGGCGGTTTCTGGGGGACAGGTCCAGTGCCTTTTGCTGTTCTTTTGTGAATGCCATATGAGTTGACTCCTTTTCAGAGAAGATGGATTTTCCTCCAATGAATAAGCAGGTTCCCTCTAAGGAAGCACTGATTAAATCATAGAGTCTGCTTTTATAAGAATTTTTATGCACTGCTTCGTCATGGGACTCCTTAAATAGCTCGCTATTCGCGTCGTCCCATTCCTTGCATTGCATAAAAATCCAAGAATAAAAGCAGACAGTGATTTAATCAGCGCTTCCCTAAGGGATGCCGATAGATTCACGGAAGCACCGGCACATTCGCAAAGTCTGATTTCATAGGGATGAAGTCAGTGAGCGAGTGAATGAGTGCTTCCTGCAGATCCGATAGTTATGGTTTTTGTATTTGAGAAGCGGCAGGGGAGTCGGTTGCGTCAGTGCCTTTTTCCAGCATGGACATTACTTCTTTTTCGTCCATAGGTGCCAGCTTGTCGTAGTCCTCTCCTTCCATGGAGGGGTCAAAGCGGCAGACGGATGTGAAGGGGCAGTATGCACAGCCGTCGAAGTTTCTGTAGAGATAGGGTTGGATGGGGAACTCTCCCTTCATGATACTGTCGGAGAAGGTGCCAAGGTGTCCATCTGCCTGTTTCATCAGGTTTTCCATTTGTACATAGTCCAGACGGTGGGTATTTGCCCTAGCGGGCGTCATATTTCCTATTTTATCGGGATTATTGAAGATTTTGTTTACATAGGCTTCAGCGGTACCGGCTTTTTCATCCAGTGCTTTCCAGGTCTTTGTATCTTCCAGGTAGTAGCCCTTCACATCGTCCTGAGGCTTGGGGTCGGCAGTGCCGCTCACAGGGATTTTTTCTGCTTTGATGCTGCGGATTTTTAAGGGCAGGATATGGAGATAGAGCAGTGCGGCCGGCAGGCAGCCCGGGTTTTCTTTTCCCAAGGCCAGGGCATAGGTGGGGAGCTGGAGCTTGATACCGAGGCGCATTTCATCCAGTTTGGCCTCTTCTTTTCCTGTTTTGTAGTCCCAGATGGAAACAAAATCTTTATTTGCATCGTCTTTCCATGTGTCATAGCGGTCAATTTTCCCCTTGACTGTGACACCGTTGGCAAGGGGAAAGGAGAATTCTTTTTCCGCCTGTTCTGTCCGGAACCGGCTTTGGCTGTTCATCCGGCGGATGACCTTGATTGTTTCTTCCAGTGTGTTATCAAGTATTTCTTTCATGAAGCGGCCTGCACCAGTATTGGTAAGCAGCATGCCGCGCATGCGGGGTGCCATTTCAGTGGTCAGGTCTTTCAGCTTATTTTCGATTTCATCATCGGTGGCATCTTTCCAGTCCTTTCCCTGGCCTTTGAGGTATTCAGTGAACAGGTGGAGTCCGCCGTGAATGTAGTTGCCGATTTCATTCGGCCCCAGGCGTACTTTATCCCTTTCCCGGAGGGACAGGACGTTTTCCAGAAAGTAACGGTAGGGGCATCTCCGGTAGTTCTGGAGCTGGGAGATAGAGACCTTGAGTTGATGGGAACCGTCTTTATAGAGAAGGGCATCGGTTTCCTCCTGTGTCAGCGGGCGGGCCTTGTTTTCATAATGAAGTCCGGCAAGGCTTTCTTTCAGGAGGTCCGGTGCATTTTGTCCGGCCCAGTTTTTAAGTCCTGTCCAGAGGGAGGAGGAGTCGGGAATGGCTTCGCCCAGAGCCAGGGGCAGAAGTGAAAGGGCCTGTCGAGGGTTCTGGAAGGTGGAAAGATCGGCATGGGAAAGGAGGAGGTCCGGCTTTTCACTTCTTTTTGTATACCCCAGATGGTGGAGGCGTGTCAGAAGGGAGGCGGGGACGCCTTTTCTTGCGTCGTCGGTGACTGTGGGATATGAGAGGTACAGTCTGTCCGATTCCCGGGTGAGGGCAAGGTACAGCAGGAAGTTTTCTTCGCTTGTTCGTTCCTGCCGGTTTTCTTCCGGATGGAAGCCGGCTTTGTCCAGCGCTTCCATTTCTTCCGGCGGGAAGATGCTTTCCACCGATGCCCGTTTCGGGAAGGTGCCTTCCAGAAGGCCGGGGAGGAAGAGGAAGCGGCTGTTTCCGTTATAGCCGCGGCTGATGGAAGTGACAGTCACATGGTCCAGGGTAGGCGGGATGGAAGAGAATGTGAGGCTCAGGAGTCCGTCATCCAGAACGGAGAGGAAGTCCTGAGCTGATACGGGCTCATCGCCTTCTGCTTCCGCCAAATTATCCAAAAGGCCCAGGAATTTGCTCCATACTTGGAAATGGGGCCCTCTTTGATCCTTTCCATCCCAAAGGGCAAGTTTGAAGGGAACGGAATTTTCCCGTGTCAGCCATTCGTAGAAGACAGCACATCTTTCTTTCCCTGTTTTAGCCTTGCTCCATGATTCTGTGAGGGTATCCATGCGGGTGACAAAGGTTTTCCGGATGGCGTTTACAGACTTCAGGTAGGATTCTTCGCCGGGAGTAGGAGCCGGCGGCTCGGAATCAATGTCTCTTATGATACGGTAATCCCATTCCTTGTGCCATTCTCCGGGACCGATGCCGAACTGCAGTACGTAATTTTCAAGTTTGGCAATATGTCCGGCGGTGAGGGCGGCGTCTCTCTTTTCAGGTGGGTCCGTTTCTTTATAGCCGCTTTTGAAGAGTCCTGTCTTCAGCATGGAAAACAGAAGGTTCTGCTGCCAGCCGCTGCCTTTTTCTTCTTCTTCTGCCATAAGGAAGCGTACTATGCTCCGCAGAAAGCGGATACATCCATGGGCGGCCATGGGTTCTTTCCGGTCAAGGAAGAAGGGAATCCCGTAGGTGTGGAATGCCCTCTCCAGAAGATCAGCATATCCGTCCATGTCGGCGAGGAGTACGGTCATGTCTCGGTATCTGGCACCGTTTCGTACCAGATCCCCGATTTCCCGGGCAATTCCCTGCGCCTCTGCCATTGGATTGGAAAAAGCGGAAAGACGGATGGGACAGTCTTTCGTTTCTTCTTTCTGCGGGCAGGCTTTCCCGGGAAAGGAAAAGAATCCGGTGGAAAGGGCGGACAGGGACGCATCCTTGAAGCGCATCGGCTTCGTGAGCCATACAGTTTTAGGCTCTTTCCCAATTTTTATGAGGGATTCATAAAAGGCGGCAGGCCGGAGGAAATAGGGGTTCTTCTCTTCTCCTTTTAAGAGGGGAACGGTTACGGTTACAGACTGTGCTGTGCCTGCCAGGCTTTTCACAATGGCAAGGAGTACCGGCGGGAGGCTGTGGAATCCGTCAATCCATATTTTTGCGTTTTTCAAGAAGGTAGATTTGGGGATTTCCTCTGCAAAGGCAGCCAGCGTTCCTTTGGCATCTTTCCGTATTTTCCTGTAGAGGGAAGACAGCTGGGTGAGCTTCTCTGACAGCTCCGGATTTTCTTTCACTGCACCGGCAGCCTTGTCAAGGGAAGCAGCATCCACGCTGTAGTTGTCCATGTTGTTGAAGACACGAGAAAGGGCCTGCTCCATGCGGGGCGGAGTACCCTCACCTGCGAAGACGGAGAATTCTTCAGCCTCTTCAGAAAGTATCCTTCGAATCATCAGTTCTTCCCCTACAGGGGAAAGTGTTCCGGAAGCTCCTGCATGAAGTTCGTAAAATACAGCGTGAGCCAGCTGGTGGAATCCGGTTACTCGCACGCGGGTGAAACCTCCGGAAGGAAAGAGGGAAGCCTGCGCATACTCGGCGGTGTGTGTATCCTGATCCGGTACGATTAGTACCGCCTGGTGGGATATATCTGCCTCCACATAGTCTACGATTTCCTCATAGCAGCGGCGCGATTTTCCTGTTCCCGCTCCGCCGGCCAGTATTTGAAGTCCCATGGTACCTCCTTATATGTGATGAAATTCAACGGTGAAATTCATTTTCTGTATTATAACATAAGGGACGGACATAAATAGACCACGTCCAGGGGGAACCGGGGGCTGTGATATAATTAGGATTATATAAGATAAGACGAATAGGACTATGATGAGGGCGGGAGCTCAGATGAAGTATACCTGTATTGATTGAATTTTCTCAAAGGAGAATGATTATGGCAATGGAAACGTCAAAGTCGTCAAAAACGGAAGCAATTTTGGATTTGTATGACGCACTGCGTCACGGAGAACGGGTGCAGCGGCAGGATTGGTGTCAGGAACATGGACTGACTACGAAAACCTTTGAGCGCTATATGGCCAATTTGCGGGACCATTTATATGAAAAAAATATGCGTACCGGACAGAGGCAGGCTATTGATTTCAATCAGGAAACGGAGACTTACAGCATTACCGGTAAGGAAAATACCTGGATTTCCGACAGTGAGCTCATTGCCATCTGCAAGATTCTCATAGCTGTACGGGCTTTTGATAAAAAAGACTTGATTTCTCTTCTATCCCGGCTGCTTACGGTGGTGGTATCGAAGAAGGGAAAAGAGGAAATGGAGGAGCTCATGAAAAATGAGCTTTATCTCTATGAAGATCCGGCTCATGAGTCAATGGACAGGAATATCTTTTTCGACCTTGTTTCTGCCGTGCGGGCTCATCATGTGGTGCGCCTTACCTATAAGAAGCCGGAGGATGAGGCGCTCTCTACCTATACCGTAAAGGCCGGAGCCGTACTTTTCGACCGTTCCTATTTCTATTTCATCGGACAGACGGAGGAGGGGGAGCGTGCCTTTCGGCTGGACCGGATTTTCGATACTGTGGATTCGGGAAGAACTTTTACAGAGTCCTATCATGACCGTTTCCAGCCCGGGCTCTATCGGAAGCTGGCGCCCTGCATGTTTAACGGGAAGAAGGAACATGTGTCTTTTCTCTGTAAATCCCAGGCCCTGGAGCCGATCCTGGACCAGCTCCCCGGTGCGAAATATGTGCGGGAAGGGGAGTTCTGCCGCGTGGATGTGGAGGTGGAAGGGGAAGAAGGAATCCTCATGGTTCTTCTGGCTCAGGGGAGCCGGGTGAAAGTCCTTTCACCGAAAAGCTTGGTGAATCGCTGGCGCGAAGAGGCAGAAGCCATCTGTGAAATGGTGAAATAAGATTTCCTGACCTCTCGATTTCCCAAATCTGTCCGACCCTTCTGTTACACTATAGTCGTAATGACACGGAGCCCCTTTGGGGCCGGTTTGAAAGGAGTTACAGCTATGGAACTTGGAATTTACAGGTACGACATGGAAAATGCTTACAGCGCAGGTAAAGGGACTAAGCGGGCAGATATGATTCTTTCTGCTGCACGGTACATTATGAAAGATGACAGACGTTATGAGACGATGAACCGTTCAGATATTCTCAGCCAGGCTGAATTCCGTATCCAGAATCTTCTGGAGGACCTGGCTGACAACGACCGGCTCCTCTCTATGCTGGAATGGATTGGAGCCAGACTGTTTTCTGATCTTTCCAAAAATTATGCTGGCTTTGATGCTGATAGAGCTCGCAGTGTATTTGACATGAAGATGCAGGGGCTCAGTGCTGTCTATTCTGATGCTGTGATTACTGATTCTTATGGATGGAGCCTGGCCGAAGTCAGGAAGATGGTGAGTAAATGTGTAAAGAAAGAAGGCTGCCCGAGGGTGGTAAGAGAACTGGAGGCGCATTTTAGAGAAATGCCGAGGAAAGGTGCCAAAACCATTTCCCTGGAGGACATCCGTAATGAACAGATCTTCAGCAGGCTGTCCGGTTTGGACAGAGAGTGGTTCAGGTGGTATTACATCTATTATGACTGTGTGAAAAGGCTGGGTCAGGAGCTCAATGATGAATCGAATGAGATGTACTGGGAGCTCTATAACATGGCATTGACGCCTTGCAGCGGAAGCGTGAGGCTCGGGTGCTATGACCCTGCTATGAATCGGGTGATTCTCTATCTCTATCCTATTGCTGAAAAAGCAAAGAAGGATAAGGTCTCTTTTGAAACGGTGCTTGGTGAAGTATGGGCCCATGAGCTCTTTCATGCCTGCCATTGCTTCTGGATGGAAGCATCTGCCGGAGGAAAGGCCTGGACTCGGACAAATATTTCACGTCGGTGGATGGATACGATGAAAGAAGGACTGGCAGACTATTTTGCCTATACCTGGTGCCGGATGGAGAAAACCAGGGAGCACCCTCAGAATAACGGGTACCGCCGGTCATATGACTATGACTTTTTCAAGACTGCCGCCAATCTTGCCAAGTCCTGGACAGATACGAAATTTCCGGGATGGCCCTATGCCGGAGCCAAGGTTTATCTCGCTGCAGATATCTTTGAAGGCAGAGACAGCGGCAATCCCTGGCAGGCAGATGACAGCCCCTCCTTTGCCGTGCTTTATGAAACGCTAAAGCCTGCAAGAAGCAGTTGGAAGGACGCGTGCGAAAAGTTTCTGGATATCTGGAAGCAGTATCGCAGAAGATGGATGGGGAGAATGACCCTGGTGAAAACCGGCTGGCCTTTAGACAATAGAAATCAGCTGGACCTCTATGTTCAGAACGATGAAAATTGTTCGATTTATGATTATTTTATCTTCCATAAGGATGGCTCTCTGGAGCTGGTGAGCGAAGTGGTTGATAAAACCGGTGATTACCCTGATTCTGAGCGTCATACAATACTGGAGGCACCGGAAGTAGTGAGACTGTATAAACTGATTGCTGTATCGCCTGATCAGCCCATCAGAGAAGCCCTGGAAAATAGATTCAAAAGTCGTGACGGAAGTTCAGACTTTGAACCTTTCTGTGAGAGGAATGAGATTCCTGTAAAAATCATGACTATCTGATCATACAGCCGGAAAAAGCCGGTTTAACTGCAAATACAAAGGAAACACTTTATTCACAGGTGCTTCCTTTGATTTTCCTTGAAGAAGAGGCTTATTTATGAAACATGAAATCTACATGTATGATCCGGTGAGTGAATACAGGGAATATGAAGGAACCGGTTTTGCAGGGGATATGCTGGGAACTGCACGGAATATTCTGGAAAATGAGAAGGATTGCTCAAAGATAGATGCTGCAGTCCTTATGGAGTCTGCCGGTAAGAAAACCCTGAAAACCATGGAAAGGGTCATGGATAATGAACAACTCCTTGCCATGCTGGAGCAGCTGGGGAGGCGGCTGGTTTCTGATTTTTCCCCAATGCATTCAGTCCCGGAGGCGGAGGCTGCATGGCATTCCATTGCTGAAAAACTGAGAGGACTCAGTGTTATGATTTCTTCTTCCTGCTTCCATCCCCAGAGTCTTGGATATGGGGAAGAGGATGTGAAGAAGAAGATCGAAGAATGTACCCGGCGGAATGACTGCCCTGCTCCGGTGTTCGAATTGTGGAAACATCTTGCCCTAGAGCCGGATGTGGAAGACCGAACGCCTTCCGGTGAGGCACCTGACATGGATGCAGAAGAGCGCTGGGATGAGTGGGTAAACAAGTACCGGAGCCTTTTGGGGGACCTTCGGAGCTGCCTCTGTAATGACCTGGATGAGGTGTATTGGGAACTCTATTCCATGGCGATGGGAACCTTCTATCTGGACAATCCTCTGAGTGCTTACAGGCCTTCCCGGAACCGGGTGGTTCTCTATATCTATCCCCTCCTGGCGAGGTACTTTAAATGGGGTATTCCCTTTGAGACAGCCCTTGGCATTGCATGGGCCCGTGAAATCTTTCACGTCTTCCACTATGAATGGATGACAGCTTTGTCCGGTAGGGAGGCCTGGAGACAGGGAAATATAGGAATGAAGTGGATAGATACCTTAAAGAAAGGGCTGGCTGACTACTTTGCCTACACATGGTGCCGGATGGAGGAAAAGGCAAATAAGGGGCCCGACGGCCATCTCACAACTGCCGCCCGCAATTTTTCAATGGCCGCTGTCCATATGGCTGGTTGGATAGATAGAGAATTTCCGGGATGGCCCTATGCAGGAGCAAAGGTGTATCTGGCTCAAGAGCTGTACGGAGAAAAAAAGGACGCCAATCCCTGGCAGGCAGAAGACAGTTCTTCTTATGCCGTGCTCTACGAAACGCTCTTCCCTTCAGAAAATCACTGGGAAAATGCACAGGCTGAGATGATGAAAATCTGGAAGCAGTATCGGGAAAAGTGGATGAAGAAAGTGAGCCTGTTTCCGGATGACTGGCCTTTTTCCAAGGAAATGAAAATCGAGCTGTATCATCATAATGATGAAAACAGCGTGCAGGATGTGACTTTTATTTCCCATATGGATCAATCTGTGGAGCTGGTGAGTCAGGTGAAGAATAGAACCGGCAGCCGGCATGATTCAGAGTTTCATGTACTGCTGAAGGCGCCGGAAGCCTCTAAGTTGTTTGAAAACCTGGACTATTGGCCATTTCAAACCGCACTGGAAGGGTTGACGGAAAAAATCAGTGAAGAAGGAATGATGGGGCTGATTGCTTTCTGCGTCGATAATATGATTGACCTGAAAACCTGGACCAATGACCGGGATTTCAATTTTTTGCTTTAAGGAGGAGCCTATGCATAAGGGATTTTATGATTACAGCATGAAACAGGCCTATATGATGACAGAGGGGACGGCGCGGGGAAAAGAAATCCTGGATGACGCCAGATATATCCTGAAGGACTGCCCTGAAGAACAGGACTACAGCCGGCTTCACGAAGTGACAGCGGCAGAGCAGGAAGTGGGAAGGCTCCTCAGCCAGATGCCGGAGGACGACAGGCTGCTCTCTCTCTTGGAAGAAATCGAAGAACGTCTGGCGAATGATATGGTCTATGCCGGTGGCGAGGATATGTCCCTGTCTCTCAAGGCCATGGAACGTTCTCTTCATGGCGGGGAGCATATGACACTGGCTGCCAAATCCCTTAATATCTTTGTTTCTGATGAGGAGGCAGTCTGCAATTTTGGCTATGAGCCGGAAGATTTGGTCAAGGCAGCGGCTCCGCTTCAGACCTGTCGGGTACCGAACGAAATACAGAAACTTCTGAAAATGCTCAAAAGAGAGCCGGGATTTGTGGATGAATCAGAGGCGTCGGAAGAAGAGCGGGAAATGAATTCCCGGAATAAGAAAGGGGAGGTCTATCGTCCCATGGCGCAGGCAGCATGGTGGGATGAATGGGCATCCCTCACCGGTCACCTGCTGGAAGCACTTCCGAAAAGTGAAGATGATGCACTCTGGCGTTTTGTGGGAGCGGCTTTGGAACCTGCGGATTCGGACCTTCGATTTGCCCGCTTTGATCCGCACAGGAACCGGATCATTCTCTATTTGGATAATATCGTTTCCCGCTGCCGCAGTTCCGGCATTTCCTTTGAAGCCGGCTTCTACGCTGCCTACGCCAAAGCCCGGTTTCTGGCCTCTTTCTACCATTGGATGGAAGGGTATGGAAATGATAATTCCGTTTGGCGTCATAGAGACTTCTGGTCACTGAGCATCAGGGAAGGCCTTTCTGATTATTTTGCCTATACCTGGTGCCGGATGAATGCTGAAATCCCGGCCGGTGCTGATGAAAGACAGAAAAATCGAGCTGCCGGATTCAATAAAATGGCGGAGTATCTGGAAAACTCATGGAAGTGCAGAGGATTTCCAGGTTTTCCTGCAGCATCGGCCCAGGTCTTCCGTGCCTGGGAGCTCTTCGGTACAGAAGAAGGTGAGGAAAATCCATGGCTCTCCGATGATTCGCCGGCCTACCGAGTGATTTATGCCCAGGTAACCGCACCGGACGTATCGGAAGGATGGAAATCATCAGAAGATGCGCTTCTTAAGGTGTGGAAATCATTCCGGGCATCCTGGGTAAAGAAAGTGGTACAGGATTTGAAGAACATGGAAGAGCCTGATGAGAACTGATGAGAAAATAGTTGTTAGAAAGAGGGAAAAATCATGGTAAAAACAGAACACAGCGAAATCTCAACGGAAGAACCGTGGGTATTACAGGATGAAATCTTTGATCCGAGAAACATGATGGAAAAACTCAACCGATTTGCCGATGAAGAAGGACTGGTGGAAACGAAAAAGGCGCTCAAGTATGCTGCAGAAAAGCATGCCGGAGCAGTAAGAAAGGGAAGTCCCTATGCCGGCGTGATCCCTTACATCATCCATCCTCTCACCATGGCCTGCCAGGCCCATGCCCTTGGTATCAGAGATGATCGGGTGTTGTCCGTGTGCCTGCTTCACGATGTCTGCGAAGACTGCAATGTCACACCGGAAGAACTTCCTTTTTCAAAGGCCGTACAGAAAAGTGTGGCTCTGATGACGAAACACAGGGAAGAAGGGGAAAGCGAGGAACAGATGGACCGCCGCTACTATGCCGCCCTTGCAGAAGACCCCTGTGCATCCCTGGTGAAAATTCTTGACCGCTGCAACAACGTATCCCTCATGGCTCTTTCCTTCTCCCGTGCCAAGCTCACAGAGTATATCCACGAGACAGAAAGATTCTCGCTGCCCCTTCTGGACACGCTGCGCCATCGCTATCCCCAGTACGCAGATGCTGCATTTCTTGTCAAATATCAGATCAGAAGCATCCTGGAGACTATCAAAGCGCTGCTCAACCATAGCGGCGAGTTCTAAGAAATATCGGATATAAAGTGTAAAGGCCATTCTTTGTCCTTCAGACAAGGTGGTCTTTGTGCCCCATAGAGAAAAAGAATTCGAATCATGAATAAAGGGCCTTTAGCCGGTAATTAACGCCAAAAGGGGCAGGCTATGAAAACCATGGCATAGCTGTTCATTTGAAAAGAAAGGAAAATGATGAAGAAATGGCAAAATGGATGAAATCATCTAAAGATGACAGCGTCAATGAAGTCTGCCAGGATAGGATTTGTCAGCACATGTATCACGGCCTTATGCTTTTCATCACTGCAGACAGGCCGGAAAACGACGCAGGCACCAATGAAAAAAATTTCAAGGATTTGCTGAAATGGGTGAGAATTGCCAATTTTGGCTATAATGAAATCAAATGTAGATATGTAATAAAAGATGAAGCTGCCGGTGAAATGAAATCAGTAGACAATGAAAACTCCCTTTGCATTTATGGTTCTGTGGACAGGGAAAAAGAACTCCTTACCTTGGGAAAGAGACTCGGGAAAAGGTTTAACCAGGATTTTCTTATGTTTGTGGATGCAGATAACATGGCTTATTTGATTTGCATTGGAGAAAACAATGTGGATTATGGGCCTGCAGGAACTAAAGAGGAACTTGGGGAATTTGCCACAGATACATTTATGCAGTATTATTCCGGAATTGGCAAAAAAGAGTTTTCTTTTAAGAGCGTCAGTGCAGCCACTAAACGCAGCCCTAAGTTTTCCGATAATTATGAAGCTGATACTTTAAGACAGGCCATGGAGAAATATGATGACTGGGAATACCATTTTTATCATAGGCCAGGTCTTGAAGACCTTTCCGACAATGAAAGAACAATCCTTGAAAATTTGTAACGCAAGGGGGAGATGGGCATGATGACATACTGCTCATCATATAGGGGAAAAGCTCTTTGAAGACGTGAAGCGCCGCCTGGAAGAGAGGGGAATGATTATGCATGGTGGAACCATTGTGGATGCTACTATCATCAATGCTCCAAGTTCTACCAAGAACAAAGAAGGCAAACGTGATCCGGAAATGCACCAGACCAAGAAGGGAAACCAGTGGTATTTTGGCATGAAGATTCATGCCGGAGTTGATGCCGGAAGTGGCTATGTACACACAATAACCGCAACTGCAGCCAATGTAAGCGACATCAATGAAGCTCATAAACTGATTCGTGATGATGATGAGGTAGTATACGGCGATTCCGGCTATGGTGGCCTGCCAAAGAGAGAGGAAATAAAATCAGACCAAGACAAGTCCCAGATTGATTACAGGATTAACATCAAGCCCAGCCTGCGACTGACAAAGTCCGGCTTTAACGGTTATAACCGGGAAAAGTCAATCGAACACCGCAAGTCAGCCACCCGCTGCAAAGTAGAGCATATATTCCTTATTGTTAAGAGGCACTTTGGCTATTCAAAGGTAGTTTACCGTGGAATAGCTAAGAACTTCAATCGCTTTTATGTGCTGTTTGCAAGTGCCAATATTGTGATGTGCCTCAGGGCAGAACGATCAGAAGAATTTGCTCTGGGCTAAGTGCGCCCTAAATCGGGCAAAATTGAATAAATTGGTAGGAAAATGGTGATATTATGGCTATTTTTGAGGGTATCTCACTAAATTTGTGAAAATATTTCAAAAAAATTTTATTCACAGATTTGTGGAGGCGAAAAGCCTATTTAATCAGCGTTTCCTTAAATAGCTTGCTATTCTCGTCATCCCATTCCTTGCATTGCATAAAAATTTAAGAGTAAAAGCAGACAATGAATGAATTAGCGTTTCCCCCCTGCCTGGCGCGCGCCGTCGTACCTCGTACAGCAGCGGCCGTAGACCATGCAGACACCGAACTCATTGGGCATAGGGGATGGG
>ERZ809146.438-NODE-438-length-21844-cov-7.983386_pt1 | contig 21844 bp, 18 predicted proteins | sample MGYA00520794_ERZ809146 | MGnify/ENA primary metagenome ERZ809146 (study PRJEB31570, sample SAMEA3212995) | Homo sapiens | biome: human-gut; feature: human gut; material: fecal | place: Sweden | collected 2011 ... | reverse complement strand
AGACGCGCGCAATGCGCAGCGGATGCTGGGTGCCGCAACCCGGCCTTGTCGAGCGTTAGCGAGACTGAGAGGTTTTATCAATTCAACATAAAGGATAAAAAGAGTTATGGAAAAGTACGATCTCATCATCGTTGGTGCCGGCCCTGCCGGCATCTTCACCGCTGTGGAGCTGCTGCGCCGCGGCAGCAAGAAGCACATCCTGCTGGTGGAAAAAGGCAAGCCGGTGGAAAAGCGCCACTGCCCCAAGGCCGAGATCGGCCACTGCGTCAACTGCCGCCCCACCTGCGCCATCACCACCGGCTTCTCCGGTGCAGGCGCCTTCTCCGACGGCAAGCTGAGCCTCTCCTATGAGGTGGGCGGCGACCTGCCCAGCCTCATCGGCGAAGAGTTTGCACAGGAGCTCATCGACTACACCGACAAGATCTACCTCGAGTTCGGCGCTGACCCCCATGTGGAGGGCATCTACACCGGCGAGGACATCAAGGAGATCCGCAAGAACGCCATCCACGCCGGTCTGAAGCTGGTGGACTGCCCCATCCGCCACCTCGGCACCGAGAAGGCACAGCAGCTCTATCTCGCCATCCAGAACTATCTGGCTGACAACGGCGTGGAGATGCTCTTCTCCACCGAGTGCGAGAACATCATCCTCGAAAACGAGGAGTGCAAGGGCGTGCTGCTGCGTCAGGGCAACGGAGAGCCCCGCGCCGTCTACGGCGACACCGTGGTCATCGGCACCGGCCGCCGCGGCGCAGACTGGCTTGAGAAAATTTGTGCAGAGCACCATATCGCCCACAAGCCCGGCACCGTGGACATCGGTGTCCGCGTCGAGTGCCGCAACGAAGTCATGGAAAAGGTGAACAAGGTGCTGTATGAGTCCAAGCTCATCGGCTACCCGAAGCCCTGGAAGAACAAGGTCCGTACCTTCTGCCAGAACCCCGGCGGCTTCGTGGCACAGGAGAACTATGACAACGACCTGGCCGTGGTCAATGGCCACAGCTTCAAGGAGAAAAAGAGCGAGAACACCAACCTCGCCATCCTCGTCTCCCACAACTTCACCGAGCCCTTCAACCAGCCCATCGCCTACGCCCAGAAGGTGGGCGAGCTGACCAATATGCTGGGCGCAGGCCACATCATGGTGCAGCGCTACGGCGACATCCTCGACGGCAAGCGCACCTGGGCGAAGGAGCTGGCCCAGTCCAACGTCAAGCCCACCCTGAAGGACGCCGTGGCCGGCGACATCACCGCCGCCATGCCCTACCGCGCCATGACCAACATCATCGAGTTCATCAAGATGCTGGACATGGTCGTCCCCGGCTTCGCCGCCAACGAGACCCTGCTGTACAGCCCTGAGCTGAAGTTCTACTCCAACAAGGTCAAGATGGACTCGAACCTCGACACCAACATCAAGGGCCTGCACTGCCTCGGCGACTCTTCCGGCTGGACCCGCGGCCTGATGATGGCCTCCGTCATGGGCGTGCTGATGGGCCGCAAGCTGGCTGAGAAGGAAGGCTGCTGAAACGCCTTTCTGCACTAAGCTGCGCTGAATATTTGGTTCCCGATGCCTCTCCGCACTCCGCGGAGGGGCATTTTTTGCGCTTCCTGCGGCAAAACCGTGCAGGATACAAAAATCGGCAGAAAAAGTCAATTTTCGTCAACCCTGAAAATTTATGGGAATTTGAATTGATTTTCTTCGTTCAAACTGCTACAATCTCAAGTAGAACTCAAGAAGAAATTGTGTCTTGCGCATAATGCGAGGAGGGATCACTTATGTGCGAAGCCCCCGGAAGCGTAGTAACGCTGCTATGTTCCGGCATCCAGCTTTACAGCGCCGAGAGGCGCATTGCGGACTGCATCCTTGCAAATGTAAAGCGGGCGTCGATGTGTACGTCAGCAGAACTGGCCCGGCTGAGCTGTTCGTCCGAGGCCACCATCACCCGGCTGTGCCACAAACTGGGGTTCGAGAACTACCGCAAATTCCAGCTGGCGCTGGCACGGGACGCCATGGAGCAGCAGGAAGCCCAGCGTATGCGGGACGAAGGGCAGGACGAGCTGCATCAGGCACTTCTGAACATTCTGGCAAACCGCGAAGAGGAGCTGCGGGCCACCATTCAGGCCATTGATACCCGCCAGCTGCGGCAGATACTCTCTCTGCTGCGCAGCTGCGAGGTCATGGAGGTGGTCTCTGAGGGCGGCGGCCTGCCGGTGGCCTTCGATGCCTCCATCCGGTTCAGCCACCTGGGCAAGCGGTGCGTTTCCAGCGCAGTCCACGAGAAGAACCTTGCCTTTGCTCAGACGCTGACCCCCAAAGACATCCTCATCGTGCTCTCGGCCTCCGGGCAGAGCGCCAGGCTGGAAGAGGTGTCCGCTGTCGCCAAAGGGCGGGATGTACCGGTGCTGGTCATTACCTGTGACAGCCACGGCCCGCTGGCCCAGCTGGCCGACTATGTGATGACGGCTTCCAACCGCGAACAGCGGCTCATCGAGGGCAGCCATGCGGCATCGCTGCTCTCGCCGAACGTCCTTATCGAGGTGCTTTACTACCTGCTGCGGATGGAAAATCTGTAAAAAACAAACGCTGGCACGTTCGTGACAGCGTTTGTTTCATCATCAGAGCTCTAGATCACTGGGCAGGATGACATCCAGCTCCGCCGCAGGCTCTGCCACGAGGCGGCGGCTCTGGTTGAAGATGGCCTTTTCCAGCGTGTTGCGGGCGAGACGTCCATTGCCCGCCGTGCGGGCATCCTCTGCCTGGCGGCGCTCGTAGTAGCCTCGCAGCGGTTCTGTGCAGCTCTCGGCCAGCCTGTAGCCCTTGCCCCTCGCCAGCACATTCGTGATGTCCAGCAGCTCATCGGCAGTGTAATCCGGGAACTCTATCTTGTTCGGGAAGCGGCTGGCAAGGCCGCTGTTGGCGGTCAGGAACGTCTCCATCTCCCTGGTGTAGCCCGCAAGGATGACCACCAGCTCGTCGCGGTGGTCTTCCATCCCCTTCACCAGCGTGTCGATGGCCTCAAGGCCGAAGCTGTCCTGCTCGCCCCGGTAGAGGCTGTAGGCCTCGTCGATGAAAAGGACGCCGCCCAGCGCGCTCTGGATGACGCTGTTGGTCAGGGGGGCGGTGTGGCCGGTGTAGCGGCCCACGAGGTCTCCCCGGCTCACCTCCACCAGCTGCCCGCCCTTGAGGGCGCCGATGGCCTTGAGGTATTTTGCCACGAGCCGGGCGATGGTGGTCTTGCCGGTGCCGGGGTTGCCGGTGAAGATCATGTGCATCGAGAGGCTGGCGGTCTTGAGGCCCGCCGCCGCACGGCGCTGCTGCACCTGAATGTTATCGGCAAGACCGAAGACGTATTCCTTCACTGGTGCAAGACCCACGAGGTCGTTCAGCTCTTTCCTGATTTCTTCCACTGCGCCGGTATAGGCGGCGGGCAGCAGGTCGAAGAGCTTCTGGGGTTCGGCGTCGTTGAGGGCAAAGTCTAGGCCGTCCTCCCGGGCAGTCAGTGTAATCGTTCCGGTAAGCGTGGCATCTGTTTGCAGACAGTATTCGCTCAGAGCACGGAATATCTTATCGCAGCAGGCGGTCAGCCCCGCCGCACCCTGCTTCGGGCTGCACTGGGCCGCCACATAGTCCCGCACATCCGCGCCCGCCGACAGGGTCAGGCCGAGGCGGGTCTTCACTTTTGCGGCCAGCGCGTTGAGCTGCTGGGCGGCCAGCGCGGCGAGGGCTTCCCGCGCAAAGGCGCTGGTCTCACAGACATCGCCCAGCGCCGAGACGAAGGCCGCACCGAACTTGTCAGCCAGCGCCTCCCGGCCCTTCTGGGAGAAGAAGACAAGGTACTTGCCGCAGGGAGTGATGCGGCTCACAGCCCCGGGGGCAAGCGCCGTTCCGGCGTCCACGAGGATGCCCTCCTTGTTGACAAGATACCGGCTGGACAGGGGCGCACTGCCCTTGACGGCGAGGTCTGCCAGCGTCTTCAAAAAGCCCGGGTAGCAGCTCTCGTAGTGCTCAAAGACCAGGATCTCGCCCGGCGCATGGAGGGCGGCGTACAGATCCTGCAAAAAGAGCTTTTCAGCCCCCGAGTTGGGGTAAAGCGCTAGATCCATAACGGCCAGCTTATCGCTCTGCAAAAGACCCCGGACGGCCATGCAGCGGGCCGTCTCCGTCAGAGTGAAATGCCGCCCCGTGCCGGGCGCACCGCAGAGCAGGATGACGTTCCGGGCCGTGGGGGCCTCCGTCCCCAGCACGAAAGGCCGGCGCATCGCCCGCACGACGCCGTCCACGAAGGCGTCCTGCCCCAGCACTGTCTTTTTCACCTCAGCGGCCAGCCCTTCGAAGCTGCCCAGATGCTCCTGTTTGACTTCGGTGGTGCCTTTGGCCAGCAGGCCGTCGGCCTCCATATCCTCAAGCATCTTCCGGCTCTGGGCCAGCGCCTCCTGTGTGGTGTCTCTGCGCAGCTCGGCGTTCTGTTTTTTCAGCATTTCGTCCAGCTTTTTCTGCTGCTCGAGCAGGGCTGAGTTCATATCGGGCAGACCGGGCTTTTCCGGCGGCGTTTTCTGCGTATCAAAGCGCAGTTTTCCTCCCGGGCCGAACACTCCGTTCATCAAGTTCTCCCAATCGTCGGTGTATGCCATCTGCCTGCCTCCATCCTGCGTTTTTTCCCAGTATAGTGTACTTTGCCCCCTTTTGCAAGAAAAGTCTTGAAAATCCACGGGCAGGCGGGTACACTAATTTTATATTGATTTGATATGCGAAGGGAATGGAACGAAATGAAAACGCCCGCAGAGTGGAAAACGCTGTTCGAGAGCAGCGCCTTTGCACGGCAGACAAACTACAGCGGCCCTCTGGGGCCGGAATATAACCCCTCCGGCACCCGGCTCCGGCTCTGGGCGCCCACGGCGCAGAAGGTATCAGTCAACCTCTACCGCCGGGGCGACGGCGGGGCCTGCATGGGGACCCTGCCGCTGGAACAGCACGGGCAGGGCGTCTGGTCGGTCTATCTGCCCGGCGACCAGCACGGACATTACTATACCTTTACCGTCGAGGTGGACGGCACAGCATACGAGACGGGCGACCCCTACGCCCGGGCGGCAGGCGTCAACGGCCTGCGGAGCATGATTTTAGACGCGCCCCGCATCGACCCGACCGACTGGAACCACGACCACCGGGTCATCGTCCCATCCTCCCGCCGGACGGTGTGGGAGGTCAGCGTCCGTGACTTCTCGCAAGACCCGGCCTGCGGCGTTCGGAATGCATGGCGGGGCAAATTCATGGCCTTTACCCAGAAGGGAACCACCCTTTCTTCCGCCGGCACCTTCCCCACCTGCCTCGACTATCTCAAGCGGCTGGGAGTGGGCTATGTGCAGCTGATGCCCATCTTCGACTTCGGCAGTGTGGACGAGAGCCGCCCTCTCACCCGGCAGTACAACTGGGGCTACGACCCCACCAACTACAACGTCCCCGAGGGCAGCTACTCCACCGACCCCACGAAAGGCGAAGTCCGGGTGCGGGAATGCAAGGAGATGATAGCTTCTCTCCACGCGGCGGGCATCGGCGTCATCATGGACGTGGTGTACAATCATATGTACCGCAGCGAGAACCCGCTGAACAGCACGGTGCCTTATTATTTCTTCCGGCAGAACCCGGACGGCAGCTTCTCCAACGGCAGCGGCTGCGGCAACGAGTTTGCCAGTGAGCGGCCCATGGCCCGGAAATACCTCATCGACTCGGTGCTCTACTGGGCGCAGGAATATCACATCGACGGCTTCCGCTTCGACCTCATGGGCCTCTACGACGTGGACACCATGAACGAACTGCGGGCCGCGCTGGACGCTCTGCCGTGCGGCAGAAGCATCCTGATGTACGGTGAGCCATGGCAGGGCGGCGGGAGCCAGCTCCACCGGTACGAGGCCAACAAGGCGAACCTCGCCATGCTGTCCGAGCGCATCGGCGTCTTCTGCGACAACACCCGCGACGTCATCAAGGGCGGCTGTTTTGACGCCCGAGAGCCGGGTTACGTCGAGGGCAAACCGGGCAGCTTCTGGGACATCGGCGGGGCCGTGGCCGCGTGGTGCCGCAGCGACAAACTGCCCGCCCATTCGCCCTCCCAAATCGTCAGCTATGTGTCCGCCCACGACAATTTCACTCTCTGGGATAAGCTGATGCTCGTCCGGTACGCCCGTCCCGAGTACACTGCCGCCGACTCGGCGGCGCTGGCCCAGAACCGGCTGGCGGCGGGCATCTATCTCACCTGCATGGGGATGCCCTTCATGCAGGCCGGCGAGGAGTTCGCCCGCACCAAAAAAGGTCAGGGCAACACCTACCGCTCTTCGCCCTCCCTCAACCGTCTGGACTGGAAGCGGGCCGCACAGTTCCACGGACTGGTGGACTATTACCGGGGCCTGCTGGGCCTGCGGGCGCAGTTCCCCCGCCTGAGCGCCTCGGATGCGGCCAGCCCGGCGGCCATCAAGTTTTTCTCGCTGGAACAGCCCCTCGTGGGCTGGACTTTGCCCGCCACACCCGGCGACAGCGCGGCATGGCGGGCACTCTGCGTCTTTTACAATCCCACGGAAGAAGAAAATCGGGTCCGCCTGCCCGATGGCCAGTGGAAATTGCTGAGCGACGGCGTATCGTCTGCGCTCTGGAAAGGCCCCAGCCGGGTCTGTGGCGGCGAAGTGACACTGCTGCCATACAGTGCAACGATTTTCGGCCAGGTATAACAAAAAGCGGCCCGCCGCTTTGCGCGGCGAGCCACCCAATAATATCCTGATTTAGCCCTGCGGGTTCTGCTGAGGTGCAGACTCGGCAGACTTCTCCTGACGAGATGCGCCGTTGGTGGCATTTCCGCTGTTGGAGGCGTTCTTTTCGCCCAGCGTCAGGCTGACAGTCTGCATCTGACCGTCGCGGGCGACGGTGATGGACAGGGTATCACCGGCAGAGTGCTCCTGCATCAGGGTGCCAAGGTCGGTCTTCTGGGCTACCTCGGTGTTGTCGATGCTGACGATGCGGTCACCGGCCTTGAGGCCCGCCTTATCGGCAGGGCCGCCGGACACGACGTCCACGACGTAGATGCCGTAGGCGTTGACGCCCAACTGTGCCGCCGTCTGTGCGTCGTTGACAGCCAGATAGGTGATGCCCATGTAGGGACGGCCCGTGACGTAGCCGTTCTCCAGCAGGTCCTGCGCCACCTTGATGGCGTCGTTGATGGGGATGGCGAAGCCCAGACCCTCAGCGTCAGAGCTGGAAGACTTTGCGTTGACGATGCCGATCAGCTCGCCGTTCATGTTGAACAGGCCGCCGCCGGAGTTGCCGGGGCTGACAGAAGCATCCATCTGAATGAGGGACATGGTGTTGACAGAGCTGGAGCTCTGGATGGAGACACTGCGGTTCAGGGCGCTGACGATGCCGCTGGTGACGGTGCCGCCCAGCTCACCCAGCGGGTTGCCCACGGCCAGCACGTTGTCGCCCACGGCCAGCTTGTCGCTGTCGCCCACGATGGCGGGGGTCAGGCCGTCGGCATCGACCTTGATGACGGCGATGTCGCTGGTGGAATCCTCGCCCACGACGGTGGCGGTGTAGTCCTTGTCGCCGATGGTGACGGTGATGTTGGACGCGCCGCTCACGACATGGTCACAGGTGAGGATGTAGCCATCCGAGCTGATGATGACGCCGCTGCCGGCGCCGCTCTCCACCTGGCTCTGGCCGTACCAGGACCACTGGGAGTAGACCACCTGCTCGGTGGTGATGACCACGACGCTGGGGCTGACGGTCTTGGCCACCTGTGCGGTGGTCATGCCGCTGGAAACAGCCGTGCCTTCGGCGGCGCTCTCAGAGTCTGCCGAAGAGCTGCTAGACCGCTCCACCTGCTGGATGATGACTTTGTTATTGCCGCCGAAGCGTGCGCCCACAAAGCCGCCCATAAAGCCCATGGCTGCGGCCAGCACCAGAGCGACGATGCTCTTTACAGCCTTGCCTGCATTCTTCTTAGGCTTCTTCGGCGCGGCAGGGGCTGTGTTCTGCGGGCCTGCGGGGGGCGGCGTTGCGCCGCCGGAAGGCTGGGTGTTCTCGCTGAAGGTAGAAGCAGTGTTTGCGGTGTTCATGCCGCTGGAACCCACATTGGGGTAACCGGCATCACCGGCAGGATTATTGGAAGAGGAATAGTCATATTCCCATTTGTTTTCATCCATCGTGATTACTTCCTTTCTAAGGGATATGGTCAGGGGAAGAGCTTTTCCGCTCCTCTCCGGCACGGTTTTATTCTATCTGCTAATTGTGAAAATCAATCGTTTCCCCAGTGAAGAATGTGTGAAATCAGAAGTTGTTTCCATAGCCAGAGTGCGCCGGATAAACGAGATTTTTTGCCCGCAGGCAAGGCGATTTTCCGCAGCAATCCTGACGGATTGCAAGGGAAAGCAACGCAGAATGCGGTCAAAAAAGCCGTTCAGACGGTGTGCAATGGTTATGGAAACAGCTTCCAAGTCCTAAGGAGTTTCTATGAAAATCAGCGCCACTCAAACGGGCTTTGCCCTTTATAAAGAGGCCGACATCATTGGCCGGTGCGACGTCACGCCCACCCCAAAAGGCGCGGACATCACGGCCCTGTCCGTCCTGTTCCAGTGGCGGCGGAAAGGCTACGGCTCCTACCTGTTAAAAGAGATATTGCGCCGGTTCGGCGGTTATGACCGAGAGGCTGCGACGGTGTTCACCGCGCCTCTGCCCGCCGACGAGGGCGAAGGGCTGTTCTGGCAGAAATTCGGCTTTGCGCCTGAGGATGGGCGGCTCGTCCGCCGCCGCACCCCCGATTTGACGGCGGTGCGCTTTGTGCAGGACTATCTTGCCGCCCATCTCCCCCACCCGAAGCTCTGCATCGACGCCACCTGCGGCAACGGCGGCGACACGGCGTTCCTCTGCCGCCTTGCCGGCCCGGAAGGCCGGGTGCTGGGCTTCGACATCCAGCCCGAGGCCATCACTTCCACCCGCGCCCGGCTCGAAAAGCAGGGCCTTACGGCAGAGCTTATCTGCGACAGCCACGCGAACCTCTTACAGTATGTCCGGCCCGGCACGGCGGACATCGTGATGTTCAACTTCGGCTGGCTGCCCGGGGCCGACCACAGCGTCTTCTCCACAGCAGACAGCAGCATCCCTGCGCTGGAAGCCGCCCTCGCGGCGCTGCGCGCCGGCGGCGTGCTCAGCGCCATCCTCTACAGCGGGCGCGTCATCGGCACGGACGAAAAGCAGAGCATCCTCGGCTGGCTGCGGGCTCTCCCGCTGGAAAAATATACCGTACTGGTGTGCGATTTTGCCAACTGGGCCGACACCGCGCCCCTGCCCTGCCTTGTTCTGAAAAAATAGCAAAAACTCTTGCATCCATGTGGATTTTCTGTTAAAATAAGCGTTGTATGTAATTTTATAGGAGAGTTTCCCATGTAAACAGACCCTATTGTTTGCTGATACATCCACCCGGCCCTTCGCGGGGCCGCATCTCAGGAGAACGAAACTTTTATGACAAATCGTGAAGAAATCGAGCGCCGCCGGACGTTTGCTATCATCAGCCACCCCGACGCCGGCAAAACGACGCTGACCGAAAAGCTGCTGCTGTACGGTGGAGCCATCAATCAGGCTGGCTCTGTCAAGGGCAAGCAGAGCGCAAAGCACGCCGTGTCCGACTGGATGGACATCGAGAAGCAGCGCGGCATCTCCGTCACTTCCTCTGTACTGCAGTTCAACTACGCAGGCAAGTGTGTGAACATTCTGGACACCCCGGGCCATCAGGACTTCTCGGAGGACACCTACCGCACCCTGATGGCAGCCGACTCGGCTGTCATGGTCATCGACGCTGCAAAGGGCGTCGAGGCCCAGACCATCAAGCTGTTCAAGGTCTGCACCCTGCGCCATATCCCCATCTTCACCTTCATCAACAAGATGGACCGCGAAGCCCGCGACCCCTTTGAGCTGATGGAGAACATTGAGGAGATTCTGGGCATCAAGACCTACCCCATGAACTGGCCCATCGGCTGCGGCAAGGAGTTCAAGGGCGTGTTCGACCGCAACACCCGCAAAGTGCTTGCTTTCTCCAGCGACGGCCGCGCCAACGGCGTCAAGAAAGTCGAAGAGACCGAGGCTGAGCTGGGCGATGCCGCACTGGACGAACTGCTGACCCCCTACCTGCACCAGCAGCTGGTGGACGAAATTGAGCTTCTGGACGGTGCTGCCGAGGAATTTGACCTTGACCGCGTGCTGCGCGGCGAGCTGAGCCCCGTGTTCTTCGGCTCTGCGCTGACCAACTTCGGCGTCGAGCCCTTCCTCGAGAACTTCCTCCGCCTCACCCCCACCCCGCTGGCCCGCGTGGACAGCCTGACCGGCGAGGCCGTTGACCCCTGCCGTGATGAGTTCTCTGCCTTCATCTTCAAAATTCAGGCCAACATGAACAAAGCCCACCGCGACCGTATCGCCTTCATGCGCATCTGCTCGGGCAAGTTCGAGCGCGGCATGGAAGCCTACCACGTGCAGGAGGGCAAGAACATCAAGCTGGCCACCGGCACCCAGCTGATGGCGCAGGACCGCGCCATCGTCGATGAAGCCTACGCAGGCGACATCATCGGCCTGTTCGACCCGGGCATCTTCTCCATCGGCGACACCCTGTGTACCGGCAAGAAGAAGGTCGAGTTCGCCGGCATCCCCACCTTCTCCCCCGAGCACTTTGCCCGCATCGAGCAGAAGGACACCATGAAGCGCAAGCAGTTCGTGAAAGGCATGGAGCAGATCGCTCAGGAGGGCGCTATCCAGATCTTCCGCGAAGTGGGCGGCGGTATGGAAGAAGTCGTGGTCGGCGTCGTCGGCGTGCTGCAGCTGGAAGTGCTGGAGTACCGTCTGAACACCGAGTACAACGTCGAGATCCGGATGCAGCAGCTCCCCTTCGAGCAGCTGCGCTGGATCCAGAACGACCCCGACACTTACGTCCTGCGTGACCTCGACCTCACCAGCGACACCAAGGCTGTCGAGGACATGAAGGGCAACCGCCTGCTCCTGTTCACCTCCGATTGGGCTATCCGCTGGGCTGAAACGCACAATGAGACGTTAAAGCTGAGCGAATTTGGCAATATTTAAGTTACAGGTTCCCAAGAGCTGCTGTGCAGAAGACCTGCATGGCAGCTCTTTTTGGAATAAATCTAAAATGCAACAATATATACCAGTCAGCGACAACACCCCCCTTCGCGGGGCGCTGCCGGAAAAGAAGGTAACGATTTATGGAAAAACGTAACATTGGCAAAAGCGGCCTCTCCGCACCATTTCTGGGGCTTGGCACCTGGGCCATCGGCGGCGGCAGCTGGTGGGGCGACAACGACGACGCCCTGTCGGTAAAAGCCATCGAGACTGCCGTAGAGCAGGGCATCACCTGGATAGACACCGCCCCCATCTACGGCCTTTACCACAGCGAAGAGGTGGTGGGCGAAGCTTTGCGCCACATCGACCGGGACAAGGTCATCCTCTCCACCAAGTGCGGCCTCGAGTGGCGGCACGAAAGCCCCGTTCTCCACAAGGTGGTGGACGGCGTGCAGACCTACCGCGACCTGTCGGCCAAGAGCATCATCGAGGACGTGGAAGACAGCCTGCGCCGTCTCGGCACCGACCATCTGGACGTGCTCTACACCCACTGGCAGACGCCCGACCTGAACATCTTCCCGCTGGAAGAGACTGTCGAGGCCATGATGAAGCTCAAGGAGCAGGGAAAAATTCGTGCCATCGGCGCGTCCAACACCACCGCTGAGTTCATCCGCGGCTACTGCAAATACGGCCAGCTGGATGTCATTCAGGAAAAGTACAGCCTGCTGACCCGCCGCATCGAAAAGCAGCTGCTGCCCACCTGCAAGGAGCTGGGCGTGTCCATTCAGGCTTATTCTCCCTTGGAGCAGGGCCTGCTCACCGGCAAGGTGACCATGGACACCACCTACCCCGAGGGCAGCACCCGGAACACGAACCCCTGCTTCCAGCCCGCCCGCCGGATACAGGCCATCCGGCTGCTGGACAGCTGGTCTGACCTCTGCGAGAAGTACCACTGCACCAAGGCGCAGCTGGTCATCGCCCTGACGGCCCGGATGATCCCCGGCCTGCACGTGTTGTGCGGCGCACGGACGCCGGAGCAGGCCATCGACAACGCCGGTGCGCTCCACATCGCACTGGAAGGCGCCGACGCCGTCCAGATGAAGTGGGACGTGGACGCCATTTCCTGAGCAAAACCGCAGATATGAAACGAGCAGAGCCTCCACCGAAAGGTAGAGGCTCTGCTCGTTTTATATCTGGATTCTTTATGATAAACTGGAATTTATCTAACTTTTCCTTGAAAGCCTAAATTCTTCAAAGCATCTTCTCCAAACTTTGCAAAGTCACCTTCTGCACCAAAAGAAAAGAAAGCTTCTTTACCACCAGTGGCAATAATATCTGCACTCTGATACCCCTGATACTCGGATAACATAATTACTAAACTGGCATAACTTCCTGTTCGTAAAAACCAGTTTTCAAAAATTAATAGTAGTGTTTTGGTGTCTCCCAATTCACGTATAATTTCGTCTTTGAATTCCACATCGGAGAACTTACGTTTATCAAATTCTTCTTTGATTTTATTTTTGATTTCATCTAATTCATATCGTTTTTTAGCATACATTTCGACTTTCTTGCTTGCCATTGAAAACGCTCCTTTCAAATTCCGATTTGCCGACCTCACCCATTCTCCTTCCAGAACAGCCCGCCGCTGGTCTGGAAGAGCAGCCACGGATTGATGCTCTTGCTGCCGAGCTTGAAGTCCATGGTCAGGTCTTCGCCCAATGCGCCCACGGCCTGCCCGCGCTCCACGCTCTGGCCCTCGCTCACCGAGAGAGCATCCAGCCCGTAGAGGTAGCTGCGCATCCCGCAGCCGTGGTCGATGACGACGGTGTTGCCGGTGAGGGCAAGGTTCCGGGCCAGCACCACGACGCCGTTGGCGGGGGCGCGGCAGGGATCGCCCGGGATGGTGTAGAGTTTCGTGGAGTTCGATTTGCTTCCCTGCTTGCCGCCGGTGACTTTGGTCTGGCCGAAGTCCACCAGAGTCATGTAATTCTCCGCCGGGCAGGCGAAGCCGCCGCTCCACAGCTTTTCGCGGGCGGGCTGCTCATAGAGGGGCCAGACGGCGTTGCGGAACTCGGTGTTGGCAGCTTCGGAGGCTTCCGGTTCGGCTTCGATTTCAACCGTGCCGAAGTCCTTCGGGATGACGGTGATGTTCTTCACTACCGTCTCGCCGCCCACGGTAAAGGTCACTTCATGCGCACCGGCAGCGGCATTGTAGGCCGCCGGGATATAGGCTCGCCACCCGCTGCCCAGACGGACAGCCTGCACATTGCCGAGGTCTGTTTCCACCGTAGGGGCCGTCTCACCCACCATGCCGGTGAAAGCCGCGGCCACCGTGCCGCCCTGCTCCATCCGTTCGGCGGAAAGCTCCACCTCGGCGCTTGCCTGCAGCGTAAAGCGGAAAGAGTAATAATACCAACCGATGGGCTTCGCGGGCTTTTCGAGCCGGACGTCCTGCCGCAGCTCGCCGGTGCTGCCGCCCTCGAACTGGGTGGCCAGCATATTTTCCGGCAGACGCCAGACGGTCAGCTCGGCCTTATAGTCGCCGTTGGCCGGGAACAAAAAATCGTCGTAGGTGGCCGCAGTCCCCTCGAAGACCACATTGCCCGCGCTATCGGTGATGGTCAGCGGGCCGTAGCTGTACCACTCGGGCAGAGCGAAGGCCGGGTGGGCGTCGTAGAGGACGCCCAGCTTCTGCACCGTGAGGGTGCGGGGGCTGGCGAAGACTTTATCCACCTGCCCGCCCAGCAGCGGTACCTGCCAGCACCAGCCGTTGGGCTCCAGCTCCTGCCCGGCGAACTGCACCTCAGACGCGGGCTTCGCGCCCTCCGAGGTGAACGAATAGCTCACGCCCAGCACCGCCGCAAGCAGCACCACGACGCCCAGCGCGACGCCGATGAGCCATAACAAAAGCCGCTTCATATGTACTCTCCTCCTAAAGTTTGGGCGCAAGCGCCTGAGAGGGTATAAAAAGGCGCACCGGCACAGCCCTGTTACAGACTGCCGGTGCGCCCTTCGTCATTTTGTTCTGTTTCGGCCCGCGTTATTCGGCAGTATCCTCAGCGGGAGCAGCCTCGTCTTCGGCCTCGTCTTCGGCCTCAGCAGGCTCTTCCTCAGCGGGGGCGGCGGTATCCTCGCCGAACAGCAGACGCTCGTACTCGTCCAGCTCCTTCTCACGGCGGCGCAGATAAACAGCCACAGCAGCCAGCGCACCAGCCACAGCAGCCAGCGTTGCGATAACAGCGATCAGACAGGATTTCTTCATAGGTTCAGCACACTCCTTTTTGGTCGAACCAGCGGTCCAGCTATTTTCAGCGGTCGTTCCGCGGCACAGGCTCGGTCTATTCTGAAACTATTATACCCGGACTTCACGAAAATTACAACCAAAAAGGCAAAATTTTGCTTTTTTCAGAGTCCCAGCTTTTTCTTATACGCCTTGAATGCGCCGGGCAGGGTGTATTCGTTCTGCAGCTGTTCGCGGCTGGTCCAGACACAGCCCGCCGGAGCTTCCGCACTGCCGACGCAGACAGAATAGCCGCTCATCCGCCACTCAATGTGGCTGAAAATATGTTTTGCCGCCGGCAGAGGTTCGATGCCCTCACAGGCAAGGCCCAGCGCTTCCAGCCGGCCGCAGACTTCTTCGGCGCTGAGGGCTTCGCCCTCCCACAGAAGCGGCTGCCACAGACCGGCCAGAAGACCTTTTTCGGGCCGCTGCTGCAACAGGAAGCGCTCTTCGGCATCTTCGGCCAGCACTACCGTCACCGGCTCGATGCGCCGTGCCTTGGGCGCAGCCTTATGGGGCAGTTCCAGCGCCGTACCGGCCCTGCGGGCTTCACACAGAGACGCCAGCGGACACTGCTCGCAGAGCGGTGAGCCGTTCGGCACACAGACCAGTGCGCCCAGCTCCATCAGAGCCTGGTTGTAGTCGCCCGCCTTCTCGGGGGGCTGGTGCTCCATGACCCGGGCCGTAAAAGCTCGTTTTACTGTCGGTTCTGTAATAATGTCAGGGTCATTATACAGTCTGGAAAACACCCGCAGCACATTTCCGTCCACCGCCGGGACGGCCAGCCCGAAGCTGATGGACGCGACGGCTCCCGCCGTACTGCTCACAGACGATGCGGGCCGCCTTTTGCAGGTTGCGCACCCGGCTGTAGTAGCCCAGCCCCTCCCAGAGCTTGTGGAGCTTTTCTTCTTCGCACGCCGCCAGCGCGGGAATGTCCGGCAGGGCGGCGAGGAAGCGCTCATAATAGGGCAGCGCCGCCGAGACGCGGGTCTGCTGCAGCATGATCTCGCTGAGCCAGACGTGGTAGGGGCTGGGGTCGGTGCGGAAAGGCAGGATGCGCTGGTTCTTGTAGAACCATTCCAGCAATGCCGGGGCGATGTTTTCCACTTGTTTTGCTCTCCTTGTTGAAAATAAAAGAAAACCTCTCAGTCAAAGCCTGCGGCTTTGCCAGCTCCCCTACCGAGGGGAGCCTCTGGCGAAAAGGAAAAGTTTCCCGTTCTGCCAAAGCCTCTCCTCGTCAGGAGAGGTGGCATTGCGAAGCAATGACGGAGAGGTTGACTCACTGATCAGAAACCGTAAGCCGTGCGGGGGAAGGGCAGCACGTCACGGATGTTCTGGATGCCCGTGAGGTACATGATCATGCGCTCGAAGCCCAGACCATAGCCTGCGTGCTCCACGCCGCCGAACTTGCGGAGGTTCAGGTACCAGTCGTAGCTGGACTTGTCCAGACCCAGCTCGTCCATACGGGTCACGAGCTTGTCGTAGTCCTCCTCACGCTGGCTACCGCCGATGAGCTCGCCGATGCCGGGGACCAGCATATCGGCTGCGGCGACGGTCTTGCCGTCGGCGTTCTGCTTCATGTAGAAGCTCTTGATCTCCTTCGGGTAGTCGGTGACGAAGACAGGCTTCTTGAACACCACCTCGGTCAGGTAGCGCTCGTGCTCGGTCTGGATGTCCACGCCCCACTCCACGGGGAACTGGAACTTCTTGTTGTTCTTCTTCAGGATCTCGATGGCGTCAGTGTAGCTGATGCGGCCAAACTCGCTGTTTGCCACCAGCTCAAGGCGCTCGATGAGGCCCTTGTCGATGAACTGGTTGAAGAAAGCCATCTCATCGGGGCAGTTGTCCAGAACGTAGCGGATAACGTACTTGGTCATGGCCTCGGCGGTGTCCATGTAGCCATTCAAATCGCAGAACGCCATCTCCGGCTCGATCATCCAGAACTCGGCGGCGTGGCGGGTGGTAAAGCTCTTCTCCGCGCGGAAGGTGGGACCAAAGGTGTACACCTTGCCGAACGCCATTGCCATGGCCTCGGCTTCCAGCTGGCCGGAAACGGTCAGGTTGACGGGCTTCTCGAAGAAGTCCTTGGTGTAATCGACGGTGCCGTCCTCGTTCTTGGGGACGTTGTCGAGGTCGAGGGTGGTGACGCGGAACATCTCGCCGGCACCCTCACAGTCGGAAGCGGTCAACAGCGGAGAGTGGGCGTAGACGAAGCCGTTCTCCTGGAAGAACTTGTGGATGGCGTAAGCTGCCACGCTGCGGACGCGGAAAGCGGCGTTGAAGGTGTTGGTACGGGGGCGCAGGGTGGGCATGGTGCGCAGATACTCCATGCTCATCTTCTTTTTCTGCAGCGGATACTCGTCGGCGGGGCAGTCGCCCAGTATTTCCACGCTGTCAGCATTCAGCTCGAAAGGCTGCTTTGCCTGCGGAGTCAGCACGATGCGGCCCACGACGCGCAGGCTGCTGTACAGGCCGGTGTGGACGACCTCATCGTAGTTTGCCAGCTTGCCGGCTTCCAGCACGACCTGCAGGGTCTTGAAGCAGCCGCCGTCCGACAGGGCGATGAAGCCGATGTTCTTGGAGTCGCGGATGTTCTTTGCCCAGCCGCATACGGTGACGACCGTACCATCGGCGGGGGTGTTCTTGTACAGCGAAACGATCTCAGTGCGTTCCATAGTTTTTCTCCTTATCGATTTTACAAAAGAAAAAGACAGCTTTTCTCCCTGAAAGTTCAGGGCGAACAAGCTGTCTTGTAATGTCCGCGGTGCCACCTGAATTACCGGAAGTGTCCGGTCGCTCACGCGCTCAAGTAAAAGCGCTGCTCCGTTAACGCTGAGCCTGCGGCGCACCTACTGGCGGCGCATTTTTATCACTGCGCCCTGTTCAGTTTGCTGCTCCCGGGTGTTCGTTCACGCACCGTCCGCGCACGGCTCCCAGCTCTGCCGCGCTCTCTGTGGCGTTGTGATGCGCTACTTTTCCCAATCACTGCATTTACCAGTAAAATATAGCACTTTGCCGCCGTTTCGTCAAGTATCCGAGCCAAGCAGGGCCTGCACAAGGCCGTTGGCCGCCAGCTGCCCGGCGTAGAGGGCCTCGTTGAGGTTATTGCCGTGGCCTCCTATCTCGATGAGCAGACTGCCGGTGGTGAGGTCCTGATTATAAAAGCGGTAGCTGAACAGCACAGGCCGGGTGAAACCGGGGTACATCCCCTCCATGCTCCGCTCCCATGCGGCGGCAAATCGGAGGTTCTGCCGCCAGCCGGGCAGCCGGACGCTGCCGCCGTTGTCGCACCCGCAGATGATCATGACCTGCGCGGCCTGCCGCCCGTCCACGGTGCAGACCGGGGCCATCCGGGAACCTCCCTCTGTCTCGATGGCGTCCCGGTGGACGTCCAGCACCACCTTGATGCTGGGGTACTGGGCCAAGTACCGCTGGACGACGGCCCGGCTGTTCTCGTAGCTGCCGGTGTAGCTGGGGTAGTCGTTCAGGGTCTCGTCGTGGAGGGTGTTCAGCCCGGCGGCGTTGAGGGTGTCGGCCATCACCCGGCCCACGGCACACATATTCAGGTTCGTGTCGGTGGTACGGGCGCCGTCGCCGGGCGAATACCACAGCCCCGCCGAGAGGCGGTAGTCCTCAGTGGCGTGGGTGTGCATGATAAGGATCTGCGGGTCAGGGCTGTCCTTTTCGACGCCAAAGGGCAGTGGCTCCTGTATCTCTGCTGCGATGTCCGCCGCAGTCTGTCGGGTGTTGTTCTTGATGCTGCCCGCGCCGCAGGCAACGTACTTTTCACCGCTGCCTTGCGGGTAATTTTTTTCAATCACTGCGCCCGCGCCTTCGGGCCGAGCGTCGTCACCCAGAAGCTCCACAAGATAGCTTTCGATGCCGCCTGTCGGGGCGGCGGCTTCGGGCTGAGAGGCGGCAGTCCCGGTGCTTTCAGGGGCGGCTTCGGCCACAGATGCGGCCTCCTCCTGTGCCGCGCCGGAGACGGCCTTTCGGCTCAGGGAGAGCGCCGTCTGCGCCGCCGGGACAGGCCCGGCGATGACCGCCGCCAGCCCCAGCACAACACTGTGGGCCGTGATGGTCAGAGCCGCAAAAAGGGCCGCTGCGCCCAGAAAGGGCAGCAGATGGCTCTGCCCGGCCTCGCCATAGCGCATAGACTGCCCCCTCCCCTTTTGTTTTATCCATACAATATGATGGACGGCCTGGTTTTATCCCACCAGCCAGCAGAGCTGGGCGATGCTGAGCCTCGGCTGCAAGGCGCGGTTAATGGCCGCGCCCAACAGGGCGGCCCCGTGGGCGATGACGCTGTCCAGTTCCCGGGGCGTCACCACGAGGTCTTTGCCCTCCTGCGCCATCATCAGGGTCGGGATGCCCGCCGCGATCACCGGCAGGCCCAGACGGGCCGCGTCCAGATGCTTGCTGCTGCCGGGCTGGGCCGGGCAGAGGCCGGTGTCGGAGAACTGCAGCGTCCGGCCCAGACGCTGGGGTTCCGACGAGCAGAGGCTGTCCACACAGATGAGGGCCGTGGGCCGCACTTCCCGCACCAGCGCACCGGCCAGCTGCTGCAGGCTCAGACCGGTGGACGCCGAGACGCCCGGAGCCACCGCCGCCACCGGGCGGATGCCCTTCACCGGCGGACGGCCTGCGCCCATCGTGACAAAAATTTTCTGAACGGTGCGGGGGCCGAGGGCGTCGGCGGTGACCCGGCGGTTGCCCACGCCCAGCACCCGCACCGGCGGCAGAAGCGCCCGCAGCTCGTCCGCTGCCTGCTCGATGACCTCGGCGTCCCGCTCGTCCAGCACACTGACGCTGGGGACTTCCAGCGTGACGTACCGCCCCCGGGGCTTTTCGAGGCCCTCCCGGGCGATCTCCACCCGCGTCACCGTCACGCCGCCCCGTTTTGCCGTGGCCGCGCGGACTCCGCCGGGCAGGTCAGTCGCGGCCGTGTAGAGCTCGTCCGCCATATCTGTCAAGCGCATGATTTTCCCTCTTTTCTGCTCTGTTTGCCGCCAAAAAGCCGGTTTTTAGGCCTCGCGGCACAAAAAGTATGGGAAAATCAAAACTTTTTGAAACAAAAATCGAAAAAATGCTTGCGCTGGAACGGCAAATATGGTATCATAAGGTGCGCTGTTATAGGTAGCCAAGGAGGTGGAACGAATGCCTAACATCAAATCTCAGAAGGACCGTGTCGTGCAGGCTGTTGCAGAGCAGGCTCACAACAAGGCCATTAAGACCAACCTGAAAACAGTCGTCAAGAAGGCAGACGCTGCCATCGATGCGAATGCCGCTGACAAGGACGCAACCGTCCTGGCTGCTGTTTCCGCGATCGACAAGGCTCGCGCTAAGGGTGTCATCAAAAAGAACACCGCTAGCCGCAAGATCAGCCGTATGGCAAAGCGTGCTAACAAGAACGCTTGATCGCAGTTTGATTGACGAACAAAACCCCTGTACCGGGACCCCGGTGCGGGGGTTTTTGTTTTTTATTTTTCGGGACGGTAAAGTGAGCTTGCGCGCTTTTGGCGCGGGGTGAGTTTTATTGTATGGCCAAATGGCTATGCGCTCCGCGCGGGCCAGAGGTAGAGCTGATTTTTTCTTTAAGCTGGTTCTCGCGCTGGTGGCGCGGGGCTGGTTTTTTCTTTTGGTCAAGTGGCTTGCGCTCCGCGCGGGCCAGAGGTAGAGCTGGTTTTTTCTTTAAGCTGGTTCTCGCGCTGGTGGCGCGGGGCTGGTTTTTTCTTTTGGTCAAGTGGCTTGCGCTCCGCGCGGGCCAGAGATAGGGAGGGGTGTTTCGAATCCCCCCTCCCTACCTCTGGACTCCACTCTCCCCGCAACGAGTTAAGGGCTGCTCGCCCTTAACAATTCCAAAGATGAGGTCGAAACGGAAAAAAGCTAGTCGCTGCGCTTAACGCTTTTTTCTCGTTTCTCCAATTTGCTGCTTCGCAGCAGACTTTACGCCCTTGCTGAACGTAAAGTCCTGCGAAAGCGTAACACCATCGGCGGAGCCGTAAACCGGAGAAGCCCAAAAAATGCGTTTAGCGAAGCGGCTAGCATTTTTGGGCTTCGACAACTCCTTCGGGGTCTGAAAGGGGCGAGCAGCCCCTTTCTCGTGGATCCAGCGCGTCGAAATCGCTGGTGCTTTTCTGGTTCTCTTTTGGCACGCAAAAGAGAACTTAGCCCCAATGCAAAAGCGCTCTGCCCCCGCGCCACCGGCGCGAGAAAACGCTCTCCCATCATCACAGAAGAGCCTCCTCAGTAACAATATGTATCCTCCCCGGTTTCGCCATCAGCTCCTCCTCCGGCAGCGGCGGAGCCTTCTCCGCCCAGAGCCACCACCCGGCCCAGAGGACGGGGACCGCCGCCGCAAGGGCCAGCCCCGGCCAGAGCACAGCCGGATAGCCCAGCGCCGCACTGCCGGGCCAGAACACCGCCGCTGCGCAGAGCGCCAGCGCCGTCCAGCCCTCCCAGAAGATCGTCGTCCATTGTGTTTCCTGTCGCATGGCTTTTCGCCTCCTTCTGGCCCCAATATAACGCACTCCGGGCGAAAAATGAGGCGAAATGGCCCGCCTTACACACAAAAACATCCCGGTTTGAGCCGGGATGTTTTTCTAATTCTGGTCATGACTCTTCCCCACCCACGAGCAGACGACTCCGCACACAAGGCTGGTGGTAATACCTGCCGCAGCGGCAGTCAGCCCGCCGGTGAGGATGCCGATGGCCCCTTCCTCTTCGATGGCCGTCCGCACGCCTTTCGCCAGCAGATGGCCGAAGCCCAGCAGCGGCACGGTAGCCCCGCACCCTGCGAACTCCGCCAGCGGCGCATACCATCCCACCGCCGAGAGAATGACGCCCGCCACCACATAGCCCGTCAGGATGCGGGCCGGGGTCAGGCCGGTGAGGTCGATGAGCAGCTGGCCGATGACGCAGATGCAGCCGCCCACCACGAAGGCCCAGAAGTAATTCATCCGTTTTCCTCCTTCTGCTGCGGGCTGCGCAGCTCCACGAGATGGGCGATGGCCGGGATGCTCTCCTTCTGCAAAAAGGTCGTCTGGCTCATCAGCGCGCCGGTGGCGATAAAGAGCACCCTCTTCTGCGTTCCCTTCTCGAGGCGCGGCAGGATATGCCCGCAGAGGACGGAGGCGCAGCAGCCCGGGCCGGAGCCGCCGCTCTTCACAGTCTGCTCAGCGGCATCGTAGAGGATGCAGCCGCAGTCCACATGGTTCTTGAGCAGAAGTCCTTCTGCCGTCAGCAGGTCGCGCAGGAGCTGGCTGCCCACATGGCCGAGGTCGCCGGTGTAGATGCGGTCGAAGTCCGCCGGGGCGCTGCCAGTGTCCTTCAGATAGCGCAAAAGGGTCGCGGCGGCAGCGGGGGCCATAGCCGCACCCATGTTGTTGATGTCTTTTATTTTATAGTCCTGCACCCGTCCGAAGGTGGCGGCGCAGAGCTGCACACCCTCACCGGCGGGCCGCAGCAGGCAG